>Ga0335081_10019304_pt1 | contig 11025 bp, 10 predicted proteins | sample Lox_Sample_35_FD_206713 | JGI IMG/M metagenome (GOLD analysis project Ga0335081, IMG submission 206713) | Soil microbial communities from Loxahatchee National Wildlife Refuge, Florida, United States - Lox_Sample_3.5 | ecosystem: Environmental > Terrestrial > Soil > Wetlands | place: USA...
CCGGCGAGGGAGCAATGGTTGGCAAAGTCGTCGGTGGTTTCTGTGGGGTTGTCTTCGGCATTGCGTTCCGACTACCTTTTGCTGCTGTGATGATTCCGCTTCAGGCCGTCGTGCGCCTTTCTCAAAGCAAGGCTAATTCTGCACCAATCTCTCGAGCGTCTGGTGAATGGCGGTCCTAATGTCAGAGCATGGTGGCCGCAATCCAGCGGAAGGAAACCTGGCCTTGCGCCAAGTGAAGATCGGAAGAGAGCGTGGTCCTTATCTGGTGTCAATTGGGCTTCTGCTCACTCCTGCTAGTTCCAAAAAGTGAACTCTGCCACCAGCATCGCCAGCAATGACGCGCGTAGGTGTCAAAAAAGCACAGCTCATTAGAGTCCCATCATTTGTGAATGTAGCAACGAGGCTTCCGGAGTTCAGGTCCCATACTTTCAATGTCCGATCGAACGACGCCGATGCCGCTAGCTTGCCATCCTGGCTCACTGCTACACCCCAAACTGGCATTTGGTGTCCCACCAGCCGTCGCAATGTCTCACCTGTTCTCAAGTCAACAATTACCAACTCTGTCGAAGCCAAAATAGCCCGCGAATTCCCGACGGTCGCGACTGCTAACAATCCGCCAAGACGAGGCTCCATAGTACGCAATAACGATCCGCTGATCAAGCCCCAAACCCATGCGGCCCCTTCTTCTGAAACCGAAACCACCCTTGTGCCGTCAACGGTTATAGCGACTCCCGTTATAACAGACCGGCTTCCGTCATGTTGCTGAGCTACGGCAAGTCTCTGAATTGTCTTTCCCGTTTCAATGCTTCGCACTTCCGCTGTCTCCCATGACTGCGCACATATTGCTAGGCGACCGTCTGGGGTGACAGCTAGACCAAACACATCGTTGGAGCGATACGGAGAAACCTTGCGCCGATGGGACCGCAACTTCCGTCCGGTGCGTAAATCCCAGACGTTCAATCGTCTCTCGGATGCCGATACAATTTGATTACTGTTAGTTACGGCGAGCCCGCGAACCCATTGTCTATGACCGACCAACTTGAGGAGTTCCTTCCCTGTCGCGACATCCCAAACCTTCACCGTTCCGTCATGGGATGAAGATAAACCACGGGTGCCATCCACACTAGAAGCAACAGCTCCTACGGGGCCATCATGCTGACGGTCGTCTGTGGAAGTCCTCCTTGAATCCAGGTCCCAGATTCTCAAGGTATTATCACCTGAGCTTGAGATCGCACGGTGCCCATCGGCACACATCGCGACCGATTCTACCAAAAGCGTATGGCCCCGCAGGACGAGTACCGGATTGTGCCCAGTTAGATCCCACACCTTCAGAAAGGGATACGCCGCCGACGACGAGATACAACGTCGGCCCTCGGCGTCGAGCACGACATCGTCGAATCCGTCCTGATCCTTTAATCGGTAGCAAGAATGCCCTGAATCGACATCCCAAACGATCATAGTGTTGTCAAAAGCCGCACACACATGGATTCCAGCGCCACTTAAGCATAAACGAAAGCCAAACCGAGCAGGTACGGAAACCCTAAGTAGCTCGCCATCTGATGCTAGATCCCAAACGACCAGCAGTTTCTCTGAAAATGCAATCGCAGCCCTGTGCGCGTCTCTACTAATGCTCAGACCGGAAACCCTACTACTTAGGACCGTTCTCTGCCACAACTGCGAACGAGTTTCGATATCCCAGAGTGTGAGTACCCCATCTGCTGACGCGGAAACGACACGTCGACCATCATCACTCATCGCCAGGCGCGATATGTCACTATTAGTCGCGAATTCGCATACCTTTTCACCGTTGTCCAAATCCCAGACCGAAATTCCCAAGTTGTCCAATGTCGTTGCCGCGTAATGACAGTCGGAATCTGTACTGAACCCCGAAAACGACGATCGGCCTGGAGCTCGGATTTCGCGCTCGGCACGGCCGGCCTCAAGGTCCCACACCGTCAGGGATCCATAGCCTCCCGATACCCCGCGCCGGCCATCAGCGCTGATGGCCATTCGACGGCTGCCGAAACCCTCTGCCGGCACGATTCGCCGGAGACAGCTACCCGGCGACGTCAGGTTACCGTGTAGTGGCCGGAGCCATGGAAATGACGTAGCCTGCCTCAAATACTCGTTAAATGAACGTAGCTCTGAGTTCTTATTGAGTCCCGAGAGGCGTCCAACAAGCTGTGAGCTGAATTGGCTTGGATCCTGCTGAATCACAGGAGAGGAAAGCCGAATTGCTTCATGGATCCATGGCAAGCTATCACGCCAAGGGCACATGGTCCGAACGAAATCAAAGTGGAGGTCGTGAAGCTCGATTCCACCGCCGCGTCGTTCAGCTAAGGAAAGAGAAACGAGTCTTTCTGAAGTCTCTAAGGCCGCATCCTTGCTCTGATTCCATAGAATCTGTTGAATAACCGGTACAATTGGCATATCCTGAAGCAGGATACCCAATGCCAAGTAGCAGCGACGGGTCTCTGGATCAAGTGCATCGACGCTGACTTGAATCGCTTTGAATAAATTCGGATATTGATAGCCAGGAAGATCTGTGGTCATCTTCTCAAGGCTGGCGTGCCGCAATCGCTCGAGAACCTGCCGCCATATTTCGATCGGCTTGCCCCTTAGCATCGCACCGGTGACGGCCAAGGCTAGCGGAAGCCGACCGCATTCGCGAATCAAGTCGACCACTTCGTCCGGAAGAACGTCGCTCGATATGCCTGCCCACTTGGCGAGGAACAGCACTGATTCTCGCTCCTCAAGTAGATGCGCGATTACTGCCTTTGCTCCGAGTCGTGACGCGATGGTGCGGTCCCGGGTTGTAAATAGTAGACTCGAACGCGGAGCAGCAGCGAGAAAAGGTTCGAGCGCGGTTGCGCTCCAGACGTCATCGACGAGTAGTAGGATCGCTCTACTCTGGAGCGCTCGTTGAAGGGCATTTGCGCATTCGAATACACCGTGGCAACTATCTAAATCCACGACGATGTGCTTGCCAATCTCCCGCATTTTTCTTGCCAGAGCTTCCTGGGTTAACTCCTGGCCGAGACTAATCCAAACAATACCGTCCGGGAATGTTTTTTGGATGACTTCGTCATAACAAAGTGCTTTCGCAAGCACCGTTTTACCGACACCTCCCATCCCTTCATAAGCGACCAATGCAATTGAATGCGGTTGCGAGGGACCGAGTAATGCACTACGTAAGTCAACCCCGTCGGACGAGGGACGAAGTTGATTGGCAACGTAGGTAGTGCGGATAACTTTACGGCGAACTCTGCGCTCGCAGGGGCATCCCGGAGCCCACCATCAAAGCCGGCAGCGCGGTCGCGCTCGGGGCTATTAATAGCGTCCGGTTCCTCTGAACCAAGCCTTTCACCCTCTTCCATCAACTCGGATCTTTGTAAGAACCAAACTGACCGATCGTCCCGACGGATATAGATGGGGTTATTTCTATCGTCGTCTTTGAGTACGGCGTAGAGCTTCCGAAACTGTTGCGTGAGCGACGCGCTCGACAAAGACACGCCATCGGACCAACTTCCTTTGCACAGGAACTCGCTTTTGATCTCGAGTTGCGCGTGGTCAAGCAAGTAAACCAGGAGATCAAACGGCTTACCGCTGATTCTCGACTTCGACCCGTCTTTGCAGTAGAGCATGCGCTCACTGGGAACCAAACGAAACTGGCCAAACCGATAAACGAGATAACGAGCCATAGAGTATCAAGACCGGTTAGAAGGCACAGAGATTCCGGTGAATCACCATTATCTCACTTGTTTGCAAGCAGTTCCGACCCTACGCTGACTCTGGTGCCAGAACTTCCCTAGAGCTTATGATTGGGCCTGGCTCCCCAGAGGTGCATCATGAACAGACAAGAGGATTGGGAGACAGTATGCTATCGCTATTGCCGCGACCTAAACGGACATTTGGTTCCGATAGACGTCTTCAAACATAATGGAAGGCTTGTACCCCGCTTCCCACAAGACGCCGGGGAGGTGTACCTACTGCCGGAGGATCGTGAATCTCCAGATTACGGAGAGCTCGTAGAAGAGATCTGCCAAAATTTGAACGCACTGGAGAAGCGCCGGTGGCTGCTCGCGATCCACGATGGAAGAACGATTTCACAGATCGCCAGAATGGAGGACGTCTCACGACAGGCGATCATTTGTTGTTTTCGGCGCATGACTCTCAAAAACCCATATGTCCGTCTCTGGCTTCGAAACAAGAAGAATACAAATCAGTATGCGTGATTCGGGCCGCCGATACGAAAACCGGCAACAATTCTCAAGAGAACGTGCCGGTTTTGCGGACGAGTCACTTACTCGACGGAGGCGATCGCTACCTCGAGTGCAGCGCTCAACTGACGAAGGGTTGAAAGGCCCACAACAAACGCGAACCCATTCCAGTTGTGGCCGGGTTCGCCAGTTGGCTCGATGATTTCCACCGGCCCAATGGCGATTGAAACGCTCCTGACCGCAGCCGTCGAGCTGATGTAGATCTCGAGTTCGCCATTTTGATGTAATGCCCTTTCGATCTGTTCTCCGTATGTTCGCCAATCCCTTGGTGTTCGCACTTGATGAGCATCGATATCGATGAAATTCCCTTCGGAGATTGTGTGGGCGATACCGACGGTGATACCCCGTATAAACACTTATCCTCCTGTTCTGGGTTGTAGAACCCATCCCCTCCCCAGGGGCCTGCAACAGGAGCCTTGGCAGACGGGTAACTATAGCAGAACTAAGGGATTTGTCAAGCCGCCGAACTAGCGGGCTCAACGTGCTCTACGGTATGCTCTACAGGAACTATGCGGACGATCGGGACCGCCCGTAAGCCCTTCAATTAATGGTGGGCGCGACAGGACTCGAACCTGTGACCTCCTGCGTGTGAAGCGGTCCTGATGTGCCGACGTAAATGGCCTGTTTTTGAATACTTACATTTCAGCGACATGCGGACTACTTATTGAAGGCTGTTGCGCGATGTTGAGCGTTAACGCTCCCAGACACTACGAAATACCCTACATTTTCGGATTACTCTGTCCGATTATCGCAGCGAAGCCTCGTGCGGAGTCTGAGTTATGTCTGGTGGAGAAACTCGAGGGCAGGTCATCCCTGTCAATCACCTGCGGACAATCTCCTGAACCCGCGGTTCCAACAAAAATCTCAGCGATCGTTTCGCATAACAAGGTCGTCCGCGACTGACTAATCGTTGTGGTCTATGCACCAGCGCGGTTTGCTGCACTCGGCGGACGGTGTGGCGTTGACTTTCTCGGGCGAGCGCCGGAATCAAGACGCGTTGCTGCGAGGACTTTGACTGGCGGTACCGGCAGATGTACCCCGTGACGAGGATTGAACGCTAGCTCTACGCCCACTACCACCTGAAACTGGTCCGGGAAGGTTGTACCCCTTCCGAAACGCTCCAGAATCGACCGCGCGAGCTGATCGGACGTGAGGGCCGCGCAGACACCTTGGACGGCCCGGCCATGGCAGCCTTCCAATATTGTTTGAACTGGGCCATCGGCGCCGGTGTTACGACGGGTCAACAGCACATGAACGACACGGTGCCCACCGCCGCCGTCATGATCGTGAAAGCCTGGCCGTATACCGCCATGAAAAATCCGATACTTCCCGGAAGAGAACGGCTGCAAATCAGCAGCTCCGGCATTGGCCGAACCAATGACAATCAAATTGTCATCACTTTCCGGATCCCCGCCATCGTTGAGTTCAGCAGGACAATGGAAAGTCTTTACGAAAAGGTTCTGCAACGTGATCGCCGCTCTTAGCTCGCCGCTGGAGACGTAGTGTAGGCTGGGTTGCAGCACTCCTGCGGCAGCGGCATCCACTTTTATCGGCAAGGACCTCACGAGCTTTCCCGCGTCTTGTGGACGATTGACCTTCAGGTGACGAATATAGATGGTGTGCTTGTATCGGAAGAAGAGCCGCTCAAAGACTCGGATCAGGACCGGGCTAGTTCTGTGCCCAAAATGTGGCGACCATAAGCGCCTCAAGAAACTCGCCCGCGGTTGCACAAGTCGGATGCGATAAGGTGTGCGGCTCGGCACAACGATCTCGCATTCTCTGCCCTTCGAAATCTGAAAGGCATGGCCATGGATTTTCTTGCGCAGGTTGGCAATCCGGTTTTTCAAAAGGTCATCTGCATTCGACGGAATCTTATCCTTCCAAAAATCCGCTTCGGCGGCGGTCGTATCCCGCGACCATGCGTTAAGCATCGTTGTGAAGATTTCGCGGAGGATCGTCGAGCCTGAGAGTAGCGCGCCGACCGCATCAGCCAGCGCTGCCTGCTGCGCCTTTGTCAATGTGACTTCCGGGCTCTCATCATGCATGGCGCGAAAGACGTCCGGGGACGTCGGTAAACGTATTTTATACGAAAAAATGCCGAGCCATACGAAATAGTACTCGATCATTTTCTCCGAAACTGATACTGTCGCCGATCATCAGCGCATGACCAATTTTGGGGGCGCAGAGGAGGGAGCAATGGTACGCGAATTGTTTCAGTTTGGCATGGCTGGAGCTCTGCTCTGGCTGGTGGTGCGGTTGAAAGCCCGGGACGCGGAGAAGCTGGCACCAGTCAAGCTGAAACCGTGGATCAAGACGGTGGCCGAGATCGTGCTGAGCTTCGTCGCGATCGAGGCTCTCATCGAGCCCCTCATTCCCGGATTTGCGGTGATCACGGTTCGAGTGCCGGTTACCGTCGCGGGTTCCGGGAGCGTGCTCGAGCATGTGCAGGCCCGCGTGGTGCCGATCGGGCTGCACGGACCGGCCGGGGGCGATCGCATTGTCTATGCCATCTTCGATCGTGACGGCGTCGCCGAGGTCGTCTCCGAGCTGAAATTCTTCGAGACCCACGTCACGATTGAGGTATTCGATATCACGCAGCCCGAAGACGTGCTCAAGAGCGCCACCGTTTACATCAGCCCATTCGTCAAACGCCAGCTCAGCAGCAAGACGATCAGCTTTTAGAAAAGGAGCCAGTATGAAAGCAAAACGATTGTTGTCCTCAGTATTAACGATTCTGTGCCTGTCGATCTTCAGCTTGTCTATCAAATCGGCGACGCCGGATTTTCAGATCACCAATCCGAAGCCCAACGCCGTGGTCTCGGGTGAAGTTATAGAAGTTTCGGGCACCGGAGCGGATCCCGGCGCCTCGATCGAGCTCGAAGTCTTGACGAATGCGTACTACGTTCAGGACGGGCAGGCCCGCATCAACCCGGACGGAACGTGGACGTTCGGCCCCGTCCATCTCGCCGGAAAGGGCGCGTACAACAACCATACGCTTCGCGCCACGATCATCAAGAACGGCCAGCGTGGCAAGTCAATAACCGTAGCGGGAGTTGTTCGCAAACAATAGCAGCGGAATGCCGGTGGGGCCGGGCATCCGGTCCCACCGGTTTCGACCGCCTCCCCGGCTGTCTGTCCGGACGGCGGTCAATATTTGTTCGAGAGGAGTGACTTATGTGGCCCTTTAAATCGACGACAATTCAGGGATTGTTTTCGGAAGATACCGACGTTGCGCGCCCCGATCCACCCGTGACGGCCCCCGCGTCAGCGCCTGAGGCGATCGGCCTGTTTTCCCCGAATATCAGCGCTGAGCCGCGCACCCGGGCATTCCTGAGCAGTCTGGGGGGGCAATGCGTACTGGTCGGAGCTTTGGCCTTGATTCCCATGCACGTGGTTACGACGGTCGTTCCCGGCGGAATTCCCAAGAACTTCGTGCTCGTGTATTCGCCGCCGCACCCGAACCGCAATGCACCGCGGGTGTCCCGCGTTGAGCAGGTGGTGAAGGATGCCAAGACGAGCGGCCGTTCGTTTTACCCGCCGCCGAAGCCGGTCGTTCCCGGCCCCGAAACCCTGACCATTGCCACGGCGCCGGTCCTCACCCCGACGCCATCAGAAATTCCTCCTACGAGAGCGATCGGATTCATCAATCCGTCACCGCCGCCTCTCAGTCCACCACGCCTCCCCGTGCCAGCGGGATTTCCAAAGGCGTGGGTGGCAGTTGAAGGCGATCAACGCCACGGATCGGGCGGGCTCGTGACAGCGTTTCCTGGCGCGAGATCTGCTGAGCGACACAGCGGAGGCGGTGGAGATCGCCCCGGAGGAGGCGGGGGGTTCGGCGACCCGCGTTCCCCTTCTCGCCATACGCCCGGACCGGACGGCGAATCCGGCGGGCTGCCGCTCGACGGCGTCAAAATCTCGAAAATGCCAAAGCCCCAATACACGGATCTGGCGCGTGCTAACGGGATCGAGGGGGTTGTCCGGGTAATGACGGTCTTCACCGCTGAGGGGCACATACGTATCACAGGTTTTGAGCAGTCGCTGGGGTACGGCCTCGATGAGAGTGCCGCCATCGCGGTCGAACACATAGACTTCACGCCGGCACAGACAAAGGACGGCACGCCTGTGGATCAGCCGCTCATTGTCGAAGTAGTCTTCCGCCTGGCCCGTCAGAGCCTCGTGGCCGTTACCAATTAGGAGAGTTCCCATGAAGAGTAAGAAACACCATGTGCTGGTCAAGCAGCTTTTGGTCTGCGGGACGGTTCTTGCGGTGTTGTCCGGCCTGACCGTCGCCTCCGAGCCCGAGGCGCCTCCGTCCCAGAACATCATCAAGCGCATCGTATGGGGAGAGCGGGGATTTCTCGGAAAGCTTGGGGCATTTACTTTCGAGACGGTTGTCCAGCGCGAGGGCCAAACCGGAGACACCGCAGGAGATTTCCACAAATTCGGAAGCGCGGCTCTCACGCCCGCCGGCTTCGTAGTTTCAGAGTATGCGCCGGCGTTCATGACACCCAAGAAACCAACGGGCGTTCGCAGGTGGCCGCTTTTGACTCCGGGATTCGTACAAATGATCGTCCCGGATGTTGCCGGCGTCGATCAATCTCGCTACGACTGGAAATACAAGGGACAAGAGCTGCTTGGCGATGTTCATTGCTGGGTATTCGACCTGACGCCGAACACAGCTGCCGGGTACGGTTTATTCACCGGTCGTATTTACATTTCCAAGAACGACCTAGCGATCATCCGATTCGACGGTACATACACGCATGACCCGAGAAAACCGTCACCGTACCTGCATTTCGTGAGCAGCCGCATAAAGACCGGTCCCGATCAGCTGTGGATGCCCGCGAGCGTGTACGTGGAGGAGCACGACACCATTCGGCCGATCCAGGGCAGCACAAGGCTCAAGGCCCGCGCGACCTTCTGGGGTTTCCACCCGATCATCAGTACCGGGAACGAATCTACCGGTATCCGGATCCCCAAGGACCAGCCCGCCATCGTGAGCAAGGATCTTCCGACCAGCCCGCAGGTCCATGATTGGTACCTCGAGATCGAGAGCATGGTAATCACATGGATGGAAGCGCATAGCCTCCTCGCTCCAAAGGGGAATGTTGACCGTGTCGTGGAGGCGGTCATCACCAATCTCGTCGAGGCGAGTGGCGTGGATTATCAATGGCCGATCCATGCTCGCGTTGTACTTACCACACCCCTGGAGGTTTTTACCATAGGCGACACCGTGGTCATCTCGCGAGGCCTGATCGACGTCCTCGGGAGCGAGTCCGCGCTGGCGCTGGTATTGGCGCCGCAGGTTGCCCACGTCCTTTTGGGCCATCACATCGACACGAACTATAGCTTTCCCGATCGTTTCCTTCAGCCGCAGGACCAGGTCGTCCAAAGGCTCACGTTCCGTCGGACGGCCCCGGAGATCGGTGAGGCCGACCCCCTCGGCCTCGCGCTCTTCTCGAAGTCCAGCTACAAATCCAAACTGGCGGATGCCGCGCTGTTCCTGAGCGGGGTTACGAAGAATTGTCAGCAAATGTCTACCTTGTTCCGGCCCGTGTTCGGCAATCCAATTCCTGGATGCAATCACCCGGGTCCGTTTGATCGTTTACTGGAACTGACTCCCCCGGCTGAAGACAAGCAACTACCCGCCCTGCCATTGGGTTCCCGCGTCAGGGTGGACCCCTGGAGTGGAGCCATTGAACTGATCGCGCCATTGCAGGAAAACGCGCCGTTCAAGTTGATTGCCCTGATCCCCATACCAAAGGAAAGTGTCCAGGCGCAAAAGGAGCCCACCCCACTGCCACCGGTGCCGAGAGAAAGCCATTCGGCCTTGCCCGTTTTGAAATGAGCTCGGAATTCAAGTCCCCGCACATATAAGGATGAACACCCTCGCTCCTTCTCATATCCGCGTCCAAGGGTTACGAGAGCACTCCAGCCCCGTATGGTCCCGGCATGAGTCGGGCCGGGCAAGCGCTACAACGATGCGAAATGCGAACGGTCCATGAGAACCCTGAAGCAGGAAGGAATTCAGTGTTTTGAGCACCGCGACATCGAGCATCCCCGCGCCAATCTGAGCATGGTCTTCGACCGCTATCACAACGTCTAAAAACTGGGCGAGCCAGTCAACGATAGCAGAAATCCCCGGGACGCTCCGGCTGCGTTTTTTGAGGCATGAGGAGATCTACCCATCGAAGTGCGACGCTGAATTTCGTGTGAACAGGAGGTCCGTTCGACCGCTCCCGCCTCATCGTTTGCGTGAGTCTCCGGTAGGCGATTTCTACGCGGGCATCGCTTTCGCCCCGAAGACACCGCTCACGTTGAGCGAGTAGCTGTTTTCAAATTAGACCGCATCTGAATCCAACCTACTCTATGCCTTCTGCGTCTGGGTTATCCAAACTTCCTCGATCATTCGAAACAGATCACCTTTCGCCGCGTGCTGTGCCAAGGACTCACACAACGAAGAGGCTACATGCTCACCCATTGATCGATAACTCTCGAACTGAGACTCAGTAAACCACTGATTCGCGGTCGGATGATTCGGGAACTGGAGGTTCCTCCTTCCATAGCTCCAGACATCCAAGGGCATTTTCTTCGTAGCCACAGCTTTCAGGTACACGATGTATCCAATCTGATCGGGTGTATTGCCATAGTCGATACTTCCAACTGTCCAGTTCTCATCAGCATATCCTCGGCCCGTAGGTATCAACTTCGAGATATCCAACTTTATCTCATACCCGAAGTCAGC
>Ga0335081_10019306_pt1 | contig 11025 bp, 11 predicted proteins | sample Lox_Sample_35_FD_206713 | JGI IMG/M metagenome (GOLD analysis project Ga0335081, IMG submission 206713) | Soil microbial communities from Loxahatchee National Wildlife Refuge, Florida, United States - Lox_Sample_3.5 | ecosystem: Environmental > Terrestrial > Soil > Wetlands | place: USA...
AAGAAGGATCGAGCCAGGCAGCGGCAGGTTTGGTCCACGCCGCCAAACTGGAAATCGGCGGCCGCACCTGGCTGGCTAGAGTCACACCCGGGCCAAGACAATATGGTACGTATACGGACCGAGCCTGGCTGGTGCTGCTGGGTGGGATCACTCTCACGGTGGTTATAGCGGTCTACGCTCAAAAAATCCGCCGACATTCGGAAGCTCTGATCGCGGCCAATGAGGTTCTTGCGGCAAGCGAGGGCATGCGACAGGGTCTTGAAGATGAGTTGCGATGCAGCGAAGAACGACTACGCATAGCAACAGAGGCAGCCAGCATAGGTGTTTGGGATTGGGACGTTATCAAGGACAAACAGGTCTGGTCGGACACCTGCAAAGCATTACTTGGCTTACCTTCAGACAGCCCGGCAGACTTCAACGTGCTGATGAACAGCGTGCATCCCGACGATCGGGAGACGATGATGGCTGCAATCAACACTGCCATTCACGAGAAGCAAGGTTTCACCGTCGAATTCCGCGTGCTCTGGCCGGACGGCAGCGTACATTGGCAGGCGGTCACAGGGCATGCGTTCTGTGATGACGCGGGGCAGATGTCCCGGATGGCTGGAATCGCAATGGACATCAACAGGCGCAAACTTGCGGAAAACCGGCTGCGCCTGCAGGCTGCGGCGCTGGAAGCGGCGGCCAACTCAATCGTCATCACCGCTTGCGACGGCACCATTCAGTGGGTAAATGCGGCTTTCACTAGAGCGACAGGCTATACATCCGAGGAGGCTTTAGGTAAGACACCGCGGATCCTGAAGTCAGGTAAACATGACGACAGCTTGTACGAGAATCTGTGGAAGACGATCAGTTCAGGCGACGTATGGCAGGGGGAGATCACGAATCGCCGGAAAGACGGCAGCCTCTACATCGAGGAGACGACCATTACTCCCGTTCGTTCCGCGGACGGCGAGATCAGCAATTTTATTGGAATTAAGGTGGACGTCACGGAACGCAAGCGCGCGCGAGAGGCGCTGGTAGAAAGCGAAAACCGTTATCGCTCGCTGTTTGAACACATGTTGGAGGGTTTCGCCTACTGCAAGGTGCTTTTTGATGACCATGGCCGCCCGATAGATTTTATTTATCTCGCTGTCAACAGTGCATTTGGAAAGTTGACCGGCTTGGAGAACGTCGTGGGCAAAAGAGTCACCGAGGTTATCCCGGGAATCAAAGAGTCTCAGCCAGAGTTGTTTGAGATATATGGCCGAGTGACACTGACCGGTGAGCCAGAGAGATTCGAAATCGATCTTAAAGCCTTGGGGATATGGCTTTCCATCTCAGCCTATGCTGCGGGGAACGGATGCTTTGTAGCTGCTTTTGATAATGTCACCGAGCGCAAGCGAGCGGAGCTTGCGTTGCGGGAAGCGGAGGAACAATACCGCACCATCTATGAAGAGAACACCATCGGAATCTGCAACAGCACGGCAGATGGACGCTACTTAAGCGTGAATCCCGCCTTCGCCCGCATATTCGGCTACGACTCCCCCGAGGAGATGCTTGCCCGTGTCAGCAGCGCCAAGCAGCTTTATGTGGACCCCAGTCGCCGCCGTGAAATCGGTCGCCGGTTGCGCGAGCAAGGCAGGTGCGAGGATTGTGAATTTCAAGCCTATCGTAAGAATGGCAGCAAGATCTGGCTCCGAACCAGCGTGCGTGCGGTGCACAATGCCGATGGCAGCTTACTGTACAACATTGGGACGGCTGAGGACATCACGGAACGCAAGCTGTTGGAGGAGCAGGTTCAATACCAGGCCTACTACGACGCCCTCACGGGTTTGCCCAATCGGAGTCTGCTCCAGGATCGGCTAACCCAGGCGATGGCCAGTGCCCGCCGTCGGGGAGAGAAAGTCGCCTTATTGTTCCTCGATCTGGATCGCTTCAAGGCCATCAATGATTCACTCGGGCACTCGGTCGGCGATTTTCTTTTGAAGGAGGTCGCAGAGCGCCTGAAGAAATGGGCGCGCGAACAAGACACCGTGGCCCGGTTAGGCGGCGACGAGTTCGTCGTGGTACTGACTGCCGTAAAGGACACAGCCGATGCCGCCGTTGCCGCCGATCGGCTCATGAAGGCGATGGGCAAGGAGTTCACCGTTCAAGGCCATTTGCTCAGCCCCACTTGCAGCCTCGGCATCAGCGTGTTTCCCGACCATGGCACGGACGGCGAAGCCCTGCTCAAGAACGCGGATGCCGCCATGTATTGCGCCAAGGACAAGGGCAGGAACAACTTCCAGTTCTTCACCCTGGATATGAACAGCCGGGCTGTGGAGCGGATGACCCTGGAGAACAGCTTGCGAGGGGCGTTAGAGAGGAAAGAACTTTTCCTCGAATATCAGCCGCAGGTGGACCTTGCGACGGGAAGGATCAGCGGGGCGGAAGCTCTGCTCCGCTGGCGCCACCCGGAACTGGGTCTGGTCCCACCCAACAAGTTCATACCGATCGCGGAGAACAGCGGACTGATCATCCCTATCGGCGAATGGGTCCTCAGGACCGCCTGCACTCAGGCACGGCAATGGCAAGATGAAGGCCTTGCCCCGTTGCCGGTCGCGGTGAATGTGTCAGCCGTCCAGTTTCGCCAGGACCGCTTCCTCCACGTCATCACCAGCGTGCTGGACGAAACCGGTCTCCCCCCGCAATACCTCGAACTGGAGCTCACGGAAGGTCTGCTCCTCTCCAACTCAGATGTAATGCTATCGATGCTGCAGGAGTTGAAAGAGAGGGGGGTGAAGCTGTCCATCGACGACTTCGGAACCGGATATTCCAGCCTCAGCTACCTGCGACAGTTTCCCGTTTACAAGTTGAAAATTGATCGTTCGTTTGTGCAAGCCATGGCCGTGAATTCGGACGACGCTGCCATCACAGCCACAATCATCAACATGGCGAAGAGCCTTAATCTGAAGGCTATTGCAGAAGGCGTCGAGAACGAGGAACAACTGTCCTTCCTGCAAGCCCATGATTGTGACGAAGTTCAAGGGTACTATTTCAGCAGACCTTTAGCTGCCGCCGATTTTGCCGAAAAGCTGCGGAGCGCGCCATTTCGGCGGTCCGATTTGCAAACCACGGCGCCAGCTTTAGTCGGTAAGCGGCGGGCCAAACTCGAATTCGCGCGAGAAGCCCTTTCATATTCGAGTCGAAATAGGCGTATCATTATGGAGATATTCCTTCTTAACGATAAACGACTGATCGACCAGCTCCTCGCCGACCGCGTTAATAACACGCAAGAGATTTCGAAGTTAGTAGCGAAACTTGAAGACCAGTGCGACTCAGAGCAAGAAAAGCAGTTGCTGGCTGCCATCAACAACTCGAGAACACTTTACGTCGCGAGTTATCTGCAGGCCCTGCAGTTGCTGCTCGATGAGAACAACCATGAGGCAGCTCGCGCCATCATGGTACAGGAAACAACACCAGCTTTGTTCAAGTATCACGATGCCTGGAACGACTTCGTGCAATTCCAGACGGAGGAGATGTATAAAGCGGCCAACCAGAGCAGGTCACTCGCTACAAGAGAACTCGTGCCGTCGCCCTCCCCCTAATTCTGCTTGGCGTGATCGCCGCAGCTGGAATAGCTGTATTCGTGACACGCAGGATGGTCAGGGAAATAAGGACGCGCATGCAGGCCGAGCCGCAATCTGGCGCTCCCCTCTCTCAACTGGCCGCCACCGACGCGGACGCATCAACCATCGAGGCCATCGGCGATTGGCATTACTGGGTAGCTCAAGGTTGCCGCTTCTGAATCACGCCCAGCGCGTGAACCCAGGCTTGCCGAAAGCTCACCAAGCAATGCGCTTCAACTCAGACCAAAATGGCAGCAGGTCGGTGCGGGGTTCGGATCTGCGGGGGTTTGGGATGTGTGGCAACTCTGCTCGATACAGCGACCTCTTGTGAACTCTGTGAACTTCCTACGGGCCTTGATTGGTTTCTCTGCCTCGACTAGCTCCGCTAGATAAGACGGGGCTCCAGGAGCTCCCCGTTGCGATGAAGCATTTGAACCCGGGCGGGGGGTCTGGGGACTTTGTTCCAGGGTTGCAACGAATCCGAGTCGCCGTCATCGATCACATCGCGTTGAAGCGTCTGCCCGGTAAGCATAAAATCTCCGGCTGTGAGAGCACACTCTCATTTCTCGAAAACGCGACCTCGGGTTGTTCCAATCGCGCACTGGCAGGTACTGCCCGAGTTCGAGAGCCACAGGGTTCCGTTCGGGGCGCTGGTTCTGGACGCCAAGTATTGCGAATTGTGCGGCTGCAACTTCCTTCGCCGAAAACAATCGAAAGATAAGTATTGCTGCAGCTGTCTGCTGACGGTGCTCACCGTAAACCGAGAAGAGGATAAGGAGCTACTGTCCCAGCTAATCCATTAATCCCGAGTGCCGGCGCCGCAGTTTTATTCGCGAAGGCCCCTTTTGTCGGTTTACGTCGCCGTGTTGCGGGCGCAGTCGTGTTTCTCGAAGCTCTCCTGCGCAACCCGGTTAAACGCCAGCGCGGCCACCGTGCTGTCCAGGCGCGGTGCCGTCATGCCCCAGTGGCAGACGGAGCAGCACCAGCCCGTGAAGTTTTCGCCCTCAACCCAGATCAAGCGTCTCGTCATGCGTTAGCCCTAAATTTCAGGATTGGTACTTCGGTGGAGCAAGGGGAAATAGCCAGGAAATTGAAGGGAAGAGCACGTGAGTGGAATTCCCCTCGCCCACGAGAATTTCGCACGGGCCCGGCACAGTGGCAAAGTAACTGAAGTGGTTCAGGGGGCGATCGACTGCTATTCGAGCGGTTGCGCAAAGGACAACTCGTGGCCGTCCGGATCGTGGAGGCGGAAGTATCGTTCACCCCATTGTGCGTCTCGCGGATTCGGCGGATTGAACCCCTGTGACTTCAGGTAACGCCAGAATTCATCTACGTCTTTGACGTGGAAGATTACTCGTCCCCAACTCTTATACGCAAAGCCTTCTTCCAGGTTCAAAATGGTGTCTCTAGCACCAGCGCGGTCCGAAGCGAGGAGAAGAAGGAGTCCTTTCCGCCGTAGAGCAGCTCAAGGCCGAGCACGTCGCTGTAGAACCAAACCGCTCGTGCCATGTCGCTCACCTTGAGGGTAATCGCGGAGATCCGTTGGACGGTCATGCCGCCACTCCTCGTGTTCCCCGCTGACTGTACTGCGGGCGAGGTTTTCACTCCGCCGGAGTAGTTGAAGAACGCTTCTCTATTTCCGCTTTCAAATCGGCGTCTCCAGCGGCTTTTGCTTCTTGCTCGCTGCTAAACCTGCCCCGGCCGAGAACCAGCTCGGTTCGCGGGGTCGGTACTGACTCTTCCCGAAGCTCCAGCTTGTATGTCCACTTCGCCCCGATCCGCAAAGTTATGGCTTCACCTGTCCAGCGGGTCATGGTTGGACCCCCCGTGAACGTTTTCGGCCCTTACTTCTTGAGCGCCTTCCCCAACTTCTTCTCTACCGACTCCACCGCCGCCGTGAGCCGGCCGCTCCGGTCGCCGTAATCGTCTACTTTCATGAAGGTGATGACCCGTTCGGTCTTTTTGCGCATCTCGCCGTGGCAGTCCTTCGCCACCTTCATCAGCTCGTCCCACGTTCCTTCGAGGAGTGTTCCGGCCGCGGTCAGGCGGTAGTCCAAGCCGCTCGCATGAATGATCTTCACCAGGTCAGCGACATCTGCGCTGATTGAGCGCCCTCGCCCCAGCGGAACCACGCTCACTTCAAGCAGCATGATCGCCTCCCTTATCCGTCATCGCCGAGATTCTAATCGTGTCGGCAACTCACACGGTAACGCAGGGAAAAGCCTGAGAAAAGAACAGCTCCGATCGCTCGGAGCCGTCCCAGCCAGTCAGTTCAGCCCATCAGTTAGGCTGCCGTGGTCCTGGCGGTCCGCAGGCACGTTTTGGCCTCGTGGACCACCTTCTCATAGTCATCGGCGGTGACGCGTTGCACGCTGATGCGCGCGCCTTTGACGCCCGCCTCGTGCGCCAACCTCTTGAACTCAAGCTGAATTTGCTCGGCTTGCTTGGGCGTCAGGAGCGCGTTGGGGAGAGTGGAGGACTTGCCGGTTGTGGTTTCGATTTTCACCGCGTAGGGATGGGCCAGCGGTTGCGTTTTCGGAGTCATGCGACACCTCCATCAGAATGCGGGCATACTCGTTAGGCCGCAGTTGCCCTCTGCCCAGTGCCGAGGATCTCGGCTTCGGCTTGGAGCCAGTCGTCAAGTTCGTGGCCGTCCTCCCGGCCGCGCCCTTCGTACAGCTCGTAGGCGCGGCGGCGGATTTGTTCCTCAATTGTAGGACTGGGCGTTGCACGGGTTGGTTCGGAGCGCTTTGCAGGGTTCATGGTCGCCTCCGAGTGATGCACAGATTTGACTGCGACTCTACGCCGACTGCGGGCAATGTCAATTGCTCAATACTGGTGCAGTTCCGCGCAAATTGAATTGCAACCTGAGTTGTGCAACCCTCTCGCGGGAAGAGGCGGGCAAGGGCGAGTCGTGCGGGCTCGCCCGAGTCTTTCTTTGACGTTTTAAGCTGCTTTGGCAGCGGCGATCTTGTGAGTGGTGAAGATGTCCACGTTGAACGTCTGCACGGTGGGGGCGGCGTCAAGCATTGGCCGGAGGATCTCGTTCACCTTCGGGTACTGTTCCCGGCTGTAACGCTCCGCATCCTCTCCGGTCTTCCAGAAGCTCAGGCCAAGCAGGCGATCCGGTTCCGTGGTGGAGGTGAGCACGATCGCATCCACGAATCCGGACTGTTTCTGCAGAATCGGCATCACCTTCTCGTTCAGCGCGCTGGCTACCTGTTTCGCCTGGCCTCGTTTGGCGGTGAATTCAAGGACCCGCGTAAACATGGGAATACTCCTTTCGTACTGTGACGGTTGCGGGAACCCCGCGGGCATGGCGGGGTAAGGTTGCAGATTGGCTACGTACGTTACGCCGGCGGCAGTCGGCGGTCAATTACCCGGAGCTGGTGCAATTTGCCCGTGCATCTTACGCGCTCTTCCTCGCCGTGATGGCGTAGAAGGCTGACCAGCTCTGTTCCACGTTGTCACTGCCACAGCGGGGACAAATCACGCTGCCCTCCTGGGGTTCGGCCTGTTCGAGGAGTTTGGAAAATGCGGTCCTGCAGCCGTGGCAGAAGAATTCGTAGTGGGGCATGGCTGGCCTCCGAGAGGAAGAATAGGAAGATTCTACAAGCCATCTCATAAATGTCGGGCAGCCCGTTCTTGGCCATGAGTCCAGCTGGTCCCGAACCCGGCTCCCGGAGCTTTCGCTGAAGGGTACATAGGCACCGCTGTAGTGCATTATCCAGCTTGGAGTTGACGCAGATGTAGCCCACCGTTCCCCCCGGGCCGGTGCAAAGCACCTCTACCTCTTTTCGTAGACAAGAGTACCTTTGTCAGTTGGTTGACCTGGGTTCCACCAAGATTCGGTAATGACTCTTCCATCGTCGCTTAGTACGAGGGAGCCTTGAGTGACAGCTTTGCCATTGCGCTTCGTCAGAGTCTGAATCTCGCGTCGTCCAGCCAGCCGTGCCGTGTAGGTCATCCCCTGTGGAGCGTGAGGCCCATGCACCGCCGCGTCAACTCCATCGAACGGTGCGTCAATGTACTGCCCCGCGCTCGGATAGCTGATATGCAACGTCTGACTGTCGAGCCTCAGCGTCATGTCGGCATGTCGCTGAAGGTAGCTCCTGTCCTGCCACTGGCCAGCAAAGTCATTAGAACCCGACATTCGCAAAGCGACAACCTGAGCAGTAATAACAGGACCACTCGGACGAAATGCGGTCGCCGTCACGGTGAGAACCTTCCCGTCAGCCGAAAGGTCCCAATGATTCGCACTCGTTTTTACCCCATTTTCTTTTTGGGTCAGGTCCAATACAGTGGTGCTGCTTTTGACACAAGCTCGTGTGCGATTGTTCCCTATCAGTCGATCCTTTCCATCACAACGAAAAGTGAAACGCGAACGTCCATCGTCGTAGCTATACTCACCCTCCGCCGAAATCAAAATAGCAAAAACCGGGCCCTGAAAGTTGCTCTTCGAGGGATTCAGTTTCCATGTACCGTTCCAGTCCGGGGAGAGTGCCCGGCAACCCAATGTTACGGCTAATGCGCAGAAAACCACCCAGCCGAAGCACGCATTCCTCATCGACTTTGCCCTCGGTGCTTGCAAACCACTTGGTACTACCGATTTCCCGGACCTCTCATGCCCGAGAGCCCGCCTTGGGAGCCGCAAAGGAGTCGGGTCAATCCTGTTGGGTCAGCTCCGCTTGAGCAGCGTAGGTCGTCCGCGGATGAGCTAAAGGTCAGAACCGAACCCCGCGGTCAGCGGATCGCCATGGCCCGTCATCTGTGACATTCCGGGTATCCGCCAATTGGACAAACGCAACGTGGAGATTGACTCAGTTTGAAGGTTCATGGAACCTCATACAAGTAGAGTCCAACGAAAAGAAGAGCACCGAGGTAATATATTGCGACTACCCACCAAAACGTGCTCGGTTCTTTAGCGCGATAGATCGTACGACCAGTGCGTGCCCACGTTTTTCCTGTACAAGTCGAAACCACGGCACCGGAAAACAAGATGACCCCAAGTATTAAGAGACTAGAGGGCGGCAATTGTGAGTGCCAATCAGGCATGAATAACGTCCCCCCTCCCGTTTCTGTCAAGAACATCCAAAGTGGCCCTGCAGCTCCAAACCTACTTACATCCGACTACGTCACACTCATCCATCAATCCTGGATTAGGTATCAACTGTCCGTTCCCATCGGACATTTTTTCCCCCGGGATTGCATTGATCATCCCCTCCATTACGTCTTGCGCCACAAAACCGAGGAGGTCGGCTTCTGCGCCTATGAAAGCAGACGGAACACTTAGTTCAGGAACGAATCCGGCCCCAGTCAACATGATGTTCTGAGCACTGTGATCATTCGCTAAACTTATTACCGCGGTCGCAGCTCCCAGTTTTGCGTTGTCGCTGACCGCGGCGACTATACCTGCAACGTCGGTGGCAGCCGTAACGTACGGATTAGGCCCCGGATTGGGTTGATTGTCGATATTATTCTGCGCCCCATTAGCCTGTTGGATCTCTGCGTCTGTCTCCCAACCATTCCCTCCCAGAAAGTTTGCGAGCTCTTGGAAGAAGCCGCCCGATGAGCTATTAGTTTGCGCCCCTGCTTGCGTGCTAGTGTTTGGGCCGGAGAATTCCACTCCATCTCCATCTTGATGCCCATCCAAATCCACGTGTGACAGCGGATTGTCTCCGACGAAGCTGTACAGATTCAGCGTCTGCGGGTCTCCGAACATCGCGTACGGCACGGCCGTAGCTTTCGCGGCCCAGTCCGGGCTCATCCAACGCCCCATGTTGCTGCCGTAGTATCTGGCTCCGAAGTTGTCGTTGCCGGATTCCTGGTCCCGTTCCTTGCCGGTGAAGTGGGTGGTTCCTGGATTCGGGGAAGACGATCCTTCGTCGAAAGGCAGGTTGGTCCAAGTCGAGTAAATACTGCCATCCGGGTTGGTGCGCACGCGCTCATTGCCCAGCCAGTCCGCGAAGGTGAAATACGTTGTGCCGCCGGTGCCGCCCATGTAGGTCGCCAGGTGCCGCCCGCCGGCGTACACTTCGCCGCGATTCCAGCCTCCCGCCGAGGACACCTCCGCGACCACGTGTCCGGTCAAGTCGTAGATGTAGTCCACCGTTCCCCCGGCCGTCGTTTTCCGAATGCGCCGTCCCTCCGCATCATAGAAATAATTGGGAGTGCCGGGCGGGGTTCCGTTGGTTCCGCCCGTCAGCGTGCCGCTCGTGGGCGTAGCCGCAAACGAGGCCTGCGTGAAGTCGCGAGTGTCATACGTGACCGAAGTCGAAAATGCGTAGTTGCTGCCGCTGCCCACCTGCTTGCTGGTGAAGGTGATGGTCGTGCCCCCGCTGGCCGTCACCGGCGACGCCGGGTCGCCGTTAAAGGCGTTGATCAGGCCGCTGGCAATGCCGGAGGCGGTGCTGCCCTGCGAGTAGGGGACGCTTTGACGGTATCCGTTGATGGTGATACTCACGGAGCCGTAATCGTAGATCCACGGGCAGCTCTGGGGTGACGCTCCGGGGGATGAAAAGCCACCCACCGGAGCCAGGCAGTTGTTCTTCTTCTGCTCCGCGCCCGAGATCGTAACCGTCCCCGTACCGGGGGTTGGCGGACTGCCAGGACTCACGTCGACGCCGGTCAGGCGGTTTTCGTCGTCATACATGTAGCTGTGAAATCCGTCATTGGTGACGTTGCCGACGGCGTCGTGATGCCATCGGCGGACGGAAAACAAAGAGCGATTATCTTCGTTGGCAACTCCTAGTCTTCCGCCATCTCCAGACAAGCGTGGGAAACGTCCCGCCTGTCCCCGGTTTTCCCGGTTCACCTGCGCCAGGCAGTTGTTCTTCTTTCCCCCACACGCCATCAAGGAGTAAAATCAAGCTAAATGAAATCAATCCCGCGAATCCTCAGAACAAAGAACCAGAACACTGAAAACATAGAACTGGTGGCGGCAATGAACAGTGTTGCTCGGCAGGATAATAATCATGCTCGCCATCGATTGTATACCGCACTCTTGGATTCAACACTCGTAGTTCCTACACCAGAACTCCCCGCTGCATGGTCGATGCCAGGGAGGCACATTGCTAATGGCAAAACTGCCTTTCAGATTGTTACCGTAGACAAGGCCGATGGTACTTCGGTTACACCAGTATTTAGCGATGAAGCTGCGCTCAGGAATTGGGACCCAAATATGCCTTCCGTCAAACTCAAAGGCCGAGATTACTTCCTCCTCGTACATCAAACCCCGATACAGGAAGTAGCAATCAATCCGTTTGATCCCATCCGGAAAATGATCCGAGTTGGTGGGAGCGTTAGACGATGGGAGATTGACATATTGGCAAAGGGCGAGATCCCCACCCCACATCCTGCTACTTAGCTGGTGCTCTCATTGTGAAACACTCCCAATGAAAACCGCCGCGTTCGTCGTCCAAATACAGGTACTTTC
>Ga0335081_10019307_pt1 | contig 11025 bp, 11 predicted proteins | sample Lox_Sample_35_FD_206713 | JGI IMG/M metagenome (GOLD analysis project Ga0335081, IMG submission 206713) | Soil microbial communities from Loxahatchee National Wildlife Refuge, Florida, United States - Lox_Sample_3.5 | ecosystem: Environmental > Terrestrial > Soil > Wetlands | place: USA...
GCCGCACCGGCTCGGCATCGTCGGGCGAGGTATCGTCGATCGCGGTATCGGCTCGCTCGTCACTGCGCTCGGAGGCGTGCTCGGTGCCGTTGCCGTTCCAATTCTCGCTGTCCTCGCCGCTGCCTGAATTTTGTGCAACCTCGCCTGGAGCCGGGGCCTGGTCACCCTCGGGACCACGGTCGAGCAACGGGTTCCGCTCCAGTTCCGCCTCGACATAGGAGACCAAGTCGAGATTCGAGAGCTGCAGCAGCTTGATCGCCTGCATCAGCTGCGGCGTCATAACGAGCGCTTGGCTCTGCCGGATCTGGAGTCTTTGCGTAAGCGCCATCACTGACGGCCAATTGGTCCGATTCTTGCTTGTTTGGACCTTGTACAGTAATCCAACAGCGCTGTCGCCCCCTGTCCTGCATATAATGTAGGCAGTGTTAAAGCCGGAATTCCTCTCCGAGATAGAGCCGGCGGACGTCCGGATTGTTGACGATGTCGCCGGCGCGACCCTCCATCAGCACTTCGCCCGAATAGATGATGTAGGCGCGGTCGGTGAGACCAAGCGTCTCGCGCACATTGTGGTCGGTGATCAGCACGCCGATGCCGCGATTGGTCAGATGGCGGACCAGCGCCTGGATGTCGCCGACCGCAATTGGATCGATGCCGGCAAACGGCTCGTCGAGCAGCATGTAGCTCGGCCGCGTCGCCAGCGAGCGGGCAATCTCGACGCGCCGGCGCTCGCCGCCGGACAGTGCGATCGAGGGTGTCTTGCGCAGCCGCGTAATGTTGAACTCGTCGAGCAGGGAATCGAGATCCTGCTTGCGCCGTTTGGCATCGGGCTCGACAACTTCGAGCACGGCGCGGATGTTCTCCTCCACGGTGAGGCCGCGAAAAATCGAGGCCTCCTGCGGCAGGTAGCCGATGCCGAGACGGGCGCGCTGGTACATCGGCAGCTTGGTGACATCGCGGCCGTCGAGTTCGATGCGGCCCTTGTCGGCAGTGATGAGGCCGGTGATCATGTAGAACACCGTGGTTTTGCCGGCGCCGTTGGGGCCGAGCAGGCCGACTGCTTCGCCCTTGCGCAGGTGGAGGCTGACGCCCTTCACCACCTGGCGCCCCACAAAGCTCTTCTCGACCGCGTGCACCGACAAAACGCCGACGCGATCGCTTGGCGGGGGCACGCTACCGTCCGAGCGCCGCCGTGGCCGCACAGCAGGCCGCGGTCCATTCGCTGCGGGCGGCTTGCGCGGTGCGCGTTCCGTCGGTCGCTCCGCCTGAGGCGGCCGATCCACCGGAGGTGGTCGTTCCGCTTGTGGTGGAGGCCGTTCGGCCTGGGCCGGCTGACGCTCGGCCTGCGCCGCTACGGGCTCGGGCGGCGGTTTGCTGCGCGGCTTCTGTTCGGGCGGCGACATCGTGCTGGCGATGTCGCGATAGGTGCCGTTGATGGTGCCGCCCATGCTGGCGAGATCGATGGCTTCCTCGCCGACCGGCTCGCGCGGCGCCGCTGCAGCCGATCGGGGGCGGCGGAAATATGCAAATATATCCAACACGCTGGTCACCGATGGTCCGCGGGCGAATCGCGGCCGCAGACGGATTCCGGCCCGAAGTCTAACCGATTTCCGCGGTCATGGCCTGGAGCCGGCGTCAATTCGCTCGCCCGGGACCGATCGTCATGAAGTTTCCGGTGCCGGCGCCCTCGCCATTCTGGCCCTTGCTCGGCTGAATCAGCGCCCGAACGCGGCTCGGCGTCGTGCCGCCGCCGCTGTGTTGCGCTTCGACCCGGGCATTGCCGGTTTGCGTGTCGACCACGACGCGTTCGCCGTGGATGACGTTCTGACCCTGGCTGACAACGACATTGCCGGTCAATGTGATCGTCTTCGACTTGACGTCATAGTCGCCGAGATCGCCGGTCGCGGTCTGATCCTTGGTCAAAACGGTGACGCCGCCGCGCGCCTCGATGCGACGGACGTTCTGCGCACCCGGCGGCGATTTGGCATCCGACGGGCCGCTGCCGTGGCTGATGCCGACTTCCTGATCGTAGTACACGACGAGCTTCTGGCACTTCATCGTGGTGTCGCCTTGCACCACCTGCACGTCGCCGGAGAAGGTCGCGGTCTTGAGCTTGTCGTGGACTTCGAGCGTCGCCGCGTCGATCTGGATCGGCTGACTGGAATCCTGGTTCGGCAATGCGGGCTGCGACGGGCCGGACTTCGAGCGCTGATCCTGCGCCGCGGCCAACGCCGGAACGAACAGTGCCGCGATGAGTGCAAAAATGCAGAGCAGGCGCATCATGGTCGTTTTGCCGTGTCGGGCTGGTCGGGATTCATCGTCATCGAGACGCCGCCGCCGAAACGTACCACGTCGCCGTTGTCGACGATGTCGAGCCGTTTTGCCGTCAGCACGCCGTTGAGCAATTTCACCGCGACCGGCTTTTCCGACACGACCGAGCCATTGCGGGTATCGACCAGCGCCTCGGTAAGCCGCGCCGCATAGCCGGTCGAAGACACCACGACGATGTCGTCGTTGAGCGTCAGCAGTTCATGCTTCAAATCGTAGCTGCCGCGCGGAGCAGTCAGTTCGACGGTACTGCCGTCGGTCATCTGCACGCTGGAATGAACCCGCTGCAGTTCCAGGATGTCGGGCTTGTTGATGTCCTGCGCGGCGGCTTCCGCGGTGAACGCATAGGCTCGGCCATCGCTGGTGTAACCGGCGATCTTCGGCTGCTCCATGGTGATCTTGGAACCGCGGATCACCAGCTTGCCGAGATCGCCGGGCAGGCGAAAGCCGCCAAGCGAGGGCAGATAGTTCGCGACGATGATTGCCAACAGCGCCGCCGCGATCGCGGCCGGCACGCCGATGCGCAAAAGACGCACCAGCCGGCTGTGCCGCAGCGCGTTGCGATAGACCTTTTCGAAATCGCGGCGCGGCTGCGCCGTAAACGCCGCCGCCCTCGCCTGATTGGCGGGGTAGACCGTGGCCAAGCACTCGTCTCCGTCGAACCGTTGCCCCGATTCGGATGCTGCGCACCTTATTGTAGCGGCCCCATCGCGCAAGACACCGGGTGTCACAATGGCGCGCGAATGTGGCTCGGGAAGGGCCACCTAAGCTCTTGATAGCCTGAACAAAAGCGCTCAGGAATGGGCAAATATATCGTCGCCCGCGAAGCCTGCGAGGTCAAGCCGCACCCGCTCCGGCAGGAAGCGAAAGCACGCCGCGGCTATGGCGATGCGGTCCTCGCGCGCCAGCATCGTATCGAGCCGTTCCCGGAGCGCATGCAGATAGAGCACGTCGGCGGCCGCGTAAGACACTTGCGCGTCGGTCAGTTCGGCGGCGCCCCAGTCCGAGCTTTGCTGCTGTTTGGAAAGGTCCTGGCCGAGGACTTCACGCACCAAGTCCTTGAGGCCATGTTTGTCGGTATAGGTGCGCGCCAGCCGCGACGCAATCTTGGTGCAATAGACCGGTTCGGGCATCACGCCGAAGGTCTTGTAGAGCATGCCGAGATCAAAGCGCGCGAAGTGAAATATTTTGAGCAGGCGCGCGTCGGTCAGCAACCGCTTGAGATTGGGCGCTGCGCTCGCCTGCGCGGCGATCTGCACCACATCGGCCGAACCGTCGCCGGGCGAGAGCTGCACCACGCAGAGCCGGTCGCGGTGCAGATCGAGACCCATGGTCTCGGTATCGATTGCGACCGCCCCCGTATAGCGCGAAATGTCGGGAAGATCGCCGCGATGCAACCGGATGGTCATGCGGAGTGCATAACGCACCGGAAATGGCGCGTCAAAACGCGGCCCGGCCGCTTCGGCCGGGGCGCCCGGCAAAGCCCCGATTGCCAAAACTTCCCGGGTTGATTTGGCAAAACGTGCCGTGTCTCGATGCGCCGGATAATGCCACTATCCGGCCGAGTGTCGGGGCAGTGCGGATGCATCGGGGCGCTTACTTCGCCGGTTGCGCGGTAACGGTCGCTGCTGTCGGATTTTCCTCGCCGGGACAAGCCGGCCCGGTCTGCAGCACCGACTCGATGGGCAACGCGTTCTGCGCCAATGGCGCCACGACGCTCCCGATCACGATCTACGATCCGGCCGCAGCCGTTCAGCCCGCCAACGGCAGCAATGCCTACACGCCGGCCAATCCGGCATTCCCGGCGCGTGTCGCTTTCGACTGGGGCCTCGACGCGCCGCTCGATCGAACAGCGGCGCAGCGTCATGCCGGCAATGGCTCGTCGCCCTGGACAGCGCTGGGCTTCAATGACAATACGCCGCGCCGCGCCGCCGCGCCGGGCACGCACGACCGTGCCGCGTCCTGGCCGCAGCTCGCGATCGCGTCAGGGCTATACGACCAGGTCGGCGGCGTTGCGCTACCCGAAATCTTGGTCGTTCCCGCAGGACCGCTGCCGCCGCGCCGGACCGCAACGCCGGCCGCCACCGCGGCGCCGGCGAGCCCGGCGCCGATCGCGACCCAGGCCGAGCCCGGCGCCATCGATCGCGACAAGGTGCCTTCCAACATCCAGACTTTGTCGGTGGCCGCGTTCGACCATGCGACGGCGCCCAATCTGCTCGATGCACTGTCGCGCGCATTGCCCGGCGTCGCGCTGAGCGACCAGACCGGCAACGAATTCCAGCGCGATCTCAACTACCGCGGCTTCGTCGCCTCGCCGGTCATCGGCACGCCGCAAGGTCTCGCAGTCTATCAGAACGGCGTGCGCATCAACGAAGTGTTCGGCGACATCGTCAATTGGGACTTCCTGCCCGAAGACGCGATCAGCCGCGTCACTCTCGCACCGAACAATCCGGTTTACGGCCTCAACGCGCTGGGCGGGGCACTGTCCGTGGAAATGAAGAACGGCTTTACCTATCACGGCGCCGAAGCTGAGGTGAACGGCGGCTCCTACGGGCGGATCGCCACCTCGATGCAAGCCGGCGGCCAGGTCGGCAACGTCGCGGCCTACATCACCGCTGATGCCATCGACGATGCCGGGTGGCGCCAGAATTCGCCATCGCAGGTGCGACGCGTTTATGCCGACGTCGGCGCTCGCGGCGACGACGCCGAGTTTCACGTCGCTTTCACCGGCGCCGACAACAAGTTCGGCGCTGCAGCCGCGACGCCGATCGAGATGCTGAATCAAAGCTGGTCAAGCATCTACACCGTGCCGCAGACCACCGAGAATCGCCTCGCCTTTCTCACCAGCAGCGCGAGCTGGAAGCCGACCGACACCGTCTCGCTGCAGGCCACGGCCTATTACCGCGGCTACTGGCAGCGGCACGTCGACGGCAACGGCACCGACGCCTCGAACGATCCGACGGTCTGCCCCGATCCGACCGTGCTGTGCTTTCCCAATCTCGATGGCAGCTTTTCCAACCTGACGACCATCAACGGCCAGACCGTAGCGGCGACCGGCGCGCTTGGCACCAGCGTGCTCGGCGAGATCGACCGCACCTGGACCTCGACGAACAGCTATGGTGGCTCGGCGCAGGTAGCGTCTTCGGAAAAGCTGGTCGGCCATGACAACAATTTCGTGTTCGGCGCGAGCGTCGACCGCGGCCAGGTGCAATTCACCACCACGAGCGAGCTTGGCACCATCAATCCCGATCAATTCCCGTGGGTGCTGGGTGCAGGCCCGCTGATCGACCAGCCTTCGGGCGATGTCGCCCCCGTCGGGCTCGGCGCGCGCACGCTCTATACGGGCGTCTACGCATCCGACACGTTCGACCTCACGCCGCGGCTCTCGCTCACCGCCGGCGGCCGCTACAACGTCGCCCGGATCGATCTGTTGGACGAACTCGGCAACGATGCCGGGCTTAACGGCAGCCATCAGTACAGCCGTTTCAATCCGATGGCCGGCGCGACCTACAAGATCAGCCGCGACGTCAACGTCTATGCGTCTTATGCCGAGGCCAATCGCGCGCCAACACCGCTCGAACTCGCCTGTTCCGATCCGTCGCGGCCTTGCCTGATCGACAACGCGCTGGTCGCCGACCCCGATCTCAAGCAGGTCGTGTCGCACACCGTCGAGGCCGGCCTGCGCGGCCATTTGGACTTCGATCGCGGCCTGCTCAACTGGAATGTCGGAGCATTCCACACGCTCAATACCGATGACATTATCAATGTCGCGAGCCCGATCCCCGGCCACGAATTCTTCCAGAACGCCGGCAATACGCTGCGCAAGGGCATCGAGGCCGGGCTGGCGTATCGCTGGGATCGCTGGAATGTCTATGCAAACTACACTTGGCTCGACGCGACCTTCCGCACGCCGCTGACGCTGTCGTCGCCGAACAATCCGTTTGCCGACGACAATGGCAATATCGCGGTGGTGCCCGGCGACCACTTGACCGGCATCCCGGATTTTCGCTTCAAGCTCGGCGCCGAAGTACAGATCACCGCGCCTTGGAAATTCGGCGCCGACCTCAACGTCATCGGCAGCCAGTATCTCGTCGGCGACGAGGCCAACCAGAATGCGAAAGTACCGGCCTATTGGACGGTGAACCTGCACACGTCCTATAGGCTCACCAAAAACCTCGAAATCTATGGCCTGGTGAAGAACCTGTTCGACCGCCGCTACTCCGTCTACGGCACGTTTTTCGAGACCGACAGCTTCCCTTATCTCAACCTCACCGACCCGCGGACCATTGTGCCCGGCATGCCGTTCGCCGCCTATGCGGGCGCTCGCGCCACGTTTTGACGCTTCAGCGCAGCGCGATCAGTTCGCGGCTCAGCGCATTCAGGCGCCGCCGCGCCGCACTGTCATAGGCCTGCGCATTGGCACGGGCCTCGTGCTGACCGTTGAAGAACAGACCGCTGCGACCGTCGAGTTCGGGCGCCGTGGCGAGCTTGAGAATGGCGTCGGCGCCCTCCTCAACGCTGCTGATCGGCGTCACGCCGGACTGGCGCACCATCGTGGTGTCCATATAGGTCGCCGGATGCAAGGCATTGACGGTGACGCCGCTGCCGGCGAGTTTGGCCGCGAGATCGATCGTGAACAGAACCTGCGCCAGCTTGCTCTGACAATAGGCCCGCGAGCCGCTGTAGCCGCGTGTCAGCATGACGTCGCTGAAATCGATCGGCTGTTGGCCGAGCGAGGACACATTGACGATGCGTGCCGGCGCGCTTTGCCTGATGAGTGGCAGCAAGAGGTCGGTGAGCAGGAAGCCCGCAAGATAGTTCACCGCGAAGCGCAATTCGTAGCCGTCGGCGCTGGTCCGCCGCGTGCCGCCCGAGCCGGCGCTGCCGATGCCGGCATTGTTGATGAGGAGATCGAGCCGGTCGGCCGTTTGCCGCACGATGTCGGCAAGCCGGCGCACCTCGGCGAGCGAGGCGAGATCGGCAGCGAGAAATTCGGCTCTGCCGCCCGTCGCCTTGATCTCGGCGATAATGGCTTCGCCGCGCTTCTGGTTGCGGCCGTGCACCAGCACGCGTGTCCGGGCGGCGCCAAGGCGCTTGGCGACAAGCCGCCCGACTCCGTCGGTCGAGCCGGTGATCAGTGCGACTTTCGGGGCCATCAGGCGTCTGCTTTTCGGTCACCCGATCTCGCCCTAGGCAAACCGAAGTGTTGTGTCTTCCAACGGAATGCCGGAAATCTTCGTCGTCCAGGTTTCGCCGGCACTGACAGGCATCGCCAGTGTCAGAGTTCCGGTGGAAATGATCTCGCCGGCGCGGAGCGGCGGATTGTAATCGTCATGCGCGAGCAATGCGATGAGATGGCGAAGTGCCAGAAGCGGGCTGCCGAGCACCAGTGCGCCACCGCCGCGCTGGCTCAGCTTACCGTCACAATAAAGTTCGACCTCGAAGGCTGCCAATTCGCGCTGCCATGCGGACTTGCGCGTGTCGATGGCGTGCCGGGGCCCGACCAGCAGCGCGGCGTGGACGCCGTTCGCCGCGACCGTATCGGCGGCAGCGAATTTCCAGCCCGGGTAGATCGACTGGACGATCTCGTAGCCGAGCGCCAGCCATTCGATGCATTCGAGCAGCGCGGTTTCGCTCATGCCCGCCGCCGGCGCCGCTTTCAGACCAAACATGATTTCCGGCTCGATACGGGGCTCGACGAAACCGTCAAGCTCTTGCACCGGCACCTCGGCGAGTGCGTGCGCGGTGCGATCGGTCACGTAGCCCCAGATGGGCGCCGTCACGCCGTAGACCTTCCACATTTCGCGATTGGTGAAGCCGATCTTGCGGCCGACGATCTTTTCGCCGCGCGCCTCGAAGGCGGCGCGAAGCAGCGGTGTAACCTGATAGGCCTGAGCGAGCGTCAAGCCGCCCGGCCGCGATGAAAAGGTCGGGATCTGGCGGGCACCGCTCAGACACGCGACCACGTCGCGGGCGATGCCGGTAAGATCGGACGCTGTCGCCAACCCGGTCATGGCAATAGCTTAATCGGCGGCCGAGGGTAAGCAAGCCGCCGACTCGGGCCGCCATGCGTGGCCGCGCGCCAGGCATTGCGCCTCGTCACGTCGGTATTTGCAGCCCGCATCGACAAAGGTCCGAGCACAGGCGGGCCTTGACGATCGCCGAATATTTCTATACTCGTTGAAATATGGAAATAACGAATGCCGTCGCGTCATTGGCTGGACTTGCGCAGGAAAACCGGCTGGAAATCTTCCGCTTGCTGGTTCAGGCCGGCCCGGAAGGTATGGCGGCCGGGCAAGTCGCCGAAGAACTCGGGCTCGCCCCTAACACCCTGACCTTTCATTTCGCTCGGCTGCGCTTCGCCGGGCTGGTGACTGTCCGGCGCGACGGTCGCTCCATGATCTATGCGGCGCGGTTCGAGACCATGAACGATCTTGTTTCCTTCCTGACTGAGAACTGTTGCCAGGGCACGCAGGACTGCGCGCCCATACCAGTCTGCAAACCGAGGGGAGTTCGCCGTGAAGCGGTTTCACGTGCACGTCGCCGTTGACGATCTAAGACAATCGATTGGCTTCTATTCCGCGCTGTTTGCCGCCGAACCCATCGTCATCAAGGCCGATTACGCCAAGTGGATGCTTGATGATCCGCGTGTGAACTTCGCCATCTCGACACGCGGGCGGCAACCCGGCCTCGACCATCTCGGCATCCAAGCCGAAAGCGACGACGAACTGAAGGAGATCTACGCGCGGCTGCACAAGGCTGGCAGCGACATCGTCGAGCAAGGTCAAACATCCTGCTGCTATGCGAAGTCGGAAAAGTCTTGGATTGACGATCCGGCTGGTATCTCTTGGGAGACGTTCCACACGACGGGCGCAAGCACCGACTACGGCGACGGCTCAGGCGAGCGTGTTGCGCGGGTCGCACATGAGAAATCGTGCTGTGCGCCCGCGGCCAAGGTTGCCGAGACGTGCGGCTGCCAGGCGTGACATGGCCGAACCTTACAGCGTGCTTTTCCTTTGCACTGGCAATTCGGCACGTTCCATCATGGCGGAGGCGATCTTGAACCAGGCCGGCGCGGGAAAATTTCGCGCCTACAGCGCCGGAAGTCAGCCCAAGGGACAAGTGCATCCTGAAACTGTCCGGCTGTTGCAAAGCCTCGGCTATGACACATCGGGATTTAGGTCGAAGTCGTGGCATGAATTTGCCAAGCCCGGCGCGCCGCGGCTCGATTTCGTTTTCACCGTCTGTGACAACGCGGCCGGCGAGACCTGCCCGATCTGGCCCGGTCAGCCGATGACCGCGCATTGGGGCGTGCCCGATCCCGCTGCGGCCGAAGGCACTGAAGCTCAAATCGCGCTTGCCTTCAAAGAAGCCTATCGGATGCTCAATCAGCGCATCGGCATTTTTGTCGCGCTGCCTATTCGTTCGCTCGACCTACTGACGCTGCAAAACAAGCTCCGGGACATCGGCCGCACGTGAAGCGACTCGTTGCCGAATTTCTGGGGACGGCGTTTCTGCTTGCTGGCGTCGTCGGCAGCGGCATCATGGCGGCGAAGCTCGCGGGCGGCAACGGCGCGCTTGCGCTTCTTTGCAACACGCTTGCGACCGGAGCCATTCTTGCGGTCTTGATCCTGACGTTCGGTCCGGTTTCGGGCGCGCACTTCAATCCGGTGGTCAGCTTCGTAACGGCGTTGCGTCGCGAGCTTCCGGCAAGGGTGACCGCCGCTTACATCGCCGTGCAAATCGCCGGCGGCATCGCGGGCGTGCTCGCAGCGCATGCGATGTTCGAGCTTCCATTGTGGCAAGTGTCGATGAACTTGCGAACAGGCCCGGGCCAATGGTTCGCGGAATTTGTCGCAACTTTCGGACTCGTGCTGACGATCTTGGGATGTGCGGCGCGGACGCCGGCGGCTATTCCCTACGCGGTCGGCCTCTACATCACGGCCGCTTATTGGTTCACTGCGTCAACGTCGTTCGCCAATCCCGCTGTCACCATTGCTCGTGCTTTGTCGGACACCTATGCGGGCATTGCCCCGGGCGGGGTGCTTGCCTTCATAATCGCTCAAATCATCGGCGCGGCAGCGGCAGCCGCAGTCGCGCGATGGCTCTTTGCGCCTGAAACCTAGCGCCAAGCGAAGGGTCAATGTCGGGCGAAACGGCCGATGGTGCCCAGGAGAGTGCACCACCGGACTAGGGTGATCAATAGCTTATCGTGTCCCACCTTCACCGATCGTCCCATTGAGTCCCAATGAATATTTTTGAGATTGTCCCACCCGATAATGGCGTCGCCCCGTAGTCAGCTCCTCGCTCATAAGCAACCGTCAACCTGGGTCGTTGGCATATTGGCTTTGGACAAATAGTGACCAGTCAGTGCATCAGAATAAAGGTCGCGTGCCCGCCTTTGACATGCGCCGGGTCACGTCGCGGACATGTCTGATGAAAGTCTGTACTACAGGGCTGACAGTCCTGCCCTTCAAGGTGACGAGCCAGACCGGCCACGGGCTTACGGCCAGATCGACAGGCAAGACTTTGATTGGGAATCGATCGGCATTGAAGCGCAACACGGAGCCCACCTCTGCCGAAATGAAACGATCGGTCGCAAGCAGTATCATTCGCTGATGGACCGAATACGACCTGACACCGAGTTTGGGCGCGGGCACCCCACTTTTCCGAAATCCCTCCCTCAACAGGGAAATGAAT
>Ga0335081_10019309_pt1 | contig 11023 bp, 12 predicted proteins | sample Lox_Sample_35_FD_206713 | JGI IMG/M metagenome (GOLD analysis project Ga0335081, IMG submission 206713) | Soil microbial communities from Loxahatchee National Wildlife Refuge, Florida, United States - Lox_Sample_3.5 | ecosystem: Environmental > Terrestrial > Soil > Wetlands | place: USA...
CTCCCCGCTGGCCCACTCCTCGGGGGACAGGGCGTGGGTGGCCTCGGTCAGCCCGTGGTAGGCGCAGGCGGTCACGACCGCGCCGGCCCGCCCGGTGGCTGCGCGGGCGATCCGCCAGGCGAGGTCGTTGGCCTCGCTGCCGGAATTCACAACCATGACGGCGTCCAGTTCCGGCGGCAGGGTCGATTGGAGCCGTTCGGCGAGCTCGACGATCGCCTCGTGCAGATAGCGGCTGTGGGTTGCGAGCAGTTGCTGCTGCTGCGTCACCGCCTGCACGACCCTTGGGTGGCTGTGCCCGGCCACGGCCACGTTGTTGTAGCAGTCGAGGTACCGCCGGTCGTCGGGGTCGAACAGCCAGACACCCTCGCCGCGGACGACGTGCACCGGGCGGGAGTAGAACAGCGGCATCGGGGCAGCGCCCGACGGCGGCGCTCGAGCAGAGCGCTGGTGGCAGACCTTCGGTAGGGGAGCCGGCGGCAGGCTTCGCGGAAACGCCGCGCGACAGCGTCCATCCCCATCGCTCCGATGGCGTCGAGGAAGGCACGGGCCCCGGGCTCGCCGCTCACGGCGTAGGCGACGTTGTCCGGATAGAGCCGCTGCCGCCAGGCGGTGACCGTAACCTCCGTGGCAAGCCTGGCCGCCACCAGGTCCGCGAGCAGCCCGGCCTCCTCGTCTTCGAGCGGCGTCACCGAGACATAGCCGCCAATCAGCGCGTCAGCTGCCTCGATGGCGTCGTCACGGCCGTGGAGCACGTCGGCGACAGCGACGGCCAGATCGCAGACCAGCGGCGCATGGGTCATATCCCCGAAGTCCACGATCCCGCTGACCCGAAGGTCCTCGCTGAACAGCACGTTGTCCAGGCTCATATCGCCGTGGATTACCTGCGCGCGAAGCCCGGGCAGCGCCGGCGCGACCCGGACCTCGAACCGGTCCAGAACCGATTCCACCTGAACCCGGCGGTGGCCGTCGGAGACGTGGGTGAGCAGCGGCCGGAGCTTGGGCAAGCGGGTGATGTCCCACAAGATCTCGTAGTCGGCCGCGGGGTGGAAAAAGCCACGTAGCGCCCGCCCCAGACGGGCCGTGATCTGCCCATGGGACCAGATCGCCTCGGTGGCGAGTGCCGTGTTCACGGCTACCTGCCCGGGCAGGAACGTGAAAAGCCGGGCAGGGTAGGTCCGGCTGTCGGGCCCGGGCACCTCGACCCACGATTCTCCCGCCCCGGCCGGCAAGGCACGCATCACCGGCAGGCCTGGATCCACGTTCTCGATGTGGCGCAGAGCGGCGGCTTGCATCGCCAGGATGGGCCCGCCATCGGCCGGATTAGAGATCTTGAACAAGAAGCGCTGCCCGCCGGCCGTGTCCACCCGGAAGTTCTGGTCCCGCTCGCCCGCGAGGGGCTTGAGGGACGACGATTCGACGCCGAAGCCTTCCCGCAGGATCTGCCTGGCTGCCTGCTCGCCGAAGGCAGGCGGCGTGCTCTCCAACGGGTCAGGGCCCTCCACCATAGGTCCGAAGGCTATCTTGCGGCCCGCCGCCCGGCCACCGCCCGGCCGGGCTGCCGCCTTTCCACGGGCCCGGGATCCGGCATCCAGCCCGGCTAGGATCGGACAATGCCCATTCCAGCGGCGTTTGACCTGTCCGGCCGGGTGGCGGTGGTCACCGGGGCGGGCGCCCCCGACGGCATCGGTTTCGCCACTGCCAGGCTGCTCGCCGAACTCGGTGCCGCTGTGATGATCAGCGCCACCACGGCCCGGATCCAGGACCGGGTCAGCGAACTGCGCAGCGCCGGCTTCGACGCGGCGGGGCTCATCGGCGATCTCACCGATGCCGGTGTGGCGTCCGGGCTGGTGTCGGCTGCGCTGGAGCACTGGGGCCGGCTGGACATCGTGGTCAACAACGCCGGCATGATCTCCGCCGCTGACCCCGTGCCCGAGTCCGGCACCGTGCAGTCCATGGACCTGGCGACCTGGAACGCTGCGCTCGCCCGCAACCTGACCTCCGCCTTCCTGGTCACCAAGGCGGCGGCGCCGGCCATGACCAGCCGCGGCTGGGGGCGGATCATCATGGTGGCCAGCGTGACCGGCCCGGTGATGGCGATCCGCGCGGACGTCGGCTATGCCACCGCCAAGGCGGGCATGGTCGGCCTCACCCGCGCAGCCGCGGTCGACACCGCCAGGCACGGAATCACCGTCAATGCCGTCGCCCCAGGCTGGATAGCGACCGGTTCCCAGACCCCCGAAGAGCGCGGCCAAGGGCAGGCCACCCCAACTGGCCGGAGCGGCTCACCCCACGAGATCGCCGCCGCAATTGCCTGGCTGGCCAGCCCCGGCGCGTCCTACATCACCGGGCAATACCTGGTCGTGGACGGCGGCAACTCGATCGCCGAGCAGCGCGCCACACCAGCCTGGCCATCTGGCGGCCGTAGTAGCGCAGCGCGAGCAGCACCGCCCCGTTCCGGGCCGGTGAGCCACGACTATCTTCAGGCGTAGTCATTGTCCCCCCGTTCCGAGCAACCAGCATGGCCATGGTGCCCGACGGCAGGCCTCCACAGCGACCGATTTTCCCGGCCGCTACCCGCCAGCCGCGCTGTCCGCATAGCCACAAGCTGGGCGGCGGTCAGCGGCACGTCCGTCGGTGCCCCCATCTGGGCAGGCAGAGGCCTGTAAACGGGCGATTGACGCCCGGTGTGCCATGTTGCTGGGTTACCGTGGCGGACCTTGCGTCTGCCGGCGCTAGCCGACTGCCAGGTCCGGGAACGCACGGGTGACTGCGGCCGTGCGGCTGGAGACCTGCAGCCTGCCATAGATGTGCTCCAGGTGGGTGCGCACGGTGGCCTGGGACAGGCCGAGGCGGCGGGCGATCTGGGTGTTGGTGTGTCCGGCGGCGACCAGATTCAGCAGTTCCCGCTGCCGGGGGGTGAGCTGGACAGTGGGGTGGCGGCGGCATTCGGCGTCCAGGTAGGCCCGGTGCAGGTGCGGACGCAGCAGGGTAAGCAGGGCGCGGTCGCGCTCGGCGAAGTCCGGCCCGGGCCCGCGGGTGAACAGCAGCCGCACGGACTGCAGCGGATCAATGGCTGGCCCCGGCCCGGCGGGCAGGGTCAGCATGAGATCGTGCTCTATCCCCAGCGGTCGGTAATAGTCGGTGTACATGCCGGTGCTGCGCCACTGCCGGGCGGAGTAGAAGTCCGCGACCTTGATAATGCTGCGCAGGTCGCCGCTACGTTCGGGGTAGTTGCACCCCTCGCAGGCCCAGTGGAGCTCCCAGTAGCCGGTCTCGAGGGCTTCGCTCCCCGGAATGGCCGGGTTTTCCTGCATGAACGAAATCTCCTGCCGGACACTGTCCACGCCGAAGCACGACAGCTGGTCGCAGCGGATCAGGTCCGCCAACTCAGTGAGCAGCGACGGCGGCAGCCCTTCGGCGGGCACGTCGGCGCGTTCTTCGGTGACGATCTCGGCCAGAGTGCGCAGGTCCCGTTCGCTGGCGGTTACCGGGCTCCTCATCAGGCCACCCCCCTTGGCTGCCCCTAGCCTCACCCTACCCCGGCCGCCGCAGCCCCGGCATCGGTAGAACGTCCGATATCGGATGCGAGCAGAGCTGGCCAAGCTGGCGGTGGATCGATCGCAACCATGAGCCGAAAGAGGAGACATCATGATTCGCATCCGGCACATCCGCGGGTTCACCGCCGTCCTGGCCGGGATTGCATGCGCCCTGCTGGCGTCCGCTGCCGTCGCGACGCCATCGCTCGCCAGCGTTCCGCATCCGGGCGCACCTGTCATCGCGCCGCCCGGCCCGGTCACCGATACCGTTGTCGCGGGCGGCATGCCCGGGTGGCAGATAACCCTGATCGCCGTCGGTGCCGCCCTGCTAACGGCCGCCGCAGCGGTTTTCCTCGACCGCGCCCGCGCTGCGCGCCGGAACATGACCAGGGCAGCCACCTGAACCCGGTACTCCCCAGTCATCCGCGCACGCTAGCGCGAACCAGGAAGTGAGGAACTCCTGCCATGTCCGACCGCCTCGCCGCACACCGGCCCCCAACGATCAGGAATCTCTCTACCCGCACGCGCCGCGCCGCGATCGGCGCGGCCGCCGTGATCCCCGCCGTGCTCATCGGCGCGCTCGCCAGCACCGGCTCGGCCGCGCCGCGCGACAGCGGCCTCGTCGCCTGCGCGTACCCGCTGGCCACCCAACATGTCCCCGCGGCCGACTACACCAAGCTCCGCGCCGAGTTCGCCGGCTCGCGCTTCCAGGACCTGCGCACCGCCGGCACCGCCTATGTCGATCTGGCCGTCGCGCTGCTCACCGCGCGAGGGACCGACGGATACCAGACCGTCTGGTTCTACCAGAGGCTGTCCGCCGCCTGCGCAAAGCACCGAAAGTGAAGGCAGCACCCGGCACAACTGCTACGCGACCTTGGTGATCCTTATGCGCAATCCGGTCCAGCCGTGCTCGTCGCTGATCGCGCGCAGCAGCCGGAACGGGAACGGCGCCGGGTTGGCGGCGGTCATGACGACGGCGCCGGTTCCGTCTTGGGTGGAGGCGGTCAGGGACGCAGCAGGGCCTTGATCGCGCGGCGCTCGTCCATGGCCTTGTAGCCCTCGGCGGCCTGATCTAGAGGCAGCTCAAGGTCGAACACCCGGCCGGGGTCGATCTCACGGTTCCAGATCAGGCCGAGCATCTCGGGAAGGAACCGGCGCACCGGCGCGGGACCGCCGAGCAGGTGCACCTCGGCGAAGAACAGCTCCTGGCCGGGCAGCTCGACCCCGTGAGCGACGCCGACGTAGCCGACGTGCCCGCCGGGGCGGGCCGAGCGGATAGCCTGCATCATCGACTCCTGGGTGCCGACCGCCTCGATGACCGAGTGCGCGCCGAGCCCGCCGGTGAGCTCCTTGATGACCGCTACGCCCTCGTCGCCGCGCTCGGTGACGATGTCGGTGGCGCCGAACTCGCGGGCGAGCTTCTGGCGCGGCTCGTGCCGGCTCATCGCGATGACCTGCTCGGCGCCCAACTGCCGGGCCGCGAGCACGGCGAGCAGGCCGACCGCGCCGTCACCGACGACCGCGACCGTCTTGCCAGGTCCGGCCTCAGCCGCGACGGCACCGAACCAGCCGGTGCCGAGAACGTCGGAGGCGGCCAGCAGGCTCGGGATCAGGTCCTGGTCCGGCTGGCCCGGGGTTGCGACCAGGGTGCCGTCCGCGAGCGGCACCCGCAGGTACTCGGCCTGGGCGCCGCCGGCTCCGACGTACTCCACGTGCACGCAGCGGCTCTGGTAGCCGGCCTGGCAGATCAGGCAGGTGTTGTCCGAGGCCATGAACGAGCCGACGACGAAATCGCCGGCCTTGATGTCCCGCACGTCGCTGCCGGTCTCCTCGACGACACCGGCGTACTCGTGGCCCATCGGCGCCGGGCCCTCGATGGGCTCGATACCGCGGTAGGGCCACAGGTCCGACCCGCAAACACAGGCGGCGGAGATCCGGATGATCGCATCGGCCGGTGCCTGGATCGTCGGCTTCGCGCGCTCCTCGACGCGGATGTCGCGGGGAGCGTAGAGCATAGTTCCACGCATGAGCTGTTAACTTCCTTCCGTCTGAGGTATCAGGTGGGCCGGCCGGGCCGGGCGGGTCCACACCTGCCCGAACAGCACGTCATCAGTGAAATTCGCCAGCGCAGGCGCGAAATCCCCGAACTGCCCGCGCGCGCCGGACGGCTCCGTGTCGTGTGTCATCTCGGTTGTCCTTTCTCCTGTTGTCTGGTGGTGAGCAGCAGGCTGGCCATGGAGGCGGCCAGCGCCACCGCGGCGGCGATCAGCAGGCTGGCGCGGACGCCGTGCAGGAAGCTCGCCCTGCTGGCGAGCAGCGCGCCGAACACGGCGACGGCTAGGGCGCCGCCGACCTGGCGGCTAGTGTTGAACACGCCGCTGGCCACCCCGGCCCGGTACGGCGGGACGCCGTTGAGCAGGACGGCGGTCAACCTGGGCACTGCTCAACCCAACTGACGGCGTCAACACGGCCGGCAACCCGTCCGGATTCATCACCACCACCATCCAGTCACCGCTGCGCAGAGTCCAGCGCATTGTCTGCGTTCCTGTGCCCTGCGCCCGTGCAGGCAGTCGAGCGCGGCGGCCGGCGGCGCCGCAACCGCGCTCCCGGGATGCAAGGTGGCGTCATGCTGACCATCGGCCGACTGCCCGGGGACGTCTTGCCCTATCCCCTTTGTCACCCGCTGCGGTATGCGAAAGGTGGAGGTAGAGGGTGATCGACATGTCCTCAGTCCGGTCTTCTTCGTTCCGTAAGCTGAGCATTCTTGCAGCGTGCGTGGCCGCCGGGACCTTCGGGGTCGGCGTCATGCCGGCCGCCAACCAGACCGCACGCGCTGCGGTCGCGGCTAACCAGGCGGCACGATCGGCGGTGGCGCTGGCCATCGATCCGGCGGGTACCGGCTACGCCTTCTACCGCGGCCAGGACAACGCGGTGTACCTGCGGACCGTGCGCAACGGCGCCTGGTCCGCGCAGACGGGCCTGGGCGGCACCATCATCGGCGCCCCCTCCGCCACCGTCGTCGGCTCGGCCGTGGTGGTCGGGGCCCGCGGCACCGACAATGCCCTGTGGGCCAACACCGGCAGCGCTGGGGTGTTCGGCGGCTGGCGCAAGGTGGGCGGCACGCTGATCGACGGCCCGGCTGCCGCCGGGTCACCGGCACCGGGCGTCGACGTCGCGGTCCGCGGCACCGACAACGCGGTCTGGGCCATGTCCTGGCGGGCCGGCCGCTGGTCCGGCTTCGCCCGGGCGTGGGCACCCGCGGCTCCCGCGGCCCCGGCCGGCTCCCTGCTCGGGACCGACTGGACCCGCGTCCCTGCCAGCTCCAAGGTCGTGGCGCTCACCTTCGACGCGGGCGCCAACGCGGCGGGGCTGCCGTCCATCGAGTCGACGCTGCGGGCCAAGGGTGTCCCGGCGACGTTTTTCCTCACCGGCACCTGGGTCCGTGACTTCCCCGCTCAGGCCAACTTGATCATCCAGGACGGGTACCTGGTCGGCAACCACTCGATGACTCACCCCGACCCCGGCCTCACCAAGCTCACCGACGCCCCGGTCACCGCCGAGGTGCGGGGCGCGCAGCAGGCCATCTTGCGCTCGAACGGTGCCGATGCCCGGCCGCTATTCCGCTTCCCCTTCGGCGACGTGAACAGCCGGGTGCTCGGCGACGTCAACAGCCTCGGGTACGTGGCGGTCCGGTGGACCGTGGACTCACTCGGCTGGCAGGGCACCTCCGGCGGCCAGAGCGTCCAGTCGGTCATCAACCGGGTCCTGGCCGCGGCTCAGCCCGGCGAGATCGTCCTCATGCACCTGGGCTCTAACCCAAAGGACGGCACCACCTTGGATGCGGCCGCCCTCCCGGCCATCATCGGCGGGCTCCAGGCCCGCGGCTACAGCTTCGTCACCCTGCAGGCCCTGGCCGGCTAGACCTACCGCGGCGGGCCGAGCACGCCGCGGCGGTGACGCTGATCAGTCCCTAACCTGGGCGGCGGCGCCGTACCGATTCCTATGCTGTACGCGTGGGGGCGGTTCAGGACGACTCGGCGTGGGAGACGGCACGCGCCGCGCACTGCGACGCCTTCGTCGCGGCGCGTGCCGCTGACGATGCCGGCGCCATGGCCGCCGCGGCGCTCGGGCTCGCATCGCTGCAGCGCTTCGGCGGCCCCAGCGGCCGGACTCCCGCTCTGTTGCACGAGGCATACCTCGCCGCCGCCGACTCCCTCGCCACCCGGGCAAGGCTCGCCGCTGCGCTGGCCCGCTCGTGGGTCTACGGCAACGACGCGGCACGCGGCGCGCCGTTCGCCCTGGAGGCGGTCGAACTCGCCGAGCAAACGCACGATCCGGCGGTGCTCGCCGACGCTCTCGACGCGCAGTTGGCGGCGAGCTGGGGTCCGGATGACCTGCCCGAGCGGCTGCACATTACCGCCCGTCTGCAGGACGTCGCCGCGCACATGGACGACGTACGCACCCGGATGGACGCGCACCTATGGCGGCTGACCACAGCGCTCGAGACGCTCGACGTCACTGGGATGCACCGCCAGCTATCCGCGCTCGACCTGCTCGCCGCCGAGACCGGCTCGCCGCTGGTCCGCTACTTCGCGATCACGCGGCGGGCGATGCACGCAACGCTTGCCGACGACCTCGACCGCGCCCGCGGGCTGGTCGAGGCTGCCTACGCTCTCGGCACGGACATCGGGGTCCCGGACGCGTTTGCCGTCTATCACGAGCAGCGCGCCGAGATCGCTCGTCACGCTGACGACGTCGGCTTCCTCGCCGCTGAAGCCGCGCTGGCCGAGGACTACGCGGTAAGGCACGGCATCGAGTCGGTCATCGCCGAAGCCGCCGTGCTGGCCTTGCAGGCCGGCGACACCGAACGCGCATCCAGGCTCGTCCCGCAGGTCGCCGGCGGTGGTTTCGGCCAGGTGCCGTACGACGTCGACTGGCTGCTCACCGTGTCAAAGACGACCGAGGCGGCGGCCGGGCTGGGCTTTACCGACATCGCGCGTGCGGGCATCACGCTGATGGCGCCGTACGCCGGTCGTTGTGTCGTCAACGCCGGCGCCGTCGTCTGCGCCGGTGTCGTCGAGGACTACCTCTGGCGGGCCGCTGTCATCAGCGCCGACTCGCGGGCGGATGACTGGCACGCGGCGGCCGAGGCGGCGTACCGGCGACTGGACGCGCCGTGGTGGCTGCGCCGGGTGTCGGCGCCGTACGGCGCCAGGCGTGGCGCGCCCGTCGCAGCGTCGCGGCCGGTAGACAGGCGCACGGTCGAAATGCGGCGGCTGCCGGGGCAGTCGGTGTGGTCGGTCGGCCCGGCGGGCGGGGAGCGGCTGCTGCCGGATATGAAGGGGCTGCACTACCTGCGCGCGCTGTTGCAGCGGCCGGGCGCCGAGATCACCGCACTGGAGATGTCCGCGATGGCCGCCGGTCACGGCACGGCCGTCGCCGAGCCGGACGCGGGCGAGCGGCTCGACCGCCGGGCGCTGACGGCTTACCGCAACCGGCTGCGTGAGATCGACGAGGAACTCAACGAGGCGCAGTCCTGGAACGACCCGGCACGGGCCGAGCGCATCGAGACCGAACGCGACGCGCTGCTGCGCGAACTCGCTGGCGCGACCGGCCTGGGCGGCCGCGCGCGCAGCATGGGCGGGACCGCCGAGCGGGCCCGGGTCGCGGTGCGCAAGGCGATCGCGGCCGCGCTCGACCGCATCGACGCCGAAGACCCGGCGACGGCCCGGCTGCTGCGCCGGACCGTGCATACCGGCAGCGTGTGCCGGTATGAGCAGGACCCCGACACGCCGGTCGACTGGCGGCTCTGACGCGAACGTCACGGTGTGACGGCTGACCTCACGCCTTTCGGGTAACCGCATCGATCGCTGAAGGAGCTCGTGATGACCGAACTCGCGCGTCGGCTCGAAACTGGCTGGCTGCCGGACACCCCCATCGGGGACTCGTTGCTGCGCCGGTTCGTCGCCAACCAGGCGGACCTGCAGGATCACCTCGTCGGCGCCGTCGGCGGCCGGTCCGACCGGACCCCCGACGTCGCGTTGAGCGATTCCGGCGTGGCGGCGGCCTACCTGAACCAGGCCGTGCTGCTGCGGCCGATTTCGGGTGCGTACGACGCGGTGCTCGACCACGTTGCCTCGTTCTACGCCGGATCGGTCGGGCTCCTGCTCTCACCGTGGCCGACACCGGATCTCTCCGGCCGGGGATGGCAGCTTGTGGGTCATCCGATGTTCGTGGTGCGAGGACCGGTGGGTGAGCCTGCCGGTGCGCCGCCGAGCGACGTGAATGTGCGGCGCGCCGAGTCGCCAGACGACCTGGCCCTCGCCGAGCAGATCATCATCAACGGCTACCCGGTGCCGGAACTCGGCGGGCTGCCGCCCAACCGGGCGCTGGGTCCCGCCCTCCTCGGGAGTCCGGTCCGGCACTGGATCGGATACCTCGACGGCACCCCCAGCGCGGCGGCGGCGAGTCACGCGGCACACGGCGTCATCAACCTCTGCCTGGCCGCGACCCTGCCGGCCGCCCGGCGACGCGGCGCATGGCGCGCGCTCGTCGCGGCCCGGTGCGCCGGTACCCCGGACCTGCCAGCAGTCGCGTTCACCAGCGACTACAGCCGACCTGGCTTCCTGCGCACGGGCTTCCTGCCCATCACCCGCTTCACGCTGTGGGCTGTCATCGCCTGATGCGCACGGCACGCTCGCCGACGACCCGATGCCGTGGGGCGATCAGGGTCATCTCATGGGTGAAGCGTTTGACGAAGACCGGGCGCCTCAGTAAGAGTATGTTCACGGCGGCGACCGGTCGCCGAGCTGTGGAACGCCCGCCCCAGCCGGGGTTCCATCGGCGAAGGGGATTCGCCCTCTCGGTCGTCAATGTCACAGGCCATCTTCCAACACCGCGTCGCTGGGGGACGAGGGTGTCACGGAGAGGCTTGTCCATGACCAAGGATGCCAGCTTCAAGAAGGTTGTCCGGCGCCACGCCGAGGAGAGTGGGCAGCGCTACACCGAAGCACTGACGGATCTCGAGGGTCTCGGTGCGCGAATGGACCACGAGCCAGTTCCTGAGCGGCTTCTCGCTCATCTCCGGGATCGCCACGGCATTGACCCGGTCGCGGCCACCAAGCTCAGTGTGCACAAGGGCTACGTGTTCCGCATCGACCGTAATGACGGCAGCCCCTGGGTCGCTCGCGCCTTTCCCCCCGCTCGGCCGCGTGCCGGTGTTGAGGGCGACGCTGCGATCCTCAGGTTCCTGGAGCGGCAGGACTACCCCGCGGAGCGCCTGGCGGCCGATGATGCGGTATCTGACTTCGAGGGCAGCGCGGTCCTCGTGACGCGGTTCGTTGAAGGCCCCCAACTCCCCGGCGGTGCCGCGAAGTTCGCCATGATGGGTGAGCTGCTCGGACGGCTGCATGCGCTGCCGTACGACGATCCGGTGAGCCGCCCAGGCGGAGCGAGTGGTGAGGACCCGAGCCGTGAGGGCACGCCGC
>Ga0335081_10019310_pt1 | contig 11022 bp, 9 predicted proteins | sample Lox_Sample_35_FD_206713 | JGI IMG/M metagenome (GOLD analysis project Ga0335081, IMG submission 206713) | Soil microbial communities from Loxahatchee National Wildlife Refuge, Florida, United States - Lox_Sample_3.5 | ecosystem: Environmental > Terrestrial > Soil > Wetlands | place: USA: Florida...
ACGCGATGATCGGCCAGGACGCGGTGGCCACCGCGCAGGCGTTCCTGGACGGGGTCGGCTACGACGGCGTGGTGCTGACCAAGCTCGACGGCGACGCGCGCGGCGGTGCCGCGCTGTCCATCGTGGAGCTGACCGGGCGCCCGATCATGTTCGCGTCCTCGGGGGAGAAGCTCGAGGACTTCGACCTGTTCCACCCGGACCGGATGGCGTCGCGCATCCTCGACCTGGGCGACGTGCTCACCCTGATCGAGCAGGCCGAGAAGGCCTTCGACGCCGAGCAGACCGCGAACCTGGCCGGGCGGCTGGCCTCGGGCGAGGGCTTCACGCTCGAGGACTTCGTCGAGCAGCTGGCGATGGTGCGCAAGCTCGGCCCGATCGGGAACCTGCTCGGCATGCTGCCCGGCGCGGGCCGGTACCGAGAGCAGATCGAGCAGGTCAGCGACAAGGACCTGGACCGGGCCGAGGCCATCGTCCGGTCCATGACGCCGGAGGAACGGCGTAACCCGAAGGTCATCAACGGCTCCCGCCGGGCGCGCATCGCCAAGGGTTCCGGCGTCGCCATCGGCGAGGTCTCCCAGCTGGTCACGAACTTCTATGAGGGCCAGAAGCAGATGAAGGCCATGTTCAGCGGGAACATGCCCGGGATGCCGGCGATGCCGGGCATGGGTGCCGCGGCCCGCCGGGCCAGCAAGTCGGCCCGTAAGAAGGGTGGCAAGAAGAAGCCCACGCGCAGTGGCGACCCGCGCCGTGCCGCGGAGCTCGCGAGCGGCGGTGGCGGGCAGCCGGATCAGGGCGGCAACGGCCCGGGTCAGGCCCCGGGACTGGGGAATCTGGGCGGCGGCCTTGGCGGCGGCCTGCCGGAGGGGCTGCCGGAGAACCTGGCCGAGCAGCTGTCCAAGCTGCCGCCGTCCGGGCTGAACTTCCCGCCGCCAGGCCCGCAGGGCAACATCCCCGCCGCCTTCCGCGGCGGCGGCAAGCGCAAGAAGAAATAACGGCTCCGGGCAGCCCCGCTGGCACCGGTCAGCCCGCGAGGTGCGCGCTCGGTGGCGCCTGCACCGGGACGGCATCTGTCACCGCCGGCCTGTCGCCGATGACTATCCCGGCGCCGGAGACACTCCCGGCGTTGAACCTCTTCTGCGTCGAATAGCTAATGACGTGCACCTGGTGCTCGAACTCGCTGAGATCGACCTGGTGCCGCGCCAGGAAGCCGCCGACCGCCTGCAGCAGTGTCTCCTGGGCCAGCATGATGGCCATGTTCTGATCATGTTCGACGAAGTAGTCCTGGTGCGGGCTGCCGAACCCGCTGGCATCCTCCCGGATGCTCCGTACGGCGCCGTAGTCGAACACCTGGCCGCGCCCGATCTTCCAGGACTGGATGCCGCGGCGCACCTTCTTCTTGCCCCATTGCCAGCCGTACCAGGCCAGCGCGAGCGGTGACCACAGGAATGCCGGGATCGCGTGCAGCAGCCCATGGCCGACCGCCTTGCCGATCTGCTCCGCGGCGGGCTCGTCATAGAACTCGTCGACGTCGGGGAACAGCTTGCTGAGCGGGGGCAGGACGTGGAAGTTCCACTCGATATAGAGCGAGCCGCCCGCGTGCACGGCCCGGGCGAACAGCGTGGTGACGAGCTGGCCTTGCCAGCCGGGCATCTCCAGGCAGACATAGACGCGCGCATCGGGGGTCGGGTACAGCGCGGCCTGCCTGAGCACCCTGTCGGCCACGTGCGCGGGCGGGGGTCCCGGCGGTGTCCAGCCCGGCAGCAGGGCCGGGTTGTGCTGGACGTGTCGGCCGTTGACGAACAGCCGTTCCTCGACGTGCGCGTCCGGCAGCCCCATCTGGCGGAACGCGTCGATGAGCTCCGCATGCAGGTCCGTGCTGGTGAACTCGGCCGGCTGCCGCCGGGTCCCGTCGCCCAGTTTCGTCCCCCGGCTCACATCGAGCACCAGATTCCACGAATTTACCGGCTTGCCGGAGCCGACAAAAGGCGAATCGTGCTGGAATATCACCAGATTGCCGTCACGCCGGTCCGCCACCGTGGCGAGCCTGCGGGATACTTTCGCGTTTCGCGGCTGCGGCGCATCCTCCGGATTGAACACCTCACGCCGCATGCGCGTCACCAGAGTCTGCCGGATCTGGAATCTCTCCCATGTGACCACCCCTATCACGGCGATCAGCAACGTGATTGCGAAGGCCAAGATCCAGGCGGGCTGCGGCTGTGCGGCCCATACGATGAGGGAAATCCCGACCGCGCCGAGGAACATCATCGCCAGCAGGGCGTCACGCCGGAATCTGCGCCGCAGGGCGCTCAGCGCCCAGCATGCGATTACCGCCGGGTCGGCCCCGTAAACCGGCGCCAGCGTGTGGAACGGGTCGCTGACGATCCGGCGCCGTACCGTTCGCGCGTACCCGGGGTCGAGCTGGGTTGCTGCGGCGAGATACCGGGTGGTCTCGTGGGCCACATCGCCGCGCGCGTAGTGATTGAGGTTCTTTTCTGGCGCCTCCGGAATATGCGCGGATGCCGCGTGCCCATCGGGAGACGGCGAACCTTCTGGTCGCTCGGACGAGTGCTGGCTGTTCATGTCGATACCTCCGTTCCAGCGGGGGCTCAGCTGTCTCGCAACAGCCGGTGGATCCGCCGGCTGAGCAGGTCACGCAGCTTGGGTTCGTTCAGCTCGCCGGTTCTCGACCGCGGTACGTACAGGGTCCGCTCGTTCGCGAAGTCGAATGGTGCCCGCGGGGAATCCTCCTCGCGGATGGGGATCCAGCCGGACGGCCCGTCTTCGTCCGAGTCGGCGCTGGCGCTCGTCCGCGCGTGCAGCATGCCCGCCTCGAAGATGACATTGCGGTTGTCGTCGTATTTGTGCTCCGATGCGTCCTGAGCCATTTCGGGTTCGGAGAGATAGCAGATGCCGAACCTGGACTCCAGGATCTCCTTGCCGATCTGCGTGGTGATGTTGCCCGACTGGTCGTCCATCTGGGTCCAGTCGGTGTACTCCAGCTTGTCGCCGAACTGGCTGAGCACGTCACTGATCACCCGGGTGACGTTCTTGTCCGCCCGCCGCGAGAACGCGACGAAGACGTGCGGCTTGGCCAGCTTCGGGAACCTGGCCCGCTCCAGCATGTCCTGCAGGTCGCCGATCGCGTGGTCTGTGCATTCGGCGCTGGCCTTGTTGACGTCCCACAGGCCGTAGAGGATGCCGAGCGCGTCCGCGAGCCTGCGGAGCTCCAGTTTCGCCACGTCGGTGATCTCGATGTAGTCGGAGCTCTCTATGCAGAAGACGCCTATCCGGTTCCGGAAGGAGAGCGGCAGCACGATGAGGGTCCGGATCCGCGGGCCCGAGATCGGCCGGTACCGCGGCATGCCCGCGGTGCCTGACCACATGTCCTGGTATGTCTCAGCGTCGTCCAGCGGCTTCTTGCCGTTGGCACTCACCACCCACATCGCGTGGACCTTGTCAAAGGCCTCGGTGACCGGGTTCGTGTAACTTCCGCCGCCGTCCCTGATCGGCCACATATGCGTCTTCTCGTCGCTGCTCCAGAACGTTCGCAGCCAGACCTGCCGGTCACCGTTGCTCCCGATGGTCTCGCTCCTGAGCAGTTCGAAATACTCGCTGTTGAGTTCGTGCGTGGTGTATTTGCAAACCATGGAGCGGACCTGGTTGAAGATGCCGTCGTCTACAATATCCACGGTTTGCGCGAAATGCTTCAGCTGCCCCGCGAACGTGCTCGTTTTTGCCGTCATGACCCCTCCCCGGCCGGTCACATCCTCAATTGCGGCCCGTCCGGCAGCAGCCGCGCCTGAAAGGACTCCAGGATTCCAGTGAACTCCCGGCCCGATAGTCGTCTAGGGAATAAAGTCCCGTGTCCGGAGGAATTTAGTCGATCCGCGCCGGGCATTTCACAATAATTGCTCGAGAAACCCCAGGGCTGATTTGTCCCTGCAGGAACACTTAAGCCGGCGCGCCCGGGGCTTACCCGGGACTGAGCGTCCGCACGGTGTCGATCGTGTCGGCCTCGGCCGCCGTCTTGTCCTCGCGGTAGCGCAGCACGCGGGCGAACCGCAGCGCCAGCCCGCCCGGGTAGCGGGGGCTGCGCTGCACGCCGTCGAAGGCGATCTCCACCACGAGCTCGGGGCGGACGTAGACGGTGTACGAGTCGCGGCGCTCCTCCAGCGCCAGGAGCCGTTCGGTCTGCCACGTGAGCAGCTCGTCGGTCAGCCCCTTGAACGTCTTGCCGAGCATGACGAAGCCGCCGGCCGACGGATCGCGGGCGCCCAGGTGCAGGTTGGACAGCCAGCCGCGGCGCCGCCCGTGGCCCCATTCGACGGCCAGCACCACCAGGTCGAGCGTGTGCCGCGGCTTGACCTTGATCCACCCGGCGCCGCGCCGCCCGGCCGCGTACGGCGCGGTCAGCGACTTGACCACGACGCCCTCGTGGCCGTGCGCCAGCGCGCTGGAGAAGAACGCCGCGGCCTCCTCGGCCGAGGCCGTGACCAGACGCGGCATGAGCAGCTCAGGCGGTACCGAACGGGCTAGCGCCGCGTGCCGCTGCCGGTCTTCCGCGTCGATCAGGTCGGCGCCGTCCAGGTGCAGGACGTCGAACAGGAACACCGACAGCGGGACCGAGGGCCCGGCGTCCTGCGTCGCGGTGCGCGACGCCGTGTCCTGGAACGGCAGCGGCCTGCCGTCCTCGCGCAGCGCGATCAGCTCGCCATCGAAGACGGCGGCGGAAACCGGCACCCGGGCCAGCGCCGCCACCACCTCGGGCAGCCGGGCGGTGATGTCGTCCAGGGTCCGGGTGAACAGCCGGACGTTCCCGCCGGACAGGTGCGCCTGGATCCTGATGCCATCCAGCTTCCACTCCAGCGCCGCCTCGTCCCCTTGACCCCCTTGGCCCCCGTTAGCGCCCACCTTGTCCAGGGCGTCGGCGATGGTGGGCGCGCTGGCCGCGAGCATCGGCCGGACCGGGCGGCCGACCTCCAGGCCGAACGCGCCCAGCGCCTCGCTGCCCCCGCTCAGCGCGGCGGCGGCCACCACGCCGAGCGAGCCGCGCAGCATCATGGCCCGGCGCACCTCCGCCACCGGTAGGTCGGCGGCCCGGGCGACGGCTTCGGTCATGACCCCCTCGAGCGCGCCCTGGCGCAGCTCGCCGGATAGCAGGCCGACGAGGAACCGCTGCTCGTCCGCTGTGGCGCGGCCGAACAGTTCGCCGACGAGTGCCTTGCGTGCGGCCGCCGAACCCTTCCCGGACACCGCGCCGATCGCGCTGAACCCCGAGTCCACCTCGGACAGCGTCAGCGTGGGCGCCTGCGCCGGGGCGAACCCGTCCCGTAGGGCCGCCCAGCCCACGCCGATCTGCCGCTGCGGCAGCTCACCCGACAGGTAGGCCACGGCGATCGGCACCTCGAGCGGCCCGGCCTCGCGCAGCGCGGCGGCCAGCAGCGCGATCTTCGCCAGCCGCGCGCTGGTCCCCGCCACCCCTCGCGACACCTCTGCGATCTCACTAAGCAGCACGCGCCCATTCTCCCCGCCCGCGCTCAGGTGAAGATCATGAGGTCGCGGAGGTTGTCGATGCGGTCGGGGGAGAGCTGGGTGTACTCGCACAGCTCCTCAGGGCTGACGAACCAGACCGGCACCGAGGCCCACCAGACCTGGCGCGCCGTGGCGGCTTTACGTGACGGCATGGCTCAGCTGTGCCGTCCTCGCCGACGGGCGCGGAGCCCGCGCCGACCCGGCCCCGGCCGGCTGGAGCTCTCCGGGGTCCACAGCCAGTACCCGACCGGGAACAGCCGGATGTTCAGGCGATCGTCGATCAGCCCCCACAGCCCGCGCCGGGCGAACAGCGCGACACCGATCGCCACCAGCCCGAGCACGATCAGGTACCAGGCGTCGTAGGACTCCAGCGTCCGCTGCAGGATGATGTACACGATGGCGCCGATGATCGGGCCCTCGATCGTGCCGAGACCGCCGATGATCACCGCGAACGCCATGATCGCCGTCCACTGCACGGTGAACACGGCGCCCGGCTGCACGATGAGCTGGCTGATCGCAAGCAATGCCCCGGCCGCGCCGCAGCCGACCGCGGCCACCACGTAGACCAGCATCCGGGCCAGGCCCACCCGCGCCCCGGAACTGCGCGCGGCCACCTCGTCGTCGCGGACCGCGGTGAGCACCAGGCCGATCCGGCCGCGGAGCATGACGTACACGGTGACCAGCGACAGGACGGTGACGGCCAGCCCGATCCAGTAGGTGTACGCGACCAGCAGCGTCGGGTCGTAGCCGGACAGCCCGGGCAGCGACATGCCGGTGCCGCCGCCGATGGACGGGAACCTCTCGATGAACAGCATGATCGCGGTGGCCATCACCCAGGTGGCGATGGCGAAGTACCCGCTGCGCAGCCGCGAGATCAGCCACCACAGCGGCACGGCGGCCACTCCGCAGCCGATCGCTGCGACCGGCAGCCCGCCGAACGGCGACAGGCTGTGCTGGGCCAGGATCAGCACGAAGTACGCCCCGAGCCCCACGAACGCCTGCTGTCCCACCGACACCAGGCCGGCGTAGCCCGCCATCAGGTTCCACATGCTGGCCAGGATGACCACGATGAACGCCTGCACCATGAGACTGGTGGTGCCGGAGTAGACGATGTAGGGGAACAGGGCCAGCACGACCACGACGATCAGGGCGCCGGCTCCGGTCCAGGCTACGTTGCGCCGTGACCGGGTCACGCGGAAATTTTCTTCCGAACGGGCCGGGGTGTCTGTCACCACGCTCATGACTGCGCCCTCCTGGCGGTAAGGCCCTGGGGCCGGAGCGCGAGCACGAGCAGGAACACGAGGTAGCCGGCCAGGACCTGGTCGGCCTGGTTGATCTGGGCGCCGATCTGCTGGGCGACCCCGAGCACGATGCCGCCGAGCAGCGTGCCCCACAGCGAGCCCAGGCCGCCGATGACCACCGCGGCGAACGCGAAGAGCAGGATCGTGTCCGTGCCGGTGGTCGGCGAGAACTGCGAGTACATGCCGTACGCGATGCCGGCCAGCGCTACCGTGCCGAACGCGATCGCCGCCGCGATGCCGAACACGTGCCGGTAGTCCACGCCGCAGAGCTGCGCCGCCTCCTGGTCGTCGGCCACGGCCCGGATCATCCGGCCGTACCTGGACAGGGACAGGAAGTACTGCAAGCCGAGCAGGACCACCACCGCCACCACGAAGATGAGCAGCAGCAGGTAGGGGAGCTGGATCTGCGAGCCTATCGAGAACGAGCCGGTGACGATGGACTCGCCCACCCCGAGCGAGTGGCTGTCGGCGCTGAGGAACTGCAGCAGCCCGCTCTCGATCACCACCGAGATGCCGAACGTCACCAGCAGCGTGATGAGCACGCCGCGGTCCAGTGCCGCCTGGATCAGCGTGCGCTGCAGCGCGTAGCCAAGCACGGCCATGAGCGGCACCACGATCACGAACGACCACAGCGCCGGGATGTGGGTGACGGTGATGACACCGAGCGCGACGTAGGCACCGATGACCGCGAGGTCGCCGTGGGCCAGGTTGACGACCTTCATGACCCCGAACATCAGCGAGAGCCCGCAGGCGAACAGAGCGTACAGTCCGCCGGTCAAGATGCCCTGGATGATGGCGTTGACCCATGCCATAACGGCTCGCTCCCCTCGGCGGCGGCCCGGCTCAGGCCGAAGTAGGCGGCCTCGACCTGCTCGGCGGTGACCTCAGACGGCCGGCCCTCCAGCGTGGTGTGGCCTTCGAGCAGGCACTGGATGTGCGAAGCCACCCGCAGCGCCTGGCTGACGTCCTGCTCGACCAGCAGGACGGTGAGCCCGGTGGACAGGATCTGCGGCAGCATCGCGTAGATGCGCTGCACGATCACCGGCGCCAGGCCGAGGGACAGCTCGTCGAGCAGCAGGACCCGCGGGTTGGCGACCAGCGCCCGGCCGATGGCGACCGACTGCTGCTCACCGCCGGACAGCTGGGCCGTGCGCTGCGTCCTGCGGTCCTTCATCCAGGCGAAGAGCTCGTAGACGCGCTCGATCGTCCATGGTCCCTTCCGTGCGTAGGTGGCGCCGACCTTGAGGTTCTCCTCCACGGTGAGCGAGCCGAACAGCCGCCGCCCCTCCGGCACCATGACGATCCCGCCGGTGGCGCGGCGCTCCGGCCTGACCTTGGTCATGTCCTTGCCGTCGTACAAGATCGTGCCGTCGGTCGGCTGGTGCAGGCCGGCGATCGTGCGCAGCAGCGTCGACTTGCCCGCGCCGTTCGCGCCGATGATCGCGTATACCTCGCCGGGGAACACCCGCAGCGACACGCGGTCGAGCGCCCGCAACTGGCCGTGGTGCACGATCAGGTCGCGCACGTCTAGCAGGGGCTCACTCGCTCTGCTGGCCCCGCTCGCTCTGCTGGCCCCGCGCGCCACCCGGCCGCGCTCGGGGCGGGGCCGTGCCGCCACGCGCGGTGCACGCTCGTCAGTCCAGTCGCCGCCGCGGCCCTTTGGCTCGCTCGCCGCCGGGGTGCTCATTCGACCTCCTCCGTCAGGGTGCCGCCGCTGAGCGAGGCGGTGACCTCGGAGCCGAGGAAGACCTCGCGGACCGCCGGGTTGGCCAGCACCGCGGCCGGCTCGCCGTCGCCGACGAACTGCCCCCCGGCCAGGCAGATCAGTCGGCTCACCGCGGCGGTGAGCGCGCGCACCACATGCTCGATCCAGATCACCGCGATGCCCTCGGCGTTGACGCCGCGGACGATCTCGACCAGCTGGGCCACTTCGGGGTCGGTGAGGCCGCCCGCCACCTCGTCCAGCAGCAGCAGCCGGGGCCGCGAGGCCAGGGCCCGGGCGAGCTCCAGCCGCTTGCGCTGCAGCAGGCCGAGCCGGGCGGCGGGCAGGTTCGCCTCGCTGGTCATGCCGGCCTGCTCCAGGGCCTGCACCGCCGCCGCGTAGCTGACCCGCCGCCGCAGGCCGCCGCCCTGCTGCGCCGCCACGAGCACGTTCTCGAACACGGTCATGTCGGTGAACGGCCGGGGCACCTGGTAGGTGCGCCCGATGCCGAGCCGGCACCGTGCCGCGGCGTCCAGCTTGGTCACCAGGCGCCCGTCGAAGGAAATCTGCCCGGCGCCAGGCGGCAGGTCGCCGGAGATGAGGCCGAACAGGCTGGTCTTGCCCGCTCCGTTCGGCCCCACGATCCCGATCACCTCACCTGGCCCGACGGTGAACGAGAGGTCCTCCGCGATGACGACGCGGCCGAACCGCTTCGTCACGCGGTCCAGTTCGAGCAGGGGACTTGTCATCCGGTTACTTGTTCGTCGGTTCGAGGGTTCCCGTGAGCGGCACGTTGGGCATCAGCTTATTGTCGACGACCGCCATCGAGTAGCCCCACTTGGCGCTGGGCTTCCACTGCACGCCGACGCACGGGGTGTCCACCACGCCGGGCGCCGGGTTCTTTGTCGAGGTCCAGTCGAGCTGGCCGGCCAGGGCCTCGATGTTCACCTTGAACAGGGCGTCAGCCACCGCCTTCTTGTCGTGCGGGTCACCCGAGGCGACCAGCGCCGCGTAGGCGACCTCGAAGAGGCTGTAGTTGGACAGCGCCTGCACCCACTGGTGCCCGGTGGCCGCCTCGTACTGGTCGGCGATCTGCTGGCAGGTCTCCCCGGTCAGCGAGGACTTCCACGGCATGTTCGGCGTCCACCACGCGTCGGTGGCGATGTTGTTGACCAGGCTGCCGAGCGCCGTGACATCCGACGGGAACAGCAGCACCTTGGCCACCGTGGCCAGCTTCGGCTTGAAGCCCTGCTGGGCCGCCTGCTTCCACATCACGTTGAAGTCGGGCGGCAGCGGGACGTTGGTGAAGAACTCGCAGTTGGTCGCCTTGAACTGGTTGATCATCGAGGAGTAGTTGGTGAGCCCGTCGGTGTAGGGCGGCGGGTCGACCAGGGTGTAGCCGGCCGGGTGGGCGAAGATCGGCCAGGCGGCCCGGAAGGCGTTGCCGTCCGAGTCGTTCGGGAACGCGCAGCCGACGACCTTGTTGGTGTGCAGCTGGGCGTGGATCCTGTCCCACATCGCGATGAAGGCTTCGCACAGGTCGTTGACGCCTAGGAAGTACATGATCGAGTTCTTGGGCTTGAACGTCGACTTGCCCGGGGTCGGGTTGCCGCCCAGGTTGACGTACCAGGACTGCCACGGCACGTTGCCGCAGATCAGCGGGGTGCCGAGGGCTTCGGCCTTGGTCGCGACCGGGTTGACGGTTTCCGGCGTGGAGGCGGCCAGCAGCACGTCCACCTTGTCCGACAGGATGGCCTGGTTGGCCAGGTCGCCGGCCCGGTTCGGGTCGGACTGGGTGTCGTAGGACTTGACCGTGACCTTGTAGGTCTTGCCGCCGATCTTGAAGCCGTTCCTGTACTGGGGCGTCTGGGCGATCTTGGTCATGATCCAGTTGTCCGGCGAGCCGAAGCCGGCCAGCGCCCCGGTCAGCGGGTGGATGAAGCCGATCACGATGTCTTTGGTGCCGCCGCCGCCCGTGCTCGACGTGGAACCGCCGCTGGCACCCTTGATGCTCGAACTGCAGGCCTCGAGCAGTCCGCCGCCCCCCACGACGGCTGCGCTGGCGCCGGCCGTGCGCAGCAGGCCGCGCCTGCTGAGCGATCCCCCCGTCCCCCCCCAAAGCCCCCGCGACTTCGAACTGTCGGGCTGCGCAGTCTGGTCACTCATATGCAATCGATCTCCCTTTGAGGTCGCGCCGAGGGCGCGGGACCGCGTCTGAGGTGACACCGGCGACCCCTGTGGATGGGCTCAGGGTGCTGCGGCGTCATGAGGCTAACATCACCTAAATCCCGATAAGGGAGCGTCGCGCGTGAAAGCGACGTGCGCTCGGCCTCACCGGGTTCAGGGGGCCTCGGTGCGGGATGCCTAATATGCGGGCTCCTATCACGTGGTGAGAGTCCGCCCGCCGCGCCGATGGATTCGTGCGCTCTGCGAACAGACGTACAGATAAAGAACAGTATGGCAACGCTAGGATGCCCGTTTGGCGGG
>Ga0335081_10019311_pt1 | contig 11022 bp, 6 predicted proteins | sample Lox_Sample_35_FD_206713 | JGI IMG/M metagenome (GOLD analysis project Ga0335081, IMG submission 206713) | Soil microbial communities from Loxahatchee National Wildlife Refuge, Florida, United States - Lox_Sample_3.5 | ecosystem: Environmental > Terrestrial > Soil > Wetlands | place: USA: Florida...
GCCCAGACCGGCAGCGGAGCGACGGCAAAGATCGGCATCGGGACGACTACTCCCGCGTCCACGCTCGATGTGAAAGGTACTGTGCGCGGATCTTTCACCCTGCCGCCGCTCGGGGCGGCGACCGCTTCCAGTGGCAAGAATTCGCAGCCGCTCGATTTTCTGGCGTCGGCGTTCAACAAAGGCACCTCAGCGCCTGTGCAACAATCGTTCATCCTCCAAGCCGAACCGGCAGGCAACAACACCGCATCACCCTCCGCAACACTGAACCTGCTTCACGCCGCCGGCACAGCCACTCCCACCGAGACGGGGCTGAAGATCAGCGCTAAGGGTCTGCTCACCTTTGCCCCCGGGCAGACATTCCCAGGGGGTGGCGGAGGGTCTGTCACAAGTGTCGGACTCAGTGCACCCAGTTTGGACTTTGCGGTAAGCGGTTCGCCGGTTACCGGGAGCGGCACGCTTGGATTGAGTTGGAAGATCTCGCCCACCAACACGAATACCGCCAGTGCCATCGTCAAGCGGGATGGTACCGGCAGCTTCAGCGCAGGAACCATCAACGCCATTGCGATCAACGCGAACAACAGCGCGAGTGGCGGCGTCGCGATCGTTGCCAATAGTAGCTCCAGTGTTGGCATACTCGGCGGCAGCGGAACGAATGCAGGAGTATGGGGCGATAGCACGTCTGGCACCGGGACCTACGGCGATTCTGCTAGCGGACGAGGAGTCTGGGGCCAGAGCACAAGCAACCAGGGCGTGGAAGGTGACACCTCCAGTGCCTCGGCTTACGGAGTCTTCGGCTACAACTCCGCCGTCAACGGCATTGGAATATACGGCAGCACCTCTGGTTCGACCGGGACTGGAGTTCTCGGATACGGCAACACCGGCGTGAAAGGGATAAGCGCCTCCATCGACGGTTCCGGCGCAGGCGTGTATGCGCAAGGCAGGGTTGGCTCCGCCGGAATATATGCCGTGTCCGATGACCTTGCCTGGGCAGTCAATGCTTACAACGTCGGCACCGGCACCGGAGTTCTAGCAGGGAGCGCCCTGGGCGATGCCGGCTTTTTTAACGGAAACGTAGAAGTGGACGGCAACCTCTCCAAGCAAGGTGGTTCCTTCAAAATCGACCACCCTCTCGATCCCGCCAACAAGTATCTCTATCACTCGTTCGTCGAGTCCCCGGACATGATGAATATCTACAACGGCAACGTGACGACCAACGCCGCGGCTGAGGCCGTCGTTACCTTGCCCGAGTGGTTCGAAACCCTCAACCGCGATTTCCGTTATCAACTCACGGTGATAGGGCAGTTTGCCCAGGCCATCGTCGCCGGCAAAGTTGCGAACCATCAGTTTTCCATCAAAACCGATAAGCCCAATGTCGAGGTTTCCTGGCAAGTCACCGGCATTCGGCAAGATGCCTGGGCCAATGCTCATCGCATTCCAGTCGAGGCGCAGAAGCCGGCGGAGGAGCGCGGTTCCTATCTTCATCCTGAGCTTTACGGTGCACCAGAAGAAAAAGGCGTCCTGTGGGCACGTTCCCCCAAAACCGTGAAGCAATGGAAGGAATCGCGAACTCGCGCTGCGCAAAAGATCAACGATTCGCCGCCCGCCCCATAGAAGGGGTCAACATAACGGCACTGGGAGCACGACCGCGGCGATCTTAGGCGTCATTCGATACGCCCAGGCAACAAACAAAAAATAAGGAAGGCGTCATGACCGCTCTCTCGAAAGCGAGCAACAGGAAGATATCCCTTTGTGTAGTAATCCTCGCGCTGGCGGTGTTCTCGTTCGCGCAAGACCAGCAAGGGCAGGAGTCGAATCATGCGAACACTGCCAGCACTGCCTGCCAGTCCACCTTCAACTTTGGCAGCGGGCAGACCTTGTTTAATTTTTGTATCTCTGCCAACGGCAACCTGGTTCAGTTCACCAGCCCGGAAGGCTTCGAGCATATTCGGGAAGGATTCATCGGGGAAGGCTATGGGGTGTGTGACTTCACCCAGAAAAAAAGTTACTTCAATTACGCGGAGGGTGGAACCTCCGGAAACTGGCGTACTCCGGTCATTACCCAGCCCGCCGGCCCGAATACCTTCCCCCTCACAATTACCCGCACCACCTCCGACGGAATCTTCACCTTAACCCAATCGTATTCCCGCAACACGAGCGAGCGGATTGCAAAAATCGCCATGACCATCAGGAACAACACTGGCGGTCCCAAAACTGTTTATTTGATCCGCTTCGCAGATATCGACGCCAACAATGCGAACCATGGCAACTCAATGAACGAATTCGATTTCGGAATCGATTCGGCATGGGGCTACAACTCGCATGCTTATGGCCTGGCGGTGTCCACGGTTCCCACAACTGTGTCCCATGCTGGCATGGTGTGGAGCAGAAATGACGGGCCGGATCCCTGCAATCCGCTTGTGTACATCGTGCCAACGCCGTTTTTTGGCGATGGCAGCGCAGGCATCCTCTCATCGTTCGGGCTCGCTGCGGGCCAATCCAAAACCATCAGCGTGGAGTACCAGCGCTTCTAACTGCGGCGTCGGATACCAAACGTAACTGCGGCGAGGATGGACCTCTCACGTCGCTCGCGAGGAAGTAAGGAACTAATGATCGCTCTCCGGAGGAATTCTATGAGCAGCAGGAAGCTGTTGTTATTTGTTCTAGTCTTCACGCTTGCGATGGCCGCGTTCGGTCAGAATGGGCAGCCGCCTTTGATCACAGCTTCGCAGTCTGCGGATGACACCTGCCAATCCACGTATACGTCTGGAAGTGGGGTGACCTTCTTCCGGTTCTGCGTGACCGCCAACGGCAATATCACCGAATTGCAAAGCCCGGTGGGCTTTGAACACATCCGGGTTGGCTCTCCTAGCGAAGGCTACGGAGTTTGCGACAACGCCACGAAGGTTCGGTATTACGACTACGTGGGCGACTCCGGGAACTGGAATGACGCTGTCATCACTCAGCCGGGTGGTCCGAATACGTTTCCGCTCAAAGTCACTCGAACCGCCTCCGATGGTTCATTCACGCTCACCCAAGCCTTCTCCCAGAAAACCAACGAGCGGATTGCCAAGATCGCCATGACTCTCAAGAACAACGGCAGTTCGTCGAAGACCTTCTCCCTGGTCCGCTTCGCAAACGTCAATGCCAACAACGGCGGGAATGTTGGAATCCTCAACAACTTTGATTCCGGCGCCGACGCAGCATGGGGCTATAACAGTGTGCTTTTCGGGGTCAGGTTGTCGACCGTACCCACCACCTTAGAGCATGCTGGCTTCGTCGACATGAGCAATGATGGCCCGGATCCGTGCTTCCCGGGATCCTCATCCCCGCCGCAGCAACCGTTCTACGGAGATGGCGGGGTAATTATGGCCTACGTCCTGGCCGTACCGGCGGGCCAATCAGCCACAGTCAACGTGGAATACAAGCGCTTCTGAGCAGCGCCTCAAATGTTCGTGTCGATTCTCGCCTTCTGCCGGGCGGAGAGCGGCCGCTTGGCCGAAACCAGTCACGAAGGCTCCCGTCTCAAGTGGGATAACGGCGGAACCGACACCCTGAGCAAGTCCTTCTCCGCCTAGCTGCCGGCGCCCGGACAGTCGGGGCGGCCCACGCCTTCATCGGCCAAGCGACAAGCCCCCCGAATCCTGCATCCGCCACGCGACCACACAGCCAGATCCTCCACGCCAAGCCTTAGCGGTCATCCACAGCAGCTCAATGGAGCTCCGACTTCGGATCTGCGGTGCACGCCAGTACCGTTTTTCCAGTCAACAATGAGTCCCGGCTGACGTAGAATGCCGTCTACGTCGGGGGCTTTATGGAGATTCTGCAAAGCAAGCAAGATATTCATGGCGGGAAGACCCCAAAGGTGAAGATGATGAGAAGGCTTGCGAGGAATGCTCTGTTTTTGTTGGCCGTATTGGCAACGTCGGTTGGAACTCCAGCTCAGGACGCGACCGGAAGAATTGTCGGAACGGTTTATGACGAGCAGGGAGCGGTAATCACCGGGGTGCAAATCTTCGTGACCAACACGGCTACCCAAGTCGGTCGCAAGGTCGCCACGGACAGCGCGGGATACTTTCAGGTTTTGGCCCTGCCCATCGGCGCCTACACCGTGAGGGCCGAACACTCTGGCTTTCGGACGGTGATCAGCGCGGAACAGAAGCTTTCCATAAACCAGGCCCTCCGTATCGATATCAGAATGGAAGTGGGCGCTACCACTCAGACTGTCGACGTTGGGGCGGATGCGGTGCCAGTCGAAACAGTCAACTCCACTCTGGGCCAATCGATCGCGGGGCGAGCGCTAACCAACATGCCGCTGAACGGACGGGACATGCTGGATCTGGCTTTGCTTCAACCCGGGGTCACCGAGAGTAATGACGACAATGTGGGTGCGGGCAATTACAGCATAGCTGGCGGACGCAGCGATTCTGTGACGTTCCTCTTGGATGGCGGACTGAACAACGACCTGCTGGACAACAGTAACCTGCTCGATCCCAATCCTGATGCGGTCGCTGAGTTCCGGCTTCTGGCAAGCAACTACACGGCCGAGTACGGACGCAACGGCGGAGGGATCATCAGTGTAGTCACCAAGTCTGGTACCAACGAGCTCCATGGCAGTCTCTTCGAATTCTTCCGGAACCGCGTGCTCGACGCGAACGACTACTTCAATATTCCGCAAGGAATTCCAAGGCTCGACCTGAAACGCAACCAGTACGGAGCGACGTTGGGAGGGCCCATCGTAAAGGACAAGTTTTTCTTCTTTCTCGCCTACCAGGGGCAGCGACAAGTTCAGGCTACGCCGGACATCGATGCGCCGGTCTTCACGCCGCAACAGTTGGCGGGAGATTTCTCTAACGGAGGATCTCCCGACCAGGGCGTGGCGCTGTTTCTCGAGAACAATCCATTTTTTGCGAGTTCCAGCGGGAATGCGGCGAATGCCATAATCGATCCTACAAAGTTCGATCCCGTCGCGAAGGCGTATCTCAGTGCCGGCCTGATTCCCAGCGCCCCCGGCGGCCTGCTTTCCACCACGCTCTCTTCCGTGGATGATCGGGACGAATTGACCAGCAGATTTGATTTCAACATCAGCGCAAACGACAAAGTTTCCGCCACCATTGGTCTGAACCGCACATCTTCAGTGAACCCTTTCCCCTACGCGACCGTCCCCGGCTTCCCTAGCCGTACCGTTGCTAATTATTACTTCACAAACATTGGTTACACTCGAATTTTCTCGCCACGATTGCTCAACGAATTTCATTTCGTCGTACACCGGAGCAATTATGACCAGGACATTCCGGGGAACCATCTGGCGACGGGCCAGGCTCTTGGCATCGACATCACTCCCGACCTCGCGACGGGCCCGACCAATCTTTTCTTTGACACCGGACTCCAACTTGGACCCAGCGAGAATGGTCCGACCCGCTACGTCGAAAACACATTCTCCTGGACCGACGCAGTTTCGTGGACGCGCGGAAAACACAATTGGAAGTTCGGCGGTGGCTTCTCTCCTTATCAGGAGAACCTGGTCTACGACTACTACACCAATGGTGAGTTTGATTTCTACACCGGGACGACCACCGGTACCGGAAATGCCTATGCTGATTTTCTTCTCGGCATTCCCGACGGCTACTTCCAGGGGGCGCTGGCTCCTTCGAACATTCGGAGCAAGAGCAGTTATATATTCGGCCAGGACGAGTGGCACGCAAGCAAGAAACTGGTGCTCACCTTCGGGCTACGTTATGAGTACAACACACCTAAGTCCGACACCCAGGGCCGCACTTTTTCTGTGATACCAGGAGAGCAGTCGCAACGATTTATAAATGCACCGCTGGGGATGGTGTTCCCGGGAGACCCTGGTGTTCCCAAGGGCACAAACTTCCCCGACAAGAAAAACTTCGCGCCCCGCTTTGGATTTGCCTGGGACCCCAGCGGAAGTGGCAAAACCAGTCTGCGCGGCGGGTTCGGCGTTTTCTACGACATTCTGAAGGGTGAGGACAACCTTCAGTTCAATGGGCAGCCCCCATTTGTGAGCAACGCCGGTTTCTTCTTCGATGATGTCGGCCCCGGTCAGAGCCAGCCAGTGGGTTACCTGCCGCAACCCTTTCAGTCGGCCGGGGTTCCGAACACCTTTCCTTCCCAACCGCCCGCATCCAACGTCGATTTCTCACCGTTTCTGCCGATCAATAGCACGGGCTTTGTCTTTGTGGATGCTCCGCACCTGCGAACGCCATACGTCTACCAGTACAACCTGAGTCTGCAACGCAATCTTGTCGCCGACACGGTTCTGGAAACGAGCTACGTAGGAAGCTCCGCCCATGGATTGACGTCGGTGAAAGACATCAACCCCATGGTTCTGGGAACTACCAACCGGTTGCTGGATAGCAGTTGTCCGGGATGTTTCGGTCAGATTCCCGAATTCCAGAACGTTTCCAATGCAAACTATAACGCCTTCGAGGCAAGCCTTACACGGCAGCCCAAGGCGTCAAGGCTGGGCACAGCTTATTTCACCCTCGCCTACACCTACTCCCATAGCCTCGACAATGCCTCGGGGTTCCAACAGCGCAATTTCATCGTGCCGTACTACAGCCCGAATTTCTTCCATGCTTCAAGCGATAGCGACGTCCGCCACCGCATCAGCCTGAGTGGGGGATGGGATCTGCCTTTCGATCGCGTGTGGGCCACAGGACCGAAGCGCCTCACCAAGGGCTGGAGTCTATATCCCATCCTGACCTGGCGAACCGGTTTTCCGTTCGACATTCCGGCCCGGTTGCCCGATAGCACCGACCCGGCAAACCCCGGTTCTTCCGGAGCGGGGGATGCTGGTCTTTCCAATGCCGCGGTGGTCGCGCCCCTCAGAACGTTTGATCCCAGGCAAGTGCGGACAATTAATGAGATCACCTACGGCACCGACGCCGGTGGCAATTGCCAGATCACGACGACTCCGGTGACGGGCCATTTTATTTTTGATCCCAACAGCTTTTCCAACGTACCCTTGGAGAACAATCCTTACTTTGATGAGGGCAGCCCCAATCCCTGTTTCCCCGCCGTCGATCCAGTGAATAACCCCGCCGACCGGACCTATGGCGCGCGCCGCAACTCGCTCCGCGGTCCCCATTTGACGAACCTTGACCTGGCGCTCGCGAAAACAACTTCGATCACCGAGCGGGTCAAGCTGGAATTTCGCATTGAGTACTTCAATGCGCTTAACCACCCCCAGTTCGCACAACCGACGGTCCTCGATGGCGCGGCAAACATCGACAGTCCGACGTTTGGGCAGATCACCACTACCGGGACCTTCCGGGGGGCGACTCCGCGCATCGGACAGTTGGCGGCTCGAGTCACGTTCTAGCCGTTTTCTTCATCCGGGATTGGCCTTCTGGTCTGAGGACGCCTGCAGTTGCGTCCTTCAGTCCCAGGTTGTTTATTTGAACCAATCCTTTCGATCGTCGACGTGCCCTTCAAAAGGAGAAAACCGTCTGTCGAAGAACATTCTGCTGGCTAGGGATTTCTCCACAGTGACCAGAGAAAACAACCGGTCACGTGACCGGAATAGCGCGCCGCCGCAGTTCCCTGCCCCACGTCGTGCATGTGTTGATTCACAAACCCTATCCGCGAGAGGGTGGTCCCGCGAAGAATCCCCAGGTGCTGCAAACCATTCCACTCATCTTGCGGTTTGAAACCGCAGGATCGGGCGGGGATTCTTCGGGGGGACTCCCTTTCACGGACGGGTTGCCACGCGATTCCCCTAGTAGTTGATCGTGACGGAAATCACCTCGACGAAGGACCCAGGCTGTAACTCCACAAAGTAGGTCCACTTCGTGTCGTCGATAGTAGCCGCGGTTATCGCCGTGGTCTTCAGACACTGCATGGCATCGGAACCGTCGGCCAGCGACGATGCCACAGTCGCCATCAGCTGGGGAGGAGTGAAAGCGCTGTTTACGGGGTTGGTGTTCTTGCGCCACAATTTGCCGACGAAGTTCGCGTCGTTGGCATCGTCCCGGCCGCAGACCTTGAACTGCGACACCACCGCGCCCTGAGGCAGGGCGACGTTGGCGAAGCCATCCGCCCCTGAACTCCCCCCCGCTACGAGTCCGACGCTTTCCGTGTAGTCGGGTGTACCCGAGATGTAGTTAAAACTCACCGCATCGATGGTGAGGTGGTTGGTTGCAGCCGTGGCTTGCAGACCGCCAGACAGAACCAGGACTCCTAGAGCCATCGCCGAAAGAAAACGCTTCATACGAGCCTCCTCGCTTTTTGTTCAACTGACTCAAAATTTTTCGATCGCCGAGCGCCCGCTCGAGCAGCCAACGCCCGTTCTTGTTTGCACGCCTATAACGCGCAAAAACGTGAGCGACTGGCTCACGCTGCACGTAATTATTTTTTTCTGGCCTAATGGTCCGATCGCGGTGAACGGTGTTTTCCGGCGCTATCGGTCGGAGGTTCGTGCGGTGCAGGCCAGCCTGTGTGGACGAGAAGAGCCCCGATTCCCCGCCAATCATTGATTACAAAGGACATTTTCCTGAGCCTGCGCGGTGCAGAGCGGAGATATACTCTTGACTTTTCGCAGATCGGTGGCACGCCAAACGCGCGAGGCTACGTGAGCTTACCCAAAGATACAATCCAGAATCCGATAACCCCGAGCGGGAAGGGGCTGGCTCCGGCAGAGTGGACTTCCCTGCTTTATGCGGAGCTGCGGCGGCTGGCCGGCTACTACATGCAGCAGGAGCGTGGCGATCACACCTTGCAGGCCACCGCCCTGGTGCACGAAGTCTATCTTCGTTTAGTCGATCAGCGTGGAGTCCAATGGGAGAATCGCAATCAGTTCTTGGGGGTTGCGGCACAGCTCATGCGACGTGTTCTGCTCGACTACGGCCGCAGTCATAGGGCCGCAAAGCGCGGCGGGGATGTTGGCAAAGTCTTTCTGCAGGAAGCCACGGTGCTCAGCAAGACCGTGCCCGCGGATATAGTTGCCCTGGATGAAGCTTTGACACGGCTGGCTGCACTCGACGAGCAGCAGGCCCGGTTGGTGGAATTGCGCTTCTTCGGGGGCTTGAGCATCGAAGAGGCGGCCGGAGTTCTCGAAGTTTCTCCAGCTACGGTCAAACGAAATTGGCGCGTGGCCAAAGCGTGGCTGGCTCGCGAACTCGTGCGAGAGCAGGGCCAGAATGCATGAGAAATGGGATCAGGTAAAAGAGATTCTGGCGCTGGCGCTGGAACAAGATCCCGTCGAGCGAAGCGGATTCATCCGCCAAGCCTGCGGCGAGGACACGGCACTCCGAGCGGAGGTGGAATCGCTCGCGTCGCATTACGACGGCGCCGACAGCCTTCTGGAGAACTCCCCCGCACCTCACATGCTTTTGTTCCAGCCCACTGCCATGAGTCCGCGAAAGATTGGGGCATATCGCATCACTCGCATGATCGGGCAGGGTGGTATGGCGGTCGTATATCTGGGGGAACGCGACGATCAGGAATTTCGGAAATCGGTGGCCATCAAGATGGTCCAGCCGGGAACCAATGCTAAAGAACTCTTTCAACGTTTTCGCAACGAGAGGCAGACCCTGGCGGCACTCGATCATCCCAATATCGTTCGCCTTCTCGACGGCGGCAGCACGGAAGAAGGTTTGCCCTATCTGGTCATGGACTATGTCGACGGCATGCCCATTGACCGGTACTGCGATCTTCGCCAAGCATCCATAGATGAGCGCCTTGAGTTGTTTCGCACCGTCTGTTCTGCGGTGCAATATGCCCACGACAAGCTGATCATCCATCGCGATCTCAAGCCGGGGAATATTCTGATTACCAGGGAAGGCGTTCCCCGCCTCCTGGACTTCGGCATTGCCAAACTGCTCGATCCGGAGCTATACCAGACCGCTCTTGTCACCCAAACCAATTGGCGTCCGATGACGCCGGAGTACGCGAGTCCCGAACAGGTACGCGGACAATCGGTTACCAAGTCATCTGACATCTACTCGCTAGGCGTGCTTCTTTATGAACTGCTGACCGGTCACCGGCCTTATCGCTCTGTCGACTCTCTGTTGGAAATCGAGCGCGCCATTTGCGATGAGGAAGCGGAAAAGCCGAGCACTGCGGTTACCCGCTCGGCGAATCAGACAACGCGCGCGGGCAGGTCCCGGATTACTCCGGAGCTAGTCAGCAAGAACCGTGGGTCGGCTCCGGGAGATTTGCGGCGACGCTTGCAAGGTGACCTCGACACCATAGTGATGAAGGCGCTGCGGAAGGAACCTGAGCATCGCTACCGGTCGGCGTCGGAGTTTTCGGACGACATTAAGCGGCACTTGACCGGCGAGCCTGTAGCGGCTCGACAACCTACCGTTTCCTATCGCGGCGCGAGGTTCGTGCGGCGGCACAAGGAAACGGCAACCGCTGTCGCGATCGCCCTGACCGTGATCGCCGGCTTCGCCGTCTGGGAGACACATAGGATGAGGCAGTTCGGACAAGAGGAATCGCGGCCGAGCGCTGCCCAGGTTCGAATGCGTCCCAGCCTGGCGTTACTGGGCTTTAAGAATCTTTCCGGCCGTGACGACACTACCTGGATCTCAACCGCCTTGTCAGAAACGCTGGCGGCACAACTCGCCGCGGGCGAAGAACTGCGGACGATTCCTGGGGAGACAGTGGCACGCACCAAGGTCGACCTTGGCTTGACAGATGCTGAGAGCATTGCGCCCGACACCCTTGAACAGGTTCGCAAAAACCTGGGCAGCGATTTCGTCGTCCTGGGCTCCTATTTTGATTCGGGAAGAGAGAATGGCGGCCGCATTCGACTGGACCTCCGGCTGGAAGACGCACTGAAGAAGGAAACGATTGCCACCGTTTCTGAAATGGGCAGTGAGAAACAGTTGTTGAGTTTGGTTTCGCAGGCCGGCGCCCGGCTTCGGGAGCGGCTCGGGCTATCGCAAATCTCGCCCTTGGAGGCACAGGGAATTCAGGCTTCGGTCGCGTCGAATCCAGACGGCATGCGGTTCTACTCCCAAGGCCTGGCAAAACTTCGGACTTTCGACTTGCTGG
>Ga0335081_10019312_pt1 | contig 11021 bp, 7 predicted proteins | sample Lox_Sample_35_FD_206713 | JGI IMG/M metagenome (GOLD analysis project Ga0335081, IMG submission 206713) | Soil microbial communities from Loxahatchee National Wildlife Refuge, Florida, United States - Lox_Sample_3.5 | ecosystem: Environmental > Terrestrial > Soil > Wetlands | place: USA: Florida...
TGGCTGTCGCTGTTGCGGCTGTAGAACGAGGAAAACACGTGCAGCGCCTCGCGCACCCGGATTTTCTCCGGCATGTTGGTAGCCTGCAGGCAAACGCCGATGCGGTCTTTCAATTGCCGCTTCTGCCGGTCAGGATCGAAGCCGAGCACGTTTACTTCGCCGGCCGTCCGCGGGCGCAAACCTTCCAGGATTTCCACCGTCGTGGTCTTCCCCGCCCCGTTTGGACCCAGCAGGCCGAAAACTTCCCCCGGCTGGATTTCGAAATCAATGCCGCGGACGGCTTCGATGTCGCCGTAATTCTTGCGCAATCCGCGGACCGAAATCGCTGAAGCGGGCATCAGGAATGTACAGGCTAACGGAGGCGATGCTGGGCGTCAAAGGTGCCGGAGTCAATCACGAAGGTTCACGAAGGAAGCCCCGGCCCGAAACTGGACTGCACGCATCACCGTCCCTGGTACGCGCCGATATTGGGCTTGTCGCCGCCTGGCAGCGGATTGCCCCAGAAATCCTCGGTGCCCATGGAGCAGCCGCTGATTCCGTTGCAGACGTTGGCCCCCGCGCCGGCCGCGGGAGAGTCTGAAAGCAAGGTAAAGGCCCTGCCGGGCTTGCCCACGGCATGATAATCGGGCTGGTTGAGCCTGGGATTGGCATAGAGACTGTGGAGGTCGTCTCTCGTGGCAGCCTGGTACGCGGCCAAGCTGGCGTAACTGGAAGGGCCAACCTGCCAGATGGGAGGCAAGATCGAGGTAGTCCAATAGAGGTTGTTGTCGAGAGTTAGCCCGGCACTCATCTCCAGCATGCCCGGTGCTGTGGAGTAGATGATGTTGTTGCGGAAAAAGCGCGGATTGGCGCCGGAGTAACTCACGCCCGCGGCGCTCAGCGCGGGGCCATTCGACGCCGGGTTCCAGGCGAATGTGTTGTCGTAGATCTGCACCCCATCGAGCGAACCCTGGTCCCAGGTATGAATGAAGACCTCGCCCTGCTTCGCAAGATCGCTACGGCGGCCATTGTGGGAGCACACGTTGTAGCGAACAATGCTGTTGACCGTGGCGCGGCCGCCTGCCCCGAAAATGGCGATGCAGTAGCCGGCGGAGTCGTGGCCGTAGTTGTACTGAACAAGGTTGCCGATATTGTAATAGTCTATGTCGAAGTCGCCGCCATCTCCGCCCCAGCTCTGGTTCGCATAAGACTCGTTGTACTGCACGGCGCAGGTATGGCAGTACCATTCCCAAAGACCCACCGGCGTGCTTCCGGTGCAATGGGGGCAAAGCCCGCTGTCATGCACCAAGTTCGCTTGCAGCAGTCCGTGGTTGAGTTCGGCAATCAGAATTCCATCGCCGTAAACGTTGTAGGCGGTCGAATTCTCGACGGTAACGTTGCTTCCGAGCGGCTGCGAAACTCCGTTGCCTTCAATCCAGGCGCCTCCGGCATTCACGAAAATGCCCTCGGCAACTCGGCTGTCATGGGCCACCACGCCGTCAATCAGAACGTCGTTCATGACCTCGCCGGGCGCGTTGGCCGAGAGAAAAACCTCGCCCGAATCCGCCCGCTTTTTCGACGTGTAACTTGCGCCGTGCACATTCAGGTTTCTGAGGTAAATGTGATTGAGGCTCTGGTGGGGAGTGTCACCAGAGACGTAAATGCCGTATAGCGCTCCGCCGGTGATTTCCAGATGGTTGATCTCCCAGTATTGCTGGTTGAAAAGCCGCAGCGCCTCCTCGGCCGCGCCGCCCTTGATAATCGGCGCCGGTCCTGATCCGTAAGCGTCAATCACAATTGGAGCATTTGCCGTGCCCGAGCCCTGCGGGCTGAGAACTCCGCTGCACTCTGCGCCGCGCTTGAGCAAAAGCCGGTCTCCGGGGGCGAAGCGGAACCCGCTCGCGCTAGCCAGAGAATTCCACGGGGAATGGTTGGTGCCGTTGCCGCTTTGGCTGGCCGAACAATCAAGGTAGTAGGTCGAAACGGAAGACGGCGGCCGGGAAGCCGGCGCTTTATCGCCGGAGCCGGAGTGCAGCCAGGCAAGGACCAGAACTGCCATCGCCGCTGTCAGGCTTCGCAGGAGCACGCACTATCCACCATATCAAAGGTCAAGACATCGGTCGGCCTGCCCGGGGAAATTAGGGCAGTGGTGCGGTTTGAGTGACGGAGGCTCGTATCAGGGCACGGCCCTGGCCGTGCCGCGGAGGCAACGAGTATGAGAGCACCTTCGTGAATAGATTGTTACAGAAGACGTAGGCCGCTTTTCTTAACGGAAAACTGATGATAGCTTCCCCATGTGCCGATTTGTTCTCCCGACCGACTATGGAAGCCAATCAATATGACCTGGTAGTGATCGGCAGCGGGCCTGCCGGCCAAAAAGGGGCCATCTGCGCGGCCAAAATGCGCAAGAAAGTGGCCATTATTGACCGCAAGAAGACCATTGGCGGCGTCTGCGTTCATACCGGGACCATCCCCAGCAAGACTCTGCGCGAGGCCGTTCTCTACCTGAGCGGCTTCCGCCAGCGTACCTTCTACGGCCGCGGGTACGTACTGAAAGACCGCATCGCCATGTCAGACCTGACCTTCCGGGCACAATCGGTGATGCTGCGTGAGGTCGAGGTCATCAAGTCGCAGCTGCGGCGGAACTACGTCAACACCTTCGAGGGCGACGCCCGTTTGGTTGACGCCCACACCATCGAGGTGCGCAGTGACGATGGCTCGCAACTGGTGCGCGGAGACTACATTCTTATCGCCTGCGGCACGCGCCCGGCGCACAGCGCCGATATTCCCATGGATGGCAGGCGAATCTTCGATTCCGACCAGGTGCACTGCCTCGACGAGGTGCCGCGCGATCTGGTCATTGTGGGCGCGGGCATTATTGGTCTTGAGTATGCATCCATTTTTGCCGCGCTCGGCGTGAAAGTCATTTTGCTTGACCAGCGCCCCACTCTGCTGGATTTCGCCGACCGCGAAATCGTCGAGAGCCTGTGCTTCCAGCTGCGGCAGATGGGCACTGTCTTTCGCCTGGGAGAAAAGGTGGTTTCCGTCGGCCTCGATCCGCTTAAGGACCGTGTCTTCGCCAAGCTCGAAAGCGGAAAGAACGTGCACGGCCAGGGGCTGCTCTATACCATCGGGCGGCAAGCCAATAGTGATCAGCTCAACCTGCCGGCCGCCGGCCTGACCTCCGACGAGCGCGGCAAGCTTCGCGTGAACGAATATTTCCAGACCGCCGTGCCGCACATCTACGCCGCCGGAGATGTGATTGGCTTCCCTGCCCTCGCCAGCACGTCTATGGAGCAAGGCCGCCTCGCCAGCTGCCACATGTTCGGCGTACCCTCCAAGATGCCGCCCAATCTCATCCCTTACGGCATCTACACGATTCCCGAGATTTCCATGGTCGGGTACACCGAAGAGCAGCTGACCAAAGACAGAGTTCCCTACGAGGTGGGGCTTGCCCGTTACGCGGAATTAGCCAAAGGGCAGATGCTGGGCGATGAACAGGGCCTGCTCAAGCTGATCTTTGATCCCGAGTCGCTGAAGCTCTTCGGCGTGCACGTGATCGGCGACCGCGCGGCAGAGATTGTTCACGTCGGCCAGGCGGTGCTTACGCTGGGGGCGAGCATCGAGTATTTTCGCGATGCGGTATTCAACTACCCAACTTTGGCGGAAGCCTACAAGGTCGCCGCGTTGGATGGATTGAATAAGCTGTAGCGGAGCCGGTGAATCGGCGCTCAGCAATCGGCGGTCGGCTCTCAGAAGTCGCGCTTGGCATTTTAGCGCGTGGCATTTCGCCGTCCGAGGTCGTGCGCAAGCCGCGATGGCCAAATGTTAATTGCCAAGCGCCAATTGCGAGGGCGGATCGCTGAATGCTGAGTGCCGACTCCTGAAGAAACGCACCGCGCCAACAATCGGGGGAAGGCAGGCGCGGTGCGGGCATGAATCAGGCCATGGCAGAGGCCTGCTTTTCGGCCAGATCACCGATTACGGGCAGTTTCCACATCTGGCCCTGGTTGGCCTTAAGTAGCAAAATGATCCACAGGATGAGGCCGCCCAGGCCCAGCAGCGGCCAGATGAGCAGCGTGGCCCAACCCAGAACCGGGATCATTCCAACAAAGCTCAGGGCAACCCAGAGCACGATCCAGGCGATGCAGAAAAAGATGTTCTGAAAGGCGTGGAAGCGGACGAACCGGCTCTTGTTGTACGGCGCCACCACCAGGAAAACGATGGCGGGAATGATGGTGACGTAAGCCAGCATGCCGGCGACGTTGTCGCTCATACCCCCGCCCGCGGCCGGCGCGCTCGCGCCCGCCTTTGCGCTGCAAGCCGGACATAACGTCGAGCCGTCCGCAATCTGCGTTCCACATCCGCTGCAAAAAGCCATAGTCCCCTCCCGGAGCGCGTCCGCGCGCACCAGCAACCGAATGCCGCCGCACGTTAACAGAATCCTGCTTCCAAAGCAACAAAAACGAGATGCTGGCAGTGGGCTGCGCGAAGCAGACCCACGACCGAGCCACCGCGCCGGCAAGAACTCCCCTTGCCTTCAGCATAGCCCCGATTGACGGAGGGCGAATCTCAGGGTAAGGTGATGCGGCTCGGCGAATCCAAGCCCCATTTTTTCAGCGCGAGGCACTCATATGTTCTGTCTGCATTGCGGGAAGCCCCTGCCAGAAGGCGCGCGCGCGTGCCCGGCCTGCGGGCAAGCGGTAGCTTCCGCGCCGGCGCCTGCGTCGCCTGTGGCAGTGGCTCCGGCTGCGCCTTCCACGCCCGCGGCCATCGCTCCTCCCGTGACCAGCGGAAAAGCGGTGGCCAGTCTGGTGCTCGGGTTGCTCTCGCTCACCATTCTGGCAGCGATTCCCGCCGTCGTCTTCGGTCACCTGGCGCTCTCCGATATCAAGAAAAGCGCGGGCCGGCTGAAAGGCCGAGGCCTGGCCATCGCCGGCCTCGTGCTCGGCTATTGCAGCATCGCGTTTATTCCCTTCATCCTGATTATCGCGGCCATCGCCATACCCAATCTTTTACGTGCGCGCATGGCAGCCAACGAGTCCTCAGCCCTCAGCTTGGTGCGGACCATCAACACCGCCGAGATCGCCTACCAGACCGCGCGCCAGACCTACACCTGCTCGCTTCCAGATCTCGCCGCCGCCGGACTGATTGATGCGGAGTTAGCCAGCGGCAGCAAGTATGGCTACGTCTTCGTCTTACAAGGCTGCAGCCAAGGCGCCGGCGGCCCCGGCACGAAGTATCAGCTCACGGCTTCGCCGATGAAAGCCAACCAGACCGGAACGCGGGCCTTTTGCTCCGACGAGTCGGCGGTCATCCGTGCCGACCCCGCTGGTTCCGCACAAGCCTGCCTCGAAAATGGTTCTCCCCTGGAATAGCCCGCGCGGGTCACCTCGTCCCGGCGGATACAATAGCGGCATGTCAGTGGCCACCATGCCCATCAGCCCTCCGCGCCGCCGCCTGCGTTTCTGGCGGATCGCGGCCGTGTTGGTGGCCCTGCTCCTGCTCGCCGCCCTGGGCGCTGCGGCATGGTTCTGGTCCGCAGCCCGCTCCGCTCTGCCCCGCCTCGACGGCACGCTGCTGGTCTCCGGACTGGTTCAGCCGGTCATCGTCAGCCGCGACGGTCACGGCGTTCCAACCATCACGGCATCCTCGATCAGCGATTTATTTTTCGCTCAGGGTTTTGTAACCGCACAGGACCGCTTGTGGCAGATGGACATGATGCGCCGCGCCGCCGCCGGCCAACTGGCCGAACTTCTGGGCCCGGAATATGTGGAGCATGACCGCGAACAGCGAATCCTCGGCCTGCGCGAGGCGGCGCAGAAGATGCTCGAGGTCTCCACGGCAGAAGATCGCGCCCGTTTTCAGGCCTACGCTCGCGGGGTGAACGCCTATATCGCTCTGCACCACGAGTGTCTGCCGCTCGAATTTCGCATTCTCGGTTACCTGCCCGACGCCTGGAAGCCGGAAGACTCCACCCTGATTGCAGCCCAGATGATTGAAGAACTCACCACCAGCCCGAAGCAGGCGCTGGTGCGGGAGAAAATTCTGCCCAAGCTTGGCCCTGAGCTTACCGCCGACCTTTATGTGAATTCTTCCTGGCATGACCGGCCGCCTACCGCGGCTCCGCCGAGCTTTCAGCCCGCGGGCGGCAGCGACGAAGTAAAGCCCCCGCCGGCCACCGCGGTCACCCGCAACCGGGCCATGCCGCGCGCCAGCGCACTGCCCGCCGAGTTGCCGTTGGTTGAGGGCTCCAACAACTGGGTGATCTCAGGCGCGCACACGCTCACCGGCAAGCCGCTGCTTTCGAATGACATGCACCTGGGCCACCAGATGCCGAACCTCTGGTACGAAGTTCATCTCAGGGGCGGCGGCCTCGAGGTTGCCGGCGTCTCTCTCCCCGGCATGCCTTACGTCATCGTCGGGCATAATCAGCGCATCGCTTGGGGATTCACCAACATCGGCCCTACGGTGGAGGACGCTTACATCGAGATCTTCAACTCGCAGGGCCAGTACCTTACCCCGCAGGGCTGGCAGGCGCCGCAGCACCGGCGGGAGGCGATCCACGTAAAAGGCAACCCCGACGTGATCGAAGACGTTGTGATCACGCGCCACGGCCCCATTGTCACTCCGCTTGCCCCCGGCGAAACCCGCAAGATCGCCCTGCGCTGGACGCTCTACGACGGAATTCGGAATCCTTTCTTCGATCTTGATTCCGCGCAAAACTGGGAGCAGTTTCGCGCCGCGCTTTCCCACTTCGACGCGCCTTCACAAAACGTCGTGTATGCCGATGTGGATGGCAACATCGGCTACCAGGCAACCGGCAAGATTCCCATCCGCGCGGCCGGCGACGGCAGCCTGCCCGAAAACGGCGCCGACGACGCCCACGAGTGGACCGGCTATATCCCTTTCGACAAAATGCCCAGCCTGTTCAACCCGCCCTCCGGAATTCTCGCCACCGCCAACGGCCGCATCACGCCTGACGGCTATCCTTACTCGATCAGCACCGAATGGGAGGCGCCCTGGCGCGCGGAGAGAATCTACCGCGTGCTGGAGTCGGGCAAGAAGTTTTCCGCGGCCGACATGCTGCAGCTTGAAACCGACGTTTCTTCCGCGCCTGATCGCTACTTTGCCGAGCAGTTCGTCTATGCGGTGGATCATGCCCGAAATCCCTCCCCCCGCGCTCGCCAGGCAGCGGATCTGATGCGCGGATGGGATGGTCAGATGGCGGCTTCTTCCCCGGCTCCGACCCTGGAGACTCGGTCCCGCACGGAACTGGCCCGCCTGCTGCTGGAAACGAAACTGGGCCCGGAGCCCAGGGACGCCAGGCCGCAAGACACCACGCTGAACTGGACGAGTTACCGCTGGGGAATGCAATCGGTGTGGCTGGAAAACGTGCTTTTGCATCAGCCGCCGCGCTGGCTGCCGGCCAATTTCCCCAACTATACCGAGTTGCTGGCGGCGGCCGTAGAAGCTGCCGTGGGCGCTCCCGATGCGCCCCACAACCTCGCCAGCTGGAATTGGGGAAACTTTAACCCGGTGGAGATTCAGCACCCCATCTTCGGCCATGTGCCCATTCTCGAACTTTGGACCGGCCCCGGAACTCAGCCGCAATCGGGCAGCGGCTTCACGGTCAAGGCCGTCACCCGGCATCACGGCCCTTCCGAGCGCATGACGGTGGATTTATCGGACCTTGATCAATCCACTCTGAATCTCGTGACTGGCGAGGCGGGTAACTTTCTCAGCCCCTATTACATGGACCAATGGAAGGCCTGGTACGGCGGCTTTACTTTCCGCCTGCCTTTTTCGGCGCGGGCGGTGGCCAGGGCCCAGGCTCATCACCTGGTGCTGGCGCCCAACTAATGCAGGTCTGAGGGCGAGTTTACGGCGGGCTATCCACCAGCTTCACATCCACGGCCTGGCCGATGATATCCACCTGCGTGGCCTGCAGTGCGTCCGTGGTAGTGTCATAGATCCCCAGCTTGCCGTCCTGGCAGACATAGACAACACTGCGGTCGGTAATGGGCTCGATCGAGGTCACATCGCCGGTTTTCGGCGGAATGACGACCTTGCCGCCGGCGCTATCGAAAATCGAAAGGCAGCCGCGAACTTCACTCGAGCCGGAAGAAGCATTGATGTTGGTGCAGGTCCTCGCTCCTACGAAGAGCTGCCCGTTAGCGCCCATGGCGATGCGGTTGTGGTAGCCATCGGTGATCACGGCGGTGGAAGTCACCGTCAGCGAGCCCACGTCCACCACGTCTAGGCGCCCGCAGGTCGGCGCCGCGGTCGTGGTCCCGCCGCAATCCGCGCCCGGCGGGCTGCCGGCCACGTAGAGCTTGTTGCCCTCGAGCAGCGCAATGGTGGCGGCATCCACAGGAGAGGTGGCGGTAATCGTATCGCTGCCCAGATCGAGAGAACTGATGCTGGCCGCGGTTCCGCCGCACTCCGGGCCGCAATTCAGAATGTATGCCGTCGAGTTATCGCTGCTCACCACGCCCCATACCGGCCGGTCGAAACCCGGCACTACCCGGCGGGGGTCGTTTCCCGTGCCGATCAAGGCAGGTGTAATCAAGGTCACGGAATCGGAATCATCGCTGAAGGCCAGAATGCGGTTGCCATCCGGGCTCTGCACGATGTAACGCACGCCCGGGACCGGCACCGCAGCCGAAATGGCGAACGAAGTCAGGTTTACCACCTCGATCGCGCCCGGCGATTGTCCCGTGACCGGCGCCGTCGGGACCGCAACGTAGGCGTTGCTGTTGAAGGGATCAATCAGCATGCTCTGGCTGGCGCCCGGCAGCTTGATGGCGCTGGTGCCAGAAGCAAGGGCCTCGCTGGCGTTGGCCACCAGGGCCAAAGACGTGTCCGCTCCGCTGTAAAGCAGGGTGTGCCGGCGGTCGGGCGATACCACCATCAGCCCAGGATCCGCCACCGCCCCCAGCAGGCTCACGGTTGAAAACGAAATCTGGTCCAGCTGGGCATCTACGATATTCAAGACCGGAAGATGCGTCCCCAGGGAAGCCTGCACCGGATTCGAAATAAACGCCCGAAACTTTAGTCCGCTGGGCTGGTTCGTGTTCGTGGTGTTGGAGTTGACGCTGCCACACGAGACCAGGGCTATGCTGGCCAGAGCGAGCAAAGCCATTGCAATCAGGGTTCTTCTCAAACCTGGGACTCCCAACCGCAGGAAGGACAGAGATTTAGATGCAAGAAAGCGGATTATAACAGAGCACCGCGGCGCGATTTCCGCGCCTGCCTCACCACCGGCGGCCCGATTTCCCGGTCGCCTGGCAAGAGATCATCGGGCCGCCAAAGAGCGCCAGGGTCCCCTTCGTGCGCCTTCGTGCTTTTCGTGGTGAATGATTTCCCACGCACCCATACCACACCCTCATCGCGACGGGCTTGCGGCAGCCTTGGCCGAAAGCCATGCCGCCGCCGTCAAACATGCCGCAATCACAATGGAGGCGGCGATCGGCACGGCGAAGAGATACTTCCAGCACACCACCGCGATGGCGGCGAAGCAGAGAGCGAAGGCCCAGGCAGTGCCGCGCATGAGGGCCAGACTCGCCGCTGGAAGGCTGCCCAGCTGCCATGCCAGTATGGCCGCGAACAAATAGAAAATTCCCACCGTAAACCCGGCCGCCTCGAAGAGGTCCCAATAGCTTCGGCTGAACCCCTGCACCGCAAAATGGATTGACCGCATGGAGGCGAGCAGCGCATCCACTCCCCATCTGGGATCAGACTGGCGAAAACCGAGCGTGTGCCCTATCGCGAGAAGCAGCAGAAGAACCGCCGCGATTCGATAAAACAGGGATGCTTTCATCTCCTCCTCCAGAAAAACACCGCCGCGCGCCAACCATCGCCGGGGCAGGCTGAAACTCTACCACTGCCCGGCCGCGGGGCGGTTCAATTCCTGCCTTGCGATCCGCGTGTCCTTTTGTGGTCTATGGAGATCCTGAGCGATGCCCTGCAAAGGGTGCAAAAGCGGAAACCATCCTGTATTCTCAAGAGCAAATGCCCGCGGAATTTCTTGAGCGCCTGAAGAAGGCTCCGGTGCTGTGCGATGGGGCCATGGGGACCCTGCTCTACTCGAAGGGCGTGTTCATCAACCGCTGCTATGACGAATTGAATCTCTCGCTGCCGGAAATGATCCGTGCAGTCCACCACGAGTACCTGCAGGCCGGCGCCGAAATCATTGAAACCAATACTTTTGGCGCCAATTCATTCCGCCTCGCCCGGCACAGCCTGGCGAACCGCGTTCACGCCATCAACCTGGCCGGCGCCCGCCTGGCGCGTGAGGCGGCAAAGAGCTTCGATGTCTGGGTGGCGGGCGCGGTCGGGCCGCTGGGTGCGCGCATTGAGCCCCTGGGCAAGATTTCTTTCGAGGAAGCGCGCACGGCTTTTCGCCAGCAGATTGCCGCCCTGGCGGAAGGCGGCGTGGACCTGATTATTCTCGAGACCTTCGGCTATGTGGAAGAGTTGCACCAGGCGCTGCTGGCGGCGCGCGAAGCCGCCCCCAATCTTCCCATCGTGGCCCAGGTCACCATGGACGAAGAGGGCGTTTGCCTGGATGGTTCCACGCCAGAGATCTTCGTGCCTCACCTGGAGCAGTGGGGCGCCGACGTGATTGGCTGCAACTGCAGCGTGGGGCCGGTGGCTATGCTGGACGCGGTCGAGCACCTGCGCGGGCTTACTTCCCTGCCCCTGGCTGCCCAACCCAATGCCGGCATGCCGCACTCGGTCGAGGGCCGCAATATCTATTTGTGCTCTCCGGAGTATATGGCCAGCTATGCGCGCAAGTTTGTGGCCGCGGGCGTGCGCCTGGTGGGCGGCTGCTGCGGAACCACTCCCGATCACATTCGCGTGATGAAGTCCGCGCTGCGCGTGGGCGAGGCCCGCGCCCGCACCGTGAGTGCCCCGGCCAAGGGAGAATCCATTCCCACTGCGGTCACACCCACCGCTCTTGCCCAGCGCTCGCGGCTGGGCGCCAAGCTGGCCGGCGGTGAATTTGTCGCCATGGTAGAGATCGTTCCCCCCAAGGG
>Ga0335081_10019313_pt1 | contig 11021 bp, 10 predicted proteins | sample Lox_Sample_35_FD_206713 | JGI IMG/M metagenome (GOLD analysis project Ga0335081, IMG submission 206713) | Soil microbial communities from Loxahatchee National Wildlife Refuge, Florida, United States - Lox_Sample_3.5 | ecosystem: Environmental > Terrestrial > Soil > Wetlands | place: USA...
ATAAAATTACTGTGGATCGATTTATCCCCAACGTCTAATGGTAGGACCTCTAACCTCTCAACAGAGAATCTGGAGAGCTTTTTCTCCCTGCTCCTTGCGCACCCGGGGACGGTCTCGGAACTTGTCCTGACTCTGCATCAAAAGGCCATCTACAGCGTTTTGTCGCATGCTCTTGTCAATTCCGAATTGACATTGAAGTGTCTGGCAATTGCTAGTCTCTCCCGACTCTCCCAGTTCGAACATCCTGGTTCTACGGCGGACAATCCGCAGTCACTTTTTGAAGGAGTCAAAGGTGCAAAGGTACTCAGACTGTCGTTATCAACAGTTCTTGGCGCAGTCACGCCCGGGAATCCTCCAGAAGTGAAGCTCGTCAAGCTCTGTTCCACTGCACTCCAAGGGATCTGTTCAAGTGTTTTTGCATCCTGTGCCGCGGAACCGACATTCTATCACCATATTTCAAAATTGCGGGCAAAGGCTGAGGGCCTTGTTGGACGCGAAATCATACCCGTGGTAGTTTCGGTCTCCTGGAGTTCCTAACGGCCAGTATTTTGAATTTCTGTTTATCCTTTCCTCCAAAATCCCAGAGATTGACACAGGTCTTGCAGCGATTTTACCGAAAGCGGTTGATTCTCTGCTAAGCCAAAGATACGTCTGGACAGACCAATCAATCGGAATGTTGGCCCGAGCAATTGAAATGGTAATCTTGAGCGCCCGCATTGGCACTTATTTAAGAACGCCTCACCAGATGTATATTCATTCTATTTCGAAACCATTCAGTCACTTTTCTTATCGGCATCGGAGACGAAAGATCCGACCTCATTTCTGAATATCATGTCAGATTTGGCCTCGGAATCTATCGAGTTCTTGGACGCCCTCTCCGCCAAAATATCGGAGAACGAATTTTCCTCGAAAATTGTCGCTTTTATTGAAAATATCCCAGTCGACGACTACAGGGATGCTCCATCCTCTCTATCATGTATCTTAAAACTTTGTCCAAGAGATGTCGCTCGGGGACGCTTGATGGCCTATCAGTCGGTTTGTGATTTTATTCTCAAGATCGGATTTCTCTCCAAAGATACCATCTTCTATTCGACCCTTGTCCTCGCTCTAAAACGGTCTCGATACCTTTCCACTTTGGCCGATCAACTTCACTGCCGTGGTTCGTATGCTCGAACGACACCTCCTATTCTCCTGGAAGAGTCATCGACCCCATTCAAAAACGGAAACTCCCATCGTTGGAGGGAAATCTTGGCCAGTGACTTGCTTGGCGAGGCTCATTGTCAGTATACGAAGATTGTCAATATTGTGGAGCTCGTGTGCCGAGATCTCGAGCATCGTTGTACGACCGTTGAGAGTCCGTTGCGAGAGGCGCAGGCAAAGATAGACAAACTGGAGCGAACCCTAGAGGAGAATTTGCGGAACAATCTTAGTTTGACGGAGGAATGTGCGGAGTTGAGGAGAGAACTTGAGGGCAGGCAGGCCGAATGTGCGGCCACCATCCATGAACTGAGATGTGCAAAGACGGAAATTGAAGGTTGTCAACGGGAATTGCGAAACCGCTCTTCTGCAGGGGAAACGGCTTTGACAGAGTTCGAGAATGAGAGGCGAGCATGGAGACAAAGAGAGACAGAGCTCACCGCCACAATCCGAGCGCAAGACGATCATCTAAAAGAGGCCCATGCGCAACTTGAGGAAGACCAGAAGACAGTACGTTCCCTTATTCAGATTGGTTGCGACTAACGTCTGAGATGCGTGAGCTTCAAGATCGGCGGGTTTCACTCGAGACTGATCTCGAGCAGGCAAACTTGAAATTGGACACCTTGCATGCGAATAGCAGGGAAACCATTGATAGACTGAGTCGAGAACATGAGGAGAAAGACCTACAGGTACTTCGCAGTCATTTTGAGTGGTTAATCCAGATTTCGGCTCTCCAAGATTCCTGTCAAAAATCAGCCGAGAGGATAAGTTATCTCAATGAAAATACAATGGCTGTTGAAGCCAGAGGTCGAAAAGAACTCGAAGCAGCGATGGAGGAGGCTGAGCTCAGGGTAACCCATCACTTTGCCATCATTCATCTCCAGTTGTGCGCCGTCCGAGAAGAGTACGATCAGGAAATTATTAATCAACGAACTACCTGGGAAATGAAGGACGCAGCCCTTATTAAACTTAACGGACAAAAAGAAACAGAGAACCGAAAGCTAAGCAGACAAGTACATTGGCCTTCAGTGCCGAAGCTAAGATTCAGGTACAAAAATTGAAACAATTCAACGAGAAGCAACACCAAGAATTGCGTCAGATTCTGGACATACGGGATCGCCTTCAAAGAACCGCCGCAGAAATGAATACTCTTCACTTCAGAACCAACGCCTCTGTGGACATTGAAACCCTTTCACAACAGCTGTCGCAAATACCGGCAGATCTATCTGGTTGCCAGACTCAGGATCGAGGGCATGTATCTCCAGCACGCCATCGAACAAAGCGCAGTCGGTTCGATGACGACCCGATGGATCAAGTGTCGCCTCTCCAAGTCCCATTAAGGGATAATGTCAACCTAACAAATCGTATCGAACAAGAGCGGGAAGTGGAAAAGGATATCTGTTGTTCAATAACCCAGGATGAAGAAGACGAGGCGTCAAATCAAATGAGGAAAGAGTATCTCGATTCTGAGGTCGGCTCATCTGTTCTTGAGGATCAGGCTTTTCGCAGTTTGAAGTATAACCCATAGCATTGGAGGACGCCGTCAAGCAATCGGTCTCTGGATAATTCTGGTAACCATCGTGAAATTACCTCACTCACCCAACCCACGATTTCTGTTCCAAGGGAGTTAATTCCACTATGTTCGGGTGCCACAGGAAGGGTGCCTTTGATTGCCTGGTCGAATCCCTGAACCTCGTAGAGGCCAGCTTTGCCGCAAATTGATTCGTGTGGAAATACTGCCGACAATTGTTGCCTCGCCGGATTTGAAGGAGCACGAGGACACAAGAAGTACTAGGAATGGTATCGAGCCGTTGGCAAGCCGATCGTTCATATTGGCAAAACCGTACCCCCAAAGTGATTATCTCGGCCAGAAAGCTAGAGGAATATATATATGTATGTATGCATGTAATAAATGAAATTCCATTTTTCGTAACTGATTTCTAGATAGAAGGCAGACAGCCCGGGAAAAAGATCCAATGAGATAACTGGAGCAAAATCAAGAGATTTTGCCACGTTTTAAGGCACTGACAAGAGCCGCCGTAGACCCATCATGGCTTCCAATGGCGCTGGTTGAATCTAATTCACCAAGAATTTCTGGACCATTAGTGGAGAAAACACTAGCGCCCATACGTTTTGCCAAAACCTTGCCCAGTTGAACTCCTTCTTGATCGAATGAATTGATATTCCAGATGGCCCCTTCAACGAAGGTGACCCATTCGTAATATGCAATCAACGAACCCAGAGAGGCCGGTGTAATTTTTTGAGCGAGAATTGAGGTGGTGGGCCGATTTCCGCGAAAGACTTTTGCAGAAACAGTTGAGGGTGGTGCTCCCTCAGCTCTAACCTCATCGGCAGATTTTCCCACCATCAATGCCTCGGTTTGAGCAAGGAAGTTAGATGCCAACATCCTTGGTTGTCAGTATCAGAGTGACGGGAGTATACCGATGATGAAGACCACCAGCGACAGGGTTGTGCGTCTCGATAGGGAGAATAAAATCCTTTTATAGTCAGATAGAGAGGCTGAGCATTGTACAGCAGGAATAAGCTTTGTTCCCTGGTGCAATAACTGAAAGAATGAATGCTGGCTATTTGTTCCTGGCTCCCCGTAAATGATGGCCCCTGTCTGGTATCTGTGGCCAGTGATCAGCGCCCAATACCGAACAGAAGGAACATACGGAATGAATGCCCCGGTTCGTGAGACTGACTTTCCGTTGGATTCCATAAAAAGTTGCTGAAGGTATGCAGGAAATCGGTGAAGATATTGATCGTATCTACTATGTCAGGCTTAATATATCCGAGGGCTGCGTACGGTGCAATCAAATGCGTCTCCGCCCCGTAGAAATCACCATACCAGACATTCAATAATCCGCCGAGTAAGGGAATATTTTTGTTGGGAGGTGTTTTCTTGAAATGTTCATCCATCGCGTGAGCACCACTCAAGAACTGCCAGAAATTGTCGAACCCGATGTAGATGCACACGGAGAGTCCAATTGCAGACCAGACGCTGTACCTTCCGCCGACCCAGGACTCGAAGCCGAACATGTTTTTGGGATCGATTCCGAATTTTGTGACCTCAGCTTCATTCGTGGAGAGTGCAACGAAGTGCTTCGCGATATGCGATTCATTTTTGGCGGATTTGAGAAACCATTCTTTTGCTGTCGCAGCATTTGTGCACGTCTCAGCGGTAGTGAACGTCTTGCTGGCGATCAAAAAGATGGTGGTAGCGGGGTCGGAATGGTTTAGAGCTTCTGCAATATGGGTCCCGTCGATATTGGAAACGAAAAATAAATTCATGTCCTGTTTTCCATATGGTCGAAGGGCTTCCGTAACCATGACGGGACCAAGATCGCTGCCTCCAATCCCAATATTGATCACCGTCTTGATGGGCTGTCCCGTGTAGCCTCTCCATTGACCGGAGCGAACTGCTTCGGAAAATGATTTCATGTGGTCGAGGACAGATTTGACTTCGGGCCAAACATCCTTGCCGTCGACCTTCATGGGATTGCCGGTGACGTTTCGCAGGACCGGATGGAAGACCGCTCTAACGCAATCAGATCGCATAAGAGTGGCAGCAAGACCTGTCTTCGGTGGTATTGATGTGCTCTCCTGAGAACAATTGATCTCGCAGTTGGAATACGTTGGCTTCTTCCGCAAGTTTGAGAAGCATATCAAACGAATAATCATCAATGAGATTCTTGGAGTAATCAAAGAGGATGAAGCCATCTTTGCCCTCAAATGTGCGTGAAAATTTGGAGAAGCGGTCTGGATCCTTGGAGAAGAGGTCCTTGACAATGATGGATGCTGAGTGTTTGTCGTGATACGATTTCAACTCTTTCCAGGTCGACCTATCATGTCAACTGAGGTTCTCAATGGCGAAGGGCAAGACAATTCAGATGCAAGGGAAAAGAACGCGTCCATCTTGACCAGCAAATAAGTGGAAATCGTACTGTTGTTAAGCACCGGATCAGCCGGAGTGATTTCGTCACGTAGTAACGGAGAATCGAAGTCGGAACGGTGTTGGTCACGTGTAAGAAAGATTGGCCCGGCTTCCGTCTGCCGGGACCTCCGGGGTCGTTCATCCCAGCGGTCCAAGCCGGGACACTCTCATGCTCCTGCTCTACAAGGGTTGGCAGCCCGCGGACGGGCGCCTCTAGTTCTCAGTGGAGCAGGGATCAGTGTGGATTCCAATATTCCGGATTATCGAGGGAAGAAGCGTCCTGTGCCTGCTGACCGAGAACTCATGGACGGGTGCTTCTGGGACATCCACTCTCAACCTCTCATATCGACCCGCTTTTTATTATGAGTTTCTTGCTCGAGACTCTTCGCACCGAAGATACTGGTAAACCTTCAGACTGTGGTGAATAGTCTAACGCAATTGAAAAGGCGCCAAGCTTTCTTGGGTATACTCTTGTAGGGCGGGCGAAACCCACTTAAACCTTGCAAAGATTACACTCGAAGGGATGGCCAATCGACACATTATGCAGAACGTAACGGCTTTCTAATTCAACATACTGAAAGCGAGCTAGGTGGATGGTTGCATCGCGCTTCGGCCCGATCCGGAAGACGCATCGCGCGAGACAATACTCAAGCTACACGGGAGCCTTTGTCATGTTGTCTGCTTACATTGCAAATCGAAAATACCAATGTCTCAGATACAAAACGAGTTGGAAAGACCCAATCCAAGCTGGGCACCACTGTTGTCGCTGAAAGAAGGAATGCCAAAAAAACAACCCAGACGGCGGCATGGATGTCCCGCGATCCGTGACTCCAAGGACCGGACATTCGAATATCGATCATTTCGGTATGCAGCCCTGTCCTGTCTGCATCGGATTATACGGCGACACTGAATTTGAAAAGTCAAAGCAAGAGAATGGCTATTGTTAATGGAGGAAATGCGAGGAATGAAGAACCACTCGTGGGTTCGTCGTGGGTTCCAGTGACATAAGAATTTGGTGGAGGTCATCTGACGTACTCAAACACATAATGTCGGCCGCGAGTCTTATTAATCCAAAATTTTAAGATCAATCATAAGCTGCACAAGGGACCATCACATTATGCGCTACGTCTTTCATGTGTATTAATGATAGCTCTACCGTTATGAGAGGTGGAGATGAAATTTTCATGCTCTTGCTCGAAACATCGATCGTTCATCAAATGGATCGATGGACCGATGGCGATTGGTGGCAGGGGATGTCTTCGTCGCCAACGTGACATAGGCCGATTGTCTCGGCAGATTCTCGACCTTGTACTGCACGCTATCCTTTAATCCTTGAAGGCGCATGCATGTTCGTGCCCGAGTCCTTTTAACCAGGTCGTCCGAGTCGGATTGTTCATCGGGTGATTCTTCCTCCGTGGAATCCCAATATTCAGATTCACTATCCGGTGTCAAGCCGGAGGCGCTGAATTCCTCGAAACCGGTCAACTCTGGTTCCGATTCGTTGTCCGCTGACTTAACAATTTCGATTGTGTTGAGAATATCTTCGAGTGCTGTGATGCGAGATTCAACGTCGTTCGATTTAGAAGTTGGCGGTTGAACTGTTAACGACTCAACCCAAAGAAGCGTTTTATCAACATAGGGACGGCTAAGAATCCAATATTCGAGCACGATATCCCGTGGCGCACGGAAAATGGAATTCGGGTCAAGTCCATTCGAGAGGCTGCCCGTCTCAATTTCCTCCATATTACGAATCAGAGGTTCACGCACAGCATCCCATGCTATCAATCTCTGGATTGCGGGGGTTTGAAGCGATCGGATCGTGTGAAGAGCAAGGAGGGGTCGCTGGCAGAGAAGGTCGAGACAACAGGCAATTTCGATGAACCTCTCGATGATTTCGGGCGAGGGCGAATCTTTGACGGATAGTAGAACCGCGTGTCCGATCCAGCCAGCGTGGTATTTTAGAAAATCGCTTCGAGATTTGTCCTTCGCAAGGTCTTCCCACAGGTACACAACACTGCTGGCGACGCGTTCAGGAGGAAATTTAAGGACGTCGCAAGTTGCAATATATTGGCAAACCGACAGAATATCCTCGCCAATACATTGGAGCAGTGGGTATCGGGTTCCGTCGAATAGGGAGGTCAGGTCCTCCCAGCAGCGGCATTGAGAGGTTGGGTCGCCTGCACATTCACATAACTGCAGAAGCCGTGGCGTCGCTATTTGGGGCAGCTCAGAGTTACTGGACGGTTCAGAACTTTAAACATTTGCTCTCGTTACCATGACGTGTCCAGCATCGCCTGCTTGAAACGTTCGCCAACGTCGGCCTTGAAGAGTTCTATGCTGGGCCAGCAGACCTCACCGTCGCCAAAAGGAAGGGGGGCGCGTTGTATTTACGTTCTGTTGTAAAGGAGCCTGCTTTACATAACTGCTGTGCTATGATCGGCGGAATGCATTGGCTTTACGCACGATTTTGAGCCATAATTGTACCGGAAAGAAAAACAGGTATTTAAAGCATTTTTCCACTGAGAATGAAATAATACCACTGGTTGATATTGAATTCATGATTTTTTGTCATTACATGCCGTTGTCAAACAGCTCCCCGTTAAGCGCTCCATACTTGTCATCTGTTCCTGGAACTGATATTACGCCCTGAGAAGTCGGCGTGGAAGCAGAAGTTTCGACATCCCTAATACAATTAGTGGTATTTCTGAGGCCGCTTACAGGTCAGGTTCGGAGTAAGCTACACGTAAAACGGGGCTCGGTCTGACGAATCTTGGTTTGAACGTTCCACGGATGAATTGTTGGGGCGACTTGTGATACACGCTGGCCAAGGTTCCGATATATTCTTCCATGGAGAATCTGTTTTCGCTTTCAAGACCGATCCGTTTCTCCGATAGGACAATCTGTTTAGTGGCGCCAAGATTCGTGGAGAGAAGGCGCCAATACATGAAACCGCGATCTCGAATATCCGGATTTTCTGCTTCTTTTGTCGCCCAGGTTAGTACTCGAAGGACCAGCTCCTGTCCTTTCGCCGGTCTGGAGATAAAAAGTTTCACGGTAGCTGTCAACAAGGCAAGTTGAACTTCATAGGTTTCGTCGGGGAGGGAATATATGAAGTCCTCCAACAATGAGTCGGCGTTTTCGATACGGGCTGCGTATTGGCCGATGACCCAAATGATCGACTTCTTAGATTCAGGCTCGTCGAGACTATCCAGATTTTCGCATAGCGTCGAAATAATGGACTCGTATTGTCCGGGATATTTTCTTAAGATATCTCGACTGACGACGGTGGCTTCCTGCACCACGTATGAAACCTTCGTTGACACGAGTTCGAGCAATGTCGAGATACATCTGCGAGCGGCTCGCTCAATTTTGACAGCCAACCGTCCTATGGACCTGACTGCTTTCCTTGCAAAATCGGCATCAACCTCCGTTGCATATCTGCAATAAGCGCATTGTTACCAATGAAGATTTACTCTTTTAATTCCTCCAACACTTTTTCTATATTGTCTTCAGTAGCCAACTTGACGATGACTTCTAATTTGGCCAGTTTGACATAAATAGGATCGTTGTACTTGCAGAAGAACACTTTGATGTCATTCCGCAAAATTTCGGGTCTTTTTTCGAGAATCAATTGTGCATTTCGGATGGCGACAAATTGGAGCTCTGGAGACTTGGACAAGAGCGTAACTACTATCAGTATTCAGACGGAAAACTTTCATACCCAGGGGGGGAGACAATTTCTTGCAAAGGGATATTTCATCCTCCTCTTTTACCATGTAGTTCGTGAGATACAATATAACTTTGATGGTTGTCAGGACCACGCCAGAATTCGCATGCTGTAAACGAGGAGCGATACGCTCGGCTATTAATTCGGCATCCCCTCGATTCTGCGGTGTAAATGTCATTAGAGACTCCAATATATATATTTGACTCCATCTAGGAAAATATTAGGTTCAATATGCAGTTGTGAGTACTCCGAGCATTCGTTCAAGGCGGCCACGAGGTTATTCGCGATATGAAAGTTGAGTTCGATTCCGATATGTTCAGACCTATCCGCGATATCCATCAACGAGGCGAGTGCGCTAGCAACCACCTGTGTTGATTAGACAATGCATCGAAAGGAAAGTACAGTCGAATTTGAATCCCGGAGGAGGTCGCGTACCCCTTCGATCATGCCGGTTGCTTCAACAAGTTTCCGATCGTGGCCGTGAAGTTTAGCAACTCCAATGGCAGCAGTCTTGCGCACGTAGGGGTCTGGATCCTGTAACAGTTGCTGGATTGGTTGCACGAGACTTTCCACGTATTCCTTTACATGCACCGTCGAGATTGTGCGCAAGGCCAAGGCACGCAATAATGGATTGGGCGATTCGAGGTCCCGCAGAAGATGTCGCAGAGCAAGTTGAGAGCTCTCTGGTTTCACTCTTGCGTAATTCATTATGAACAAGTAGCACATCTTCTTGATTTCGATAACAGGAAGACTCATGCATTCGATGATGGCTGGGAAAAGGGGGCTCATGTCCTCGTGGCCAATAGTCATGTTGGCGACAATCTTCTTCAGCGTTTCTTTTTTGCGAACGTGTGACTTGTCTTTCCTGTTGAGCAGCTCCTGCCGGAACTCCTCGACTTTGCCCCTCGCAAAGAACTTTGCATCACCCGACATCTTGTGGTCGCTGGCGGATCAACGTGCGACCGAACGACGGCATTCAGGCGATTAGCTACCCTCGCGCCGCCAGGCTGTCTGACGTAAGCACACCGTCCTGTCGCGGTTTTCGCAAAAATTCAAGCTACTCTAAACCTCCCGAAACCTATATATTCTTGAAGTACATTGCTTGGAGACCTCAAAACCATAAAAATCAGAAGGTGTAATTAAGTGGTTGATATGCAATGAAGCAACAAACATTTATATCAAAAAGTGTTTTTTAAAATTATAAGAAAGTTATTTTACAACCAATTTTTATTTAAATCTAATGAAAAATATATCAGTTTATTAAATTTATTAAAAACTTTTGATTGAATATTATATAAATTAAGTTAATTGGTATTGCATTCTATAAAAAAATTGTTAAATTATAGATTAAATTTCTGAGTTTTAAAATTTCTAACATAAACTGAAATTTTAACTAATCAGTATTAAAAATTAACAAAGAAAAATTTTTTTAAACCTTGCAAAACTTAGCAATATTTATATTTTTAAAATCAATAAATTGATAAGATCTAAAACTTTAAAAGTTTCAAAATTGCAAAAATAAAATAATGTTGAAAGATTAATTTTTAATTATGTTTCTAGAATATCTGTGATAGTACAGTCTACTTATATTACAGTCTAGTATTACAAAAGTAGCAATTTGATAAATCTCATAAACATTTATTTAAATTACTGATAAAGCAGTATTATTATACAATTTATAATATTATATTTGTTAAAACTAAAATATATTAGTTGAAACTAAAATACACCGAAATATATTGTCTGAGACAGAAATATAATATTTAAGACTTATAAATTATTATTCCCTCTATAATTCTATAGCATATTTAGTTTTACCCCTTGTATCTTATTTTCTTTAGTAATTAACTTTTTTACTTCTTCATTTTCTTTGAAATCACTTATCCTCTACCTCTTCACTGTTCTTCGATGTCAAAAAAATAAAAACCCTCTTTATCTATGCCTATCTATAAAAGTTTGAGGTTTTTGAAAAGCAAAACTATCTATTGCTTAGTAAAGAACTTTTAAAGCATATTTTTAGATATATTTTCACAAGTTTTAACCTGAGTCACATAATTAAAGATAGTTTTAAATCTGTTAATTAAGCTCTTTTATTTTAAACTTATATTTAACAGTTTAATTTAGAACTAACCTGAAAAAAAAACTAGAAATATCTTAAAA
>Ga0335081_10019314_pt1 | contig 11021 bp, 8 predicted proteins | sample Lox_Sample_35_FD_206713 | JGI IMG/M metagenome (GOLD analysis project Ga0335081, IMG submission 206713) | Soil microbial communities from Loxahatchee National Wildlife Refuge, Florida, United States - Lox_Sample_3.5 | ecosystem: Environmental > Terrestrial > Soil > Wetlands | place: USA: Florida...
GCCGACAACAATCAGCGTCTGGTGCGCGGCCTGGAGATCGGCGTCAATGACTATCTGATCCGGCCGGTCGACAGGAACGAAATGCTGGCGCGCGTGCGCACGCAAATCAAGAAGAAGCGCTACACCGAGCGGCTGCGCGACAACGTGCAGGCCTCGATCGAGATGGCGATCACCGACGCGCTCACCGGCCTGTTCAACCGCCGCTACATGGAGACCCATCTGGCGACGCTGCTCGAGCAGGCAGCCTCGCGCGGCAAGCCGCTTGCTTTGCTGATCCTCGACATCGACTATTTCAAGTCGATCAACGACGGTCACGGCCACGATGCCGGCGACGACGTGCTGCGCGAATTCTCGCTGCGCATCCGCAAGTCGATCCGCAATATCGATCTCGCCTGCCGCTATGGCGGCGAGGAATTCGTCATCGTGATGCCGGAAACCGATATCGCGGTGGCGGCGATGGTGGCCGAGCGCATCCGCCGGCGTATCGCCACCGAGCCGTTCGCGATCCAGGACGGCGCGCGCAATCTCGACGTGACCATCTCGATCGGAATTGCCGCGCTGGCGGGGCCAGCCGACACGGCCGCGGCCGTGCTCAAGCGCGCCGACACCGCGCTCTATCGCGCCAAGCGCGACGGCCGCAACCGGGTTGTGCCGGACGCCGCCTAAACGCGCCGAGTCGCCGGCAAACGCGCAAAATGCGCGTGGACAATCAGAAATTTGATTGAATTCCCAGCGGCTTAAAAAGCCATTTGGTCGGGCCGCGCGCTTGGTCTAACCTTGCGCCCGACGGCTTTCGTATTCAGCGCCGACGTCACCCGTTACGCGCTCGCGGAAGCACAATCCATACCCTACGGAGTGCTCAGGTCCGCCGCATCTCCTGGGTCCGTGGGGTTCGGCCGGCCTGGACGTGGTGAGAGTGGCCTCCTCATAACACCGCGTCCGGCCGGCCACCTTATTTCACACGCTGTCATTCCGGGGCGCGAGCGAAGCGAGCGAACCCGGAATCCATAACCCGAAGCGCTGCGGAGTATGGATTCCGGGTCCGGCCCTGCGGGCCGTCCCGGAATGACGGCCAAAATGCGAAGGGCGCCTCTTGAGGCGCCCTTTTCATTTTCATCCCTTGATCCGCGATCACTTGATCTTGGATTCGGTGTATTCGACGTGCTTCTTGGCGACCGGATCGTATTTCTTCTTCTTCAGCTTGTCGGTCTGCGTGCGCGAATTCTTCTTGGTCACGTAATAGTGGCCGGTGCCGGCGCTGGAGACGAGCTTGATCTTGAGACTGGCGGCTTTGGCCATGATCATGTTCCTTGGAAGGGGATTTGGCGGCGAACCTAGCGTCGGCTGGGGGAATGTCAACCTAGAGCAACTCCCGGAAAAACTGCTGCTCGACCATGAAATAGAACGGCACCGGCAGATCGTGGCCCATGCCGGTTTCGACGCGGGCGAGCAGTTCCTCGAGCACGATGCCGGTAATGGTCGGCATGTCCAGATGCGTGGCCTGCTCGATCGGCACCCAGACAAGCTCGACCAGCTCGGACTCCGGCCCGACCACGCCCTCGATCTTGTGCGCGACCGCGGAGGCGTCGGCGGTGAGGAAGCGCGTGTCGAAACGGCGCGGCCTTCGTGGCGGTGTGATGGCGCGGGCGATGAAATGGATCTGGCCGAGGTCGGGATGAACACAAGCCTTGGCGAACTCGGCCCAGATCTCGCCCGGCGTCGCCGGCGGGTCGTCGCGCTTGACGCCAAGCAGCAGACCGGTCTCCTCCGCCATCTCGCGCACGGCGGCGAGCGCGAAGGCGCGCGCATAACCCGCGCTCGGCGTTGCCACCCGCTCGTTGAGCTTTTTCTGCGTATCGGGGTGCAGTTCGCTCACCGCCGACATGTCGCGGTCGAGCGCCTCGATGCGGCCGCCCGGAAACACGAACTTGCCCGGCATGAATTTGTGGCCGGCGTGGCGGCGGCCGAGCAGCACCTTCGGCTCGGACCCCGAGCGGTCGATCAGCATCAAGGTCGCGGCATCGCGCGGCTCGCTGTCGGGAAACGAGGTGTCGCGTTCCGATTTGGTCATGCGCTCGGCCCACACTTTGCCGAGATGCGCCGTGTCCCGGGTCATCTTGCCTTCCGGTTTTTGCCGCGCGGGCGATAGTGGTCTTTGCGTTCCTGCCGCCGCGGCTCGTGACGGGCATGACGCGGGGCCGCGCCGCGCCGTCCTTCCGATAAAAGCTCGAAGCGCAGCGCGCCGGCAACGGGCGCCGCTTCCACGAGCTTGACCGTGACGCTGTCGCCGAGCCGGTAAGTCTCGCCGCTATGGCGGCCGACCATGGAATGGTGCGCTTCGTCATAGTGGAAATATTCGTCGCCGATGGTGCGCGCCGGCACGAAGCCATCGGCGCCGGTTTCGTGCAATTTCACGAACAGGCCGGCGCGGGTGACGCCGGAGATGCGGCCGTCGAAAGTGGCGCCGATGCGGTCGGCGAGGAAATGCGCGATCAGCCGGTCATTGGTTTCGCGTTCGGCCACCATGGCGCGGCGCTCGGTGGCGGAAATCTCGGCCGCGATCTCGGCCAGCCGCTTGTGATCGGCGGCCTCGGGCAGCGCGCCGTCGCCGAGCTTGAGCGCGCGGATCAGGCCGCGATGCACGATCAAGTCGGCGTAGCGGCGGATCGGCGAGGTGAAATGCGCATAGCGCCGCAAGTTGAGGCCGAAGTGTCCGTAGTTTTCCGCCGCATATTCGGCCTGCGCCTGGCTGCGCAGCACGACTTCGTTGATGAGCTGCTCGTTGTCGCGACCCTTCACGCGCGTGAGGATGCGATTGAACGCTTCCGGCTTGAGCACGCCGCCCTTGGCGAAGGGGATGTCGAGCGTGGCAAGGAATTCGTGCAGCGCATGCACCTTCTCCTGCGCCGGCTCGTCGTGCACGCGGTAGATCAGCGGCACGCGCGCTTTTTCCAGCGTTTCGGCGGCGGCGACGTTGGCGAGGATCATGAACTCCTCGATCAGCCGGTGCGCCTCCAGCCGCTCGGGCCGGATCACGCGGTCGACGGTGCCGTCGGCTTTGAGCAGAATCTTGCGCTCGGGCAGATCGAGATCGAGCGGCTGGCGCTCGTTGCGTGCGCGCACCAGCGTCTCGTAAGCGGCATAGAGCGGCTGCAGCACCGGCTTGACCAGCGTCTCGGTATCCTCGTCGGTGCGCCCGCCGATGGCGAGTTGCGCCTGATCGTAGGACAGCTTGGCGGCCGAGCGCATCAGCACGCGGTGGAACGTATGCGAGCGCTTGCGGCCGTCGGCGCCGATCACCATGCGCACGGCAAGCGCCGCGCGGTCCTCGCGCGGGCGCAGCGAGCACAAATCGTTGGAGATGCGCTCCGGCAGCATCGGCACCACGCGGTCGGGGAAATAGACCGAGTTGCCGCGCACCAAGGCCTCGCGGTCGAGCGCGGAGCCGGGCGTGACGTAATGGGCGACGTCGGCGATGGCGACGGTGACGATGAAGCCGCCGCGATTGTTGGACGCCGTGTCCGGTTCGGCGTGCACCGCGTCGTCGTGATCCTTGGCGTCGGGTGGATCGACGGTAACGAGCGGAACTTTGCGCCAGTCCTCGCGCTGATGCAGCGTGGCCGGCTTTGCCTCTTCTGCTTCGTTCAGCGTCTCGCGGCGGAAGACCTGCGGAATGCCGTGCGCGTGAATGGCGATCAGGCTGACGGCGCGCTCGCTCTTGAGCGAGCCGAGCCGTTCGACCACGCGTCCGGTCGGCAGGCCGAGACGCGGTGCTTTGCTCGTTTCGACCGCGACCAGGTCGCCGTCTTCTGCGTTATTGGTAGCGCCCGCCGCAATGGCGAGCGCCTTGCCGAGCATCTTCTTGTCGACCGGCTCCAGCCGTCCGCTGCCGTTCGGCAATTTGCGGAAAATCCCCAGCACGCGGTGCTTGGGGTGGTCGATGATCCTGATGATGCGCGCGCTCAGGCCTTCTTCGTCGGGGCAGTCGTCGAGCCGCAGCAGCACGCGGTCGCCCAGCCCGGCGGCTTCGCCGGGGCGCGCCTTGCGCGGCGTGTGAATGCGGATCTTCGGCGCCGGCCCGTGCGCGTCCTCGTCCCATTCGTCGGGCGTGGCGATCAACTCACCGTCGGCGTCGCGCGCGGTGACGTCGGCGAGCACGGTGGAGGGCAGCGAGCCGGGGTGGTGCAGCTTCTTGCGCCGCTTCTCGATCGATCCCTCGTCGGCGAGGTCGCGCAGCAGGCGCTTGAGCTCGGCGCGAGCTTCGTTCTTCAGGCCGAAGGCGCGGGCGATTTCGCGGGTGCCGACTTTGCCTGGACGCTCGCGGATGAAGGCGAGAAGGTCGGCCTTGGAGGGGAGGGAGGGAGTCTTTTTAGCAGTCTTTTGCAAAATGGTTTTCCTGCGCCGCGCGCATGATCCCGAAAAGTGGGTACCGATTTTCGGACAAGATCATGCGTAACTTAAAACGGCGCGATTGAGTTCAAATGTAATAACGAAAATCAGGCTTCGCCAGCTATTCGGCGGCAGTGATCTTGGGAGTCTTCTTTTTCGCCGCCGGCTTTTTGCGCGGCTTGGCGGCGTGCTCGCCCGTATCCGCGGCTTTGGCGGTTTCCTTCTTGCGGCCCTTCGCGCGGCCTTTGGGCGCTTCGGAGGGTTCGCCGGCTTTCTTGCGGCCGGCGGCGCGGCGCGGCTGCGAGCCGAGCTGATCGGCACGGGCGTCGAGCAGCACGACCGCTTCGGTCAACGTGATCGTCTCCGGCGTCTTGTCGCCGGTGATGGTGGCGTTGATGCCGTTGTGGCTCACGTACGGCCCATAACGCCCGCTCTTGACGACGACCGGGCCGCCTTGGTCGGGATGCTCACCCAGCACCTTGCCGGGATCGGCGCCGAAGCGGCGGCCCTTTTTCGGATTGGCCTTTTTCTCGGCGATCAACGTGACGGCGCGGTTGAGGCCGATGGTCAGCACATCGTCGCCGTCTTCCAGGTTGGCGTAGGTCTTGCCGTGCTTGACGTAAGACCCGAAGCGCCCGATGCCGGCGAGGATTGGCTCGCCGTCTTCCGGCGAGATGCCGACTTCGCGCGGCAATTGCAGCAGGCCGAGCGCCTTTTCGAGATCGATGTCGTCGGGCGCAACGCCTTTGGGCACGCTCGCGCGTTTGGGCTTCTCGACGTCCTGTTTCTTCTCACCCTTCTTCGGCTTCGGCGGCTTGATCTGTTCGCCAAGCTGCAGATAGGGGCCGAAGCGGCCGCCGCGCAGCGTCACTTCAAGGCCGGTCGCCGGATCCTCGCCCAGCACTTTCTTGCCCTGGACGCCGTCGGCGGAGGGCGTGATCTGCCGCGTGAAATTGCAATCCGGATAGTTCGAGCAGCCGACGAAGGCGCCGAAGCGTCCGGTCTTGAGCGAAAGCTGGCCGGTGCCGCATTGCGGGCATTGCCGCCGCGGCGTGCCGTCGGCGTGCTCCGGGAAAATGTGCGGCTCGAGCAGATCGTTGAGCGCGTCGAGCACCACGCGGTTGCGCACTTCCTTGATTTCGTTGACGGAGCCGACGAACTGCTCCCAGAACTCGGCGAGCACGGCGCGCCAGTCGATCTTGCCGGCGGAGATTTCGTCGAGCTTTTCTTCCAGCCCGGCGGTGAAATCGTATTCGACGTAGCGCGTGAAGAAGCTTTCGAGGAAGGCGACGACGACGCGGCCTTTGTCCTCGGGGATCATGCGCTTCTTGTCGATGCGCACGTAGCCGCGGTCCTGCAGCACTTGCAGGATCGAGGCGTAAGTCGAGGGCCGGCCGATGCCGAGCTCTTCCATGCGCTTGACCAAGGCGGCTTCCGAGAAACGCGGCGGCGGCTCGGTGAAGTGCTGGTTGGACGTGATTGCCTGTTTCTGCAGCGCTTCGCCGTTGCTCATGGCCGGCAGGCGGCGGCTCTCATCGTCGTCGCCCGGTTCGTCCATGCCTTCCTGATAAAGAGTCAGGAAGCCGTCGAATTTCACCACCTGGCCGGAGGCGCGCAACTCGATGGTGCGCGCGCCCGCTTTGGCTTCGATGTCGACGGTGGTGCGTTCGAGCTCGGCGGATTCCATCTGGCTGGCGATGGCGCGGTTCCAGATCAGCTCGTAAAGGCGGGCCTGGTCGCGGTCGACATATTTGGCGACCTCGCTCGGGGTGCGGGAGGCAGCGGTCGGGCGCACGGCTTCGTGCGCCTCCTGCGCATTCTTCGATTTGTTGTGATATTCGCGTGGGCTGGCCGGCACGTATTCCTTGCCGTAGTTGCGGCCGAGCATGGCGCGGATGTCGGCGATCGCCTCCGGCGCCATGTCGATGCCGTCGGTACGCATATAGGTAATGAGGCCGGTGGTCTCGCCGTCGAGTTCGACGCCTTCATAGAGCCGCTGGGCAAGACGCATGGTGATGGCCGGCGCAAAGCCGAGCTTGCGCGAAGCCTCCTGCTGCATGGTCGAGGTGGTGAAGGGCGGCGGCGGATTGCGGCGCGCGGGCTTGGCTTCGACATTGGCAACGCGGAAGACCGCGTTTTCGAGATCGCGGGTGAAGGCTTCGGCTTCCGCGCCGGAGCCGATGTCGAGGCGTTGGATCTTCTGGCCGTCGGCGCCGACGAGGCGCGCCTCGAAGACCTCGTTGCGCGGGGTCGCCAGCGTGGCGGCGATCGACCAATATTCCTTGGCGACGAATTTCTCGATCTCCAACTCGCGGTCACAGACCAGCCGAAGCGCGACCGATTGCACGCGGCCGGCGGAACGTGCCCCCGGCAACTTGCGCCAGAGCACGGGGGAGAGCGTGAAGCCGACCAGGTAATCGAGCGCGCGGCGGGCGAGATAGGCGTCGACCAGCGCGGCATCGATCCTGCGCGGATGCTGCATCGCCTCGAGGATGGCTTGTTTGGTGATAGCGTTGAACACCACGCGCTCGACCTGCTGGTCCTTGAGCGCGTTCTTCTCCTTCAGCACCTCCAGCACGTGCCAGGAGATCGCCTCGCCCTCGCGATCCGGGTCGGTGGCCAGGATCAGCTTGTCGGCGCCCTTGAGCGCGCGGGCGATGTCGTTCATGCGCTGGTTGGACTTGGGGTCGACCTCCCAGAGCATCTTGAAGTCGTTGTCGGGGTCGACCGAGCCGTCTTTGGGCGGGAGGTCACGGATGTGACCATAGGAGGCGAGAACCTCGTAGCCGGGGCCCAGATATTTGTTGATCGTCTTCGCCTTGGCCGGCGATTCTACAACGACGATATTCATGCATTTCCAGTGGGTTAGCGGCCGCTCACAGGGCCGTTTCCGCGCAGAATCGGCCGCCTGGTTAGCCGGAACATGGGGAAGGTGGCACCTGCTGTCAAATAACGGCGTCCCGCGAGGCCTGTCAGAGCAGCCAAATAGGGCGTCAAAAAGGTTCGTCCCGGCTACCGCCGATTACAACCAGAAGATGTATTTTCAACGTAAAGCAATTAAAAATATTCCTATTCGGACCAGACTGTGTATTTTGTCCTGAGGGCGCGATCTCGGGACCAGAATGGCCAACCAGTCGACATCAGGCGACCTCGGCTCACGCACGGCGGTAGCCAGCTACGTCGCCTCCATGTCGGCCGACCTTGCCAACATGTCGCGGCGCAGCGGACTTGAGACGCTCGGCTATCTGCTCGAAATGGTCCGCCTCGAAGCCGAAAGCACCAGCCGTCAAGGCGACGGCCCGGCCGGCGGCTGATCATTTCATTTTCACGCCCAGACGATCGAGCAAGGCCGCCGTCGGATTGCCGTCGGGGATCATGCCGCGTTTTTTCTGCTCGGCGCGGATGTTGTCGCGCAGATCGAAATCGATGTGGCCCTCGAAGTCGGTGACCTTGTAGCCGAGCGCGGACAATTTCTTCTGCAAGGCGATGCGGGCGTCGCGCGAGAGCGGGTGATCGTCGGAAGGCCACGGCGCCATGATCGCCGGGCCGCCCTGCATGCGGTCGGCGAGATGGCCGACGGCGACCGCATAAGCGTCCGAGTTGTTGTACTCCTTCAGCACGTCGTAGTTTTCGGTGACGATGAAGGCCGGCCCTTTGGTGCCGGCCGGAAAGAACAGGATGCCTTTGACATCCGGCGGCGGGAACGGCCTGCCGTCGGCTCGGCGCACGCCGAGCCTCTGCCAGCCGGCGAAATCGTCATGGCTATGCATGGTGTCGAAGCCGTTCGGCACCATCACTTCGAAGCCCCAGGGCAGGCCGTGTTTCCAGTTTTCTTTTTTCAGGTAATTGCCGGTGGAGGCGAGCACGTCCGGCACATTGCCCCAGATATCGCTTTTGCCGTCGCCGGAAAAATCGATGGCGAAGTCGATGACGTTGGACGGCATGAATTGCGTCTGCCCCATGGCGCCGGCCCATGAGCTGACCATCTGGCTGCGGGCAAAGTGCTGGTCCTGCATGATCTTCATCGCGACCAGCAGCTCGTTGCGAAAGTAAGGATCGCGGTAGCCCACGTAGGCGAGCGTCGCCAGCGAGCGGAACACGTCCCATTTGTCTTTCTCGGCACCGAAGTCGCTTTCGATGCCCCACAGCGCGATCAGGATCCAGCGCTCGACGCCGAATTTGCTCTCGACGGCGTCGAAGGTCTTGTCCCACTGCTTGGCCTTGATCTGGCCTTCGGCGATGCGGCGTTTGTTGGCGACCGCGTTGACGTAGTCGCCGAACGGCTTGCCGTATTCGGGCTGGCGTTTGGTGGCAGCGATCACGCGCTGGTCGGGCGTGACGCCTTGCATGGCGAGATCGAAGGTCGTGCGGCTGATGCCTTTGGCTTGCGCGTCCGGCCAGAGCTTGGCGACGAACGCGGCGAAGGTCTGCTGCGACGCCTGCGCCTGCGCGGCAAAAACTGCGAACGCGAGGGCCAAAGCGGCAAGAAAGCGAATGGTCGTGTCGAATCGCATCGCGTGTTTATAGCAGCGATACCAGGCCGCCGCCGTGGCGCTCCAACCGGCCCGCAATTTCGAGTTCCAACAGCACGGTGCGCACGATTGCGGGCGAGGTCTGCGACAGCCGCACCAGATCGTCGATTGCAACCGGCGTCGGCCCGAGCAGGCCGACGATGCGGCCGCGTTCGTCTTCGCCCGGCTCGTGGTCGAGTGGACCGGTCAATTCCTGCTCCGGCTCCTGTGCGGGCAGATCGAGGCCGCGGCCGAGGATCGGCTCCAGCACCGCGATCACGTCGGCCGCTTCGGTGACCAGCGTCGCGCCCTGCTTGAGCAGACCGTTGGTTCCTTCGGCGCGCGGATCGAGCGGGGAGCCCGGCACCGCGAACACCTCGCGCCCCTGCTCGCCGGCAAGCCGCGCGGTGATCAGCGAGCCGGAACGGCGCGCAGCTTCCACGATCACGACGCCCACCGAAAGGCCGGAGATCAGCCGGTTGCGGCGCGGAAAGTCGCGCGCGCGCGGCTCCCAGGCCAGCGGCATTTCCGAAACGGCGGCGCCTTCGGCCAGCATCGTTTCCAGCAGCTCGGTGTGCTCGGCCGGATAGATGCGCTCATGGCCGCCGGCGAGCACGGCAATGGTGCCGCTGGCGAGGCTGGCGCGATGCGCGGCGGCATCGATGCCGCGCGCTAATCCGGACACAATGCCGAAGCCATGCTCGCCCACTTCGCGCGCGAGCCGCTCGGCAAATTTTACGCCGGCGGCGGATGCATTGCGCGAGCCGACGATCGCCACCAGCGGGCGCTTGAGCACGGCGAGTTGGCCGCGCACCGCCAAGAGCGGCGGCGCATCGTCGATCATTTGCAGCCGCACCGGATAATCCGGCTCGCCGAGCGCGACGAATTCGACGCCGCGGGCGCGCGCGGCTCTTAGCTCTGCCGCGGCTTCTTCGGGCGGGCAGATGCGCGCGGGCCCCGATGCACCGCCGCGCCGGGCAAGGCCGGGCAATGCCGCAAGGGCTGCGCGCGCGCCGCCGAAATAGTTGACCAGGTCGCGAAAGGTGCGCGGGCCGACATTGTCGCTGCGGATCAGGCGCAGCCAGTCGAGCCGCTGCTCGTCGCTCAGTCGCACCCCTTCACCCAACGCAGCCCCCCTTGAGGCAAAGCATCGCTTAAGCGGGGACGCCGGACAACCGGGGGTTTAGGCGTGCGTGTAACCGGCCACATTTGGGGCTAAGGTCGCCGGGTTGACCTTGGCCGCTTCCCGCGTTGTAAGACCGGGTCACAAGAGAGGTTGAGTCATGCGGTTTGCGGCATTGCTTTTGGCCCTCGCGTCGCTTGCGGGCTGCGCGCAATACGATGCCGAGCGGCAGGCGAACCTGGCTGCGGCGGCGCAGGCGCGAGCAGCGTCCGATGACGCGAACTGCCGCTCGTCCGGCGCACAGCCCGGCTCGCCGGCCTATGACGACTGCCGGCGGCGCTATGCGAACCAGCACGCCCAAGAGTCACACAGTCAGGAAAACCTCGCCAATCAAATGTTGAATGCGCAGAAGCTCGGCCCGATTGGGCAATAGCCCGGTGCGGGGCTCTACGCTTGGCTCGTCGCGCCGATCTTGCCTTCGCTGCCGTCGAGCAGGCGGGCGATGTTGGCGCGGTGCATGATCCACAGCATCGCGCTCAACACCAAGAACAAGGCGGCAAAGTGCGGCAGGCCGAAATACCAGATCACGGCCGGCGTCAGCGCGCTCGCGACGAGCGCGGCGAGCGAGGAATAGCGGAAGGCAAAGGCCACGACGAGCCAGATGCCACAGAACACCAAAGCCGCCGGCCAATAAATGCCGAGCAGCAAGCCGATATAAGTAGCAACGCCCTTGCCGCCCTTGAACTTGAGCCAGGCCGGAAAAAGATGGCCGAGGAAAGCGCCGAGCGCCGCGGCGATCACGGCATCGTCGGCGGCGACAGCGTGCACCATCACCACCGCGACCGTGCCCTTGAGCATGTCGAGCAGAAGCGTCGCCGCGGCCAGTCCCTTGCGGCCGGTGCGCAGCACATTGGTGGCGCCGATATTGCCCGAACCGATGCTGCGCAAATCGGGCCCGCCGGTCATGCGCGTCAACAGCACGCCGAACGGAATGGAGC
>Ga0335081_10019315_pt1 | contig 11020 bp, 8 predicted proteins | sample Lox_Sample_35_FD_206713 | JGI IMG/M metagenome (GOLD analysis project Ga0335081, IMG submission 206713) | Soil microbial communities from Loxahatchee National Wildlife Refuge, Florida, United States - Lox_Sample_3.5 | ecosystem: Environmental > Terrestrial > Soil > Wetlands | place: USA: Florida...
CTGCCGGCGCGCGGCGTCGGCCATGAGCTGATCGAGTACGACGCCACCGGCGGCGCCGCGCTGGTCCAGCCCGATCAGGCGGCGGTCGCGCAGCAGCTCGCCGATCTGCGCGCGCAGGTGATCGCGTCGGCGCCCGGACCGCAGGCGAGCGCCGACGAGATCCGCGCGTGGCGCGATCAGGTCAGCGAGCTCGCGAGCCGGACCGGCGAGATCGCCAGCCGGCTCGAGCCGCACACCGAGATCGATCCGCGCTCGCTGTGCATCGATGTCGCGCGATTCGAGGCCGGCCTGCGCGGCGAGCGCTGGCTGTGCCTGCGCGACGCCGACGACTACTCGGTGACGTCGGCCGGCGACGGCGTGCGCGTGCGGTAGTGCGCGTTGATGTAGTCCATCAGGTCGAGCATGTTCTGCTCCATCTGTGCCGGGCCGCCGAGCGGCGCGTTCATGTAGAACGTGCCCTCCTCGCAGCCGTCGCCGGGCCGGCAGCGGCCGTCGACGAACACCATGATGAACTTCTGGATGCGGGTCGCGAGCGGCTCGGTCGAGATCATGTGGGTCGCGACCACCGAGGCGAGCGCGACCAGGTCGTCGGGCTGCTGGCCGTAGCCGTGCAGCACGTAGATCACCGGGTAGGTCTTGGTCGCGTTGGCCGGATCGTTGTAGCCGGGCGGCAGGAACAGCGCGAACGGGTTGACCCGGCCGGTGTTCGGCGAGGTGAACGACTGATCCATCAGCGTCGTGCCGTTGTCGAGCGCGTCGTCGCGATCGCCGTCGGGGAAGCGCTTGTCGATCCACGCGAACGCGGTCTCGATCCGGTAGATGATCTCGTTCGCGGTGCCGACGTGGCGTCCGTCGCCGGCCATGATGTCGTCGGCCGACGCGTCGGGGTTGCCGTAGCGCAGGTAGCCGTCCTTCGGTAGATCCTTCCACTGCACGTCGTCGAAGTCGAACGCCGCCTCGCTCGCGCCCGGCACCAGCCCGCCGAACCCGTCGTAGACCCCGAACGGCAGGCCGTACTGCGCCATCGCGATGCCGATCGCGGCGTTCGCGGAGACCGACGCGTTCAGGAAGTCGCGGATGCCGGCGTCGAACCACAGCGACACGTGCTGGCGCTGATCGTCGGTGAGCGCGGCGAGCCGGACCTGCAGATCCTGCTCGTACCAGCGCTGCACGTTCGGCGACATGTCCCACTTGCCGTTGCCCTCGCCATAGTCGTAGCAAGCGGACACGCCGGTCGGCGGGGTCTGGCCGGCCTGACAGGTGCCCTGCACGCCGTCGAGGCCCCAGTCCTGATAGAGCTCGCCGTCGTCCAAGAGGCCATTGCCTTCCTGACCGAGCGGGTTCTTGAGGTAGTGGAAGTCGTCCTGATCGGGATCGGGGTTGTACTTGGCGTCGTAGCCGGGCTCGTCCTTGTCGAACTTGCCGTCGCGGCCGGTGTCGTCGAACGGCTCGTAGGCCTGGGTGATCACCGGCTCGCCGGAGTCGCGCGTGCCGTTGCCGTTGAGATCGGCCGCGAGCAGGACCTCGGCGGGATCGGTCTGCGGCAGGCTCGGATCGAACACGCCCAGCCCGAGCGTCGGGCTGTCGCCGCCGTCGCAGAACGTGACCACCGGCTTCGATCCGTCGGGGTTGAACGTCGCGTCGAAGAAGTCGCTGAGCACCACCGGGTTCGCGCAGCGCGTGGCCGGATCCATCGCGATGTACGACGGATCGACGCCCGGCGGCGTGTACGGGTTGGTGGTGTTGTAGAGCGCCGGGTTCGACAGCGCCTTGCTGAGGTCGCGCGCGGCCTGCATGTACAGGCTGCGATCGAGCGTGAGCCCGACGCCGTCGCCGGCCTGGTACGTCATGTGCTCGTAGTCCGACGCGCTCTCGAACTGATCGGGCTTGTCGGTCGCCAGCGGGCACAGCTGGCCCTCCTTCAGCGACGCGGACGAGCAGAACCCGCCGAACAGGTAATCGCGCACCATGTTCAGCGAGTACACGATCGACGGCCCGGGCTCGCCGCCGAGGTCGGCGATCACGTCGAACTTGTCGGGATGGCGCAGGCCGATCGCCATCGCGGCGTTGCCGCCCATCGACACGCCGATGATCGCGTTCCAGCCGAACGTCTCGGTCGAGGTCTCGCCCGCGCCTTCGTCGGCGACGACCTCGTAGGTCGTGAGCATGCCGGTGTTGATCGTGACGTACGACTTGTAGCTGTCCTTGTCGTCGATCACGCGGTTGGACACCGCGGGGAAGAACACGTTGCCGTTGGCGGTGCGCGCGACCACGCGCACGTTGCTGCGATTGCCGCCCTTCGGCATGCGCGCGGCGATGTACGGGATCGTGATCTGGAACGGTCGATCGGAGTAGTAGCCGTCGGGTCCGTAGGTCACCGCGGGGCCGAGCGCGTAGTAACCGTCGGGCGCGATGATCGCGGGGTCCGAGCACTGGATGACCACGCCGCCCTGCGGGATCGTGACGTGCTCGTCGGCGGAGATCGCCGCGCCGTCGAGGCTGTCGTGGCTCTTCACGACGGCGGGGCCATCGCTGAGATCGGCGTTGACCCCGCTGCCGCAGACCAGCACGGTCGACGGGCTGGAGCCGCATCCGGCGGCGAGCCCCGCGATCAACAACAAGCAACGGGCCTTCATGTGCGCGCAGCGTACACATAGCCGAGCGAAACTCCACTGGAAACGGATCGCAGCGTGACGTGGTCAATAATTGGCCCGGCGTTGGGGCAGTCCGTACCTTCGAGCCACGGTGAAGCTCCTGGCCGACATGCACGTGGCGCCGGCGGCGCGGCGCTGGGCGGTTCGCCTCGGGCTCGCGCTGATCGTCGCGATCGCGATCGGCTACCTGCCCGGCGGGGTGATGCGCCGCGATCCGCGCGCGCAGAAGCTCGAGAGCCAGCTCGACGAGCTGCGCGGCCAGGCGCGCGACCTCGCCGCCGACAACACCGCGCTCGCCCGCGAGGTCGAGGCGCTGCGCAGCGACGTCGGCGCGATCGAGGATCGCGCGCGGGGCGATCTCGGCATGGTCTACCCCGACGAGATCGTCGTGCGGGTGCGCGAGGCAGGCGCGCCGTGATCGCGCTGCCGATGCGGCTGCGGCGCGCCGCGCGGCGAGCCGCCAAGGTCTCGGCCGGCGCGGCGGCGGGCGCGCTCGCGTGCGTGGTGGTCGCGGTCGGCGGCGTCGACGGCGCGGCGCTGCTCGGCGACGCGCAGATCCCGCTGCCGCAGGCGATGGTCGCGTGCGGCGCGCTCGCGCTCGCCGCGATCGCGGTGATCCGCCGCGTCCAGTTCGCGCCGCCGTCGGCGCGCGCCCAGCGCGTCTCGCTGTGGCTCGCGGCGGCCGCCGATCTCGCCGACCTCGAGCTCGCGCTCGCGCTGGTCGCGGGGCTGCACGTCGTGATCGCGGTGACCGGCGGGCTGCGCTCGCCGGCGTATCCGCTGCTCTACGCGCTGGTCGCGTTCGCCGCGAGCGTGCTCGCGCGGCCCGGCGCGCTGGTCACGCTCGGCGCGGCGCTGTGCCTCGAGGTCGCGCTGCTCGTGCGCAGCGGGATCGGCGAGGCCACGGTGATCGCGGCCGCGCTCCACGTCGTGTTCCTCGCCGGTGCGGCGTGCGCCCACGCGCTGCTGCTGCGCGGGCTCGCCGCGCGCTATCGTCGCCGCCGCGCGCGCCGGCTCGACGACGAGCTCGCCGCGCTGCGCGAGTCGGCGCGCGACTACCGGCTGATCGCGGCCGCGCTCGGGCCGTCGAGCCGCGCGCCGCGCGGGCGCGACGAGGAGGAGCGCCTGCTCGCGATCGGCGGGGTCGGGATGATCGGCGACACGCTGTCGTGGGTGCTCGGCACGGTCAAGCGCGCGGTCGGCGCGCGCACGGTCGCGCTGCTGTGGGTCGACGACGACGGCGAGCGGGTCAAGCTCAAGGAGGTCGTGTCCGACGCCGACGACATCGTCGAGTCGCCGCGGCTGGCCTCGGCCGGCGTGCTCGGCGCCGTGCTGCGCGATCGCGCGCCGCTGCTGGTCGCGGTCACCAAGCCCGGCCAGCTGCCGTACTACGACGGCGGCCGGGCCGGCACCGCGCTGGTCGCCGTGCCGATCGTCGAGACCGGCTACCTGCGCGGCATCCTCGCCGCCGATCGCGACGCCGCGTTCGGCGAGGCCGAGCGCGATCTGCTCGCCGACGCCGGCGCCCAGGTGCTGCGCGTCGTGCAGGCCGAGCAGGTGTTCCGCGCGGTCGAGCGCGCCAAGTACGAGCACGAGCGGTTCTACCAGGCGACCGCGATGCTCGGCCGCGCGCTCACGCCCGAGCAGGTGATGGAGACCGCGTTCGACGCGTGCGCCGCGATCGTCGACTACGACGTCGCCGCGATCGCGCGCTACGAGAAGGATCGCGCGCGCCACAAGGTGAGCGCGGTGCGCATCCGCGAGGGCGGGGCAGGGCTGGTCGACGACAAGCAGCTCGCCGGCCTCGAGTTCAAGGACAACGCCGGGCTCGCCTCGATGGTGGTCAAGAACCGGCACTACCTGCCCGCGGGCGGCGAGCCGCGCGAGGTCTCCGCGCCGATCTACACGCGCAAGGTCAAGCTCGAGGACGCGCGCTCGCTGCTGGTGTTGCCGCTGATCTCCGCCGACGAGGCGATCGGCACGCTGACGCTGGTCGCGCGCGCCGAGAAGCGGTTCGGCAAGGACGTGCGCGAGATGCTCGCGGTGATCGCGAACCAGGTCGCGGTATCGCTGCAGAACGGCCTGCTGTATCGCCTGATGGAGACGATGGCGACCACCGACGGCCTCACCGGGCTCACCAACCACCGCACGTTCCAGCAGCGCTTCGAGGATCTGCTGCAGCGCGCGCAGCGCCACAACCACAAGGTCGCGCTGCTGCTGTGCGACGTCGATCACTTCAAGAAGGTGAACGACAACTACGGCCACCCGATCGGCGACGAGGTGCTGCGCCGCGTCGCCAAGGTGCTCGGCGAGGTGCCGCGCAAGATCGACATCCCGGCGCGCTACGGCGGCGAGGAGTTCGCGGTGCTGCTCGACAACGTCGACGTCGCGCAGGCCAAGGCGGTCGCCGAGCGGATCCGGCTCGAGATCGCCAAGATGGTGGTCGAGACCGAGAAGGGCCCGCTGTCGATCACCGAGTCGGTCGGCGTCGCGGCGTTCCCCGACGACGGCCGCGATCGCGCGACCCTGATCGAGCGCGCCGACCTCGCGCTCTATCACGCCAAGCACACCGGACGAAATCGCGTGGTGACCTGGGGCGAGGTGCAGGCGTCCAGAACGAAACAAGCCAGCTGATCTCGCGACCAGCTGGCTTGCGTTCGCAGCGGCGCGAGCGCGCCGCAAGGGCAACTACTTCTTGTTCGCGGCCTCGGCGGCGAGCTTGACCTCGTCGACCGCGACCTTGATCGCGTCCTTGGCCTTCGCGGCGTGGCCGTCCATGTCGAACTCGTTCGCCTTCTGCGCGGCGGTGATGTGCTCCCACGCCTTCGCCAGGTCGGCGTCCGCGGCCTTCAGGTTCGGGTGACCCTTCAGCGGACCCGCGGCGAGGATCCCGATCGGGAAGGCGATGGCGGCGGTAAGAAGAATCGTGCTGACCTTGGACATTGAGCTCTCTCCGTAGAAGTGAAGTTGGTGGCTGCTATATCACGCGATTCAGTGGTGGTTGACCCACTCGGCCGCCAGACGGAGCTCTTCCTTGGCCTGCCCGATCAGCTCCTTCGCCTTCTGGCCGTGACCGGCCTCGTCCTTCCAGACGCCCTCGTTCGCCGCCTGCGACTTGCCGATCCACATGTCGGCCTGATCGAGCGCGTTGCGCGCCCTCTCGAGGTTCGGGTGGCCGCGGAGCGGGCCGGCCGACATGATGCCGATGGGGAATGCGACGGCGGCGGTGAGCAGGACGGTGCGAAGCTTCGACATGTGATCTCCTAAAATTGTGAAGGTGTCGGCGCAGGCGGTGCAGCCGACGTGCCGCGTGACCTCAGGCGGGGCGCGGACTTGGCGGGCGCGCGCCCGGGGCGAACGGCCTCGACGGGGCATTCGCGTCGCCCGCGCCGGGCGGGCGTGGTCTTGCCCCATTCAGCCTTGGAAGCCTCAGCGATACGGGTGGTTAAAGCTACAATCGAACGGCGTGACGCGGGCGATCGCCGAGGTCGGATCGACGGCCAACAGCTACGAGATCCTGGCCAAGCTCGCGACCGGCGGCATGGCCGAGCTGTTCCTCGCGCGCGGCGTCGGGGCAGCGGGCGTCGAGCGCTACGTCGTGCTCAAGCGCGTGCTGCGCGAGCGCGCCGCCGATGTTCACTTCGTGCGGATGTTCCTCGACGAGGCGCGGCTCGCCGCGCAGCTGCAGCATCCCAACGTCGCGCAGGTCTACGACATCGGAAAGCTCGGCGACTCGTTCTTCTTCACGATGGAGTACGTCCACGGCGAGACCGTGCGCGCGCTGCTCCATCGCTCGCACGCGCTGCGCAGCCCGATCCCGATCCCCAACGTGCTCGCGATCGGCGCGGGCGCGGCGGCCGGGCTGCACCACGCGCACGAGCGGATCGGGATGGACGGCCGGCCGCTCGGCATCGTGCACCGCGACGTGTCGCCGTCCAATCTGATGGTCAGCTTCGAGGGCAACGTGAAGGTCGTCGACTTCGGCGTGGCGAAGGCGGCGCACCGCGCGCACGAGACGCGCTCGGGCACGATGAAGGGCAAGATCAGCTACATGTCGCCCGAGCAGTGCCGCGGCGCGCCGCTCGATCGCCGCAGCGACCTGTTCTCGCTCGGCATCGTGATGTGGGAGATGTTGACCAGCGAGCGGCTGTACAAGCGCGGCAGCGACTTCGACACGATGGCGGCGATCGTCAGCGAGCCGCCCGATCCGCCGTCGCGCCATCGCGCCGACGTGCCGCGCGAGCTCGACGAGATCGTGCTGCGCCTGCTCGCGAAGTCGCCCGACGATCGCTTCCAGACCGGCGACGAGCTGCTCGAGCGCCTCGAGGGCTCGGGCGTGCGCACCGGTCACGTCGTCTCGATCGCGGCGCTCGGCCGCACCATGCGCGAGCTGTTCGGCCAGCGCCCCGAGCCGTGGATCGAGCTGGCGACGCAGGACACGCACGCCGAGGCGTTCACCGTGACCAGCGAGCCGATCCCGAAGGAGCTCGCTGTGGTGGCGCCCGCCGAGCTCGACCTCGGGCTCGGCGCGGTCCCCGATCTGAGCGCGTCGCATCGCGACTCGATGCCGCTGCAGGTGCCCGTGCCGCCGGCCGCGCCGCGGTCGGCCTCGGCGTCGATCGCCGCGGCGCCCCGGCCGCGCGCGCGGCGCTGGCCGGTCGTGCTCGCGGTCGCGCTGCCCGCGATCGCGGTCGCGATCGCGATCGCGCTCCACGCCGCGCCCGATCACCGCGACGACGGCTCGACCCACGTGATCGCGCCGCCCGATGCGCCGGTGGCGATCGCGATGACGCCGCAGCCCCCGCCGCCGCCAGCGCCGCCGCTCGACGCCGCCGAGGCCGCGCCGCCGGTCGCCGCCGCCGAGGCCGCGCCGCCGGTCGACGCCGGCGAGGCGCCGATCGTTCGCGGTCATCCGGCGCGCCGCTCCGGCGACGAGCTCGTCCGCGAGCTCCAGGCCGGCCACTACGCGGAGGTCACCGCGACCTGCAGCGCGAGCGGCGCGCTGGCGGCGCAGAACGCCACCGCGTGCGTGCTCGCCGCGTGCCACGTTCACGACGCGGCGCACGCCAGGCGCTGGCTCGCCGCTGCGGGCAGCAAGCGCGCGAGCCTGGTCGCCGCGTGCCGCACCGCCGGCACGAGCCTCGACGCGCCGGCCGCCAAGCCCGACTGCGCCGCCGATCCGATGTCGTGCCAGTACTGAGTCACTTCACGTCGACCGCGCCGCCGACGCACTTGTACGGCGTGCCGCCCGGCCCGCCGGTGTTGACGCCCGCGCTGCAGCCCGAGCTGTCGTCGTCGATGTAGTCGGCCAGCAGCTCGACGCCGTGCCGGACGTAGTGCAGCGTCGCGCCGTTGGCGCCGTCGGGCTCGGGCACGAACGCGTCGCCGAGCGCGGTCAGGTACATGCCGTCCTTGTCGTACGCGTCGACCGTCAGGTGATCGATGTCCGCCGCGGTCACGCCCTCGGCGAGCGGGATCGCGACGCGCTTCCAGTCGTGATGCCCGCCGAACGCGAACTTCGCGGTGATCTGCGCCGACTCCATCGTCGCGCCTTTCCTGGTGGTCGCGCGCACCCGGAAGCCGCCGCGCGCCAGCGCCGCGCAGTACGTGCCGCCCTCGCCGCCGACGCCCGCGATCCGTACGTCGACGTAGAGGTAGCGCGCCATGTCGAACGTGCGCGCGTCGTCGATCTTGCCCTCGCGCGCGAGCTCGAGCGAGCTCAGCCGGTAGATCCAGGGCGCGTAGTGATCGGCGATCGCCTCGCGCCGGCCCGGGAACTCGGTGTAGCCGAGCGCGTCGAGATCGACCGGCAGCGGGCGCAGGATGATGACGCGGCCGGGATCGTCGGCGAGCTCGTTGCCCGGATCGTGGACGTTCCAGCCGTCGAGGTCGCCGTCGGGCTTCTCCGGCTTGCGCGTACCGCACACCTTGCCGTAGCCGCCGCGGCTCTCGAACACGCGGTTGTGGCCGTTGCCCTCGTAGAGGATCGGATGCGCGCCCTCCATGCGCACCGGGTTCACGGACACCTCGCCGCTGCCGGTGCAGCGCTCGAACCGCGGCTTGGCGCCGTAGTGCCAGTGGTCCTCGATGTCGAGCGAGCGGCCCCACCGCGCGATCTCGGCCTGCATGCCCTTGGCGCCGCCGCCGCATTCCTCCGCGGTGCCGCCGTTCTCGTTGGTCATGACCGTCGTGTACGACCTGCGCGCCTTCGACCAGCCGACCACGAGCGGTACGTCGTCGAACGACTTCTGCACCGGCCAGCGAAACTCCGGGGCATTGCGGATGCCCTCGGCGCGATCGCCGAGCGTGGACACCGCGACCAGCGTGACCTCGCACGCGGTCGCGGCGTGCGCGGCCCGGGCAGCCGACAGCGGCGAGACGCGCAGCGACACCGCTTCGCCGGCCGCGAGCGCGCCGAGGTGCATCGTGTAGTCGAACCGCGCCCGGCCCTGATGCACGATCAGGTGGCCGATCAGGCCGCGCCGGGCGCCCGAGACCTCGAGCACGAGCGCTTCGTTGCCGCGCTCGCTCCAGCGGGTCTCCGAGTCCGACGCCAGGTTGACCGTGAGCGCGTACTCGTCGGCGCCGCCCGCGGTCGCGATCGTCGCGGCGCGATCGCCGATCGCCGTGCAGGCCGCGCGTGCCGGGCGCGCCGCGGCGATCACGAGCGCGAGCGCGAGCGCGAGCTTCATCGCTGGCTCGCCTGCGGCGACGCCTGGCCGCCGCCGCCCACCTGCGACGCCGTGATCTGGAAGACGCCGAGGCCACCGCCGCCGCCGCCGCCGGCGGCCTGGGTCGCGCCGTTGGCGCCGTCGCCGCCGTCCGGGCTCGACTGCGCGGCGCCGTTGCCGCCGTCGCCGGCGTTGGCCGTGCCGCCGCTGCCGCCCCTGGCCGGCATCGTGGTGGCGGGGTCCTGGCCACTGGCTCCGGTGTTGGCCTGATCGCCGCCCTCGCCGCCGCCGCCGCCCTCGGCCAGCACCAGGCCGTTCTGCGTCAGCGTCGGCCCGTCGAGCAGGATCATGCCGCCCGCACCGCCGCCGGCGCCGCCGAAGCCCTGGACGTTGTGCAAGCCGCCCGCGCCGCCCTCACCCGACGCGTCGATCATCGCGCCGGCCAGAACCTCGATCGAGCCCGTCCCGATCAGCGCGATCGCGCCGCCACCCGCGCCGCCCGAGCCGCTCGCGCCGCGGCTGTCCTGGCCGGGGCAGCCGCCGTGCAGCGTCGCCGCGGCGAGCACGTTGCCGGGCTTGCCGGCGCCGGTGACGTCGCCGCTGCCGGTGCCGCCGCTTCCGCCATGCGTGATGAAGCTGCCGCCCGCTCCGCCGCCGAAGTTGTCGGGCTTGGTACCCGGATCGCACGTCGCCGCGTTCGCGCCGGCGCCGACCTGGCCGCCGCGGTGGCTGGCGACATCGACCGTGCCGTCGATCGTGATCGCGCCGCTCGTCGCGATCACGACGAGCGGGCGCGATCCGGACGCGCTGAACATCGCGTTGTTCGTCACGGTCGTGCCGGCGATCACGCAGTACTGCGGCGCGTTGGTTCCGCTCAGGCACTGCGCGCCGTCGGTGTCGAGCGTGCCCGCGAGGACGAGCGGCGTGGCCGGCAGCTGCGAGAGGCAGATGTCGAGCGCGCCGAAGCAGCTCTGTGCTGGGGCATCTCGTCCATCCGCGGCGGCGTCGCTCGGTGTGGTGCCATCGCCCATCGTGGTCGCATCGTCGAGCGGCGTCGGATCGTGAATGCCGAAAATCTGGCGACATCCGGACGCGACCAGCACGAGCGCGATCGCGATGGAGGCACTCCGCACACATCCAGCGTAGGCCTCGCACGCGCGATCGGTCAAACGTTGTCAGCACGGCCCACCATTGTTTGTGATCGCGACTTCGGTGACGATTCGATGGTGCGCTGCGTGGTCGTCGCCCTGCTCGCGGTCGCAACGCCGGCCTCGGCGCAGCCGGCCAGCGAGTCGGCGCGGCTGTTCGAGGAGGGTCGCGCGCTGGTCAAGGACGGCAAGTACGACCAGGCGCTCGATCGCTTCACCCGCAGCTACGAGCTCGGCCACGCGCCGGGGACCGAGCTCAACCTCGCGGACTGCCACGAGCATCTCGGGCAGCTCGCGGAGGCGTGGCGGCTGTTCGACGACGCCGCGCAGCAGTTCAAGACCGCGGGCGACGCGTCGCGCGCCGAGTTCGCACGGCGGCGCGCCGACCTGCTCCTGCCGCGGCTCGGCACGGTCGTGCTCGATCTCGCCGACCCGGCCGCCGCGGGCCTGACCGTCACGATCGCCGGGCGCTCGGTCGCGCCGGCCCCGCGGGTCGAGCAGCGCGTCGATCCCGGATCGATCGAGATCCGGGCCGAGCTGCCGGGGC
>Ga0335081_10019316_pt1 | contig 11019 bp, 11 predicted proteins | sample Lox_Sample_35_FD_206713 | JGI IMG/M metagenome (GOLD analysis project Ga0335081, IMG submission 206713) | Soil microbial communities from Loxahatchee National Wildlife Refuge, Florida, United States - Lox_Sample_3.5 | ecosystem: Environmental > Terrestrial > Soil > Wetlands | place: USA...
CGTTCGGGCCGAGGAACCCGGTCACCGACCCGCGCTCCACGCTGAAGGTGAGGTCGTCGACCGCCCGGACGGAACCGAATCTCTTGGTGAGCCCGCGGGCTTCGATGATTGCCATGCCCGCCATGGTGGGCGGGCATGGCCGCCCGCGTCGTCGGCTCAGCGGACAGGGTTGCGTCGTCTACGGGAGTAGGCGGCCGCCGGGAAAGCCGGCTGCAGGACGATGCCTGGCGGGCTGAGCGGCGGGTACGGTCGGCAGCAGAGATGAGTACTTCAGGTTCTTCTTCTGGGCGGCGGCGGGCGGCCGACGTCGGGCTCGCGGTGGCGGTGACCGCTCTGCAGGTGGTCGCCTGGCTGGGCGCGTCGACCCACGCCGGTCATCCCCGCCCCGGAATCGCCGACTACCTGTTCCTGGCGGCGGGCGGGGCGGCGTTGCTGGTCCGGCGGCGGTACCCGGTTGCGGTGCTGGCGGTAGCGCTGGCCGCGGCGGCGGGCGGGGCGGCCCTGGGCGGCGCGGCGCGGAGCGCGCCGGTGGCCTGGCTGGTGCTGGCGGCCGCGTTCGTCAACGCCGTGCTGTACCGCAAGCGCGGGGCGGCGATCGCGTCCCTGGTGGCCGGCTACCTCATCGCGGTCTGGCCGCCCTGGCTGATCGGCACGCGCGGCAACACCTCGGCGGCATCCGCGCTGGGCCTGCTGGCCGGGCTGATCGCCCTGCTGTCGGCCGCCGAGCTGATCCGGGTGCGCAACCAGCGGACGGTGGCGATCAGGACCCGCCAGGCCGAGGAGGCCCGGCGCCGGGCCAGCGACGAGCGGCTGGCCATCGCCCGGGACCTGCACGACGTGGTGGCGCACAACATCTCGGTGATCAACGTGCAGGCCAACACCGCGCTGCACCTGATGGACCGCCAGCCCGAGCGGGCCCGCGAGGCGCTGACCGCCATCCACGAGGTGAGCCGGCAGGCGCTCGGCGAGCTGCGGTCCGTGCTCGGGGTGCTGCGGGCCGACGGGGCGCAGGCCCCGCTGATGCCCTCACCCGGCCTGGACCGGCTGGACGAGCTGACCGCGCATACCCGGACGGCCGGGATCGCGGTCCGGGTGGTGCAGGAGGGAGCGCGCCGGCCGGTGCCGGCCGGGGTGGACGCGGCCGCCTACCGCATCGTCCAGGAAGCACTGACCAACACCGTCCGCCACTCCGGCGGGCACGCGGCCACCGTCCGCCTGTGCTACGACCCGACCGCGCTCACGATCGAGGTCGACGACGACGGCCGTCTGGCCGCGCCGCCGGAGCCCGGGAACGGCGTGGCGGGCATGACCGAACGGGCCCGGGCCCTGGGCGGCACGCTGGACGCCGGGCCGCGGCCCGGCGGCGGGTTCCGGGTCCTGGCCCGGCTGCCGACGTGACGGGCGTGATCCGGGCCGCGCTGGCCGATGACCAGGCCCTGGTCCGGTCGGGGTTCGCCGCGCTGCTCGACGCCGAGGACGACATCACCGTGGTCGGCGAGGCGGCCGACGGCGCGGCGGCGGTCCGGCTGGCGGCCCTCCAGAAGCCGGACGTGCTGCTGATGGACATCCGGATGCCGGAACTGGACGGCATCGAGGCCACCCGGAAGATCGCCGCCGATCCCGCACTGGCCGCCGTGCACGTGATCATCTTGACCACGTTCGAGCTGGACGAGTACATCTTCGCCGCGCTGCGGTCCGGGGCGGCCGGGTTCCTGGTCAAGGACACCGACGCGGCCGAGCTGATCCGGGCGGTGCGGACGGTGGCGGCGGGCGAGGCGCTGCTGTCGCCCGGGGTGACCCGGCGGCTGATCGGCGAGTTCGCCGCCCGGACCAGGGACGCCCGGCCGGTGCGGGGCATGGCGGACCTGACCGAGCGGGAACGCGAGGTGCTGGGCCTGATCGCGCAGGGCCTGTCCAACGAGGAGATCGCCGGGCAGATCTACGTCAGCCCGTCCACGGTCAAGACCCATGCCGCCCGGGCCATGGCCAAGCTGGGCGCGCGCGACCGCGCCCAGCTCGTGGTGTTCGCCTACGAGGCGGGGCTGGCCCGCCCGGGGTGGGCCTAGCCCGTCAGGTCTTGTCCAGGTAATCGGCTTGGACGCCGAGGAGCTCCTCGATGGCCTCGCGCAGGGCGGGGTGGCGGGCCAGGTCCGGGTCGGCCGAGACGACCTCGGTGGCCTCGGCGCGCGCCTGGCCGATCAGGTCCTCGTCCTCGAGCAGCTGGAGCAGGCGCAGGCTGGAGCGGCGGCCGGCCTGGGCGGCGCCGAGCACGTCGCCTTCCCGGCGCTGCTCCAGGTCCAGGCGGGACAGCGCGAACCCGTCCAGGGTGGCGGCCACCGCGTCGAGGCGCTCCCGGGCCGGGCTGGCGGGCGGAGCCTCGGTGACCAGCAGGCACAGCCCGGGTGCGGATCCGCGGCCGACCCGGCCGCGCAGCTGGTGCAACTGGGACACGCCGAACCGCTCGGCATCCATGATGACCATCACGGTGGCGTTCGGCACGTCGACGCCGACCTCGATCACGGTGGTGGCCACCAGGACGTCGATCTCGCCGGCGGAGAACGCGCGCATCACCCGGTCCTTCTCCTCCGGGTGCAGCCGGCCGTGCAGGATGCCCAGCCGCAGCCCGGCCAGCGGGCCCGCGTCCAGCGTGGCCGCCACGTCGAGCACGGACAGCGGCTGGCGCCGGCCGCCCGGGGCAATGCTGCGCGGGACGCCGCCGGTGATGTCCGTGTCGCTCACGTCCGGGCCGCCGAAGTCGTCCTCGTCGGGGTACCCGGCCTCCTCGGAATCCATGGGTCCGTCGCCGATCCGGGGGCAGACCACGTAGGCCTGCTGGCCCCGGCCGACTTCCTCCTTGACCCGGGCCCAGGCCCGCTCCAGGAAGTGCGGCTTGTCGGCCGCGGGCACCACGTGGGTGGCGATGGCCGAACGGCCCGCGGGCAGCTCGGTCAGCGTCGAGGTCTCCAGGTCCCCGTAGACGGTCATGGCCACCGTCCTGGGGATCGGGGTGGCCGTCATGACCAGCACGTGCGGCCGGTTGTCGGCCGCCTTGGCCCGCAGCGCGTCCCGCTGCTCCACGCCGAACCGGTGCTGCTCGTCGATGACCACCAGGCCGAGGTCGGCGAACTGGACCTGCTCCTCCAGCAGGGCGTGGGTGCCGATCACGATCCCGGCGTCCCCGGTGAACACGTCGGACAGGGCCGAACGCCGGGCAGCCGCGCCCACCGACCCGGTGAGCAGGGCCACGCCGGTGGCGTGGTCGGCGGCGCCCAGCTGGCCGCGCCGGGCCAGCGGGCCGAGCATGTCGGTGACCGAGCGGTAGTGCTGCTGGGCCAGGACTTCGGTCGGGGCCAGCAGGGCGGCCTGGCCGCCCGCGTCGACCACCTGGAGCATGGCCCGGATCGCGATCACCGTCTTGCCCGAGCCGACCTCGCCCTGCAGCAGCCGGTGCATCGGATAGGCGCAGGCCAGGTCGTTGGCGATCGTCTTGCCTACCGCGACCTGGCCCGCGGTCAGCGTGAACGGCAGGGCGGCGTCGAACTCGCCGGCGATGCCGCCGGCGACGTGCGGCCGGGGCATGGCCGGCAGGGCGGCGGCCGCCATCCGGCGCTGGGCCAGCGCCGCCTGCAGCATGAACGCCTCGTCCCACTTGAGCCGCTCGACGGCCCGGTTCCGGTCGGCCCAGTCCAGCGGCCGGTGGATGGCCCGGATCGCCTCGGCCCGCCCGTACAGCCCGTACCGTTCCCGCAGCTCGGCGGGCAGCGGGTCGGGGCCCGCGTCCACGGAGTCGAGGATGGTCTTGATCGACCTGCCGATGACCCACGAGCTGACCTTGGCCGTGGCCGGGTAGACCGGGATCAGTTCGGTGGCGAACTCGGCGGCCAGCTCTGAGGTCAGGTCGGCGTTGGGCGGCGCGCCGGGCAGCACCTCGTACTCCGGGTGGACCAGCTGGAGCCGGCCGCGGAAGCTGGACACGGTGCCCGCGAACATGCCGACCATGCCGGTCACAAGATTCTTCCTGAAACCGTGCTCGGCACCGGTGGTCCGGAAGAAGAACGTCAGCATCAGCTTGGCGCGGTCGTCGGTGATGATCACCTCGCCCCGGGCGCGGAAGTTGCGGTTGGGCATCGGGACCACGCTGACGTGGTCGACGCGGGCCAGCACGGTAACGTGGTCACCCTCGCGCAGCGCGGACAGGTCGGTGAGCTCACCGCGGGAGTAGTAGCGCCGCGGGTAATGGCGCAGCAGCTCGCCGATCGTGTCGAGGCCGAGGGCGGTCTGGAGCAGCTTGCCAGTCCTAGGGCCCAGCGCCCGGGTGAGCGGTTCGCGGAGCGTGGTCACACCTGGCAGCATAGAAGGGCCTAGTGACATGACCCGGCCGGTTCGCGTAGCGGCGGGGGTTCGGGTAGGCTTCGACGGCTGCCTGATCCAACCTTCAACTCTGGAGCGAACCGTGGCTTCCGTCTGCGACATCTGCGGCAAGGGGCCGGGCTTCGGCAACAACGTCTCGCACTCGCACCGCCGCACCCGCCGCCGCTGGAACCCGAACGTCCAGCGCGTGCGCGCGCTCGTGGGCGGCACGCCCAAGCGCCTGTACGTCTGCACCTCCTGCATCAAGGCAGGCCGGGTTACTCGCTAGCCCGGAAGTGATCCCAGCCGGCTGAGCCGGCCCAGTCTTGGCCGTCGACCAGGACGCCGTGTCCGGTCCGCACCTCTCCTATTACCGTCCAGCGCGGCGGCAACGCCACGTCCGGCTTGAACGTGGCGGCCAGGGCGTGATCCTCGCCGCCGGACAATACCCAGGTCAGCGCCTGGGTGTGCGGGGTGGGAGAACCACGGCCCGTTCGGCTGAAAAAGGAGCTCGCCGCGGCCTGCAGGTCGTCGCCGGGGCTCAGCCGGTCCGATGACAGGTCAATGAGCACGCCGCTGGCGGACGCGACGTGGCCCAGGTCGGCGAGCAGGCCGTCGCTGATGTCGATCATGGCCGTGGCGCCCAGGCCGGCCGCCTGCGGGCCCGCGTCGTACGGCGGTTCCGGGCGCCGGTGGGCGGCGATCAGCGGGCCGTCGCCGGCCAGCCCGGCCTGGAGCAGGGCCAGGCCGGCCGCGGCGTGGCCGAGCGGGCCGGTCACCGCGACCAGGTCGCCGGGGGCGGCGCCGGAGCGCAGCACCGGGGCCCGGCCGGCCAGGTCACCCAGGACGGTGGTGGCCAGCAGGACGGACGCGGCGCGGGCGGTGTCCCCGCCGACCACGACGGCGCCGGCCCGGGCGCATTCGGCCGCGAGCCCTTCGGTCAGGTCGCGGGCCCAGGTGACCGGCAGGTCGGCCGGGGCGGCCAGCGCGACCAGCAGCCCGGTGGGCACCGCGCCCATGGCCGCCACGTCGATCAGGCTCCGGGCCGCGGCCTTGGCGCCGATGTCGTGCGCGCTGGACCAGTCCCGGCGGAAGTGCCGCCCCTCGAGCAGGAAGTCCGTGCTGGCCACCACCCGGCCGTCGGGGGCGGCCAGGACCGCCGCGTCGTCACCGATCCCGACCAGCGTGCGCGGGTCGGCCGGAGATATGCGGGGCAGCCAGCCCGACAGCGCCGCGATGAGGCCGAACTCCCCCAGCGCGGCCACGGTCCCCTCATCGGCGGCGATGGCGCCTCCCCGAATGTGTCACCGGTCTGGACCTCTACGGTAGCGTGATCCCTGCGGGCTACCTGTCCAACCCTGGCCCCGGGAGGACCTCATGGTGGAGGCGTACATCCTCGTTCAGACCGAAGTCGGCAAGGCCGCCGACGTGGCCTCGCACATCGCGAAGATCGTCGGCGTCACCCAGGCCGAAGACGTCACCGGCCCGTACGACGTCATCGTGCGCGCGCAGTCAGACAACGTGGACGACCTGGGCCGGCTGGTCACCACCCAGATCCAGGCCGTGCCGGGGATCACCAGGACGCTCACCTGCCCCGTGGTGCACATCTGAGCAGTTCGGCCGCGAGCGGCGCCGTGTGCGGGCCGAGGCCGAGGGCGGCGGCATCGAGCAGGTCGGCGGGCGTGTCCACGTCCCGGCGCAGTCCTGGGATGGTGGCCAGGCCGACCTCGGCGGCGCCGGCCGCCGCATGCCGGGCGCGGGACGCGGGCCCGAACGCGGGCCCGAACGCCGCGCCCGGCGCCGCCGTGTACAGCGTGGTGCCGTCCCCGGCCGCGTCGGCCACGAAGGCGTTCGGCCAGGCGGCGGCGGCGTCCAGGGCCTGGGTGAGTTCGGCCGGGCGCAGGGCGGGCAGGTCGGCCGACAGCGCGGCTGTGCCGTCGGCGGGCCAGCGGCGGGCGGCGATGGCGGCGCCGTGCCGCAGCGCGGCGTTCAGGCCGTCCCGCGGCTCGTCGGGCACGACCAGCGCGCCGAGTTCGCGCAGGGCGGACGCCGCGACCGGGTCGTCGGTGATGACGAGCGCCCGGGCGACCTGGGGGGTCTGGAGTACGGCGGTCACCGTGTCGCAGGCCAGGGCCAGGGCCACCTCGCCGCGGCGCGGCCCGGTGAGCTCGGCGAGCCGCGATTTGGCCTGGGCCAGTAGCTTGACGGGCAGCAGCACTGACCACCGGTCGTTAACGGTCATGTAGTTGATCCTGCCTCGACACCAGACCACCCGAACCAGGAGACTGACGGCATGAGCACCGTGGATAGTGCTGACCCGGGGGGACGACCTCCCCAGACCCCCCCGCATGCGGCCCAGCCTACGGCCCGCCGCGAGTGGGGTTACTCGCGAGGCTGGCGGCTGTTCACAGTGATGATCTTGCGCCCGTTGCTGCGGCTGCTGATGAGGTACCAGTGGCAGGGCAAGGAGAACTTCCCGCGCCGCGGCGGGGTGATCCTGGCCCCGAACCACCTGTCCTACGCCGACTGGGCCACCATCGCCCTGTTCACCAACGTCTACGGGCACCGGTTCCCGGTGTTCATGATCAAGTCGCCCGTGTTCGAGGTGAAGTTCATCGGGCACCTGCTGTACAAGGTGGGCCAGCTGCCGGTGTACCGGGGCCGCGGCGACGCCGGCCTGGTGCTGAAGCAGGCCGAGCGCGCGCTGGCCGCCGGGGCCACCGTCATCGTCTATCCGGAGGGCACGGCGTCCCGGGACCCGGACCTGTGGCCGATGGTGGCCAAGACCGGAGCCGCCCGGCTGGCCCTGACCACCGGCGCGCCGGTCATCCCGATCGCGCACTGGGGGGCCCAGGACGTCCTGCCGTACGGGTCCAAGAAGCCGAAGCTGTGGCCGCGCAAGATGGTCACGATGGCGGCCGGGCCGCCGGTGGACCTGTCCGCCTACGCCGGCCAGCGGCTGTCCGCCTCGACGCTGCGGGCCGCGACCGCCGACATCATGGCCGACATCACCGACCTGCTGGCCACGATCAGGCACGAGACACCCCCCGCCGAGGTCTGGGATCCCGCCGTAGGGGCCCGGGTTCCTTATCTGGACCGAACGGGCAGTGGTGCGCCGGCCCCGGCAGGTGCCGAGGAGCCCGGCCCGGCATGAAGGCGCCGGCATGAGAGCGGCGGTCATGGGGGCGGGCTCGTGGGGCACCACGTTCGCGCAGGTGCTCTGCGACGCCGGGACCTCGACCGTGCTTTACGCCCGCCGGCCGTCGCAGGCCAAGGCCATCGGCGAGCTGCACGAGAACCCGGACTACCTGCCCGGCGTTACCTTGGTGCCTTCGCTGGACGCCACGGCGGACGCGGCCGCGGCGCTGGACGGGGCGGACATGGTGGCCTTCGCGGTGCCCGCGCAGTCGCTGCGGGCCAACCTGGCCGACTGGGCGCCGCTGATCCCGGCCGACGCGCTGCTGGTCAGCCTGATCAAGGGGATCGAGCTGGGCACGCGGCAGCGGATGAGCGAGGTGATCTGCGAGGCGCTCGGCACGGAGGTGGCGCGGGTGGCGGTGGTGGCCGGGCCGAACCTGGCGGGCGAGATCATCCGGCGCCAGATCACCGGAGCGGTGGCGGCGTGTGTTTCTTCCGACGGGGCGCTGGCGCTGCAGGGGGCATGCCACACCCCGTACTTCCGCCCGTACACCAACACCGACGTGATCGGCTGCGAGCTCGGCGGCTCGGTGAAGAACATCATCGCGATCGCGGTCGGGATCGCGGTGGCGATGGGGCTGGGCGACAATACCCGGGCGCTGCTGATCACCCGCGGGCTGGCCGAGATGGCCCGGCTGGGTCCGGTGCTGGGCGCGCAGCCGCAGACGTTCGCGGGCCTGGCCGGCCTGGGCGACCTGGTGGCCACGTGCTCCTCTCCGCTGTCGCGCAACCGGACGCTCGGGGAGAACCTGGGGCGGGGCATGTCGGTGGCGGAGGCGCTCGCGCTGAGCCAGACCGCGGAGGGCGTGGCCTCGTGCGAGCCGGTGCTCGAGCTGGCCAGGTCCCACCGCGTCGAGATGCCGATCACCGAGCTCGTGGCGGCGGTCATGCGGGACGGACTGCCGGTCGAGCAGGCCGCGTCGATGCTAGCGTCACGGTCAGCTAAGCCTGAGTGGTACGCGTGACGCTTTTGAGGGATGGATTGTCGTGGACATAGTGCGCAAGCAGACCGGGGAGAACACGCGGGCGGTGCACCTCCCGGCTCCGCCCACGCCCGTGCAGCAGCCACTCGGCACGCCGGTGTACCGCACCGCGGCGTTCTCGTTCGACACGTCGGAGGAATACCGCGCCGTCCTGAACGACGAGATGCCCGGCTACACCTACAGCCGGATCGACAACCCCACGGTCGACGCGTTCGCCCGCGCGGTCGCCGCGCTGGAGGGGGTCAACCTGCCGCGGTGGCCCGCGGCCCAGGCGTTCGCCTCGGGCATGGCCGCGATCAGCGGGGTGTTCTGGACCTTCGCCCGGGCCGGGGCGCACGTGGTGGCGTCCTCCGCCCTGTACGGCGGGACCTACTCCTTCCTGCGCAACGTGGCGTCCCGGTTCGGGGTGGAGACGGACTTCGTCGACATCACCGACCTGGACCAGGTCCGGGCCGCGATGCGGCCGGCGACCAGGATCATCTACGCGGAGACGATCGCCAACCCGACCACGGCCGTGGCCGACCTGCACGGCCTGTCGGAGATCGCGCACGACGGCGGGGCGCTGCTGGTGGTCGACTCCACCCTGGCCCCGCCGGTCATCTGCCGCCCCCTGGAGCACGGCGCCGACCTGGTCATCCACTCCGCGACCAAGTACATCGGCGGCCACTCCGACGTCACCGGCGGCGTGGTCACCGGGCGCATCGAGCTGATCAGCAACATCCGCAGCGTGCGGGTGGATACGGGCGGGTCGCTGGCGCCGGACGATGCGTTTTTGCTGCGGCGGGGGCTGGAGACGCTGCCGCTGCGGGTCCGGCGGGCCTGCTCGACCGCGTCGGTGTTCGCCGCGGCGCTGTCCCGGCACCCGACCGTGGTTCGCATTGATTACCCGGGGTTGCCCGAGCACCCAGGGCACCAGGTGGCGCGGCGCATGTTCGACGCGGGACCGGAGGGGGTACGGTTCGGCGCGATCGTCACCGTGACCCCGCACGGCGGGCGCGACGCGGGCATGGCCTTCGCGGACAAGCTGCGGCTGGCCGAGGTGGCCACGTCACTGGGCGGGACGCACACGGTGGTGAGCCACGTGGCCTCCACCACGCACCGCCAACTGGACGACCGGGCGCTCGCGGCCGGCGGCATCGACCCGGGGGCGGTACGCTTCTCCATTGGCCTGGAGGACCCCGAGGACCTGATCTCCGACGCGTACGTGGCCCTGGAGTCCCTCAGCAGGCCCTAGGGCTCTTGTGCGGTCGGGAGGTTCGGTGACGGGGAAGATCCGGGTGGCGGTGGTGTTCGGCGGCCGCAGCAGCGAACACGCCGTGTCGTGCGCGAGCGCGGGCCTGGTCCTGTCGGCCATCGACCGGGACCGCTACGACGTGCTGCCGATCGGCATCGCCACCGACGGGCGGTGGGTGCTCACCTCGGGGGACCCGGGGCGTCTGGCGTTGTCCGCCGGGTCCTCGCCATCGGTGGAGTCGGTGGCGGTGCCGGGGGCCGAGATCACGCCGCGGGCCGGCGGCGCCCTGGTGGTTTCGGCACCGGGTGAGGTGCCGCGCGACCTCGGTGAGGTGGACGTGGTGCTGCCGCTGCTGCACGGCACCTACGGCGAGGACGGCACCATCCAGGGGCTGCTGGAGATGACCGGCACCCGGTACGCGGGCGCGGGGGTGTTCGCCAGCGCGGCCGGCATGGACAAGGAGTACATGAAGCTGATCATCGCGGCGCGCGGCCTGCCGGTCGGGCGCTACGTGGTGGTCAGGGACCGCGACTGGTCATACGGCGCTTCCCGCGAGCGCAAGCGGGTCCTGGACGAGATCGCGGAGCTGGGCTGGCCGGTGTTCGTCAAGCCGGCCCGGGGCGGGTCGAGTGTCGGGATCACGCGGGTGTCGTCTGCGGCCGATCTGGAGGGTGCCGTCGAGGCGGCCCGGGAACACGATCCGAAGGTGCTGGTCGAGGCCGCGGTGGAGGGGATGGAGATCGAGTGCGCGGTCCTGGAAGGCGTTGACGGCGGGCCGCCCGAGGCCAGCATTCCCGGGCAGGTGGTCGTGGACCCAGGGTCATCGTTCTATGACTTCGAGGCCAAGTACCTGGCCTCAGGGACCACGATGGTCATCCCGGCGCCGATCCCGGCGGCCGCCGCGGCCGAGGTCAGGAGGCTGGCCTGCGCGGCGTTCGAGGCCATCTCCTGCGAGGGCCTGGCCCGGGTCGACTTCTTCTACACCCCGGCCGGGCAGGTCGTGTTCAACGAGATCAACACGATGCCGGGGATGACGCCCGCCTCCGGGTTCCCGATGATGTGGGCGGCCAGCGGCCTGCCGCTGCCGCAGCTCATCGACCGGATCATCCAGACCGCGCTGCGCAAGCGGCCCGCCGGTTAAGACGGTCCCTGGTTAAGACGGTCCCGCTGAGACGGTCCCGTTGTGCCGGCAGCGGGCGGCGTCCGGGGTCCCCGGGATGCCGCCCGCCGTCGCTGTGCGTTACTTTCTTGCCG
>Ga0335081_10019319_pt1 | contig 11018 bp, 7 predicted proteins | sample Lox_Sample_35_FD_206713 | JGI IMG/M metagenome (GOLD analysis project Ga0335081, IMG submission 206713) | Soil microbial communities from Loxahatchee National Wildlife Refuge, Florida, United States - Lox_Sample_3.5 | ecosystem: Environmental > Terrestrial > Soil > Wetlands | place: USA: Florida...
CGTGCCGGCCGAGGGGATCTTCCGAGGTCCGCAGCGCGCCGCCGGCCACCGCGGGGATGAACGAAACCCGTGCTCCCGCGGCTACCGGAGTGTCGAGTCCCTGGGCGAACCGCACGTCCTCCTCGCCGACGTAGGCGTTGACGAACCTGCGCAACTGGCCGCCGTCGTCGAGGATCCGGCCGCCGAGGCCGGGATAGGCGGCGTCCAGGCCCGCGATGACCTCGCGCAGGGTGCCCGCCTCGGCGGTCACCTCGGCCGCGCCCGCGGTGTAAGAACGCAGGATGGTCGGGATGCGAACCAGCACGGTCACGGGACTGCCTCCTGGAACGCCTCGAGGGTCGGCCGGATCGGCGCGGGCACGTCCACCACCTCGGTGATCGCGTCCAGCGTCTTCAGCCCGTCACCGGAGTTGATGATGACGGTTTCCGCCTCCGGGTCGAGCCGGCCGGCGGCCAGCAGCTTGCGCAGCACGCCGAGGGTGACGCCGCCCGCGGTCTCGCCGAAGATGCCCTCGGTGCGGGCGAGCAGCCGCATCGAGTCGACGATCTCGTCGTCGCTGACGTCGGCGATCGCGCCGCCGGTGCGCCGCACCACGTCCAGCACGTACGGCCCGTCGGCGGGGTTGCCGATGGCCAGCGACTTGGCGATGGTGGCCGGCCGGACCGGGCGCACCACGTCGTACCCGGCCGCGAACGCGGCCGAGACCGGCGCGCAGCCGGTCGCCTGGGCGCCGAACACCCGCCACGGGGCCTCCGGGACCAGGCCAAGCGAGGTCAGCTCGCCCAATCCCTTGTCCACCTTGACCAGCTGCGCCCCGGAGGCGATCGGCACCACCACCTGCTCGGGTACCCGCCAGCCGAGCTGCTCGGCGATCTCGAAGCCAAGGGTCTTGGATCCCTCGGCGTAGTAGGGCCGCACGTTCACGTTGACGAACGCCCAGTCCTCGTGCTCGCCGGCGAGCTCGGAGGCGAGCCGGTTCACGTCGTCGTAGGTGCCGTCCACGGTGACGAACGTGCCGCCGTAGACCGAGGTGGTGATGATCTTCTGCGGCTCCAGGTCGGCGGGGACGAGCACCACCGAGCGGATGCCCGCCCGGGCGGCCGCGGCGGCGACCGCGTTGGCCAGGTTGCCGGTCGAGGGGCAGGCCAGCACCTTGAAGCCCAGCTCGGTCGCGGCGGCCAGGGCCACCGCGACCACCCGGTCCTTGAACGAATGCGTCGGGTTGTCCCGGTCGTCCTTGATCCAGAGCCGGCGCATGCCCAGCTCGTGGGCGAGGTTGTCGGCGCGGATCAGCCGGGTGTAGCCGGGCTGCATGGTGGGCCGGCCCGCGATGTCCGGCGGCACCGGGAGCAGCGGCGCGTACCGCCACATGTTCGGCGGCCCCGCCTCGATGGCGGAGCGGTCAAGCCGCGGGTAGTCGTAACTGACCTCGAGCGGGCCGAAGCACTCGCCGCAGGCGTACAGCGGACCGAGGTCGTAGACCTGGCCGCATTCGCGGCAGGACAGCCCGGTGGCATAGCCGAACCGGGAAGCTTCGGGAGTGCGTGTGGTTGCTGTGGTCACCGGCGAGGACGTCCTTCCCCATCTTTCCCAGCGGTCCCCTTGACCGCGGGCCGGACTTGGCACCATGTCACGCGCCTCGCCACCCGATATGGGCATAGATGCGCGATAGGTTGCCGGGGCTTCGCAGGGCCGATCCCTCCACCCCTCTGGATGAGCGTTATGCAGTTGTGTCCCAAACGAGATAACTGTACCAGCCTTGTGCAGTGGCGGCCCGGAGGGCTGGGTTAGTCCCAGGGGCCACTAACCTGCCGGACTATGAAGAGACGGGTTCTGGTCGCCTCCAACCGCGGTCCGGTGTCGTACCAGTTCGGCCCGGACGGCACGCTGACCGGCCAGCGCGGCGGGGGCGGCCTGGTCGCCGGGGTGGCCGAAGGACTGGCCGCGATGACGCCGGAGGCCGAGGTCAGCTGGATCTGCGCGGCGCTCAGCGACGCGGACCGCGTCGCCGCCCACCAGCGGCCCGCCGACTCCGAAGAACCCGGTGCCGTTCCGGTGCGGATGCTCGACATCCCGCCGGAGGTCTTCGACCGGGCCTACAACAACGTGGCCAACTCCATCTTGTGGTTCGTCCAGCACCTGCTGTTCGACACCCCGAACCAGCCCCGGTTCGGCCGCGAGTTCCGGCAGGACTGGGCCGCCTACCTGGCCTACAACGAGGCGTTCGCCGACGCGCTGGCGGATGAGGCGGCCGGCGGCGACGCGGCTTCGGCCGGCGTCCGCGCGCTGATCCAGGACTACCACCTCAGCCTGGCGCCGCGGCTGCTGCGCGACAAGCTCGGCGGGGCCTGCGCCGACCTCGGCATCGCGCACTTCTCGCACACGCCCTGGGCGCCGCCCGACTACTACCGGATGCTGCCCGCGGAGGTCGGCGCGGCCGTGCTCGACGGGATGCTCGGCGCGGACCACGTCGGCTTTCACGCCGGCCGGTGGGCGGCCGCGTTTCTCGACTGCTGCCAGGCGATCCTGGGCGCCCAGGTGAGCCGGGCGGGCGCCGGCCCGGTCGGCCAGGTCGTGCATCGCGGCCACGTCACCGACGTGGCCGTGCACCCGCTGGGCGTGGACGCCCCCGCGCTGCGCACCCGGGCCCGGGCCGGCGACGTGCGGGCGCACGTCACCGCCATCGGACGGGCCGCGGAAGGCCGGAAGCTGATCGTCAGGGTCGACCGGACCGAGCTGTCCAAGAACATCGTGCGCGGCCTGGTCGCCTACCGCGAACTGCTCGCCACCCGGCCCGAGTGGCACGGCCGGGTGGTCCATCTGGCCTTCGCCTACCCGTCCCGGTCGGCCGTGCCCGAGTACCGCGCCTACACCGAGCAGGTGCGGCAGATCGCGGCGGAGATCATCGCGGAGTTCCGCACGCCGGACTGGAACCCGCTGATCCTCGAGGTGAGGGACGACTACCCCCGGTCGCTGGCCGCCTGCGCGGTGGCCGACGTGCTGCTGGTGAACCCGGTCAGGGACGGCATGAACCTGGTGGCGCAGGAAGGCCCGGTGCTGTCCGAGCGCGGGTGCGCGCTGGTGCTCTCCCGCGAGGCGGGCGCGGCCGCGACCCTGGGCGGCGCCGCGCTGCTGGTCAACCCGTACGACGTCAGCGAGACCGCCGAGGCCCTGCACCAGGCGCTGGCCATGCCGGACGCCGAGCGCCGCCGCCGCAGCGACGCCCTGGCCGCCACCGCCGCGGCCAGCCCGCCCGCCCGCTGGCTCGGGGACCAGCTGGCCTCGCTGGACCGCTAGCCGCTCAGTACTCGCCGGAGCGCGCGCGTCGGACAAGCCGCCGCGCGGCCGCTCAGTACTCGCCGGAGCGCGCGCGTCGGACAAGCCGCCGCGCGGCCGCTAGAGCCCCAGTTCCGCCGCGATCGAGGCGAGGAGTGCCACGACCCCCTCGGGCCCTTCCACCACCAGGTCGGCGGCGGCCGCGACCGCCGGGGACTCGGCGCTGGCACTGGCCACGGCGCAGCCCCGGATGCCGCTGGCCCGCAGGGCGCGCACGGCATCGAAGGCGGGCAGGTCGCCGAGATCATCGCCGCAGAACACCACCGGGTCCGCGGTGCGTTCGGCGACCAGGCCGGTCAGCGCGGTGCCCTTGTCCACGCCGGGCGGCCGCAGCTCGAGCACCATCCGGCCCCGCTGGGCGGCCAGGCCCAGCCGGCCGGCCAGATCGGTCAGCGGACCGCGGAGCAAGCGCAGCGCGGATTCCGGGTCGGCCGTGCGGCGGGTGTGCACGGCCAGCGCGTGCCCCGTGTCCTCGACCCAGGTGCCCTCCGGGGCACCCGCCTGGCTGAGTACGCCCGGCAGAGCCTGGCGGGCGGCCTGTACCGCGGGCGGGGAACCCGGCTCGGTGAGCGCACCGTCCTGCCAGCGCTGCCAGCCATAATGACCGAGCACGATGAGGCCGGGGACGGCGTCGAGCCCGCCGTAAGCGACCGCGTCCGCGGCCGGCCTGCCGGTGATGACCGCGAGCGTGCCGACCGTCTCGGCCAGCCTGGTCAGCGCGGGCACCGCCCCGGGGAGCGCGCGCGCGTCGCGGGGGTCGGTCACGATCGGCGCCAGCGTGCCATCGAAGTCCGTGCCGATCAGCGCCCGGCCCGGGCTGGTGAGCAGCGCGTCCAGCCCGGCCTGCCCCTCGGGGGTGGCCGACCGCGGCAGTTGCCTCACGCAGACCGGCCCTTGGAGCGGGGAGACCGGATGCGCTGCCGCCGGGCTCGCTGGGCGCGCAGGCGCTTGACCAGCGCCGGATCGAAGGCGAGCGCCTCCGGCCGGTCGATCAGCTCGTTGAGCAGCTGGTAGTACCGGGTGGCCGGGATGTCGAGCACCTCGGCGATGGCCTGCTCCTTCACCCCTGGTGACCGCCATCCGCGTCGCTCGAAGGCCAGGATCCGCATGTCGCGTTCGGACAACCCGGACATGCGACCTCCTCTCGCGCCATGACCCGGTTCTTCACAACGTACCCTGCCCGCGCGGGCCTGTACCCGGGCCCGCGGCCGACGTACGCTCACCGTTCGTGACCCGTTTCCGCTACCTCAGCTTCCTCACCGACTACGGGCTCGAAGACGGCTTCGTCGCCGCGTGCCATGGCGTGGCCGCCCGGATCGCGCCGCACGCCAGCATCATCGACGTGACCCACCAGGTCCCGCCCGGCGACATCAGGCGCGGCGCGGCCGTGCTGGCCCAGACTGTGCCCTACCTGCCGCCGGCCGTGCACGTGGCGGTGGTCGATCCCGGCGTGGGCACGGCCCGGCGGGCCGTCGCGGTGGCGGCGGGCGACTCGGTGTTCGTCGGCCCCGACAACGGCCTGCTGTCCTGGGCCGTGACGGCATCGGGTGGCGCGGCGCGCGCGTTCAGCCTGACCAACCGCGAGCTGTGGCTGCCCGACGTCGCGGCGACCTTTCATGGCCGCGATATCTTCATGCCAGTCGCAGCGCATCTGGCCGGGGACGCGGAACTGGCCGCGGCCGGAGCGGGAATCGACGTCTCAGATCTGGTCATGCTGCCCGCCCCGGAAAGGCTGATCCGCGATTCCATCGCGGAAGGAGAGGTTCTGACCGTGGACCGATTCGGTAATGTCCAGCTCAGCATTACCGTCTCCGACGCTGCGGAAATCGGCCTCGAGTCCGGCGCCGCCGCGCTCGTCCGCTCCGGCCGCCGCCGGCTGATCATTCCTTACCGGGATATGTTCGGCGCCGTCGCCCCCGGCGAGCTTGTCGCCTACGCCGATAGCGCCGGGCTCGTTTCCATCGCGGTGAACGGGGGAGACGCGGCTCAGCGGCTGGGCCTGCCGCCCGGCGCGCGGGTATCGATATCCACGGCATCGCCAACAATTCGGCCCTTACGCATTCCACCGGGGCCGGCCGCGTGGCACGATTACAGAGGCCGGCCGAACATGGATACCGCAGGCCCGACCCGCACATCTTGGCCAGCCGCGGAGGAGAAATCTGACCAAAGTGTCACACCGATTGCGTCGCGGCACTTCAATGCCGTTCACCACAGGCCTGGTGGCGGTGCTCACTGTGCTGGGTGTCCTGGGATCCGCGCCTGCAATCGCCGCCGCCGGGACGCCTGCGGGGCAGGCCAATACCGCCCGCGATCAGGAATGGTGGCTGACCGGCCTGCACGTGACGCAGGCGTGGCAGGAATCCGAGGGTTCCGGGATAACGGTGGCGGTCCTCGGCACCGGCGTCGACGTCGCCTATCCGGGCCTGGCCGGCTCGGTGATCACCGGGCCCGACTACACCGGCTCGGGCCGGGCCCCGGGCAGCCCGTACTGGGGGGTCCAGGGCACCGCCGTGGCCGGCCTCATCGCCGCCCATGAGCACAGCTCGGGCCTGGTCGGCGTGGCGCCTGAGGCGAAGATCCTGTCTATCCGGGTGACGCTGGAATTCAACGATCCGCTGGTCGCGGACCAGGCCATCAGCCGGCGCCTGCCGCAGGCCATCGCCGACGGCATCAGGTACGCGGCCGATCACGGGGCCCGGATCATCGACCTGCCCCTGGATCCCGGGACGCTGGGCCTGACCAGCCGGGGGGACCCGGCCGCGGCGGGCGGCAGCCCGGCCGAGCGGGCCGCGATCGGCTACGCGCTGAGCAAGGGCGTCGTGCTGGTGGCGCCGGCCGGCGACGACGGCGAGGGCTCGGGAATCGTGAACTACCCGGCGGCCTACCCGGGCGTCATCGCGGTGGGGGCCATCGATCGCACCGGGCATCTCGCCTCGTTCAGCGCCAAGCGGTCCTACGCGTCGCTGACGGCCCCGGGGGTCGACCTGGTCACCGCGGCCCCGCCGGACAGCTTCGGGATGATCAGCTCCACGAGCACGGCCAGCGGCATCGTGGCGGGCGTGGCCGCCCTCGTGCTGTCCAAGTTCCCGCATCTCACCGTGGCCCAGGTGACCCAGGCGCTGATCGAGAGCACCGCCGCCACGGCCGCCGGCACCAGCCTGCCGCCGCTGCCGGCCCGGTCGGCGACCGGAGCCGGCTACGGCACCGTGAACGCGATCCGGGCGGTGCAGGCGGCCGCCCTCATCACCGCCGCGAGCCAGCCGCATCCCGCGGCCAAGGTCACCGCGCCGCATAAGCCCGCCCGGCATCCGGTGGCCGCGCCTCGCCGGCCGGCCGCCAGCACGCTGGCGGGATCCGTGCTGCGCGATGCGGTGGCCGCGGTGGGCGTGCTGATCGCCCTGCTGGTGATCGGGTTGCTGGTCGTCCGCTTCCGGCGGGAGCGCGGCCGGGGCGCAGCGGCCGACCGGGCGCGGACCCGGGGACAGCATGAGAACCGCAGGCCGGACCGCGGGCCCGCGACCGCGGGCCTCATGACGGCCGCGGACGACCCGCGGGCGCACCGCCGGGCTCGAGCGGCCCGGCCGGGCCCGCCGCCCGCGGCCGCCTGGACGTCGCCCGCGGGCTGGCAGGGCGGCGGCATCGGCGAAATCAGCCCCGCCCGCGACGCGTCCTTCCCCCCGGCCGTGACCGCGGCGCCGAAGTCCTCCTCCGACTACCGGACCAGCCGGGCCGCGGGACGGCGCGACAGCTCTTCCGGCCCGCCGTGGGCCCCGGCACCGGAGCCCACGTACCTGATCGGCCCGCTCCCGGTGACCTCGGCCTCGGCCGGCTCGCCTCCGCCGGAGCCGGGCCGGGGCATCCGGGTGCCGGGAGACATGGCCGCACCGCCCGGTGCCACCACGGACCCGTCGCCACCTGTCAGCTTCGACCTGACCACTCCGCCCCCGGATTTCGACCTGTCCACGCCGGCCTTCGGCTTGACCCCGGCCGCGTTTGACGTGGCACCGCCGATCGAATCGGCACCGCCGCCGTTCCAGGCCGCACCGCCCGCATTCGAGGCGGCAGCGCCCGCATTCGAGGCGGCGCCGTCCGGGTCCGAGGCTGCGCCGCCCGCCTCCGACGCCACCGCGCCGTCAGCCGAGGCCCTGCCCACCCGGCAGAAGCTCGGCTTCGCCGCGGCCCCGGTTCCGGCCGACTACGCGGCACCGCCCGGCGAACTGGCTCCCGAGGGCGATCCGGAGTTCGCCCCGGCCGAGGAGGCCAGCTACATCTGGGACCTGGCGGCCACCGACGTGTTCCCCGCCGCCGCCGACGCGGTCGTCCCGCAGGACGACGCGCCGGCGGACGGCGAGGACTGAGCGCCTGCCCGGCCCCTACGCGGCGGCGGGCACGGCCGCCGGCTGTGACGCCGAGGACCCGGCGGCGGGCTCGAGGGCCAGCCGCAGCACCTCGCGGACGTCGCCGACCGGGTGGACCTCCAGCTTCTGGAGCACCTCGGCCGGAACGTCGTCCAGATCCGGCTCGTTCCGCTGCGGGATCAGCACGGTCGTGATCCCGGCCCGGTGCGCGGCCAGCAGCTTCTGCTTGACCCCGCCGATGGGCAGCACCCGCCCGGTGAGGGACACCTCGCCGGTCATGGCCACGTCAGATCGCACCGGCCGGCCGGACAGCAGCGATGCGAGCGCGGTGGTCATGGTGACGCCCGCGCTCGGGCCGTCCTTGGGCACCGCGCCGGCCGGCACGTGGACGTGCACGCCGCGGTCCTTCAGCTCGCCGACCGGGAGGCTGAGCTCCTCGCCGTGCGAGCGCAGGTAGGACAGCGCGATCCGGGCCGACTCCTTCATCACGTCACCGAGCTGGCCGGTGAGCGTGACCCCGGTCTCGCCGGTCTCCGGGGCGGCCAGCGACGCCTCGATGAACAGGACGTCACCGCCCGCGCCGGTCACCGCCAGGCCGGTGGCCACGCCGGGCACGGCGGTCCGGCGGTCGGGCGCGGCCAGGTTGGTCTCCGGCGTGAACCGGGGGCGCCCCAGGTAGTCCTTCAGCTCGCCCGCGCCCACGCTGACCGGCAGGGTCACGTCGCCCAGGGCGACGCGCGCCGCGACCTTGCGCAGGATGCGCGCGATGGACCGCTCCAGCGACCGCACCCCGGCCTCGCGGGTGTACTCGGCCGCGATCAGCCGCAGCGCGTCCTCGCCGACCGACACCTCATCGGCGTTCAGCCCGGCCTTGGACAGCTGCCTGGGCAGCAGGTGATCCCGCGCGATGAGCACCTTCTCGTCCTCGGTGTACCCGTCGAGCTGGACCAGCTCCATCCGGTCCAGCAGCGGGCCGGGGATCCCGTCGAGCATGTTGGCCGTGGCCAGGAACACCACGTCGGACAGGTCGAGCTCGACCTCGAGGTAGTGGTCGCGGAACGTGTGGTTCTGCGCCGGGTCCAGCACCTCGAGCAGCGCCGAGGCGGGGTCGCCCCGGTAGTCCGAGCCGATCTTGTCCACCTCGTCGAGCAGCACGACCGGGTTCATCGAGCCGGCCTCGCGGATGGCCCGGACGATCCGGCCGGGCAGCGCCCCGACGTAGGTGCGCCGGTGGCCGCGGATCTCCGCCTCGTCCCGGACGCCGCCCAGGGCCACCCGGACGAACTTCCGGTCCATGGCCCGGGCCACCGACTCGCCGAGCGAGGTCTTGCCCACGCCAGGCGGGCCGACCAGCGCGAGCACCGCGCCGGAACGCCGTCCGCCGACGATCCCCAGGCCCCGGTCCGTGCGGCGCTTGCGCACGGCCAGGTACTCGATGATGCGCTCCTTGACGTCATCCAGGCCGGTGTGGTCCTCGTCCAGGATGCCCCGCGCGCCGGCGATGTCGTAGGCGTCCTCGGTCCGCACGTTCCACGGGATGTCGAGGACGGTGTCCAGCCAGGTGCGGATCCAGCCGGTCTCGGGTGAGGCGTCCGGGGTCCGCTCCAGCTTGTCGACTTCCTTCAGCGCGGCGGTCTTGACCGCTTCGGGCAGGTCCGCGGCTTCCACCCGGGCCCGGTAGTCGTCTTCCTCGGTGGCGGCGTCGCCGTTCAGGTCGGCGAGTTCCTTGCGCACCGCGGCGAGCTGCTGGCGCAGCAGGAATTCCTTCTGCTGCTTCTCCATGCCTTCCGAGACGTCCTTGCGGATGGACTCGGCCACTTCCATCTCGGCCAGCTGGTCCTTGGCCCAGCCGATGACGAGCTCCAGCCGCTTGACCAGGTCTGCGGTCTCGAGCAGCTGCAGCTTCTGCACGGTCGAGAGGTAGCTCGAGTAGCCGGCCCGGTCCGCGATCGCGGACGCGTCGTCGAGCTGCTGTATCGCGTCGATGACCTGCCAGGCGCCCCGCTGCTGCAGCATGCTGATCACCAGGGACTTGTACTGCTGGGCCAGGTCGTCGGCCTGCGGGCCCTGGCCGGTCTCCTCGACCACAGTGCCCTCGACCCACAGCGCGGCGCCGGGGCCGGTGGTCCCGGAGCCGATCTTGATCCGGGCGATACCGCGGACGACCGCGCCCGGCTGCCCGCCGGGCAGGCGTCCGACCTGCTCCACGACGGCGAGCGTGCCCACCCCGGCCAGCCCGCGGTCGGGCAGGCGCGGCACGAGCAGGACGCGGGCCCTGACCTCCGAACGCACGCCGGGAACCTGCCGGGACGGCATCCGGGCCGCGTCGATGGCGGCACCGATCTCCGGCTGCGACGTCTCCAGCGGCACCACCATCCCGGGCAGGACCACTTCGTCGTCTAGGGGCAGCACCGGCAGTGTGAGCGTCTCACTCATTGAGCCTCCAAAGCTTGAGTCACTTACACTCAAGAAAGAAGAGCCCGCACAAATTTCCGCCTGACGTTCGCCCGCAGCGATCAGCTCAGGGTCCTGGCCTCCAGGCCCGCGAGCAGCGCCGATCCGTCCCGCTCCCGCACCGTGTCACACCGGCCGAGCACGGCCAGCGCCGCCACGTACCCGGGCTCCGCGGCCAGGTCGAGCAGCGACACACCGCCCGGGTCCTGCGGGTAGGGCCATGCCGTCAGGCGGGGCACGGCCAGGTCCGCGGCGACGACCACGTCCCCGAACGGGACTCCCAGCCCGTCGCCCCGCGCCTTGGTCACCGCTTCCTTCCTGGTCCACGCGACGAGGAAGGCCCGCGCCCACCCGGACGGATGGACTTCGGCCAGCGCCGCCCGCTCCGGCTCGGCGAGCACCATGCGGGCGAGCCCGGCGGGATCGCCGCCGCCCAGCTGGTGCGGGCGCCCCGCCAGTTGCTCCACATCCACGCCGACCGGCGCGGTCGCCACCGCGACGGCCACCAGGTCCCCGGAGTGAGCGACGGAGAACTCCAGGTCGCCGTGCCTGACCGCCGGCTTGCCGTGCGGCCGGCCGCACTGGCGGCAGGTCCGGTCAAAGCTCACCTCGGCCGGGCGCTGGCCGGTACAGGCCGCGATCACCGTCTTGGCCAGCCCGCAGCCGGCCAGGAACCGCTCGCGATCCGCGTCGCGCCGGTAGGCCGCCCAGCGTTCCCGCTCGGCCGGGTCGAGCAGGCCGGACAGCCGCGGGGAAGCGTCCTGCCGGCGCGCCCACCAGACCTCGGCGGTCCCCTCCGCCGGAGTCTGCTGGGCCGCCTGGCCCGCCGCTTCCGCCATCCAGCCAGCCTAAGCCGGGGCCGGGCCTGGT
>Ga0335081_10019320_pt1 | contig 11017 bp, 10 predicted proteins | sample Lox_Sample_35_FD_206713 | JGI IMG/M metagenome (GOLD analysis project Ga0335081, IMG submission 206713) | Soil microbial communities from Loxahatchee National Wildlife Refuge, Florida, United States - Lox_Sample_3.5 | ecosystem: Environmental > Terrestrial > Soil > Wetlands | place: USA...
ACGCCGCCAGTATTAATGCCGCGCTGAACGCGGGGCAGAATTTGATTTTGACGCCCGGGATATATTCGCTGACGAACAGCATTCGGGTGACACAGCCGGATACGATTGTTCTTGGACTCGGCTATCCGACGCTGATCCCAACCAATGGAAATCCCGCCATGGTGATTTCGGACGTGGATGGCGTGAAGGTGGCCGGAATTATATTTGATGCCGGAACCACCGCATCACCAGCGTTGCTCGAGGTTGGGGCCGCGCCCGGCTCCGTGGATCATTCCGCGGATCCCATCTGCCTGTACGACATTTGCAGCCGCGTGGGCGGCGAGTTCGTCGGGACTACGACCAACTGCGTGACGATTAATGCCAGCAATGTCATCGGTGACAATCTCTGGCTGTGGCGGGCGGATCATGGCGCCGGCGCAACTCCATTTTGGACCGGGAACCCCAGCCAGAGCGGGCTGGTGGTGAATGGCGACGACGTGACGATTTACGGCCTTTTCGTCGAGCACCATCAGCAATATCAAACACTCTGGAACGGTAATCGAGGGCGGCTCTATTTCTACCAATCCGAGTTGCCTTATGATCCGCCGTCTCAAAGCGCCTGGTCGGAGGCTCCGGGTGTGCCCGGTTACGCGTCCTACAAAGTCGCGGACGGAGTCACGAGCCATCAGGCCTATGGGCTTGGCGTCTATGCAGTGTTCATCAACACCGGCGGGGCCCAGATAAGTTGCTTTAACGCCGTTGAGACCCCGACCAACGCGCCGCAGGTTAATGTGCACCACATGATGGACGTTTACATCACTGGAAACGGTGGCACTTCTCAAATTTCTCATATCATCAACGGCACTGGCAGCGAGGTTGGTCCTTCCTTCGCTACGGCCTACGCCGACTACCTGTGGCTGAACCCGACGTTTAACGCCGGTGCAGTTATGAGCGGGTCGAGCGTCGCGCTTTCGTTCCCCACCGAGTCCTGGCATTCGTATCAGTTGCAGTTTAAGAACGCGGTGACGGATGCGGATTGGTCGAGTCTTGGCAGTTCGATTGGAGGGAACGATGCTGTGGAAACGATCACGGATTCAGCTTCGGCCGCCAGCCGGTTTTATCGCGTCAAGGCTTATTAGATTTCACTGCCAACCTTGTCCAGCGCGGGGGAATTTAAATTATTTCAAATCTCCCTCAAGCCCCTGACCTTGTGCCGCATGAATGGTTTCGAGGTATTGTTGCGCCGATTGGCTGGTGGGATCGAGCTGCAGCGCAATTCGAAACTCAGCGAGTGCCTGCTCAGACTTTTCCTGCTTCGCCAGCATCACGCCGAGGTTCAGGTGTGCCGGGGCAAAGTCAGGACGATAGCGAATGGCTTCCCGGAACTGCGCCCGGGCTTCCTCGATTCTTCCCAGCCCGGCCAGTTCCAGCCCGAGGAGATAGTGTGCCTGCCAGAATTCCGGGTTGAACTGAATGACTTCTCCAAATAATTCAACCGCCATTGCCCGCTGTCCCAGTGCGCTGGAGTCAACCGCCCGGTTAAAATAATCCGCCAGTCCCTGTGGCTGGAGGCGGGCGGCGTGCTGATAATAGATCGCGGCTTGTTTCAAATTCCCACGGTTCTGCTCCAGGAACCCCAGGTTGAGCCAGGTTTCCGGATCGTCAGGGCCCGCCCGGAGCGCGCGCCGGAAATAGGCGGCTGCTTCTTCGGTTTTCTGCTCGTTTGCCCGAATCTGCCCCAGCCCGCTCAGCGCGTGCGCAAAATCGCCTTGCCGGGCGAGCGCTCGTGAGAAATATTCCGCCGCTTCATCAATTCTGCCCTGAAGAACCAAGAGGTTACCGATGTCGTAATACTGCGCGGGTATTTGTGGCAGCAATTCGCAGACGCGTTGGGCTTCTTCGGTGGCTTGCGCCAGTTCTCCGCGCGCGGCCAGGTATTGCGCAAAGTTGAAAAGTAAAAAGGTGTCCGTCGGGGCCAGTGCCAGCGCTTGTTTATAAAGTTGCCGCGTTTGCTCTGGCGCTTCGGCATCCACCCGGGATTTCAGTTCTCCGATCTTTTCCGCGCACAACTTGATCGTGGCGGCATGGGTCAACTGTCCCGTGTAAGGCGGCCCGGACACACGGCCGAGAATTTCCTGCCAGACACGAGCACGGTCCCACGGCGAAACCGCCAGCCGGCGATTGCACAATTCCGATGACGCCCATTCATTCCGGCCATGCGTCGCGATGGATGCCGGGAGCAGCTTCGCCGTTTGTTCGGCAAACGCGCGCCCCAACAAGTAATTGCCGTCAAAGTTCAGATGCACGTGTTCGTAAAACAGTTCGTTGCCGGGAATTTGTTCCGGGGAATTCCGCGCCAGCATCCGGTCGGCATCTAAAAAGTGAACACCTTTGTCGGCGTATGCGTCCGCTGCATCTTTTATGATTTGATTGATCCGGCTGTCCGCCCGAAAGGCGAGCGCGTCATAATCCCGGGCCAGTTCAAATTCGCGTCCGGCTTGAGCGGAATTCGTCAGCGCGAGGTCGCAGCTTCCCATGCGAAACTGCAACTCGGCGTATTGCGGATCAAGCGCGGCCGCCTCGGCGTATTGCTTCAGCGCCTCGGGATAAGCGCCCGCCGTTTCGAGAGCAATGCCGTGCTGGTACGCTGCATCCCATTCCGCCTTTTGCGTCGCGTTGAACTTCGCCCCGTGCAGTGAAGCGAATGGAGCACAATCCTTCAGATTACTGCCGACGGTGCTTAAAATGATCGGCACCCCGGCACGGTGTCCCGCGCGCAGAATGTCCGCCAGGTTCTTCTTGAAATTTTCATAAACGCGCAGCCGGTTCGGATCATCGAACCGAAGCTGGTGATTTTCGAACATGTTCAACCCGCCCCAGGTTTTCGGGGCCGTTGCCTGAATCCCCCATCGCTGCATCAGGCTGTCCAGCCACTGCCCGACCCGCGTGGTTTTTACCGCCAGACTGGCCCGGACCAAAGTCGTTCCCGGCGCCCGGGAACCGAAGACGGTGCTGGCGCCAAACGGCCCGACCATTTCGTTGTTGCCCATGTAGATAATCCACAGATCGCCGTCCCGCCGGGCGCACTCGCGCGCGATGGGCAAAATCGCGTGTGAATTGATGGCCGTCATCGCCACGCAGATCACTTCAAAATCCGTTCCCGGATAACGCTCGCGCAGGAGGGTTTGCAGATAACGCCAGGCCCCATAACTCGGGTCCGGATCGCCCATCGCCGCCGATTCGCCAAACACGAAGATGCGATATGTGTCGGGAGATTTTTTTACGGCCATGCGCTGGGCCGCGGGTGTGCGCGCCAAGGCAGCCGGGAAAAATCGGAAGCCGAATTTATCGTTCGGGACAAAATAATCCTGCCCATTGATTTTGGTTTGAAGAAAAAAACTGGTCGGATAGCCATAGCCGAACAGGCGCAATCCCAGTTCCAGCCCGCCCACAACGGCCAGCGGGACCAGAATTGCCGCACAGAATCGAAACAGCCAGAGACGGCGCGGAGGAATTCGGGCCGGCAGCTTGTCCGGCAAGAGACTTTTCCCGTTCGTTGAACGCGCTTTCCGGGGAAAATGCTTTTTCGGTTTCAAACACTTCCAACTTAACAAGGCGAAACTGCCGGGTAAATTGGAATCACGCCGCTTGGCACAGATAGGCGCATCTTGACATGTCCTTGCTTGGAGTTCCGCCTTCAGGCGGTTCGGGTAAAATCGCCCGATTTGCCGCGTAAACGCGGAACTCCAAACCGATACTCCCGATTTATTAAGGACAGTGTCAAGGGCGTGTTGCCCAAAAGGGTCTTCGCAACACGCCCTCAAGATGCGCCCGCCCAGGTTGCGGTTGAATTCCGTGATTCCGGGATGGTCCTGTTCACAAACGACCACGATGTGATTGACGGGCCCGCTTCCATTCGCCAGCTTTGACCCGGTTTTCAGGTTCCATTTGTTCGATATGAATTGCAGAACAATCGACTTATTTCCTGCCGTCGCGGACAAAGCGCTGCAGGCGATGAAGAAACGCGCGGAAGAACTCAGCATCAAAGGCGTCGCCGTGGTGGCCTGCAGCAGCGACCGCACCGTCAAATCCTGGTCCTCGAAAATGTTGGTGGTAGGCCATCTGACCGCCGCGCCGTCTCCGAAGAGTCCGGCCGGGAGCAACTTTCTGGCCATCGCTTATGCCAAGGCCGCCGAAATGGCGTCCACGCAAAACGACAGCGGCAGCCAGATCCGTCCTCCGATGAAAGGCGAGACCGGCTGGAAGGGCGGCGTGGTAGTCCGGGGAAAATCCGGGTTGTTGATTGCCGCGTTCAGCGGCGGCCCGTCCGAGGATGACGTAAAAGTCTCACGCGCCGGTCTCAAGGTTATGTCCGCCGCACTGTAACTCCCGCCGAGACGCCCGCTTCACAAATGAACCGCGGTTAGCGCCGGTTGAAAGCAGGGGACTGCGCAACAAATCCCGGCGCTAAATTCACTTTACTCGCTCCATTACCGGCGTATCCTTCCATTCCTGATTTTTTTCCGTTGTCAGGACAAGTTTATGGCTAAATTGACAGTTCGTGACCTGGACGTCCGCGGCAAGCGCGTTTTCCTGCGCGTGGATTACAATGTGCCGCTGGAGGAAAAAGACGGGCAAATGATCGTCACCGACGACACGCGCATCGTCGCCACCCTGCCGACCTTGAAGCTGTTGCTGGAGAAGGGCGGCCGGCTCATTCTCACCGCGCACCTCGGGCGCCCCAAAGGCAAACGCGACGTGACCATGTCGCTCAAACCGGTCGCCGCCAGATTGTCCGCGCTGCTCGGCAAGCCGGTGACGTTCGTGGACGATTGCATCGGCGACAAGGTCGAGCAGGCCGTGGCCGCGATGAAAGAAGGCGACGTGGTGCTGCTGGAAAACGTCCGGTATTACAACGAGGAGGAAAAAAACGACCCGGCGTTCGCCGAAAAACTGGCGAAGGTGGCCGATGTTTATGTGAACGACGCATTTGGCGCGGCGCATCGCGCGCACGCTTCGACCGAGGGTGTGGCTCGCGTGGTGGCCAGACGCGGCGGCAAATGCGCTGCCGGATTGTTGATGGAACGCGAATTGAAATTCCTCGGCGACGAGTTGGACAAACCGGCGCATCCGTTTGTCGTGATTCTGGGCGGGGCAAAGGTTTCGGACAAAATCAAGGTAATTGACCGGTTGTTGGAAAAGGCGAACACGATCTTAATTGGCGGGGCGATGGCCTACACATTCCGGCTGGCGCAGGGTTATAAAACCGGCAAATCGCTCGTCGAACCCGACAAGACCGATACCGCCAGGGCCGCGCTCGAAAAGGCCAGGGCGAAGAAGGTCAAATTCCTGCTGCCGGTGGACGACGTGATCGCCGTGCCGGTCAAGACCGACAAACTCGACAAGAAGGGCAAACCGGTCATCGAATATCAGAATGCCCGCACGAACACCGACATGAATTGCCCGGATGACGCGGCGGGCCTCGACATCGGGGTCGGCACCGTCGCGGCGTACTCGGCGGAGATTGCGAAGGCGAAGACGATTTTGTGGAACGGGCCGATGGGATTGTTCGAGAACAAGCAGTTTGCCATTGGTACCAACGCCATTGCGCTGGCCGTGGCGGATGCGACGCAGAAGAACGGCGCCAAGAGTATTATCGGCGGTGGCGACAGCGTGAAGGCGTTGAACAAAGCGAAGCTGAGCAACCAGGTCACGTTTATGAGCACCGGCGGCGGGGCGAGCCTGGAGTTCCTGGAAGGCGCAGTCCTGCCCGGCGTGGCGGCGTTGAGCGACAGATGATTTGTCGTCCTCGTCCCTCGTCCTCGTTCTCGCAATCGAGTTTCCGAGGTCGAGCAGAAGGACGAGAACGAGAACGAGAACGAATTACAACATGAACAAAGAACGTAAATTGATCATTGCCGGCAATTGGAAGATGAACAAAACGGTCGCCGAGGCGCTGGCCCTCGTCAACGGCCTGAAACTGGAACTGGCCAACGTCAAGGAAGTGGACATCGTCGTGTGCCCGCCGTTCACGGCCCTGGAGTCGGTGTCGAAAGCGGTGCTGGATTCCAATCTCCGCCTCGGCGCGCAGAACATGAGCGAGAACAATTTCGGGGCGTTCACCGGCGAAATCTGCGCCGGGCTGCTCAAGGAATTTTCCGTGCGTTACGTGATCCTCGGCCATTCCGAGCGGCGCCAGTATCAAAAGGAACCGGACGCGCTCATCGCCAAAAAGGCCGCGGCGGCGCACGCGGCCACGCTCAAGCCGATTGTCTGCGTCGGCGAAACACTGGCTGAACGCGAAGCGAACCAGACGGAAAAGGTTTTGGAAACACAGGTGCGCGGCAGCCTGGCCGGTTTGACGAAGGAACAGGCGGTTGAAAGCATCATCGCCTACGAACCGGTCTGGGCCATCGGCACGGGCAAAACGGCGACGACGGAACAGGCGCAGAGCGCGCACGCGTTCATCCGAGGTGTGCTGGCGAAATTGTTTGACCAGGCCGCCGCCAAAAAAATCCGCATCCAATACGGCGGCAGCGTGAAGCCTACGAACGCGCGCGAGTTGATGGGGCAGGCCGACGTGGATGGCGCGCTGGTCGGGGGCGCGTCGCTCGAAGCGCGGAGTTTTGCTGACATCATCAAGAATTCAATATAGGATTGGGCATGAGCTATTTTGCCGGAGTTTTGACGTTTCTGCTGGTCATCAACTGCCTGCTGTTGATCTTGCTGATTTTGATGCAGTTGCCGAAGAAGGACGCCGGGGCGGGCATGGCGTTCGGCGGGGCGGCGGCGGACGCGTTGTTTGGCGCGGGTTCGGGCAATTTTCTGACCCAAACGACGCGATACGCCACCATCGTGCTCTTTGTGCTGGCCCTGGGCCTGGGTTTTGTGGAAGACCGCCTGCACAACCAGAACAGCGGGACTGAATTCGAAAAGGCGGTCCAACAAAAACAAACGGAAGCACCCGTTGCCGTTCCGCCAGTGGCGCCGGCAAATTCGGCCGTGGCGATGCCAACGAATAATTTGCTTCTGCCGCCGGTCACGCCGCCACCGGTCACGCCGGTCGCTCCAGCGACTCCCCAGCCGGTGGTATCCGGCAGTAACGCGCCCGCCGCGCCGACGAAATCAAAGTGACAGCAGCCGTTCTCAAGCACGCCGCCGCCGGGGGGGGCGGAATCGGAAGTTGGAAGTCGCGGTTTGGCGTTCAAGTTTCAGATGGCGCGTAGTAACAGACTAAAGTCTGAACTCCAACAGGTCCTCGATCCGCCATTTCAAAAACGCCGAGCAATGTTTTGGCGTGGCCTTGTTGCGCGCCGGCCAGTAAGCGCGGAATTCCTTGTCCAGCTTGCGCAATTCGCGGACGCCGGCTTGTGCCAGCCTTTTGGCTTCCGGGAATTTGCCCGCGGCCGTCGCCTGTTGCCACAACATGAACCGGCACGATTGTGCCGCCATGCGCGCCGCCAGCTCCAGCTCGCGCAACAGGATTCGGCTGTGCCCCGTTGAAGGTTTTGCCCGATGAAGAATGGCTCGCTGTTTCTCGATTTCCTTCAACGCCGCGCGGATGTTTTTTTCCGGGATTTTCGCAAACCATTTCAATCCGTTCCGGCAGAACAATTCGCGTTGGTGCGGCGGTGGAGCGGCGATGACCGTTCCCAGCGGCGTTTCGTTTGGCGCGCGCACACCGAGCTTTTGGTGGGCGAAGCCCAGTTTGAACGCCGCGTTCCCGATGTTGGCTTCTCCGAAAACGTCGCGGCTTAAAACCGGAACAAGTTTTCGTTCGTCGAAGCGGGTTGCATTCCACGCCAGCGCTGCACCCGCAAGAAACATGGGCCAACTCACCGCCAGCGGCTGCGGATGGCCGCCATCGCCCCAGTCGGTGATGAGATACCCGATTGCGCCGAACTTTTTCCCGGCCCGGGCGGCAGCCCGCAAATTGGCCAAAGCGTTATCGTGCCGGCCAATCAATGTTTGCCAGGTCGAAGTGCCGGGACAAACGTAGAAGGGAATTTTCGCTTTCGCAAATCGGGCGGCCTCCTTTTCAAACGGATGATCCGCCTCATAACCCCAGTTCAAGGCGATGAGGTTGCCGTCATTTTTGGCAGGGCTGACCTGCCGGTCAGCCCGGACGCGCGGCAGCGCGTCCCTGCCGAGCTTTGCCAACTCTGGTATCAATTCCGGATATTTCAAAATGATGTCGCCCCAGAACATCATCCGTTTGCCGCGCTGGAAAACTTCGCGGTGAATCTTTTTCAGGAAATCCAGATAGACGCGACCTTTGCCAAGTCGGTCGCAAAGTTTTTTGCTTTGGCCGCGGCCCAGGTCCCAGGTTTCATCACAGCCGACATTGAAAAACCGGCTCGCAAAGTTCGGCAGCAATTCGTCGTAAAGTCCGCGCAGAAATGGCAGGACGCCGGGGTGAATTGGCGCGAGCGTGGTCGGGCGACGGACAAACGTGGCAGCGGCGCCCTCGCCGCCGCACTCGTATGGCCTGGAAACCTCGCCGAGCTTTTTCAGCCGGGGATTTTCCAGGAAATAGCGCAAATGACCGAAGGAATTCTGATTCGGCACGAGTTCAATGCCCAATTCGCGACAGCGCGCATCCAGCCGGCGGATTTCTTCGCCAGTCAACGCGCCCCAGCTTTGCCAGATGGATTTGTAGCGCCGGTACGCGAATGTGTGTTCGGTGTAGAGTTGCAGCTCGTTGATTTTGAAATCGGCGAGGTGTTCGGCGAGGTCGAGCAACGTTTCCAGTTTGGGCACGCGCCCGCGCGAGATGTCGAGCATCACCCCGCGACGCGCGAAATCCGGCCAGTCGCGGATTTTCAGGCAGGGCAAATGCCGGCCGTATTGACGCAGCAATTGCCGCATCGTGGCTGCCGCCGCACGCAGGCCCGACGGATCGCGGTAGGAAATTTCGATGCTGCTTCTGGAAATCGTCAGCGCGTAACCTTCAGGATGATTTGGAGCGGAATTGCTGCGGACGAATTTGATGGTGGAGCCGACATGCCGCCGGCCGGTCTTTTTTGGCAACACGAACTTGCCGCGAAGAATTTTCAGCGAGCGAGGGCAGGGGAGCAGGTTCAAGTTCTTCAGAATTCCAGCGGCAGGCGCAAACATTCGATCAATTTTCTTGCGATGACCACGCGACGTCTTGTGCTAACTTCGCCGCGTTTTTCGAGAAATTCATTTTTTGGCAACGCGTAGATAAAATCGCAACGAGGCGCTGTTTTCCAATCCAAGCCGTCCGCTTCATCCAAGCCGGCTTCGTGACGTTTTAATTCGCGATTGAGCCGTACCGAAGTGCAAAGCAGTCCGTTGACATGGGTGATGGATTCGTTCGCGCACCGCTCATCGCTGGAAAGGACGACGACTGGATGAGCTTGTTCGTCGCGATAAGGGAAAAGATAAATTTCCCGTTGCCTCATGGCACGATGGCTTTCGGCCCGCGCGCAGCGAACCAGTTGGACTCCTCGATTTCGTCATTGGTGTAGCAACCGGCAAAAAAGCCCAGCGGCCTGGGTGTCGCCCAATGCGGCTTTTGCGCGCGCAGGACAAACTCGAAAACCTGTTCGCGCTCCGCTTCCGGCAGCCGTTGGATTTCCCGAATCAACTCGGTGGCGCTCATGGCGACAAGATAACACAGCCCGGGCTTGACCGGCAAGTTGTGAAACGCAGCGGGAATGTACCGCGAAAAATTTTCAGCGAGCGAGGGCAGGGGAGCAAGTTCAAGGCAGGCACCATTTACCTTCTTCGCAATGCTGTCCAAAGTGCAATTATTCCAATAATGAAAGCGACTCCAACAAATATCCAAAACTGTAGCGGTTCATCAGTCCGTAAAATTTCTTTTCCGCGAATCCCGCCCATTCCTCCTCCACTAAATTTTCCATTCACGATAGCGTTGATTCCTCCGAATAGAAAAAAAGCCGCAATGAACAAAAATAAAATTCTTGTGAGAATGGCCTTGCGCATTTACTCGGCAATCATCCCGGTCTTCCGTGCGTAATTGAACAGGCCGCCGGCGTCCACCACCGGGCGCACGTCACCAAGCGGTTTGAATTTGATGACTTTGCCGGTCGCCTTGACCGTGACGGTCCCGGCGTCGAGGTCAACCGTCACGACTTCGCCGTTTTTCAATTTGTCGCAGAGGCGCTCGGTGAGTTCACACGGATACAGTTCGCCGGTGGCGACGCTGTTGCGGAAGAAAATGCGCGCGAAACTTTCGGCAAGGACGACCTTGCACCCGGCCGAGCCGAGCGCGATGGGCGCATGTTCGCGCGAACTGCCGCAGCCGAAATTTTTGCCGGCAACGACAATCGGATATTCGCTGTCGAGCTTCCCGTTCTTGACGAAGCGCGCGGGGTAGAGCGATTCGGGCAGGCCGGCGAGCGCGTAGCTGCCGAGCTTTTCGTATTCGTCGGGAATCGTCGGCACGAGCGTCAGGTATTGCGCGGGAATGATCTGGTCGGTGTCAATGTTGTCGCGCACCACATAGACCGGTCCGGTAAAGACAGATTGCATGGTGGCAATGTGCCGTGAAGGCGCGCGGTTTTCAATCAGATTTCAATGACGGGCTCTTCCGGCGGCAACGCACGCTGTTCCCGCTTGCGCAGGGCAATGACGGCAATGACACAGGCCGTCCAGGTGGGTAATGCATCCACCAGCGGGATGAATTCCATGACAAACGTGGGCAACAGCAGCCAGTGAAAACCGATTATCCAACTCGTCAGCGCCATCGCAATCGCGTCAATGATTTGGTCGCCGAACGCCCAGCCGAGCGGGCTGAGCAGAAGTTGCAGCGCGTCGGCAACCACCGCAACAGCCAGCGCGACAATTATTCGCGCGCGGGTCAAGCGCGGCACCTGGAGCAGGCGGTCCAATGTCTTCGGCAACTTCATCGGTGTTGATCTTCAACCAACGCCAACGCATTTTCAATCATCGAGATATCCAACCGGTCGGAACATCATTTTGGCTTGAATTTAATGAAGATAATGATAAACATAAGCACCCTTAGAAACGCGCGCTATGAGATTTCATTTGT
>Ga0335081_10019322_pt1 | contig 11016 bp, 6 predicted proteins | sample Lox_Sample_35_FD_206713 | JGI IMG/M metagenome (GOLD analysis project Ga0335081, IMG submission 206713) | Soil microbial communities from Loxahatchee National Wildlife Refuge, Florida, United States - Lox_Sample_3.5 | ecosystem: Environmental > Terrestrial > Soil > Wetlands | place: USA: Florida...
TGCGGATCTGCAGGCGAAGATGAAGGGCCGGCGCTACGCCGTCATCAAGCCCAATTTCGTCAACACGGTGAACCAACTGGCGGCAAGCCATGTGGACGCCATCCGCGGTATTCTCGACTACCTGGCCGAAAGCTTCCCGGGTCCGGTGGTCATCGCCGAATCTTCGGCGGGGGATACGCGGGAAGCCTTTGCCAACTTCCGCTACGGCGCGCTGGCGAACGAATACCGCCGGCAGCAGTTGAAGCTGATCGACCTCAACGACGAAGCCCAATTCGAGCGCGTCGCCCTGCTGGATGCCGACCTGCACATCGTGCCGTGCCGGATCGCCGCCCGCCTGGTGGATCCCGAGGCTTTCGTGATCTCGTCGGCCATGCTGAAGACGCACAACACCGTGATCGCGTCGCTGGGGATCAAGAACATGGTGCTCGGCGCGCCTCTGCACCAAGCCAACGGCGAGACGCCGCGCTGGAACGAGAAGCGCAAGTACCACGTCGGGCTGCGCCAGACGCACTACAACATGATGGTGACGGCGCAGCGGCTCAACTGGGGCGCCACGCTGATCGACGGCTACGAAGGCATGGAAGGCAACGGTCCCAACTCCGGCACGCCGGTGCCTTCGCGCATCGCGCTGGCGTCAACCGATTACGTGGCGGCGGATCGCATCGCCGCGGAGACCATGGGGGTCAACCCCGAGTGGCTCGGCTACGTAAAGTACTGCGGCGCGGTCGGGCTCGGGCAGTTCGACACGGCGAAGATCGACGTGACCGGCGCGAAGGTGGCCGATGTGAAGAAGGCCTACCGGATGCACCCGGACATCGAGCGCGAGCTTCAGTGGCAGGGGCCGATGACGGAGCTGCCGTTCAACCTGGGCTGGACGCGGGCTCTAGGCGACGACTACGTCGCCTAGAACAGATTCCAGAGGAACTGGTTGTAGACCTCGTGGTGGTACTGCACCTCGGGGGCCTTCACGAACGTGCCTAGCTGGCGCGGGCAGCGGTCGGCCGACGCCTGTTTGAGATCCGCATAGCGAGCTTTGACGTCGTCTCCGAGTAGCCTGGTGTTCCACTCGGCGGCGCGGAAGTTGGCCATGGCATCGTAGATATTGTCGGGCAGGTACCGTGCCGCCTGGCGCAGGTTCTTGATGCGCGCGATATCGCCTTCGAGCCCGGTCTTGAATACCGCCAGCATTACGAGGTACGGGTTGGCGTCCGGCGCGACCGAGCGCACTTCGACGCGCGCGCTGCGCTCGTTGCCGATCGGGATGCGGATCATCGAGCCGCGATCCACGGGCGACGCCTTGAGCTGGTTGGGCGCTTCGAAGTGCGGGTCCAGACGGCGGTAGGCGTTCACGCTGGGGTTGAGCAGCAAGCAGATGTCGTTGCCGTGGGTCAGGACGCGGTCGACGAACTGCCACGCGAACTTGCTCATCTTCTCCAGACCGTTGGGATCCCAGAAGAGGTTCTTGCCGTTCTTGCTCACCGAGACGTTGGTGTGCATGCCGCTGCCATTCACGCCGACCACCGGCTTGGGCAGGAAGCTGGCGGTGAAGCCCATCCTGGTGGCGACCTGGCGGCAGATCAGCTTGTAGAGCTGGATCTGGTCGGCGCCGGCCACGACTTCGCTGTAGTTATAGTTGATCTCGAACTGCGAGGGCGCGACTTCCGGGTGGTCCTTCTCGTTCTGGAAGCCCATGGAGCGCTGCACTTCGGCGGTCCTGTCGATGAAGAGCCGCAGCGGGTCGCCGGGCAGGGAATGATAGTAGCCGCCCTTGTTGACGTATTCGAACTTGCCGGTCTCGTGGTAGTGGCGCTCGGCGTCGATGCCCTGGAAGATGAAGCCTTCGATCTCGTTGGCCGCGTTGAGCGTGTAGCCATGCTTCTTGTGCAGGCCTTCCGCGAAGCCCTTCAGTGCGCCGCGGATATCGGCAGTGTACGGCGTGCCGTCCTTGTCGATGACCTCGCCGAACACCAATACCTTGCCAGGCCCGAAGACGTCGCTCGGCCCCCAGTAGAAGGCGCCCCAATCCATATGCAGACGGAGGTCGCTTTCGCGCTGCGCGGTGAAGCCGCGGATGGAGGAGCCGTCGAACGTCAGGTTGTCCGAGTTCTTCACCAGGAACTTCTTGTCGTAATCGAGCATGTGCAGGCGGCCTTCGAGGTCGCTGAACAGCACGGTGACGGCCTTGATGCGCTTTTCGTCCGCGAGGTACTTGACGCGCTCTTCCTGGAGCTGATGCATGGGCACGCGAGCGTGCCGCTGGGCTTTGGCCTGAAGGTTGAGCTCCTCCAGCTCGGCATACGGGAGGCTCAGGAAATCTTGAAGTTCAGTTGGCATTTCGGGATAAACATTTATTTTCGGTGACGGGGCAGCGAGGCGCCAATAGATTGTGTTTATGCAGCCCCTTCAAGAAGTTTATCGAGCAGCCTGTTAATCTCATCAAAATGCCAGATACCCTGCTGGACCGGCTGGACGAGTGGAAGCGAAGGTTCGGCGGCCCGGAAAACGGCGAACTGGAGCGCCTGCTGGAGCGCGTGGCGCGCAGCCCGATCCGCGACGCCGCGGGCCCGATCCGTCTACACGAGACGCTGCTCTTCCTGAGGGCCTACCCGCGGACCCGCGCCGTGGCGAGCCTGGCGGACGAGATCCTGGCCGGCTTCGCGCAGCGGGTGGCCGATGCCGATCCGGAGCCGTTCGAAGCGCCGGAGGTCTCCGGGATCGCAGGGACCTCGCTGACCGCAGTCTTCAGCTACGAGGTGGCTCGCAGTCTCAGCGCCCGTCACGGGAGCGCGATCGAGATCGCCTGGGACCGCTACGACGAGATCGACCGCATGGGGCCGGTGATCGCGCGACTAGTGCCGCTTTCGCGCGAGGACTGGCCGGTGGAAGCCCACGTTCCCTTCCAGCGATGGTGCGGCGGCCTGGGCTGGCTGCTTGGCAAGCTGAAGGGGCCGGAGGCAGCGGAGCGCTACGACTCGATGTCGCTGCCGCTCACCTGGCAGATCGCGCCGAGGGTGTCGCGATCCATGATGCGGCTGCCGGGGCGGGCGCTGTTCCGCCACATCGAACCGCTGATCAAGCGCAGCGAGGTGTCGCTCGAACGCGAGCTTAACGGGCCGGAGATTCCCGTGAAGCGAGTGGCTCGCGGCGAGGCGCGGCGCATCCTGGACCTCATCATGGACACGTCGGCCATGCGCTACCGGGAACTGTACGGCTTCAGCCATCCGGACGAAGGCGGCGTCTCTCACGCCGCTCTGGGACGCGGAGTGGAGATCTACTTCTTCGGCGTGCCGCCGAAATGGCGGCTGCCGCTGCGCGCGTATCACGGCGGCATGTTCTTCAAGAACGGCGTGCCGGCGGGTTACGTCGAGCTGCTCTCGATCTTCGAGCGCGCCGAGACCGGCTTCAATCTCTATTACACGTTTCGCGAAGGCGAATCGGCGTGGCTCTACAGGCGGCTGCTGCACCTGTTCCGGCAGGAACTGGGCGTCAACTGCTTCTCGGTCGATCCGTACCAACTCGGGCACGAGAACCCGGAGGCTATCGACTCGGGCGCGTTCTGGTTCTACCGGAAGCTGGGCTTCCGGCCGACCGATCCGGCGATCGCGGCGCTGACCGCGCGCGAGGAAAGACGCATCGCGGGCACGCCCGGATATCGCAGCGCGCGGCGCACGCTGGAGCGGCTGGCGAACGGGTACATGCTGTACGAAGGTCCGGGCGCCGAACGAGGGGCGTGGGACCGGTTCTCGATCCGCGAACTAGCCCTGCGCGGGAAGATCCCAGGCTGGGCGAAGATCGCGAGGGCGAAAAGGAGCGGACCGGAAGCGCGGTATCTGCGGATGCTGCAGAACGACCTGCGGCTTAGGGCGCGGTTCAGGACCGGCTAAAGCCGGTCCCACAAAGTCAAAAGCTTAATCTCAGGGCTAGCTGAATCTGGCGGGCGCCGCCGAACGGGCCCGCCGTCGTGCCGACCGAGGTTGCGGTGGCGCTGCCGACGGTTTGCGTGATCTTCCCGAAGCTGGCGCTGCTTTCGTTGCGCACGGGGTTCGAGAAGTTGGTGTGGTTGAAGATATTGAAGAAGTCGGCGCGGAACTGGAGGCGCACGCGCTCTCGGGTGATGGCGAAGGTCTTTAGCGCGGTGAAATCGAAGTTGATCAGGCCGGGCCCATAATACTGGTTTCGGCCGGAAGTGCCGACCCGTCCGGTGGGCGGCACTTTGGAGAAGTAAGTCGTGTCGAACGCGTTGTCGGGGGTGGAATTGTTCTGGGTCAGCTTGCCGGCGCCGATCACGTCCGGGCGGTCGACGAACTGGTTGAAGCCGCTGTAGTCGGTGGCGCCGTTGTAGACGGTGAAGGGCTGGCCGCTCTGGACGCTGGTGATGCCGGAGATCTGCCAGCCGCCGAAGACCTGGCGGTTGACTCCGTTGTTCCAGCCGAAGACCTTGTGGCCGGGGCCGATGGGCACATCGAGGTTGTACACGGTGACGAAACGCTGCCGCGTATCGAACGACGAAGGGCCGCGGTCGAGGCTGATATTGTTGCCGTTGGCCACGGTACTTGCCTCTCCGGTGGAGCCGAAGAAAGCGGAGTTGTTGTCGATCGACTTACTCAAGGTGTAAGAAGACTGAAGGAAGTAACCACGGCCGGTGTACTTCAGGGTAGAGACCATTCCATTGTAGTTAGAGTTGCCGATATCCTTTCCGGTACCGACGGCGCCGAAAGTAGGATAGGGATAGATCTGCTGATTGGGCGCGGCATTGCCGGGCTTGGTGGGATCGTTGACGATGACGGCGGGCTGGTTCTGGTCGACGAACAATCCCAGTTTGTGTCCGGTGCTGCCCTGATAATCGACTTCGAGGGAGAGGCGGGGCGTGAGGCGCCGCTGGATGCCGAAGTTGTACTGGTAAATGTATGCGCTGCGAAGGTTGGGGTCTTCGGCGCTGAAGCCGACCAAGCCGATCAACGGCTTGCCGGTGGAATCGAACTTGACCAGCGGCACGTTCTGGTTGAAGCCGATGGCCCATCCGAACTTAGCGGGCTGAGTCACCCCGGCGGTCTGCGAGGTGCTGAGATTATAAGGCGCATTTAGACCCATGTTAGCGGGGATGTTATTAAAGATATCGTCATAGCCGACGCGGAAGCCTGCGCGGATCACGGTATCGTCGTGACCGAACAGCCAGTTGTCGGAGTGCGGCGTGTAGGCGAGGCCTACGATGGGGGCCCAGTTGTTCTTGTCGGAATTGACGCCGCTGTTGGATGCATTGAAGGGCGCCTGCGTGTAGGCCAGGGCGGCGTATCCGACCTTGGTGGGATCGATGCCCAGCAACTGGTTGGTGTCGAGAAGGACCGGCCCGACGCCGGGGAAGAAGTTCGCCGCCTGCATGCGGGTCTGGTAGATCGCCGACGGATACTCGTAGCGGATGCCGTAATTGATGGTGAGATTGTTCGTGGGCTTGTACTGATCCTGCCAGTAGAGATCGAAGGGGAAGCGATCCCAGTAGGCGAGGGTGTTTCCGGTCTTGAAACTGGAAGTGTTGACCAGGCCGGCGGAGAAGTCCGACCAGTTGAGGAAACTGAAGCTGCCGCGCTCGACGCTATCGAGGTAGCGGCGCGCCTGCTCGCGGCGGATGTGGTAGCCCATGCGGAAGGAGTGCTTGCTCTTGCCGAAGGGGGCGATCCAGGAGACGTTGTCGAAGAGCTCGAAGGTGTTGGTGATGCGGCCCTGCGGGAGGTTGGTGGTACTGCCGAGCGGAGCGTAGCCGCCGCTGATGCTGACGGTGGGCAGGCCGGAATCCTGAACGTTCTTGGAGCCATCGACCACGCCGGGCAGGGGCACGCCGTTGATCTGAAAAACGGTGGCTGCGTTGAAGCCGACGTCCTGAACGGTGATGAAGGTCTGGTTGCGCGAGTAGCCGAAGCGGAATTCGTTCAGCAGATTCGGGCTGAAGGTGTGCACTTCGGTGAGGACGCCGTTGCGGCTGACCGGCGTGTTGCCGTTGCCGCCCTGTAGCGGGAGGGCGCCGGGGGTAAAGGTGGTGCCCTGGTAGTTGGCGTAGCGGCCGGTGATGCGGTCCCGGTCGCTGAAGGTATGGTCGATCTTGATTAAGCCGGTGTAGTCGAAGGTGGAGGCGCCGACGTTGGCGACGAAGTTATTCGCGCCGACGGAGGTATTGGCGGTGGGCCAGAACTGAAGGAGGTTTTTGGAGATCGGGTCGGTGACCTGGGCGCGCTCGGCGTCGCTGGGGACGCGGGTGAGGCTGACGGTGGGCGCGATCTGGCGGAACTCCTCGTAGGAGACGAAAAAGAACGTCTTATTTTTGCGAATGGGGCCGCCGACGGTGCCGCCGAACTGATTGCGATGGAGGGGATTCTTGGTGGAGCGGGCCTTGTTGGTGAAGAAATCGGCCGCGTCGAAGCTGGAATTGCGCAGGTACTCGAAGAGCGAGCCATGGAAGGTATTGGTACCGCTTTTGGTGACCATGCTGACCTGGCCGCCGGTGCCGCGTCCGAATTCGGCGGTGGAGACGCTGGTCTGGACGGCGAACTCCTGGACCGCGTCGCTGATGCGGAAGTTATTCAGGTTGCTATTGACCTGGGTGTCGATGTTACTAACGCCGTCCAAGAGATAGATATTGGATTGCGAACGCGCGCCGGCGACATTGAAGCTGAACACCTGGGTGCCGGAGGCGGTGGGGACGACGCCGGGGGTCATGAGCGCGAGGTCCATGGCCTGGCGGCCGTTGAGGGGCAGGTTGGCGATATTAGAGCTGTCCACGACGCTGCTGAGGGTGCTCTTGTCGGTTTCGAGAAGCGGCGCGGCGGCCTCGACCTGCACGGATTCGGTGATGTTGCCTACTTCGAGGGTGAGATCGACGTGGGTGATCTGATCGACCTGCACGAGGACGGCGGCGACGGTGGCCTTTTTGAATCCGGCGGCTTCGGCGGTCAGCTTGTAGGTGGCCGGCGGCAGTTCGAGGAACTGGAACTGGCCCTCGGGATTGGATAAGGCCGTAAGCTGAGCGTTAGTTGCGGTGCTGGTTAAGGTGAGTTTTACCTGCGGGATTACGGCGCCGCTTGCGTCTTTTACGTTGCCGGCGATGGTGCCGACAGGGGACGCGAGAAGGTGTGTGACGGCCAGGAGAGTCATACCGGCCGGGATAGCGATGCGAGTAAAGAAATTTTTCATAGACAGATCCTCTAAGCGCTGGTTTAAGCTGGGCGTCAGACTAACGTGGACCGTTGCCCCTGGTTAACGGTTCGCTGGGGTGTACTATATACCGATCCATGGGGCCAAGGGAAGGGCGGAGAGGTAAATTCCGGGGGTGGAGCCGGGGATCCGCGGTAGGTTCACTTTGGGGAGTTTGGTTGAAAACAAAAGGTAAATTGGGTTCGTTTGGCATTCCGCCGTTGGGATCGGCGCTCTGCGTGGGATGGGTGGACGGCGAACACACCCAGTTCGACGCACTTATGGATCGATCGATCAATCGCAAGAATCCTCCTGATACGAGAATACCGCACGGGTGCAAGGAATTTTTTTGGAGATTGTTTGTTTTCAAGGAGATGGGGGCGGAAATGGGCGGGGAACGGAGAAGCGGAGAAGCGAGGAACGAAGAAGGCCCGTGACCTTTCATGAAGCCAGCGGTTTCTATGATTAGAAGATGCGACGCGGGCGACCTTTACGGCAGTCCCAGGCGGGCGCGCCAGAAGAACGGGCGCTGATCGAGGCGGCGCAGCGCGACCCGGCGCGCTTCGCAGACCTGTACGACCTCTATTTCGACCGCATCTACGCGTACGTCGCCCGGCGGGTGGTTAGCCGCGAAGAGACCGAAGACCTGGTCTCCGAGGTGTTTCATAAAGCGCTGGCAAGCCTTCGCCGGTTCCAGTGGCAGGGGGCGCCATTTTCGGCGTGGCTGTTTCGCATCGCGGCCAACGAGATCACGGACGTTGGCGCGCGGCTGGGACGCGAACGCACGATCGAGGCGTCGCCCGAAGCAGAGGAAGGTGACCAGGAGGAGGCGCAAGACCGGTCAAGGGTGCTGGCCCTGATGCGGGAACTGCCGGAAGACCAGCGCAGGGTCCTGGAGCTTCGTTTCATGGAGGAGAAAAGCACTCGTGAGGCCGCAGAAGTGATGCGGCGCAGCGAAGGCGCGATCAAGCAACTGCAGTTTCGCGGCCTGGAGAGCCTGCGAACGAGAATGGGTGGCAAACATGCCTGAGCGCGATCTTATCGAGCGGCTCAATGAGGCCCTGGAGGGGCTCTCCATCCAGGACACGCAGGCGCCGGAGCGCGAGATCCGGGAACTGGTTGCCATCGCCCGCCGTCTGCGCGGCATGCCGCGCGAGACATTCCGGGCAAAACTGAGAGCTCAACTGGAGGAGAAAGCAATGACCGTAAGAACAGCGACAACGGTTCCACTGCGCGAGGGCTTCCATTCCCTTACGCCCTACATCATCGTACGCGGCGCGGCGCAATTCATCGAATTCATGAAAGAAGTGTTCGGAGCAGAAGAGAAGCTCCGGGTTCCCGCGCAGGATGGAAGCCGCATCATGCACGCGGAACTCAAGCTCGGCGATTCGATGATCGAGCTTAGCGACGGGAATGAGCAATATCCACCGCGTCCGGCTACGATTCACGTTTACGTGCCCGATACGGACAGCGTGTTTCGACGGGCGCTGGACGCGGGTGCGACCTCGCTCCACGCGGTAGAAGAGATGCCTTATGGAGAACGCTCGGGCGGTGTCCGGGATCCCTTCGGGAATCACTGGTACATCGCGACGAATCGCGGGCCCAGCCACATTCCCGAGGGTTTGCGGACGGTGAATTCGTACCTGCACCCCGCCGACGCCGACAAGCTGATCGAGTTTCTGAAGCTGGCGTTCGACGCAGCAGAAGTCGACGTGTACCGCGCGCAGGAGGGCGGTCCGGTGACGCACGCGAAAATCCGGCTCGGCGACACGATCCTCGAAATGGGCCAAGCTCACGGTCCCTACGCACCGATGCCGACCGGGCTGCATTTCTACGTGCCCGATGTAGACGCCGTGTATGCTCGCGCGCTCGAGGCCGGCGCCACATCGATCAGCGCTCCCGCCGACCAGCCCTATGGCGAGCGCGGCGCCGGGGTTCGCGATCCGGCGGGCAACTCCTGGTTCCTGGCGACGCCGCTGCGAGTGGGTTAGGCTTTCCGCCCGTCGTACGACTCTTCCCGTCCGAACAGGTATACGCCGCTCGAATCATTCACCGGGGCAGCCGGCACTGGAATCCCCTTTTCCACGTAGGGCCGGATCATGGCAGCGATCCGTTCGGCGGCGACTTCCGCGGCGTCGCGCGAGTAGCTGCGGAAGCACAATTGGCTCCAGCCATTCGATCGCACGGCGTCCAGCAGTGCTTCACCTTGCAAGTGGCCGGGGGCGCGCACATTTTCGATGGAGAGCCTGGAGTCCATGCCCATCATCCGCGCGAGGTCCAGCGAGGAGGAATCCAGCAGCCAGCGGCGGATGCCGTGCCGGGCGGCATCGGCCGCGAGGGCTTCGACCGCGGCGCCATCCAGGTACATGAGGAGCCCTTCGGTGATCATGAGGGCCGGGGCTCCGGCGGCGGCTGCGAACAAGACCGCACGCTGCGCCTGGGCGGTGACATCCGCGGCCACGCAATCGAGAAGGCACCTGGGTTTTTCGGCAGCCATAGCGCGCTTTTTGTAGTCCAGCATGTCCGGAAAATCGGCTTCGATCCACCGCAAGTGCGGTGGAAGCTCGAGACGCCACGGGCGCGTGTCGAGCCCGGCTCCGACACTCAGGACGACCTGGATGCTTTCCTGCGCGATCGTCCGGAGGACCAGGTCATCGAGGAAGCAAGTGCGGACCCCGATGCCGAAACACATCAACTGCCAGCCGGTGATGCCATGCAGGATCGCATCGCCGCGCGGCCCGGCAAGCCTTTCGGCAAAGGGATCGCGCACCAATCCGTCGGCGCGCGCGGTTTCGAGAGCGCGGCAGGCCGCCACCATGAGGGCGGTGTCGCTGACATGCTGGATCTGGTCCGGGCTGTCGGGAGACATGATTCATTATCGGAAATCGGGGGCGGCCACGGCTCAACGGCGGGTGAGCGCGACGGCCGGTAAGAGGAGATGTATACAACATGCCCCGCGAACACGGGGTGGCGAGAACCCAGCGCCACACACATCGCATCATCTTTCACGGACGTCCCGGTTTTTTCTCCGGTGCTCCGAACTTCGCAGTGGGCATTGCGAGCGGCCTTAGAAAAGGAGCTTCAGGGCGAGCTGGATGTTCCGTCCGAGGCCCGCGCTGCTGATCACTCCAAAAGTCGCCGAGCCGAAAGATCCACCGGGCGCGCCAAACGGCGGCGTGTTGGTGATGTTGAACGCCTCAGCGCGAAACTGCAGGCGCAACCTTTCTGTAGGAATGAACTCCCGGTGGACCGCCAGATCGAGCGACTTCCGCCCGGGTGCATGCAGCACATTCCTTCCCAGGTTTCCGTATGAATACAGTGGCTGCGATGCGAAGGCTGCCGTGTTAAACCATTCGTAGATGCTCTGCTGGAAGCCGGAGGTAGGATCGCCGACCACATTGGGCCGGTCGGCTCCGCCGGTGTTGGAGCGGGCGGCGGAATTCGTGATATCAAACGGTATCCCCGTGGTCGAAACCACGACGCCTTGAATGCCCCATCCCTTGGCGAGAAAGGCCGCCGGACCCTTTGCGCCTTTGGCGAATGGCATGGTGTAATCGGCCAGCAGCGTGAAGCGCTGCCGCAGATCCAGGTAGGAGTTCCCGTATTCCGTTTTTGGATTGTTCAGAATCGACGGTTCGTCATCCAGGCTATGCGCCCAAGTGTAAGTGGCGAGGAGACTAAGCCCGTTTTGAAATCGATGCTCCAAGGTCGCTTGCAGGCCCTGGTAGTTCGTGTTATACCAGGGGGCCGCAATGGCGATCGAAGACACATTGGGGAATACGGAATAGTACGGCGTCCTGGGCAGAACCGCGCCGGGTCCCGGGGGGGCCAAGT
>Ga0335081_10019324_pt1 | contig 11015 bp, 10 predicted proteins | sample Lox_Sample_35_FD_206713 | JGI IMG/M metagenome (GOLD analysis project Ga0335081, IMG submission 206713) | Soil microbial communities from Loxahatchee National Wildlife Refuge, Florida, United States - Lox_Sample_3.5 | ecosystem: Environmental > Terrestrial > Soil > Wetlands | place: USA...
GAGGCAAGTTCCACCGATCGCTACGACGAGACTTATCCGCAAGCCTCGATCATTCGCTATCAATTTGCGGCTCGCGGCGACATGCCTCCCGTTAAGTTCACCTGGTATGACGGCGGACTGAAGCCCGCCCGTCCGGAAGAATTGGAGCCCGGACGTCCCTTGAAAGGGACGGGTGACGAAGACGAGGGTCTGCTCTTTATCGGCGATACTGGAAAGATTCTCTGCGGATTTAACGGCCGCGGCCCCAAACTGATTCCACAGTCGAAGATGGACGCGTTTCAACAGCCGCCAAAGACGCTACCCCGATCACCCGGAAACGAGCGTGAGTGGCTGGATGCCTGCAAAGGCGGAAAAACAAAGCCGGGCGGCAATTTCGAGTTTGAAGGCATGGTCACCGAGACGCTCTTGCTTGGCAATGTAACAGTCTGCACGGGCGAGAAAATCTCGTGGGATCGCACAAGTCTTAAAGCAAACAACTCGGATCTCGGTCAGAAATACATTCATCCGGATCGCAGGAAAGGCTGGGAGCTTTAATCACCCTTCAGCAAAATTTCTCATACTTAAGGAGGCTCTCATGCCCGCAATTACACGACGCACCTTTTGCAAAGCTGCTTCCACTCAAGCCGCAGTCATAGGTCTGCTCTCTTCCGGGGTGTTGAAGCTCCATGCCAATCCGCTGGGTTTGCCGATCGGATGCCAGACATGGCCCGTTCGCGAAATGATTGAAAAGGATTTTCCAGGGACTCTGAAGAAACTGGCCTCGGCAGGCTTCCAGAGCATCGAACTCTGCTCCCCGGCCGGGTACAGCGATAACGGATTTGGTGGTCTCGCCAAATACAAAGGTTCAGAACTGAAGAAAATCATCAACGATGCCGGCCTGACCTGCGTGAGTTCACACTTCGGCATGGACGAACTCCGGCAAAATCAAGACGAGCGCATTGCGTGGGCCAAAGATGTTGGCCTCACGCAGATGCTTGTCGCGAGTCTCGGTGGCCCGAAGAATCCCACGATGGATGACGTAAAGCGCGCCGCCGACGAATACAACAAGATGGGCGAGAAAGCCGCAAAAGCGGGCATCCAGCAAGGGCTACACAACGAAGACTTCGAGCTTTCCACGGTCGATGGAAAACGCACCTACGACATTCTGTTCGATCTGCTCGATCCCAAGTTCGTTAAGTTCCAGTTCCAGGTTTCAACCATCAGCAAAGGCTACGACGCCGCCCAGTATTTCAAGAAATACCCGGGACGGTTTGTCTCCATGCATGTACAGGGTTGGTCGGCCGACACAAAAAAGATCGTCGCTGTCGGAGAAGGCACTCTCGATTGGAAAAATATCTTTTCAGCCGCAAAGACCGGCGGAATCAAGAACTACTTCGTCGAGATGAAATTGGAAATGATGCAGGCCAGCGTACCGTATCTTCGCAATCTGCAGGTGTAATGACACGGCTTCTCACGCAAGAAAAAGAGCCCAGCTTCCGCGCTGGGCTCGCATTATTTTTGTGCAACAGCCTCAGTGGGTCATTCCACCGCCGGCGGACTTGCAAGTCTTCGAAATGTGTTTTACCGAGCTGACCTGTAGCGTCTGACTCGATCCGCTCGTGGAAGCGGTGCTTCCCGATGCACCGGAACTGGACATACCGGTTATTTTCACTTCGTGACCGACATGCTCGCTCAGCGTGGCCGCATCGCCGGTTAGCTGATACTCCATGCCTTTTTTGTCAGTGAGCGTAAAGTTGCCATTGGAACCGCTCAGGCAACCTTCCACCGTCATTTGGCCGCCCGCTCCGGTTCGGCTTTGAGCCGTGCTCTGTTGAGCTCCGTAGCCCGAACTTGAGGGCGTTGAGCTGTCCTGCGCAACCGCCCACGATAGCCCAAGCAGCAGAACAGACACGATCATTAATACTTGTCTCATAGATGCGACCTCCAATCGATTTTCCGATGAAATTGTCGATCTCAAAATCCCGGATTGGAGGGCAGAACACTCCGAGAAAACGTCGACATGCAGAATTGTCCTTTGGCCAGCCCAGAACCCCAATACCGTACTTACCTTAGACGCTCTCGGGTATTCACTTGAAAAACGTGGCCGATCCGGAGCTGGCTGGTCGGATATGAAAAGGAGCTGCTTTCGATGTGGATCTTAGGCAGCTTCGTCGTCACGCCTTCTCGGCGGGACTTCTTCCGGATTTCCGTATTCTTCGTGGGTGTGGGTGGGGCGCTCCGGATGATTGGCGGCGTCCTCCACGCCTTCCACTGCCGACGCCTCGACTGCCTGATCCGTATCGGCCAAATCTTCCACCGAGTCTTCGGTCGCTTCCGGTTCGTCCGAAAGCCCAAGAGAACTCGCCGACTGCCCAGCGCTGTTCGTCCCCACTTCGCTCGGATCCGATCCCAGTTCGTCAAGTTGAGCTTCGAGATCGCCCTTCCGCTCCGGTGAACGTTCGTCCAGATTCTTGTCGACCTCGTTACGCATCTTTCCCACCTTCCTATTTTTCTTATAACGCTCTCGCACAGGCCTCCAACTCCGGTCTTCCCTGTATTTCATTGCCAGCAATCCGTAACACTCCTTTAACAACTCTTCTGCGGATTCGCTCCTCCAAATTGTGAGGAACTCTGAAGGAAGAATGCCGAAATCACAAAAGTTCAACCCGACAAAACTCAATCCCTTTAGCGATAAGAAGAACAGTGTCGTGAATGCGGTCGTCGAAACCCCAGGCGGCAGCCGCAACAAATTCAAGTATGACGAGAGCCTTGGTTGCTTCACCCTTTCTGGCGTCCTGCCTGAAGGTATGGTCTTCCCGCACGCCTTCGGATTTGTACCCAGGACCAAAGCGGCTGATGGAGATCCCGAAGACATTCTCATCCTGATGGATGAGCCCTCTTTCGCGGGCTGCGTTGTTCCGAGTCGACTCCTCGGAGTTATGGAGGCCGAACAGACCGAACGAGACGGCACACGCGAGCGCAACGACCGTCTGATTGGTATCGCCGCCCAGAGCTACGAGTATTCCGAAGTCCAGACTCTTGACGATCTTGACAAGCACGTGCTGAAGCAGATCGAGCAGTTCTTCATCAATTACAACAAGGAGAAGGGCAAGAAGTTTCGCGTCCTGCAGATGCGAGGACCAAAGCAGGCGCTGAAACTATTGAAGAAAAGCATTCAATAAATCTGATGATAGACATTCTCATTCGGTTCCTGATCGGAGGAGTTGTCGTTTCGATGTTCGCCGTCATCGGCGATCTGTTCAAACCGAAAAGCTTCGCAGGTCTCTTCGGCGCTGCTCCATCACTCGCTCTGGCTACCATCCTTCTGACGGTCCGCAAAGAAGGCGCTCAATACGCCGCAACTGAAGCACACTCTATGCTCGCCGGCGCCGCCGCATTCCTTGTCTACAGTTCAGCAATAAGCTGGTTCATGATGCATAGGGAATGCAAAGCCCTGTCTGTATCGGCAGGATTCCTGATCATCTGGGCAGTTGTGTCCTTTGGATTGTGGTTCATCCTCATTAAATGATGTATGAGAGTGAAAGTTGACACTTCCGGGCTAAAGGCGACGAATTTGCACCAGCTCGTGTTGCGATTCATCTTCGGCGGCCTGATCACCGCCGCCGCTGGCATTATCGCCAAAATGTACGGCCCCGGCGTTGGAGGACTCTTCCTCGCCTTTCCCGCGATCTTTCCTGCTAGTGCGACTCTCATTGAAAAGCATGAACGAGAAAGAAAGCAGAAAACTGGTCTCCATGGAACTGTCCGTGCACGCAAAGCTGTGGCAATCGACGCTGCCGGCGCGTCTATTGGGTCCATCGGCCTTCTTGCGTTTGCTCTCGTAGTCCAAAAACTAATCGTCAGTCATCGCCCGTCGCTGGTCATCGTCGCGGCGACGGCTGCCTGGATGCTCGTCTCCTACTTCCTTTGGATAATCCGCAAACGCTTGTAGCAGAATGAGCTACCAATCCCTGAAAAATTCCCAATAGCTGTAATAATCCGGCTCCCCTCCCGTCTTTAGTGGTGTAAGCAGTACCGGGAGGTAGTAACCTGCGAAGCGTACTGATAGAGGAACCGGCAATCGCCATCCCTGACGAACTCGAGAGGGCTTTCCGGGCGAACCACGGGCTGGTATTCCGCACAGCCTATCGCATCACCGGGAACGCCTCCGACGCGGAAGACGTCCTGCAGACCGTCTTTCTGCGTTTGCTGAATCGCAAAGACTCCTCTGGCGCCGTGCACAGCGAACAGAGCTATCTTCGCCGCGCCGCGATCAATGCATCGCTCGATCTGCTGCGCTCACGACAGGCCGATCGCACCACAGAACTGACGGATTACCCCGACGGCCATGTCCACAGTGAGAGTACCGACCTAAGGCGAGCCTTGGCCCGCGCTCTCAGCACTCTGGAACCACGGTCGGCGGAAGTATTCACCCTGCGCTTTCTCGAGGGTTTTACGAACCCGCAGATCGGCGCAATGCTCGGCTTATCACAAGTACTCGTAGCCGTGATCGTGCACCGTGCACGGCGGCAGCTTCGCAGAGAACTCGGCGCATACCTAGGAGAGAGATCATGAACGATAAACAGTTTGACCAGCTATTGTCTGCAATTCGTAGTGAAGAGGTTCCCGAGACCGTCGTGGACCAGGCAAGCGACCGCGTATGGAAATCCATCACCGGCGATGCTCATCCCAGCGCTCAACCACTCCGTTCTTGCGCCGACTTTCAGTCGCTCATCCCCGTCTATTTGGCGAAACAACTGACGGGACCTCGAGCCCTGCTGTTTGAAGATCATGTGCACTCCTGCGTCAGCTGCCGTCATGCCATCGAACGTAGAAGGGGCGATGAAGTCCAGACGATCGTGCGGCTGGAGCCAAAGCGCGCCCTCTGGTCCGGCTGGCGATGGGCCATGAGTGCGGTCGCGGTAGCAGCGGTCGCGCTCGTAACCTTCGCCTTCTTGAATGGATCGCTTCCGGGACAACACGCCGTGCGCGCAGAAGTCGAATCTGTCGGCGGCTCGCTCTACGCCGCAGACGGCGATACCGCCCGTCTGATTCCCGCCGGATACGAGATCCACAACGGTGAGGAAGTCCGCACGGCAAAAGGCTCCACGGCAGTTGTTCGCTTGCTTGATGGCTCCCTCGTCGAGATGGGCGCACGCTCGTCCCTTTCTGTCTCCAGGCGCTGGAAGGGAACCACGATTGACCTGCAGGGCGGCCAAGTGATCGTGCAGGCCGCTAAGCAGCGCACCGGGCATCTCTACGTCGCCACGGATGACGGCCTTGTTTCCGTGAAAGGAACCGTCTTTTCAGTGAATCACGGTCTTAAAGGATCCCGAGTTGCGGTAATTGAGGGCGTCGTTCACGTCGACTTCGCCGGTAACGAGACCGATCTGCATCCCGGCGAGCAAGCCACCTCGGGTCCAAGCGTCTCGAAAGTTCCCATCCAGAATGAAATTGCCTGGAGCCGTAACTCCGCGAAGTACCTCGCGCTGCTGGGCGAGTTCTCCATGCTTCAGAAGCAGTTCGCCGCGATTCCCGGACCTGGATTGCGCTATTCCTCCGACCTGCTGCCGCTCATTCCGGAGAACGCTGTCGTCTATGCCGCCATCCCGAATCTGACCAACACGATCGGGGAAGCCACGCGCCTCTTCGACGATCGGCTGCAGCAGAGCCCAGAGTTGCGCACCTGGTGGCGTCAGCAACAGAAGGGAAATGGCCCGAAGCTCGAAGACGTCCTGAACGAATTCAAGACCTTCAGCAGCTATTTGGGGGATGAAATCGTACTCGCGGTCGCCAAGCAGGGCACGAACTATACGGCTCCGATCGTTCTCGCGCGCGTCAAGCAGCCCGGGCTCGAGGACTTCATCCAAAACGAAAACAGCAGATTCAATACCAATGGCGCGCAGAATTCGCTACAGATTGTTCACGATCCAGCGAGCGCGGTTGCCGGCACAGGACGCCCGATGCTTGTCTATATCGAAAACGGCCTGCTGATCGCCACCCCGGAGCCGCTCGAACTGCGGCGCATCGCGCAGCGCTCCGCCTCCGGCAATTCCGCCCAGGAAACTCCATTCACCCAACACATTGCCCATTCCTACCAGCAAGGCGTGGAGTGGCTTTTCTGCGCAGACATGGAACAAATTGTGCAGCAGAACGTACAAGCTAATAGCAACCGGCATGATCTGCCGCCGGGAATGGGAGATGTTCGCTACTTGACGCTGGAACATCGTGAACTCGACGGCAAGCCTGAGAGCCGTGCAGATCTTATGTTCGCTTCGCAGCGTCAGGGAATCGCGTCATGGCTAGCGGCACCAGCATCCATGGGGTCGCTCGGATTCGTTTCTCCCGACGCTCACATGGTCACTTCCGCGGTCATCAAGAACCCGAGAAGCATCATGGAAGAAATCTTCAAGATGATCGGAACCAGCGATGCGAACTTCACGCAGAATATCGCGGAATTCGAATCGAAGACCGGCGTCAACGTACTCGACGATATCGCCGCTCCCCTGGGTGGCGAGGTGACCATGGCCTTTGATGGCCCAGTCCTTCCAACTCCGCGCTGGAAGCTGATCTTCGAGGTCTACGACCCGACGACCCTGCAATCCACCATCGAGAAGATGGTCGATGCCTTCAATCGTGAGGGCGCAGTAAATGGGCACACTCTGCGACTCACGACAAAGCAGATCAACTCGCGCACGTACTACGTAGTCACCAACCCTGGCAACAAGTTGAATGCGGAAGTTGATTACACGTTCGTCGACAGCTATCTGATCGCGGCTCCCGACGCAGCGACGATTACAAGGGCCATCCAATCCCGCGAGGCTGGGTACACTCTTCCGAACTCCTCGACTTTCAAGGCTCTGCTCCCAGCGGATAGCTACACGAACTTCTCCGCGATCTTCTATCACAACCTCGGCCCAGTGGTCGGCCCTCTAGCGGATCAAGTTAAGAGCTCAGGAGCCGTGACTCCGCAACAGCGGCAGTCCATCGACTTCTTGACGGCGAACACTGCACCCGGACTCATCTATGCCTATGGCGAGCCCAACAGCATTATCGTAGCCAGCAACACAGGGTTCATGGGATTTGATCTGGGAACTCTATTGACAATAAGCCATAATGGCCCCTTCATGCCTCAAATGTTGTTAGGCGGCATGGCGAATCGCACCACGGCACCCATACAGTGAGCACGCTCGTTCAACCAGGAGCACCAGCCGGCACAGTTGCATCGTCGCGAGCTGGTGCTCCGCCGTTGATCGAACTCCAGAATCTCTCCGTCCGCTTCGGCAAGCGCGATATCTTACGAAATCTCACCGCCTCCCTCCAGGGACAAGCTATCGGATTGCTAGGCCCGAATGGCGCGGGCAAGTCAACACTCATTAACACTCTTCTCGGTTTCTACAAACCACACTCTGGTTCCGCGCGCGTCTTCACGCACGACATCGCAACCGGGATGCGCCAGATTCGTTCGCTCGTCGGATACATGCCCGAAAACGATGCCTTCATTTCGAAAATGAGTGCCGTTTCGTTCGTCCAGATGATGGGCGAACTCGCCGGCCTTCCCTCAGAAATGGCGTTGGAACGCGCCCACGAAGCTCTTTTCTATGTCGGACTGGCCGAAGCGCGATACCGAAATTTGGGAACCTACTCACTCGGCATGAAGCAACTGGCAAAGCTTGCGCAGGCGATCGTCCACGGCCCGAAGCTGCTGATCCTTGATGAACCGACCAATGGTCTCGATCCTTCGGCCCGTCAGCGCATGATTCGCATGATTCGCGAAATCCGCGACACGCGCGAGATGCGCATCGTGCTCTGCTCTCATCTTCTGCGCGATGTTGAGGACACATGTGACGAAGTTCTGATCCTCAAGGGCGGGCAGATCGCCCACTACTGCAACATCGAGGAAGAGCGCCGTGCGAACAAACGCTTCCTCGAACTGGAGACCTACGGCGCAAATGGCGATTTCACCGCGGCTATCGAAAAACTCGGCTGCGAGTGTGCCATCTCGACAAATCGTCTGAAGCTGGTCCTGGCAGACGGAATTAACAGCGGCGACATCTTCCGGCTCGCCGCCGAGCAGAACGTTCGCATTCGTCGCCTCAATTTCCGCCGGGATACGCTGGAAGACATTTTCCTGAAAGCAATGGAGAGTTAACAGCTCACATGACCGAGAGTACCAATGGCAATCTATAGGCGCAGCTACAAACCGTACACCGGCTCGCTGACTCCGGCATGGTCACGCTTCCTCGTGCTCTTCCGTTATTCGCGCAAAACGCTCTTCCGTTCGAAGTTTCAGACTGGACTCTTTGTCATCTGCTTCTTCTTCCCGCTCCTATGTCTCGGCGCGATCTACCTGGCTCACAATGCGAGCTTCCTCGCGCAGATGGGCGTTCCACCTGAAATCCTCACGATCGATAATCGCTTTTTCTTTCATTTCCTCGGCGTTCAAGGGGTGCTCGCGTTCCTCATGACGGCCTTCGCCGGACCAGGCTTGATCTCACCCGATCTCGCCAATGGAGCGCTACCACTCTACTTCTGCCGCCCATTCTCACGAGCCGAATATGTCCTAGGCAAATCTTCGGTCCTCGGAATCCTGCTTTCTGAAATCACCTGGATCCCCGGCCTCGTACTCTTCACCGTCCAGGCAAGTCTCGCCGGAGCAAGCTGGACCTGGCACAATCTCTGGATCGCTGGCAGCCTCATCCTCTCTTCATTAATTTGGATCGCGATCCTCTCGCTGCTCGCAATGGCGCTTTCCGCCTGGGTGAAATGGAGAATTGTTGCCGGAGCTCTGCTGCTTGCAATGATGTTCTTTGGCGCTGGATTCGGACAGGCCATCAACGCGGTTCTAAGAACCAATGTCGGGTACTTCCTCAATGTCGCTTATCTGATGACGACAGTCTGGAAGAGCCTGTTTCAAATGCCCGACGAGGCAATAGCATCCTCTCAGGCATGGATTGCGCTGCTCCTTTATTGCGCCGTTTGCCTCTGGCTTCTTCTTCGCAAGGTGCGTGCTTACGAGGTGGTCCGGTGAGCGATCGCATCATCTTCGAAGAGGTTTCGAAGTTCTACGGCGAGATTCTCGGCGTTAACCGCGTCAACCTCTCGATCCCTCCGGGAATCACGAGCCTCGTTGGCCCCAACGGTTCCGGGAAAACCACGCTCATGAACCTGATGACCGGACTAGTCCGGCCATCACGCGGCCAGATTCATGTGCTCGGATACAAAACCGACGACCCGGAAAATCTCTTCAAGATTGTTGGCTACTCGACCCAGTTCGATGCCTTTCCGAAAGGGCTGACCGGTTTTGAATTCCTCTATTCCTACCTGCGCCTGTCGGGACAGGAAGCGTCGATGTGCGAACGCCTAGCCTGGCGCGCCATTGAACGTGTGAACCTGACGGAAGCTGCTAACCGAAAAGTGGCCAGCTATAGCAAAGGCATGCGTCAGCGCATCCGCCTCTCCCAGGCGCTGGCTCACGATCCCAAGGTCCTGGTTCTCGATGAACCTCTCAACGGTCTCGACCCACTCGCGCGCGCCGAGATGATCGCGTTGTTTCGTGCCGCTGCAGCCGAGGGTTGTTACGTGATCATCTCCAGCCACATTCTGCATGAGGTCGACCTCATCTCCGACCAGGTAGTCATGCTCAGCAACGGCTACGTTGTTGCCGAGGGCAACATTCAAAGCGTTCGCGGAGAAATTCAGGAACATCCCACGCAGATCATGATCCGCTGCAATCGACCGCGGGAGCTTGCGGCCAAAATGCTTAATAGTAACCATGCGATCGAAATCTCCATACACAAAGATGAGCACGGCCTGCTGCTGAAGACACGTGATACCGACCGCTTCTATCTCGCAATGAACGGAATGGCGATGAATGGAATCGAAATCGAATCCATCGCGCCTGCCGACGACGACGCTCTCTCCATCTACGAATATCTGATCGGCAATGAGGAGGTGGCCCGATGAACCGGGTCTGGTGGGCTCAGATCAAAGCGGTGATGCGCCTGGAATTCAAGAAGACTCTCTTCGCCCGTCGCGGCCTGTGGATCTACGTGCTGGCTGCCCTGCCCGTAGCCCTCTACATTGCATTCGCGGTCGTCGTTGGTAACCAGCAGCACGGAGCTGAAAAACTCGCTCGGCGTAGCGAGAAAGCATTGACGTATCGCGACCTGACCTCAGTCAAAGAGGGTATGACAAAACAAGAAGTGCTCGCGCTGCTCGGCAAGCCGCCCGTCGCCGACCACTGGAGCGAAGAACGTCCGACTGATTCTGGATCGAACGTGAAGATCGAGCACGAGGACTACCACTATTCCGACGGACAGAGCGATCTATACGTAAATCTCGCAGACGGCAAAGTCACAAACCTCGCGATAAACAGCTACGATGACCCCGGCCGCGACTCAATCATGTTCGCGGGAATCTTCCAGTTCTTCTTTCTGCGCCTTGCCGTCTTCTTTGGATGCCTCGGAGTTTTCATGAACCTGTTCCGCGGGGAAGTCCTCGATCGCAGTCTCCACTTCTATTTCCTCGCGCCAATTCGCCGTGACGTTCTTATGGCGGGCAAGTTCCTCGCAGGCCTGCTCGCAACCTGCACGATCTTTGTCACCAGCGAAATCCTGCAGACCTGCGCCTTCCTCTGGCACTTCACCGCGCGACAGCAAGATCTGTACCTGTACCACAATCACGGACTGGAGCATGCCGGCATCTACATCGGTGTAACAGTGCTCGCCTGCATTGGCTATGGAGCTTTCTTCCTCGTCGCCGGCATGGTCTTCCGTAACCCTATCGCGCCCGCGGCCATCGCTCTGATCTGGGAAAGCATTAATCCCTTTCTTCCGAATATACTCAAGCAGATCAGCATCATCTACTATCTGAAATCTCTCTGCCCTGTCGATGTCCCGGTTGACCCCGGTACACCGCCCATTCTCGCGCTGTTAATTTCCAACGGTGACCCGGTCTCCGCGCCTCTGGCGATCCTCGGCATTCTGGTCGTTTCCGTGATTGCCCTCTATGTCTCGAGCATCCGGGTGCGTCGC
>Ga0335081_10019326_pt1 | contig 11015 bp, 10 predicted proteins | sample Lox_Sample_35_FD_206713 | JGI IMG/M metagenome (GOLD analysis project Ga0335081, IMG submission 206713) | Soil microbial communities from Loxahatchee National Wildlife Refuge, Florida, United States - Lox_Sample_3.5 | ecosystem: Environmental > Terrestrial > Soil > Wetlands | place: USA...
GGTCGAGAGCGCGGCGACGATCCATACCATCGACTGGCTGCTTACCAACCTCGAACGCGAGCGCGGACTGACGGCCGGTGGCATCGACCTGATCCCGATCGTCGAGACGGCAAAGGGCCTAACCAATATCGAAGCAATCCTTGGCGCCGGCACCCGCGTCAAGCATTGCGCGTTCGGCGCCGGCGACTTCACCCTTGACGTCAACATGATCTGGGGCCGCGCCGAAAATGAGCTGGCCTATGCCCGCGCCCGCGTCGTCACCGCGAGCCGGGCCGCCGGGATCGAGGCGCCGCTCGACACCGTCTGGGTCGACCTGCAGGACGAGGAGGGGCTCGAGGCCTCGACCCGCCTGGCCCTGGGCATGGGTTTCCAGGGCAAGATGTGCATCCACCCCAACCAGATCCCGGTGGTCAACCGGGTCTTCACCCCGACCAACGCCGAGATCGACTTCGCCGAGCGGGTCGTCGCCGCCTTCGCCCGAGCCGAGAAGGAGGGCAGCGCGGCGATCCAGCTCGACGGCAAGTTCATTGACTACCCGATCGTCTACCGCGCCCAGCGCACCTTGGACGCGATGGCGGCGATCCGCGCAAAGGCTGGCAAATGACCGAGCCCATCCCCGGCCCTCTGACCGGCATTACCGTTCTCGATCTGTGCAGCTACCTCGCCGGCCCCTACGGCTGCACGCTCTTGGCCGATCTCGGCGCGACGGTGATCAAGATCGAGGCGCCGCAAGGTGATCAACTGCGCCACTTCCCGTCGAGTCTTCCCGGTGGGGACAGCCGGTTCTTTATCGGCGCCAATCGCGGCAAGCTGGCGCTCAGCCTCGACCTGAAGCAGAAGGAAGGCCTGGCGGCGCTGCACCGTATGGTCGAGCAGGCCGACGTGCTGATCGAGAATTTCCGCCCCTCGGTGCCGGTGCGGCTCGGGATCGACTACCCGCGGCTGAAAAAGATCAACCCGCGCCTGGTTTATGCCGGCGTCACCGGCTACGGCGACAGCGGTCCGCTCAGCGACAAGGGCGGGTTCGACCAGGTCCTGCAATGCCTGACCGGAATGACCGTGTTTCAGGGCGGCGGTATCGATAAGCCGCAACTCGTGCTCGGCTCGGTCGTCGACTATTTCACCTCCGCCCTGCTGGCCTACGGCGTCGCTGCCGCGCTGTTTCACCGCGAGCGCACCGGCAAGGGGCAGTACCTGGCGCTGTCGCTGCTGCGCAGCGCATTGACCATCCAAGCTGGGCGCTTCGTCTGGGCCGACAGCGAGGGCCGCGACGCGGTACGCGACTCCGGCACCGGTGGCTTGACTGGCATCCACCCGACCAAACAGGGCATGCTCTACATCTCGGTGCATTCAAACCATTTCTTCCGGGCGATGTGCGAGCTGGTTGGCCTCGGCGAGCTGGCCGACGACCCGCGCTACGACTCGATGCGCAAGCGGGCCACCGAGACGCCGGTGCTGGTGCCGAAGGTGCGCGCCGCGCTGGCGCAGAAGACCGCGCTGGAATGGGAGGAGTTGTTCGGCGAGCGCGTGCCGTGCGCGGCGGTTCGGCCAATCGAGGACATGTTCGACCACCCGCAGGTGCTCGCCGAGAACCTGGTCGCGGAGATCGATCACCCAGTCGTCGGCCGCTACCGCACGATGACCAAACCAATCGCCTTCGCCGACACTCCTGGCCCGGCGCCGACCCCCGCGCCGCTCCACGGCCAGCACTCGGACGAGGTGCTGGCGCGCTTCGGCTTCGCGCCCGCGGAGGTCGCCGCGTTGCGCGACAAGGGGGCAGTGCAGTAAGGCTTACTACGCGTCGCCGGAGACCGGCTCCTGCAGCCAGCGCGACAGGAGCCCTGCGATCACCGCGCCGAGGATTGGCGCGGCCCAGAAGAGCCAAAGCTGGCCGATATACTCGCCGCCGGCGAACAGCGCCGGCCCGGTGCTGCGCGCCGGGTTGACCGAGGTGTTGGTGACCGGGATCGACACCAAATGGATGAGGGTCAGCGCCAACCCGATCGGGATGCCGGCGAACCCGACCGCAGCGCCCTTCGACGTCGTGCCGATGATGATGAAGAGGAAGAAGAAGGTCATCACCGCTTCCATCAGGAAGCAGCCGCCGAGCGCGTACTTGCCGGGGCTGAGCTCGCCGTAACCATTGCTGGCGAAGCCGCCGGGAACCCACCCGACATGGCTCGAGGCAATGACCCACAGCACCGCCGCCGCCGCAATCGCCGCGATCACCTGGGCGGCGACATAGGGGATGACGTGGCGGGTGGCGCAGCGCCCGGCCGCCCACAGCCCGATCGTTACCGCCGGGTTGAAATGCCCGCCCGAGACATGACCGACCGCATAGGCCATCGTCAGCACCGTCAGGCCGAAGGCGAAAGCCACGCCGAGAAAACCGATCCCCAGGTTGGGAAAGCCGGCTGCGAGCACCGCCGCGCCGCAGCCGCCGAAGACCAGCCAGAACGTGCCGAAGAATTCGGCGGCGACCCGCCGTCCGGTATCGCTTTCCATCGGTTCCCCCTCGTCGGTCCGGCGCCGGTTGAATACGGCGCCGCCATTAAACGCATCTTACCCGCCGACAACGGGAAAAGGGTCTCAGTATTCCTTGTAATTGAGGAACTTGCCGCTCATGGTCACCTTGACGCGGTCACCCTTCGGATCGGACTGGCGCTCGACCGAGAGGTCGAAATCGATCGCGCTCATGATGCCGTCGCCGAATTCCTCCTGGATGAGTTCTTTGATGCTCGGCCCCCATACCTGCATGATCTCGTAGAAACGGTAGATCAGCGGGTCGGTCGGGATCGCCGTCGGCAGGCCGCCGCGATAGGGCACCTCCTGCAGCAGCAGCGTTTCTTCCTCGCCGAGGCCGAACAGTTTAGCGGCGCGCTCTGCCTGCTCCGGATGCAGCTTCATCTCGCCCAGCAGCGCCGCGGTCAGATAGACCGGCGAACCGCCGCCGATCTCGGCGCAGATCGTTTTCCAGCTCAGTTTCTTGAGCCGTTTGGCGGTGAGGATCTTTTCGGTGACTTCGGTCCGTCGCATGAGAACCTCCCTGTTCTTCAACAAGGAATGCTCCGCAACCGCCATGCCAATCGGCTAAGCTTGGCGCATGCGAACGCTCAGCGTTCTCGACCAATCGCCGGTGCGGCAGGGCGTGACCCCGCGCGATGCGCTGATGGAGACAATCGAGCTCGCACGTCATTGCGAGGCGCTCGGCTACCGGCGCTATTGGCTGGCCGAGCACCACGCAACCCCGGCGCTTGCTGGCAGTGCGCCCGAGATCATGATCGCCCGCATCGCCGCCGAGACCAGCCACATCCGCGTCGGCTCGGGCGGGGTGATGCTGTCACATTACAGCTCGCTCAAGGTTGCCGAGCAGTTCCGCATGCTGGAGACGCTCTATCCCGGGCGTATCGATCTCGGCATCGGCCGCGCGCCGGGTAGCGACCAGCTGACCGCGGCAGCGCTGGCGCATGGGCCCGGTGCGCTCGGCATCGAGCATTTCCCCAACCAGATCGCCGATCTTATCGGCTATCTCGAACACACGATCCCGAGCGAGCACCCATTCTCGCGCATTCAGCTTAGCCCGGACGGCGAAACGCTGCCGGAAATCTGGATCCTCGGTTCGAGCGACCAGAGCGCGATCTTCGCCGCCTATTTCGGCCGCGCCTTCTCGTTCGCGTATTTCATCACCGATGAGGGCGGGCCCGAGATCATGGCCGCCTATAAATCCCAGTTCCGCCCGTCGGCGAGGCTCGCCACGCCGCAGGCGAGCATCGGCGTCTTTGTCATCTGCGCCGACAGCGAGGAGCGCGCCCATTACCTCGCCGCCAGCCGCGACCTGGCGCGGCTACGCCAGCGCACCGGCCATCCGATGCCGTTTCCACCCCCCGAGGAGGCGCTCGCCTATCCCTATACCGAGGCGGAGCGCCGCCTGGTCGACTACCACCGCCGCCGCCAGATCGTCGGCACGCCCGAAACGGTGAAGCCGCGGCTGGAGGCTCTCGCTGCCGGCTATGGGGTCGACGAAGTCGTGGTGCTGACCATCACCCACGACTACGAAGCGCGCAAACGCTCTTACGCGCTGCTCGCCGAAGCGTTTGGGCTGGCGCCGCCGCGGGGCTGAGACGATTGCGCCGGATGGTCACAGGACTGCTCTCCGTCGCACTAGCGGTCGCCGCCCTCTGTCTGGCGCTGCGTCTCTACATGGGCCGCGCCGCCGAGGACGCGCTGCGTCCCGGCGAGCGCGTCGCCCTATCGGATCTGCGCGATCCGATCCCTGGCAACGCCTTCCTCGCCTGCCCGCCCGGCTATTGCGCGGCGACCGCGGCCGAGAGCCCGGTCTTCGCGCTGCCGGTCGATCGCCTCGCCAAGGACTGGGCCCAGGTGATCGCGAGCGAGCGCGGCGTCGTCCAGGTGGAGGACCAGCCGGCTGCGCAGCGGATCGTCTTTATCCAGCACACGCCGCTCTTACGTTTCCCCGACATCGTCACCGTCGAGTTCGTCGCCCTAGCGCCCGACCGGTCGAGCGTCGCGATCTATAGCCGGGCGCGCTACGGGCGCGGCGATTTCGGCACCAACCGGAGGCGTGTACTGCGCTGGCTGGATCGAGTGGCACGGATCGCCGGCTAGTATAGTCCGCCGGTGCCGGTCATCACCGTTCGCGGCGGCGGAACGACCGTGCCAACCGGCAAGGGCGAGAGGCCGTCCGTCACTGGATTGCCGTCATTCGAATCGGCCGTTGGGTCAGCCGCGATCTGATCGCTATCTTGTCCCGTTCTGGGCCCCGTGCCCGGGCGGAAGGCTTCGAGGATCGCATCCTTATCGCCAGATGTGGTCGGCTGGCCGCTGATCGAGTTGACCAGCACCATGTCGGCGCCGGGCGCCTCGGGGAATGGCACGGCCGGCGCATCCCGGAGCGCGTCGGCCATGAAATCGCGAAAGATCGGCGCCGCGACATTGCCGCCGGTTTCGCCGTCGCCCAAGGTGCGCGGCTGGTCGAATCCGACATAGCCGCCCGCCGCGATATCCGGAGAAAACCCGACGAACCACGCATCGTTCCAGTCGCTGGTTGTGCCGGTCTTGCCGGCGAGTGGCTTGCCGACCGTCGACACCTTGATACCGGTACCCTGCTGAACCACCCCCTCCATCATCGAGACGATCTGATGATCGGCGATCGGATCGACCATCGGCTCGGGCTTGGTCGGTCGGTAGAGCATCGGGCGGTCGGCGAATTGTGCATTCTTGAGGTAAATGACCGACGAATCGGGCGGGCCGACCGGGATATAGCCGAGCTCGGGTTCAGTCTTGTTGCGGGTACCCGCGACGATATAGCAGGTGACGCAGGCGCGTGTGCCCTTCTGATAGAGAATACGCCCGTGGCGGTCCTGCACGACGTCGATAAGCGAGGGCAGGATGGTGTGCCCGCCATTATCGAGCATGGAGTAGGCCGTGGTCAGCCGCAGCACAGTGGTGTCACCGGCGCCAAGCGCCATCGAATAGTAGAGCGGCATCTTGTCCATGATGCCGAATCGTTCGACCGTCTTGGCGATGGCCGGCAAGCCAATCAACGTCGCCAGCCGCGCTGTGGCCAGGTTGCGCGAATGCACCAGCGCCTGGCGCAAGGTCGTCGGGCCGACATAGCTGCCCTCGTAGTTGACCGGGCTCCATTTCGGCATGCCGGGCCCCTGATCGAGTTCGATCGGCGCGTCCTCGATGATGCTCGACGGGGTAAAATTGTTTTGCAGCGCGGTAACGTAGACAAACGGCTTGATTGCCGAGCCCGGCTGGCGTTTGGCCTGTACTGCGCGGTCGAACTGGCTCTGCTGGTAGTCCCAGCCGCCGACGATGGCGAACACCCGACCAGTCTTCGGGTCCATTGCCACAAACCCACCGCCAACGTCCGGGACTTGCCGCAGCCCGTAAAGCAGCAACCCGGGTCCATGTTTGGTCGCTGACGCTTCGGTGTTGAGCGGCTGGACCAGTACGATGTCGCCGGGACTCAGCACGTCCTGGGCACGATAGACCGCCGGACCCAGCCGCTGATCGGCGATCGCCCGCCGCGCCCAGCGCAGCTCCGTCAAAGGAACACGGCCGGCGACGCCACTCTTCAGCAGGATCTGCGCGCCGCCATTGTCAATGGCGGTCACCGCCGCGACGCGCCAGCTCGGCATCGCTGTCGGCTCGCTCATCGCGTGAAGCACGGCCTGTGCCGCCTGCGGTGTGGCGAGATGGGCAAGCGGCCCGCGCCAGCCGTGGCGGCGGTCATATTCAATGAGCCCGTTGCGAAACGCATTTTCGGCCATCGCCTGATACACCGGCACATAGCTGGTGCGGACGATGAGCCCGCCTTCATAGACCAGCTTTTCGCCGAAACGCTCGACCAGTTCGCGCCGTACCTCTTCGGCGAAATAACCGGCGCCGGTCGGGATGGACTCGACATGCGGGCGCGCGTCCAGTGGCTGTGCCTTGGCGCTGTCGGCCTCCGCCCGGGTGAGCCAGCCCTGTTCGGCCATGCTGTCGAGCACCCAGTCGCGGCGCGCCCTGGCCGCCTCGGGATGGCGCTGCGGGTTGTAGTTGTTGGGTGCCTTCGGCAAAGCGGCGAGAAACGCCGCCTCGGCTGGGGTGAGCTCGGCGAGTGTCTTGCCGAAATAGGTTTCGGCCGCAGCGGCGACGCCATAGGCGCCGGCCCCGAGGTAGATTTCGTTGAGGTAGATTTCGAGAATGCGGTTCTTGCTGAGCTGGTTCTCGATCCGGTAGGCGAGCAGCGCCTCCTTGATTTTGCGCGAGACCGAGAGCTCGTTGGTCAAGAGGAAATGGCGCACGAGTTGCTGGGTGACGGTCGAGGCGCCCAGCGGCCGCTGACCGTTCTTGTAGCGAACGATATCGGCGAGCGCCGCGCGCAGTATCGACAGTGGGTTGACCCCGTTATGGCTGAAGAACTCTCGATCCTCGGCAGCGAGGAATGCATGCACGACCAGAGGCGGGATGTCGTCAATCGGGGTGAGGATGCGGTGCTCGGTCGAATATTCGGCAATGAAAGTGCCGTCGCCGGCATAGACGCGGCTACCGGTTGCCGGCGCATAGGTCAGCAGCTGCTGATGGTCGGGCAGGTCACGACTGAAATGGGCGATCGCGAGCGCAAGTCCACCACCGACGAAGACTGCAACGAGAATGAAGACGACGAAGACCAGTTGTGCGAGGCCTCGCAAAAACCCGGTCGCCGCGCGCAACGCTGCCGCACCGTTTGGGTATTTTAGTAGTCCTTTCATAGGTTTAAACAATGCCATGCGCCGGTTGGTGGCGCCATGGGGCATTTCGCCCGCCTGCCTCGCCAATCGGCAAACAGCGATGGTTTTGGTTCATTCCCGCTCGATCTCAACAAAATATTTACCTTGTGGCGGTACTCAGCACGGCGTGGGAAGCCCTCAGTTTGGGCACCTGGAGGTGCGCCATCAGCGCGGCGAGCATTAGCCCCCCGGATCCGGATTGCTCCCTGCCCTTCACCGATCCGCGGCTGGAGCAAGTCTACCTTTACTGGCGCCGCAAGGCCTCGGGCCGGGCAATGCCGAGCCGCGTCGATATCGACCCGATCGAGATCCCCAAGCTGCTGCCCGATGTCATGCTGGTTGAGCGGCACGAGGACGGTCGCTACCGCTATAGACTCATTGGCACCGAGAACACACGCGCTCACGGGATGAACGCTACCGGCCGGTTTCTCGACGAAGTACTACCCGGGCCCGACTATGCCGGTCATGTGCTGGGTCTATATGACGAGTGCGTGCGCGAACGTCGGCCGCTCTACTCCGAATGCTTGTTCTTCCCGCCGGGGCGCCACGAGCCCGAACGTCACACCAAGGTGCTGTTTGCGCCGCTCTCGCCGGATGGCGTAACCGTCAATATGGTGTTCGTGACCCAGGTGTTCCTCTACATCGACCGGGCGACGCGCGAGCGTCATTTCGTCGATGCCCGCCCCTACCAGGAAATCGTCCACGTCTTGCTTTAACCTGATCTCCGTCGATCGTGCTTTAACCGAGCGTATCCCACGGCCCGCGCGGCCGGTATTTCCCCGCATCCGCGTCTGAACCGGCGCTGTGAAAGGTATCGCGCCCGCTAAAATAGCGCGGCGCCGTCGCGGCGAAACTTGGAGATCTGGGCGGCTGCAGCAGGGTCGTGCCGGGCGGGCGTAGCAGAACGAGCAGCGCCACGCCGCTGACGAAGCCCCCGACATGCGCCCAGAACGCCACCCCGGAATCACCGGGATCGCTCAACAACCCGTCGAGGAGCTGGAGGCCGAACCAAATGCCCAGCAGAATCCACGCCGGTACCGCGATGATGCGCACGAAGATGATGATCCAAATCAGCACATGCACTTTGGCGAACGGGTAAAGAAGGAGATAAGCGCCTAGCACCCCGGCGATCGCGCCCGACGCGCCGATCATCGGCACGGTCGACGCAGTATCGGGCAGCGCTTGGCACAGCGCCGCGACAACGCCGCTCACCAGGTAGAGCAAGAGGTAGCGGGCGTGCCCCAGCACGTCCTCGATATTGTTTCCAAAGATCCACAAAAACAGCATGTTGCCGCCGAGATGCAGCCAGCCCCCGTGCAGGAACATGCTGGTGAAGACCGTCATCCATGCCGGGATCACCGCGATATCGGGCGCGAGCCGAGCCGAGCCGAACAGCACCGCGGGGATCATCCCATAGGCCGTCGCAACCGCGTCGTCGTCCTGGCCGAGCTGCCACAAGAAGACAACGGCACAGAGCCCGATCAGCCCATAGGTGACATACGGCAACCGACCAGTCGGATTGTCGTCGTAGAGCGGCAGAAAAAAGAGCATGAGGCGCCGGGGGCGGCCGAAGTCTCGCCGATCTCGCTGGCTCTGCTAGGTCCCGACGAGGCCCAGCTGAGGGCTCGACGGCTCGGCCATGCTGCGTTTCGGGATACGCCCGGCAACCCGGGCGAGCCTGCCGCCCTCAACACCCGCCTTCATCGCAGCCGCCATGCGCACCGGATCGTGCGACTTGGCGATCGCGGTGTTGACCAGCACCGCGTCACAGCCGAGTTCCATCGCGAGCGCCGCATCGGACGCGGTGCCGATCCCGGCGTCCAGCACCACCGGCACCGGGCTCCTCGTGCAGATCAGCTCGATCGCCGCGGGGTTGGCGAGGCCGCGCCCGGAGCCGATCAGCGAGCCAAGCGGCATCACCGCGGCGCAACCGACATCGGCGAGTTTCTGACAGGTGACCGGATCGTCGTTGCAATAGGGCAGTACGACAAACCCCTTGCGCACCAACTCGTCAGCGGCCGGCACCAATTGTTCGACATCGGGATAAAGTGTCTCGCGGTCGCCGATCAGCTCGAGCTTGACCCAGTTGGTGTCGAGCGCCTCGCGCGCCAACTCGGCGGTGAGGATCGCATCGCGAGCGGTGACGCAGCCCGAGGTGTTCGGCAGAAGCCGGCAACGCGGGGTCAGCACATCGACGAGGCTGCCGCTATAGCCGTCGAGGCTGATGCGTCGGATCGACATCGTGACCAGCTCGGCCCCACTCGCCTCGAGCGAGTCAAGCATCACCTGCTGGTTCGGGTATCCGGCGGTGCCAATAAACAGCCGCGACTTCAGCGCGGTGCCGGCGATCAGAAACGGGTCGCTTGTCATGCAACTATCCTAACCGAAAACCTCAGCCGCCCTGCAATGGGCGCACGATCTCGACCGCGTCGCCGGCTTTCAACGGCGCGTCGTTCCAGCTCGCGCGCCGCACCACGGCGCCGTTGACTGCGACGGCGAGAAACTTGGCGCCGGGGTCGATGCCGCGCACCGCGAGCAGTTGCGCGATGGTCGTCGCGGCCACTTCCTCGTCGATGCCGTTGATTTTAAGCCGGGTCATTTCGCCGCCTCCGCGACAGCGCCGGCGCGCGCCCGACCGAAGCGCTGTGGGTCGAACGGCCGCGCCATCTCCGGCAACCGGCCAGAGAGGATGTAGCCGCTGACGACGGCGGCGCTGACCGGGGTCAAAAGGATGCCGTTGCGATGATGCCCAGTCGCGATCACCAGCCCATCGATGCCACTCGGCCCCAGCATCGGCGCGTCGTCGCGCGAGCCCGGCCGGAACCCGACCCACATCTCGGCGATCGGGAGTTCCTCGATCGTCGGGATCGCACGCCAGGCGCCCTCAAGCAGGGCCAGCACGCCACCGGCGGTGAGGCTGCTGTCGAAACCCCGTTCCTCGACGGTGGCGCCGATCACCAGCCGGCCATCGAGCCGCGGCGCGAGATAGGCGCGCGGCAGCCACAGCACATGGCGAAGGAGCGGCGAGGCCTTGTCCATTTGCAGCGCCAACATCTGGCCCTTGATCGGCCGCACCGGCGGCAAATGCGGCTCGGGAATGCCGCCGATCTCGCGCGACCAGGCCCCGGCGGCGAGCACGACGACATCGGCATCGGCGCGGCCCCGTTCGGTCTCCACCCCAACCGCCCGCCCACCCGCGAGCACGACCTCCCTGACCGCGCAGTGTTCATGGAGCTCGACTCTTGCGCCGCGGCAGGCCGCGACGAGGCCGCGGGCAAGCGAACGGTTCTCGACCTGATGGTCGTTGCGGCTCAGCACCGCTCCGGCGATGCCGGGCTTGAGGTGCGGCTCCAGCCGCCGCGCCTCGGCGGCGTTCAGCCATTCGAGATCGAGCCCCAGTCCCTTCTGGAACTCGTAGGAATGACGCAGGCTCGCAGCGTCGTCGCGATTGAGCGCCACGTTAAGCGTCCCCTCGCCACGGTATTCGACCGAAATCCCGCTCGCCGCCTCCAGCTCGCGGGCAAATTCGGGCCACATGCGCTGACTCTCGAGAGTCAGCGGCAAAAGCGGCTCCTCGCCGGGCTCAGTCTCGATCGCCGCCGCCAGCATGCCAGCCGCGGCCCAGCTAGCGCCGCGGCCGGCCTCGCCCTTGTCGTAGACGGCGACGCGGCACCCCGCCTGCGCCAGCCGCCAAGCGATGCCCAACCCGATGACGCCGGCGCCGATGACGAC
>Ga0335081_10019327_pt1 | contig 11015 bp, 9 predicted proteins | sample Lox_Sample_35_FD_206713 | JGI IMG/M metagenome (GOLD analysis project Ga0335081, IMG submission 206713) | Soil microbial communities from Loxahatchee National Wildlife Refuge, Florida, United States - Lox_Sample_3.5 | ecosystem: Environmental > Terrestrial > Soil > Wetlands | place: USA: Florida...
GCCGAACGCGAGGAAGCAGGCGTGCTGCAGCCCGTGGATCAGGTCGTGGCGAAGCGCCGCCTGGTAGAGCACGGGCAGATGCCACACGTAGAAGTTGATCGCCCACGCCGGGAAAGCCACCAGGGGGTGGGCGAACACCCGCAGCTTGCCCACGTACTTCCGTCGAAGCAGAGGAGCGAGCAGAGGCCCGGTGAAGCCGAGCACGATCAGCAGCGCCGAGATGTCGCCGATCACGAGGTGCTCGGCCATATGCGCCACGAGTAGCTGGTCGGCGAGCGAATCGACCGGCGCGCTCAAGGCAATCGCCAGGGTCACGAGCCCGGAGGCGAAGCACGCCTGGCGCCACCCCGGAACCGCCCGCCGCTCGTGAGAGAGCGTCCGCACGCGCGCCCGGTAGGGCAGCCAGCACAGCAGCACGACAACCGACGGGACGATGCCGTTGATCGGGCCTGCACCGGCGAACGGGAGCGGAACCAGAGAGGCCAGCACGAGACTCAATGGTGGCGCACGGCCACGGAAACAGCTAGGTCAGCGCCCGAATGATCAACACGATCGCAACGATCGCGGCGATCACGGCCAGGCAGTAGAGGAACACCCGGAAGGCGTCCGCCTCGTAACGCAACGGGTTGGCCACCGTGCGACGCCCGCCGCTACAGCACGTAGACCGACGTGTACACGATGATCCACATGATGTCGACGAAGTGCCAGTAGATGCCGGGCACTTCCATCCCGGCGTGATGCTCGGGCGTGTAGTGGCCCCGGAAAGTGCGGATCGTCACCATCAGCAGCAGGCACAGGCCGATGAACACGTGGGCGCCGTGGAGGCCGGTCAGCGAGTAGAAGACGGTCGCCTGGGCCGAGTCGTGCGGCGCCCAACCGAGGTGGATGTACTCGTTGATCTGGATGAACAGGAACGTCAGCCCGAGCATGAAAGTCGTGGCCATCCCGGCCCGCATGCCTAAGCGGTTTCCGTTCTTCGCCGACGTCAGCGCCCAGTGCAACGTGAGTGACGACGACAGCAGGATCGCCGTGTTCACTCCGGCCACGGCCTCGGGAACGGCCGTGCCGCGCGCCGGCCACGGGTTGTGCGTCACGACCCGGATGAAGAAGTAGGCCGTGAAGAAGGCGCCGAAGATCATGATCTCCGATATGATGAAAAGCAGCATTCCGAGCGTTGGCGCGTGGACGCGCGAGGACTGATGGGCCGGGGGCGGTCCGTGGTGCTCGGCGTGGCCGTGGGCGATCGAGGCGGCTTCCATCTGCTACACGGGGTTCGACGCGACGTCCTCGTGAACGACGTGCTCGACGGGTTTTCCGGTGGCGCGGCGCACGCGCTCGATCAGATCGGTGCGGAGCCACCCGGACTTCGTGTCGGGGAAAGTTGAGATCACGATGTCATCCACCCGGAAGTACTGGAGCGCGTTCGTGATCGCGGTGTATGGATCGGGATCGCCGATCATTCCCGCCGCGAACAGGCCGTTCGCGCGCAGGCGGTCCAGCACGAGCTTCAGACGGGTCCGCGCGCGCCGGGTGTCCTGGCCGCTGCCGCCCTCCTGCGGGACGACCACGATGAACAGGCGATTGCGGTCCTCTGGCTCGGCGGCGGCCTTGGCCTGAAGCGCGTCGAGCAGCTCGTCGCCGCTCGCGGTCCGGTTAGCGACGGCCAGCGTCACATCGAACGGAAGACCCTCGGTGTCGGGGTCCGCCACCACGTGCTCGACAGGAAGCCCGGTGGCATCGCGGACGCGCTCGATCAGGTCGCGGCGGAGCCACCCGGATCGAGTCGACGGATAGGTCGAGATGATGATCGCTTCCGGGCGGTAGGTGTGGACGGCGTCGATCGTGGCGCTGTAGGGATCCTCGTCGCCGACCTCGCCCATCGCGTCGATTCCCTCTGCGCGGGCCGCCTCGAGCGCGAGGTCGACGCGCGTCTGGGCGGCGTCGAACACCGAATCGTCGTAGACGACGAGGCCGGCGCGCGGCCGGTTCTGAGGCACGACCAGCACGAAGCGGACGTCGCCCTCCGCGGCGTGCTTGCGGATCGCGTCGATGACGGCTCGGCCGCCGAGCGTCTCGTTGGCGACTACGAGGACGGTCTTCACGTGTGGCTCTGTTGGCTCGGTGGTGTCACCAGCGACCCGGCCGTTACGCGTGCTGCCTCGGCGGGCGGCTTGAAGATCCCGTGCACCGCGCCCGGGACGCCGTACTCGTACGGACCGCCGACGACCGTCGGCACCGCGTCGAAGTTGAAGATCGGCGGCGGTGAGGAAACCTGCCACTCGAGCGTAAGGGCGCGCCACGGGTTGCTCGGCGCCCGTGGGCCGCCGCGCCAGCTGACCACGATGTTGTAGAGGAAGATCAGCGTGCTCGCCCCGAGGATGAACGCCGAGATCGAGATGAACAGGTTCCAGGCGGCGAACTTCTCGGCGTACTCGGCGACGCGTCGCGGCATCCCCTGCAGCCCAATCAAGTGCATCGGCCCGAACGTCAGGTTGAAGAAGATGAACGTCATCCAGAAGTGCCACTTGCCGAGGCGATCGTCGAACATCCGGCCGGTCATCTTCGGGAACCAGTAGTAGACGCCGGCGAAGATCGTGAACAGCGATCCGCCGAACAGCACGTAGTGAATGTGGGCGACGATGAAGTACGTCTGGCTGACGTGGATGTCGAACGGGATCATCGCCAGCATCACGCCGCTGATCCCGCCCAGCGTGAACATCGTCAGGAAGCCGAGCGCGAACAGCATCGGCGTGTCGAGGTGAAGCACGCCTCGCCACAGCGTGGCGAGCCACGAGAAGATCTTGATGCCCGTGGGAATAGCGATGATCGCGGTCGTGATCATCATCGGGATGCGGATCCAGGGCGCCATCCCCGACACGAACATGTGGTGTGCCCACACCGTGAACCCGAGCACGACGATCGCGAGCAGCGAGAACGCCATCATCCGGTAGCCGAAGATCGGTTTTCGCGACTTGACCGCGATGACCTCGGAGATGATTCCGAACCCGGGCAGCATCATGATGTAGACGGCCGGGTGGGAGTAGAACCAGAACACGTGCTGGTACATGAGCACGTTGCCGTTCTTGTCGGGCCCGACGAACGCGTCGAAGAAGTGGAAGTGGAGGGCGGTGTCGAGCAGGATGAAGAACTGTGAGGCCGCGATGAACGGCGTCGCGATTACGACCAGCAGCGAGGTCGAGAAGTTCGCCCACACCAACAGCGGCATCCGGAAGAAGCTCATCCCCGGCGCACGCATCGTGATGATCGTCACGAGGAAGTTGAGCGCGGTCGCGATCGACGACGCGCCGGCGAACTGCACGGCGATCGAGAAGAACAACTGACCGAGCGGCATCGTCGTCGACAGCGGCGCGTACGCCGTCCAGCCCGCCGCGAACGAGCCTCCCGGCGCCAGGAAGCTCATCAGCATCATGACCCCGGCGATCGGCAGCAGCCAGTAGGACAGCGCGTTCAGGCGCGGGAACGCCATGTCCGGCGCGCCGATCATGAGCGGTAGCACGAAGTTCGCGAGCCCGGCGAACACCGGGATCACGAACAGGAAGATCAAGATCGTGGCGTGGACCGAGAACACGCCGTTGTACTGCTCGGGCGTCAGGAACTGCATGCCCGGCTTGGCGAGCTGGGCCCGGATCAGCATCGCCAGCAGCCCGCCCACCAGCAGGAAGAAGAACGAGGTGACGGTGTACTGGATCCCGATCACCTTGTGGTCGGTGTTGATCCGGAAGTAATCGCGCCACGAGTAGGCCCCGTGACCGGAGTGGTCCTCGGCACGCGTCGGGCGTCCTGCCGCCCAATACAGCCAGTAGTCAGCAGCGCCGAGCCCGAACAAGAAGAAGAGCGGGACGGCGATCAGGGCGACGATCGTGATCGCGTGGCCGTCGATCACGGGGTGCTCGTGCATGAGCGCGCGGATCAGGACGGTCAGGCCGAACGCGAACGCGAAGCCGACGACCTCGCCCAGCGCGGCGCGGTACCAGCCCGGCCGGCGAAGCGACGGCGGCAGCGGCACGCGCGTGCGGGAAGCGACGACGGGACCCTCGTGAGTCGCGGTTGTGACCGCCATCAGGCCTCCTCTCCGAGACAGGTCCCCTTGCTTGCGACGCGAATGCGTTCGGACTCGCGACGACTACCGCTAAACATCACCTTGCACCATACCTTTTCGAGACCACCGCATCGCTGCTCATTTGGCTGCGCTGGACAGGAAGCTGACAAGATCCTGGATCTGCGCCTGGGTGAGGCGCTGAGAGAAGTTCGGGGGCATGATTCCGGAGCTGTAGCCCGTTGGGAGATAGGCGTACGGCTTCGTGATCGCGGTCTCGATGCACCGCTGAAGCGTGGTCCCGCGGACCTTCTGCGACGCCGGCAGCGCGCAGTCGGACTTCAGCCTGGTGTCGAGATCCGGCCCGATCGTCCCGGTGGCGCTGGCCGCCGCGAGCGTGTGGCATCCGCTGCAGCCAGCCGCGCCCGTGAATACCGCCTTGCCGGCCGCGGCGCTACCGCCCGACGAGCTCGCTCCGGAGGTGCTCGACGACGAAGACGACGAAGACGATGAAGACGACGACGAGGAGGACGCGCCCGAAGACGGGGCCGAGCTCGACGACAAGCCCGCGCCCGGAACGGTGTTGTAGTCCGGCACCGCCTGGGGCACGGTCGCGGGCGGCGAGCCGATCGGCGGGGGGCCGTTGACCGGCTGGGACTTCAGCCACTTCGTGAACGCGGCCGGAGTGACGACGACCGCGCTTGTGCGCATCAGCGAGTGGCCGGCGCCACACAGCTCCGTGCATTCGACGGGGTACGTCCCCAACACGTTGGGCGTCACCCGAAGCGTGGTCACGATCCCCGGCACCGCGTCGAGCTTCTCGGAGAAGTTCGGGACGAAGAAGCTGTGGATCACGTCGAGCGAGCGGAGCTTGAATACCACCGGCTGATCCTTCGCCAGGTACAGCACTGGGGAGACGACCTGCTTGCCCGGTGAGATCGGGTACGAGAACTCGAAGGCGAACTGGCGCGCGGTGACGTTCACGGTCATCTCGCCCTTCTTGCTGTTCTCGTTGGAACGCAGGACGGTGTAGGCGTAGGTGCAGAGCGAGATGATCAGGATCGCCGGCACCGCGGTCCACACAACCTCGAGGCGCGTGTTGCCGTGGATCGGCGGGCCGTCCATCTCCTCTTGTCCGGGTCGCATCCGGAACTTCCACACCGAGAACAGGACGACGGTCTCGACGAGCACGAAGATCGGCACGGTGGCGATCAGGAGCACGTCGTAGAGCGTCCTGACGTTCCCTGCTTGGATCGAGCCCTTTGACGGGAACCACGGGATGATGAGCGCGAGCGGGATGCCGATCGCCGTAGCGATCACGCCGATCACGACCATCTGCAGAATCGGGCGGTTACGCACGGTGGTCTTAAGTCTCCGGGCCCTCGGGCGTCACTCTGCCCGCATCCTAAGCCTTCTGGTCGACGAAGGACGTCAGAGACCCTCGTCCCGCCGGAAACGCACCGCCGGGCTCGCTGTTCGGACCACTAGAACGCGTAGAAATCCGCAGGCGATCCGGTGCCAGGACCACCACTGGTTGACTATGATTGAGGCAATTGTTGCAAGCTAGCCAGGAGGCGTGATGCAGATACGTCAGGGGATGTCCGACTCGGTGTTGACGATCGGCCCGAGCCATACGCTCCGCGACGCCGCCGAGGCCATGTGCCGGCGCAACGTCGGCGCAGCGGTCGTGCTCGACCCGGATGCCCCCGGGCCCGCGGTCATCACCGAGCGCGACATCCTCCAGGCGGTCGGCTCGGGTGAGGACCCCGACCGTGAGCTCGTCGCAGATCACGTCACGTCGAACCTGACCCTCGCGTCTCCCGACTGGTCGCTCGAGCGCGCGGCGGCGACGATGGTCAGAGGCAGGTTCCGGCACCTCGTCGTCTATGACCGCGGCGAACTCGCGGGGATCCTGTCGATGCGGGACATCATGCGCTGCTGGACCGAGGACGGCGCCACGAGCGACCTACCGGCCGAGGCCGCCAAGGCCTAGGACCGCCGACCGAGTCGCCCACCAGCTCGGCCCAGGGGAGCGCGCTGCGCTCCGCCTAACGGTGCTCTTCGGGAAGCTCGGCGATGTCCCGGCGGGTGTCCCCGACCCACAGGAGCACCACGATCACGAGGATGATCAGGCCGACGATGCTGAGGAGGATGTTGATCGTGGTCCCGATCACGACGAGCGTGATCGCGATCGCGGTCACGAACGGCTTGATGCTCGGCCCGGGGAGGTGGATCGGCTCGCCGGCCGGGGGCGCCGGACTGGGGTGCTCGGCGTCGCTCACGGATGAACGTAGATCGCGGCGGCCACGAACGTCATGCCGAACATGACGCAGCAGAGTGCTCCCGCGATCAACCCGGAGCGGAGGTTCTTGCGTGCAAGCCTGCGGTCCATTAGCGCGGAAGGCTACAGCTTCGCGTCGGCGACCATCGCCCCGAACAGCAGCGCAAGGTAGGCGAGGGAGAACAGGTACAGCCGCAGGGCGCTGCGGCGGTCGGCCCGGCGGTAGAGGATCACCGCGCCGGCGATGAACCCCAGCCCGAGCACGATCGAGGCGATCAGGTACGCCACCCCGAACTCGCCGGCGCAGAACGGCAGCTGCGAGATCGCGTACAGCAGCAGCGTGTAGAGCAGGATCTGCCGGCGCGTCTCGCGCTCGCCGCGGACGACGGGCATCATCGGCACGCCCACCTTGGCGTACTCGTCCTTCATCAGCAGGCTGAGCGACCAGAAGTGGGGCGGGGTCCAGTAGAAGACGATCGCGAACAGGTAGACCGCGGTCCAGGCGAGTGAGCCGCGGGTCGCGGCCCAGCCGACCAGCGGCGGCACCGCTCCGGCCGCGCCGCCGATGACGATGTTCTGAGCGGTGCGCCGCTTCAGCCAGATCGTGTACACGCCGACGTAGCCGACGAACCCGGCGAGCGCCAGCGCGGCCGCGAGCAGGTTGACGGTGAGCGACAACAACGCAAACGACAGACCGCACAGCACGAACCCGAAGATGAGCGCCGCCCGTGGCGACACCCGCCCGGACGGAATCGGTCGCGACGCCGTGCGCCGCATCGAAGCATCGATGTCGCGGTCGTAGTAGTGGTTGACCGCGCCCGCGCCACCCGCCGACAGATACCCGCCGAGGCACGTGAGGGCGATCAACGACACGGGCGGGTTTCCCGCGATCTCCATCGTGGTGATCGTCGTGAACAGCAGCAGCGTCTGGACCTTCGGCTTGGTCAGCTCGAAGTAGTCGGCGAGCAGCTGCCGGATGCCCGCGGCGACCGACGCCGTCCGGACCTGGGTTACCGACGAGGCGTCCATGCCCAAGACCTTACGCCCTGGCGAAGCGCTCGCTGCCGCCCGTCTTCTGGCGCTCGCCCGTCGTGCGCTCGATCTGACGGCGGATGTCGCGCATCGGCTCGACCGACCGCACGCGCGGGATCTCGTCGAAGTTGTTGACCGGGGGAGGCGAGGGCACGAACCACTCGAGCGTGTTGCCCTTCCACGGATCCGGGCCGGCCAAGGCCCCGCGCTTGTAGTTCATCGCTACGTTGGCGATCGTGATCAGGATGCCGAGCGCGAGAATGAACGCGCCGATCGTCGAGATCAGGTTGTAGGTCGACCAGCCGAAGCCCGGTTGGTAGGTGTAGATCCGTCGCGGCATCCCGCTCAGCCCAAGAGCGTGCTGGACCAGGAACGTCATGTTGAAGCCGATGAACGTGAACCAGAACGAGACCTTGCCAATCCGCTCGTTCAGCAGCCGCCCGGTCATCTTCGGGAACCAGTAGTAGACCCCGGCCAGCACGGGGAAGATGGCGCCTCCGAAGATCGTGTAGTGGAAGTGGGCGACGACGAAATAGGTGTCGTTGAGTTGCCAGTCGACCGGGAACACGGCGAGGAAGATCCCGGTGATCCCGCCGACGGTGAAGATCGCGATCATCCCGACCGCGTAGTAGAGCGCGGTCGACATCACGATCGATCCTCGCCACAGGGTCGAGATCCAGTTGAAGATCTTGACCCCTGTGGGCACGCCGATCAGGAACGAGCTCAGCATGAAGAACCCGAGGACGACCACCGGCACCGGCGAGGCGAACATGTGGTGGGCCCACACCAGCGTCGCCAGGAAGGCGATCACGGCCGTCGACGCGGCGATCGCCTTGTAGCCGAAGATCGGCTTGCGCGAGAACACCGGGATGACCTCCGAGATGATCCCGAACCCGGGCAAGACCATGATGTAGACCTCGGGGTGGCCGAAGAACCAGAACAGGTGCTGCCACAGCACCGGCGATCCGTGCGCGGTGGGGTCGAACCAGTGGGTGCCGAAGTGCCGATCGGTCAGCAGCATCGTCACCGCCGCCGCGACGACAGGAAGCGCGATGATCAGCAGCACCGCGTACACGAGGATCGCCCAGATGAACAGCGGCAGGCGTCCCCACGTCATGCCGGGGGCGCGCATGTTGACGATCGTCGCGTAGAAGTTGATCGCGCCCAGCAGCGACGAGATACCCGTGAGGTGGATCAGGAAGATCCACGCGTCCTGGCCCCCGCTCGGCGAATAGGTGATGCTCGACAGCGGCGGGTAGCTCCACCAGCCGGCCTCCGGCGGGTGCCAGAACAGCGTCGCGTAGAACACGATCCCGCCGGCCAGCAGCAGCCAGTACGACAGCGCGTTCAGCCGGGGGAACGCCATGTCCCGCGCGCCGATCATGAGCGGCACGAAGTAATTGCCGAACCCGGCCATCACGGGCACCACGAACAGGAACACCATGGTCGTGCCGTGCAGCGTCAGCAGCTCGTTGTAGCGCTCGCCGCTCAGCAGCGTGTTGCTCGGCTCGGCCAGCTGGACCCGCATCAGCAGCGCCTCGATGCCGCCGAGCATGAAGAACACGAACGTCGTGACCAGGTACATGATCCCGATCTTCTTGTGGTCAGTGGTCACGATCCATTCGACCCAGCGCTTGCTCGTGCGCGGCGATTCGACCTCGGTTCTGAGGACCTGGGGAACCGGACGACGGGCGACAGCTGGCTCGGTGGTGATCACGGACATTCGCGGTCTCCTAGAGGTTTCCGGTTCGCTGGAGGTAGGACCGCAGCTGGGTCACCTGCGAGTTGGCGGTCTGGATTAGCTGCTTCTGGCGCGTCAGCCACGCCTGGTACGCGGCGGGTGAGACCACCCGGACCTGCGCCGTCATGAAGGCGTGTTGGCGCCCGCACAGCTGAGCGCACTGGCCGTGGTACAGGGCCGGACCCTTGGCCTTGAACCAGGTGTACGTCGTATAACCCGGGACGGCGTCGACCTTGCCTCCGAGCGAGGGAACCCACCACGAGTGGATCACGTCGATCGCGGTGATGTTGAGTACGACCACGGTGCCCGCGGGGACAACCATCTCCTGGTAGGAGTAGGGCAGATGTGGCGTGAACGGATTGTTCGCACACGCCGAGCCGTAGACATAGCGCCAGATGTACTGGCGGCCCTGGACGCAGATCGTGAGCTTCTTCCCGTTGGGCGGAGTTGGCTGAGACAGCGAGGACTCGAGGAAGCCGGCGTTCGAGTTCGGCGGGTTGAGGATGCTCGGCAGCTTGATGAAGGTGACCACGGTCAGGACCACAAGGATCATCGCCGCGGCGACTGTCCAGGCGATCTCGAGGCGGGTGTTGCCGTGGATCTGCGCTGCGGCGCGCACCTTCTTGGCGCGGAACCTGTACACCGAGTAGAAGAGCGCCCCCTCGACGATCACGAACACCACGGCCGCGACGTACAGGATGATCAGGTAGAGCGAGTGGATCTGATCAGCGTTCGGAGAGCCGCCCGTCTTCGGCGTGATGAAGTTCGCGAACGCGCTCGGTGCGAGAGCCAGCGAGACGAGGATGGAGGACGCGAGGGCTACGCCGAGAAGCCGGGGCGTACGGTGTCGGCGCTGCTCGTCAGAGGCGTCGGGTCGCAAGGCTGCGCGATTCTATCTAGGCCGCCCGCGCCTTGACCCCGTGCCCACTGGGTTGTAACGCCAGCCACGAAGGGTTGTGAGAAGCGCCACGAGAGGCGTCGGCCGGGTCGCGCCGACCACTCCATATACTCGCCGCTCTTGCGCGCACGGAGCGGCATTCGAGCCACGGCTTGGGTTCTCGTCGCGACGGGCGTGGCCCTCCCCGCCCTGCGACGACGGGCCAATATCCCGCCGGCGGCGGTCCTCGTCGGCGCGGGCCTCGCGCCGGTGGCCCTGTGCGTCGCGGCTCCGCGCTCGAGGGCGCGCGACGCGGCCGTCTGCGTGCTCAACATGTGGGCCTACATCGCGGCGTACGAGATGCCCCACGACGATCCCGAGCGGCTGGAGGCCCGGGTGAAGGTCGGCTACCCGGTCGCGATCGACCGGGTCCTGGGGCTCGGCGTGCCGCCGACACTGCGACTGCAGCGGCTCTCCACGCCGGGCAAGATCAACCGCTTTGAGCGCGTGCTGGTCTGGTCGCACTGGGTGTGGTTTGCGGTCCCTCACGCGAGCGTCGCCTACATCTGGTGGCGCGCTCCCGACCGCTTCCCGAGGGCGGCCGCCCGTATGTACGGAGTGTTCGACGTGGGCGCTGTGTTCTATTGGGCGATCCCGACCGCGCCGCCGTGGTATGCGGCTGCGAAGGGCCGTCTCGACGGCGGCGAGACGCTCCAGGTGCGCCGGATGATGATCGAGTACGGGGAGCAGTTCTGGGGTGACCGCTGGGGCGCCCTTTACGATGTCCTCGGAGGAAATCCGCTCGCCGCCATGCCGTCGCTGCACTTCGCCACGTCTCTCATGGCTGCGCACCTGCTCACCGAGGTCGGACCGGTGGCGGGCGCGGTCGGATGGACTTACGCGATAACGCTGGGTCTAGCGCTGGTGTATCTCGGCGAGCACTACGCCGTCGACCTGATCGGCGGAGCGGCGCTCGCGGAGGGGGTTCGGACCGCGGCGCCGCGCCTGACGCCGCTCTACCGGCGGC
>Ga0335081_10019328_pt1 | contig 11014 bp, 9 predicted proteins | sample Lox_Sample_35_FD_206713 | JGI IMG/M metagenome (GOLD analysis project Ga0335081, IMG submission 206713) | Soil microbial communities from Loxahatchee National Wildlife Refuge, Florida, United States - Lox_Sample_3.5 | ecosystem: Environmental > Terrestrial > Soil > Wetlands | place: USA: Florida...
TCGCCGGAGTACCCCGAGGCCGGCGACGCCCAGGTAGCTCAGTTGGTAGAGCATGCGACTGAAAATCGCAGTGTCGGTGGTTCGATTCCGCCCCTGGGCACCACATCATAATCCAAAGACATTCGCAGCGTCTGAAATGTTATTGAAATCAATAAGTTAGCTAATTCTGACAACGTCCCTTTTGGCGCGTTGACATCCTAGCGAGCACTCAGAGATGCTCGGTGGAACGCTTCCGGGCGTCTTCCCAGACATTGTCCCTGTCCTCGTCGAAGACGAGGGTCGGATCCGCCTCGGCGGTCCCCCAGGCATGCTCTTTGATCTCATGCTCGAGCTGGTCCGGTCCCCAGCCGGCGCAGCCGAAGGCGACGAGGATCTTTGCTGGCCCTCTCTTGTCGCCGATGTCCCGCAAGATCGCGACGCTCGACGTCACTGAAAGGCGATCCGTTAAGGTGGTAGTCTCCGGCCGACGGTAATCGGCACTGTGGACCACGAAGCCGAGTTCCGGCTGGACCGGGCCGCCCGAGAAGATGCGCACGCTGCCCGTAACGTTACCCTCCTTTTGGCCGAGCGCCTTGAAAACGCTGGCGAGCGGTTGCTCTCCGATCGGCTTGTTGATGACGATCCCGAAGGCGCCGCCTGGGCCGTGCTGAACGATCAAGATGACCGTGCGCTTGAAACTCGGGTCTCCCATCGAGGGCGCGGCGACCAGCAATTGGCCGGCGAGCGAAGGTCGCGCCGGCGCTTCGTCCGACCCAGGCAATGCCGCCCTAAGGAGGGTCGTCTGCAGAGCGAACGCCGCGACGATCAAGCAAAGGCGTCGAAACCCGATCACGGACATGGCTCACCTGTGCGTCTGCGGAGCGGATCAAGGATAGCACGCGCACGACGTTCTCCAAACGAGCGTTGTTTCGGAGACCGGCCGGTGCTGATCGATCGGTTGTGGTCCAAATTTTCAAAATCGGTACGAAGCATTGCTCGGTTCGCGTGCCGCGGTGATGTTCGCCGAGGAATTCCCGCGCCGCCCGATGCGAAGCCTGATAGCCATCGAGCGTGATCTTATGCGGCAGCTGGCCCTGGCTCTTGAACGCACGGCGGAAGAACGCTTTGGCCGCCGCGACATCACGCTTGGCGCGGAGCAGGAAATCAACAGTCTTTCCCTCCTTGTCAACGGCGCGATCGACGTCTCCGCCGCGGTTTTCAAATGTCGTGCGGCGCCATGTGTTACCCCTCAAACCGGTCACTGCGCCCGCCTCGCCCGAAGTGCCTGCGCCCTGTCGCTCCGTTTGTGCGGCCCCGCACAGCCAGATGTTGCTCTTGGCCCCAAACTCCTCACATCGCCGCTCCCGATCGAGCAGCGAAGGAGAGGAGAGATTCTTATGATCAATTTTCGCAACGTGGTCGTGGTCAGCCTCTTTGCGACCGTGCTCGGCATAAAACTAGCTTGGGCGGTTGTTGCTGAAAACTTCTGGCAGCAGCTGGTGAGGCTTTCGCGGCTGCCGCTCAGCAAATCAATTGCTGCACGGGCCAGAACGTTATCGAATTTTTCACCAAATACTCAAGACAATCATTCCTAGCATAGCGCAAATTGTGATGCTCTGTAGCCCCTCGCTACCCATCACGCGCAGCCCCTGGTCTGGTCCTTCTTCCTCCCACCTCTTCCAGATCAGGGGCCTTTTGCTTCGCATCCTCACGGCTGTGCCGTGCTTCGCGCCCTGACCGCCATCGCCTTCTCAATCCGACGCCGCAATTCGCGCCGCGCGCCATTGCCAGCACCCTATTAAACGAATACGGCCAATGGAACGCTGACACAATCGCGGCGCCATTGGCGCATGTCGAAAACGATGCTGTACGGCGCAACGATCATCGTGCGGACTATTGGAGTGAGCGAGTTTCCATGATGGCCTATTGGGCAGAGCGGGCTTTGAGAGGATCCCCATTTGATCGATTTACCATGGGCTTCGAACCGCCGAGTCAAGTCTCGCCGCATCCCTAGAACACATAGCTTGTTCACTTCGCTTGCGGCCGGGGTGGAGGATCGATTTGCACGGTGGCCGTCATTCCAGCCACCAGACGCACGCCTTGTGGTACCTGATCGAGGTGAATGCGCACCGGCACGCGCTGGGCAAGGCGTACCCAGGTGAAGATCGGGTTGACCGTGGCAAGCCCTTGCTGGTTGGCTTGCGCGTTGGGGATGTTGATGCCGCGGGCAATACTATCGACGTGGCCACGAACGATCTCGCTGTAGCCCATCAGTTTGACCTCGGCGGGGTCGCCTTCGCGGATCGAGCCGAGATTGATTTCCTCGAAATAGCCGTCAACCCAGAAGGAATCGGCATTAACGAGGGAGATTATATTCTCCCCGACATTCGCGTAGTCGCCGAGCTGCGCTAGGAGATGAGTTACCCAGCCATTGACAGGGGAGCGGACCTGAGTACGCTCCAGGTTCACCCGCGCCTGGTCCAGGTTTGCCAAGGCTTGCTGATACTGCGCTTGGGTGGCAACCGCCGTGGTTGCATAGGTCTGCTGCTCCTCTATCGTGACCGCCAACTGGTTGAGCTTCTGCCGGCGCTGGGACTGAATCTCTGCGTTCCGCGCATTGGCCTCGGCCTGCTTCACCGCGGCCTCGGTACGACCGACGGTGATCTTGTAGTCCCTCGGGTCGATCACCATCAACAAGTCGCCCTTGTGCACGAACTGGTTTTCGGCGATCGGGAGCTCGACGATTCGCCCAGCGACCTCCGGTGCCATTGTGACGATATAGACGCGCACGGTACCGTCGCGCGTCCATGGCGCCCCCGTATAGGCTTCCCACATCGCCCAAGCGAGCGGCACGGCGAGCGCGACCGTCGCCAGAGTGACCAACACTGGAATGGTCCGCAGGCGGGGCTTCGCCCTCTCGCGGGAAGGCCGCTCGGGGGACCACAAGGCGTCGCGTTCACTTGCCGTCTTGCCGCTCTTCGCTTTGGTTTGAGTCTCAGTCATGGCCAGCTTAGTGCGCAACGATGAGCGTCATCGACGCGAGCACAATCATATAAAGGGCAAACACGAACAAGGCCGGATGCCAGACATGACGCAACAAGCCGAAGCGGCTCGCAACCCGGCGCAGAGTGATCGTGATGAACCAAGCCGCAACCATCATCAATGACATCGGCGCAACATAGACGCCGAACAGGTCGATCTCGGTGAACCTCACCCGGGCGCTCCTGCGTCGAAGTAGGAGGCGTGCTGGATAAGCGCCTCCGAGATCGCAAGGATACTCCCGCGCCCCTGGCAAGCAAGGGACGCCTCTGAGCCGCCCTCGGGGATAGAGGCGAGGCAGTCGTCGAGCCGCGCAAGCCGGGCGGCCGCGATCGCGTTCTCTCCGTGCGCCAGGGCCACAAGCGCCGTGTCGAGGTCCGCGCCTAAACCGAGCCGGGGGGCGATGTGGCGAAGTTGGATGATTTCCGTACCCACCGATAGCGCCGCCACGAGCTGCGAGCGCTGCAACGGCTCGGCCTCGTCCGGCAACGCCTCGAGCCGGCCGTATAAATGGCTCTCCCAATCGCCGACCGCCGGTGGGACGCGGACCGTTGTAAGGCGGCGCAGATCCCGCAAGGTGAGTGCCAGGAGCCGGCGAGCCCGAAACGCGGGCGACAGCGGCGGCAACAGGCGAAACGAAAGAGCCGCGGCGCTGAGACCCGTTAAGATGGCCAGCGCGCTGTTATAAAATTGCTCGGTGTCGTAGCTCTGCTCGTTCGCGGGGGCGAGCAGCGGCACGAAATAGAAGACCATAGCGGAAAACATCGCCGTCCGCCATGGTTGGGCCATGAGAGCCCCGGCGGGTATGAGGTAAAGACCCAAGACGAGGCTGAAGGCCTCGAAGGTCTCAAGCCCGGGCAGCAGCGCAAATGCGATGATCGCCGTGAAGACAGTTCCAAGGGCGGCGCCGGCCGCAAACCCGATGGCCGCCGCGTAGGCCCGGTCGCCTTGCGGCGCTAACAGGAGAACCCCGATCGCAGTGAAGGTAATGGCCAAGGCGCCATTCGGCCATTCGGTCATGATCCAGAAGATCTCGACTATGCCGATTGCGACGAACGCGCGCCCCGCATTGACGAGAGAAGGCAGCCAATCGGGCACGCGCAGCCGAAAGCCACGATCGGGAGCAAGAGGCCGGACCGGGCTGTCGACAAGGAGCGCCAGCCCGTTCAGGGCATCCGAAATTCCGGCGAGCAACTTAGCCGTCCGGTTGGCAAGCAGCCGCAGCGACGGTTCACTCGCCGGCAGTGCAATCAGGGTCCGCGCCGCCATCTCACAGCTCTGGCATACGCGGGCGGGGTCGGCGATCCAGTCCGCGGGCACGCCGCGCTCCGCCGAGCGCAGCTCCTGCGGAATGCTTCGCAGGACGGCGTCGGCCTCGCGCCGAGCCTCGTCGTCGGGCAGCCCCGCCAGCATCACCGCCACCGTGCGCCAGCTGGTGAGAGCCGCGAATAGGCCGTCCACGGCCATCTGCAACACTGGCGAATGATAGCGGATTTGGGAGGATTCTCCTTTCGCTTGATCGATGACCGGGTCGAGCGCGATGACCCGCCGGACCAGCTCGCGCCGCACGGGTTGCGTCTCCGGCAGTTCCGGTCCGGCCAGGGCCAGCATGTCGGTAAACCGGCCGGTGATTTCGGCTGGCAGGGCCGCGAATAAGCCGGCGAGCCGGCGCTGGGCCCCGCCGAAATCTGTCCCGGCGAGAACGATGCCGGCGCATACGATACCGATCCAGGTCTCGCTGGCGCGGGTGACGGCGAGCAGGAAGACCGCGTCTGCGTTTGGGCCGCCCGTCGCGCCGAGTTCGTCGGCCGCGATGATCGCGGCCGTGTAGCCGGCCAGCGCCGCCGCGTAGGAGGCAAAGTTATGCAGAAGCGTGGCGACAAGAGCGCATGCAGCGGCCCACAGCGCCAGAGCAACGAGAAACGGGGCGCGGGCCTGCGGGAACCATGCCGTTAGAACCACGATCGCCGCTGCGCCCACCAAGGTGCCGATCAACCGGTACCATCCCTTGCGCAGCGAAGCACCAAGCTGGGGCTGACAGACAAACGCGGCTGTAGTGCCGGCCCAAAAGGCATTGTCGAGCTCGAGCCAGAACGCAACGTAGAGGGAAAGACAAACGGAAGCCCAGAGCCGCAAACCAAAGAGCAGCGGCGGACCAACGGCCCTAAGCGCATTCGTGAACGCGGCGCTCCATCGAGTCAGTACCTTTCTCGCGCACGGCCAGCCCTGTTCGTCGAAAGCATCCGTCATAAATCCGCGACCCCCTTTTCCGGTCTGAGCCGGGCCGCTGCGGGGTTTGCACACCTTCGGAACATGGCACGCGCTCTGAAGCCCGTCGATGTGGTTACGATCGGGGTCGGCCTCACCGGCGCTCTTGCAGCACTCGAGCTTGCGAAGCGGGGACTGAAAGTGGTCGGGCTCGAACGGGGCGCTCCAAGCTACACCGTACCGGATTTCCAATCACCCACGATTCACGACGAGCTGCGTTTTTCCCCATTCCACCCTTGCCTGGACTGGCATCTCTGAATGCCCAAATCCAAGGCCGTCCTATACGCCTGTCACTTTGAAGAGGCGTGGAAGTGGCTTGCCTGAGGATGGAGCAACGTCCATCATCCGGCCCAACCCCGACGTTCCGGCTGTGGTCTCTAATGCTGTGCGGCGCCAGGGGTCGCGCGACTTGGCTTGAGATTTGCTTGCTTCGGTTAGCTTGGTTTCCTCCCAAGTTCGGACGCCTTCCCCTGATCCGGCCAGGTCAACGGATCAGGGGTTTTTCCGCGCCTCGAAGCTGCCACAGCTTCCCCCCAACGTCGGGAACGCTTTGAACCGACAAGCCCTTGGAACCGACAAGCGATGTGAGCGCGCGGGGCCGATGTCTCGCTGGGCTTGATCCTCGCAAACCTCACCCTCCTCTGTTTCATGTCTGGAGCCCCTTGGGCTAGCCGCGTCAAAGCTGAAACCCGCTCGTGACCAAACCGTTATCCTCCCGGCAAATGCAGAATTAGGAGGATGCTGTGGGTAATCTTCTCTATTGGGCCGTGGTGTTTCTGATCGTCGCCGTATTGGCTGCGATTTTTGGATTCGGTGGCGTCGCCGGTACGGCGATGGCCGGAGCTAAAATACTGTTTTGGGTAGCCATCGCGCTATTCGTCATCGCGCTAATTGGTGATGTCCTTAGACGGCGCGTCTAGCAAAGCGACAATTTGCGTAGGTTTATGGCACGTGCGCCACAGACAGCGGCTGCGCCTGCGGGTAATTGGCGTGGCAGCCTTGACTCCAGAGTGTTCCCACTCGCGGGCTGAGGCGCAGCCCCTGATCTGAAGCCCCGGATCAGGGGCTTTTTACATCCCAAAGGAGCCGTGCTGGCTTTATTCCCCGCGATCTGGGCAAGCCCTTCTTCGTGATGCCCCTGGCCGCGGACCACGCGGAATCGGCGAGGATGAACCCGGCATGATTTTCCAGCCGCAATATTCTCCCAGCGCTTGAATGATTTGATCGGCCTGCGAACGTGAAACCCGACTCAACAAAACGTCTCTCGTTACACAACACAAGCCTCGATAAGAGCCCAGCAAACTGAAGGCAAAGGCGCCCAGTGACACACGGGTTCCAACCCCTACTTCACCGAGACGAGAAAACCCTGCTTAAGAGATACCTTGAGGATAACTATCCTTGTTAGTTCGATGCCTCGTCCCGCTCTCCAAGCGCAACGATTGTCCTGCGTTAGCTCCGCAATTGACAGATCCAACGGCCGTGTTTAGATCCCCAAAACGCCTTTCTACCCGGTTCGAAGGCTGTGGTGAGCGCAAGGGTGATCAAACGGTCGCAAATCCACGGCCCCTTGTGCAGTGGGCCAATTCCTTCCATCAGCCTTTCACGATTTGACGGTCCGTAGAATTGACCGCAGATGATCGCGCCATTTCGCTTCTTCCTTTTTGGCATGAATAGGCCGGAGCAGCAGACCAAACGCCCCAGGAACAAACATGGCTGAGAAAAGCAGCATGCTGGCAATGGCGGCGACCTTGCTTGCGCTCTGGGGCTGCAGCTCCGTCGGGCCCGATTTCGAGCCGCCTGACCCCATGCTGCCGGGGACGTCTTTTTTTGGCAAGGCGGAGCCCGCTGTCGTCAATGCCGCACCGGTGCCAGATCATGGCGAGTTTCCGCCGCCCGATCCCAGATGGTGGACGTCATTCCATGATCCAATCCTGACCTCGCTCGCCGAGCGCGTCGCAGCCGCCAATCTCGATGTGCGCACAGCCACCCTGAGATTGGCCGAAAGCCGCTTCGCGCGTGGCGTGGCGGCCTCGGCGCAATTCCCAACCGTCAATGGCGATGCATCCTATCAACGCGAATTATTCAGTCAAAACGGGGTCTTGACCCTCATCAAGCCCTTCGTGCCAGCGACAACGCCATTTATAATACCGCCGATCAGCATCTGGCAAATTGGGCTCGATGCATCCTGGGAAATCGACATTTGGGGCCACGTCCGGCGGCAAGTCGAAGCCGCGGACGCGCAAGCCGAAGCCTCTGAATATCAGCGCCGCGACACGCTCGTCTCGACGCTGGCCGAACTTGCGCGCGATTATATCGAGCTGCGCGGCGTACAGGCCCAAATCACTATTTCGAATGCGAATCTAGCCAGCTCCAGCGAGATTCTCCGATTGACGAAGACCCTTGCTAAAGAAGGTTTGGCATCGGAGGTTGACGTAGAAAATGCCTCGAAGCAACTGGACGCGGTGCGTGCAACCTTGCCCACTCTCCAGGACCAGGAAACGGCGCAGATCGATGCGCTGAGCCTTCTCCTTGATGAACCACCGGGATCGCTCCGCAGCGAATTGATGCGGGTAAAACCGGTGCCGCCGGCGCCTCCGCGCGTGCCCCTTGGCGTTCCCTCCGAACTTGCTCGCCGTCGACCCGATATTCGTCAGGCAGAAGCGCAGCTCCATGCGGCGACGGCGACCATCGGTGTCGCCGTCGCCGATTTCTATCCGAGCGTCAAACTCAATGGAAATATCGAACTCAACGCGGCTGACCTCAGGGAGCTTTGGAAAGGCAGCTCGCTGCAGTATGTGCTTGGGCCGTCGGTCTCACTGCCGATATTCGAAGCCGGCCGCCTCAAGTCGACCCTGGAATTGCGCGAAGCGCAACAACAGGAGGCGGCCATCGCCTATCACAAGACCGTGCTTCAGGCTTGGCACGAAGTTGTCAATGCGCTGGTGGCCTATCGTACCGAACAAGAGCGGCGCGCCCGCCTGCAGGGCGAGGTCAATCATGCCCGCCGCACCTTGGCGCTCTCGCAGGTAAGCTATAAGAATGGCCTCGCCGATTTCATCGATGTGCTCGACGCCGAACGGACCATGTTGCAGGCGGAACTGCAATACGCGCAAAGCACGACAACCGTATCAGCCAATCTCGTGCAGCTTTACAAGGCCCTCGGCGGGGGCTGGGAGGCAGCCATTCCGGAGGAGCCACAAACGAGCATTGCAGCCTTTCAGCCAGCGCGGTAATGATTGGTTCGAACACGACTCCGACGCTTCGTAGATATGAACAGGGTGCCGGATGCGCCGCGAGCTTGCCTTTCATTTGCCGGTTCTGGCTCTCGGCCTTTCCGCCTTTCTCCTCGCCGCCTGCAGCGGCAAGCCCGAAAAGACTTCAACGGCCACCGCGGCGTCCCCTGTTCAGGTGGCGACCGTGGCGGAGGTTGAATGGCCCCAGGTCGTGAGAGTTCCTGGCACGGTCAGCGCAGTTGACACGGCCGTGCTCGCGTCGCGTGCCGGCGGTTGGGTGACCCAGGTTGATGTCGAGTCCGGCGCCCATGTGGCGCAGGGGGCGCTACTTGCCGAAGTTGGGGCCTCGACCGCCCGCGGCCAGATTGCCGAAGCACAATCCCGGCTCACGACTGCGGAAGCCACCTTGAAGGAAGCCGCCGACGACGAACGCCGCTACAGTGCCGTCTATCTCGCCCATGCCATCTCGGCGCAGAAAAATGACGCTGCATCGCAACGCTTCATCGCCGCCAAGGCCGAGGCCGCTGCAGCGACCTCGGCCCTAGCGGTCGCCAGGAGCAATCGAGATTATGCCGAGATCCGCGCCCCTTTCGACGGCATCATCGCCGAAAAAAACGTCCGAGCTGGCGATTTCGCGGCGCCTGGAGCGCCGCTTTTCGTGGTCGCGAGCGACCAGCCTGAAATCCGGGCCCATGTCGGCCCCGCCACCTTCGGTGCGCTCAAGGTCGGAGATCAGGTAGACGTCGGGATTAACGGCAAGTCACTTGCAGCAGTCCTAACCCGGGCCGTCGCAGCCGCCGATCCCAGGACCCACACGCATTTGGTCGAGCTTCATCTCCAAGGCGATACTGCGGCCCCCTATGGCGCCTATGCCGAGCTACGCCTTCCCTTGGGCCGTTTCCCAACGCTTACTGTGCCGGCGACCGCCCTCACACAGCGCGCCGGTCTGCTCGGCGTCTTCGTCGTGGACAAGGCGGATCGCGCCCATTTCCGCCTTGTTCGCATTGGCGAGAGCCGCGAGGGGCGAGTGCCGATCGAGGCAGGTTTGGCCGCAGGCGAAACGGTCGTCGTCGCACCGGCCGCCGACCTCATCAACAACAGTCCCGTTGCGCCGCAAGCTGCCAGCCTGGGGTCTGAAGGCGTAGAACACACCCGTGACTGATCCGCACCCCCGGCCGAAGCTGAATATCGCCGGCAGGTTTGCCCATGCTTTTTTGCATTCCAAGCTGACGCCGCTCATCATCCTTGCCGCCAGCCTGTTCGGGCTCCTCGCGGTCCTGCTGACCCCGCGCACCTACAATCCCGATATCGTCGTACCGGTGGTCAATATCACCGTCGAGCGGCCGGGCAGCAATGCGCAGGAGATGTTGAACCAAGTGGTGCGCCCGCTCGAGGCGCTTATGGCCTCCCTTTCCGGGGTCGAGCACACTTACGGTGTGGCGCAAGACGACACCGGCCTGGTCACTGTGCGTTTTCAAGTGGGCCAGGACGAGGAAAGGAGCCTCGTTAAGGTCTATAACCAGGTGAACAGCAACCTCGACCGCATTCCGCCTGGCACGGCCTCACCGCTGATTCAACTCCTCAGCCTCTACGATGTGCCAATTCTGACCTTGACGCTAAGTTCGAAGGAGGCCACCCCCGAGGCGCTGCGCGAAGTTGCGCTGCATGTTCTGGAAGAGCTCCGGAACGTGCCTGGCGTCGGCAAGACCTCGGTCCAAGGTGCAGCCGCGCGGGCGGTCCGGGTATGGCTGGATCCGGCGCGGCTCGCAGGCTATGGCTTGAGCCCCGAGGCGGTCGCAACGTCAATCCGCGCCGGCAATGTGGACCTCGCGGCTGGAAGCGTGGTGAGTCAAGGCCGCGAGCAGCCGATCCGAGTCGCCGCTTCACTGACCGATGCCGACCACGTTGGCAATGTGGTCGTCGACGCACGGAACGGCCGCCCTGTTTTCTTGCGGGATGTCGCAACGGTGACGACGGCGCCCGCCGCCAGCGATGTCCGCTCCTTCTTCGCCCTTGGTCCAGCCGGGGTGGAAGCATCGCAGCGCGCCGGTGTCGGGGAGTCGGCGGTAACCATAGCCATCGCCCGGCAGAAGGGCACCAACGGTGTCGAGGTCGCGAACGCGGTGCTGGCCAAGCTTCAGACCCTGGAGCGCGAGGCGCTGCCGCAGGGCGTGTCCCTGACCGTGACCCGGGACGATGGCGCCACGGCGAACGATGCAGTCAATACCCTGATTGAGCATCTTACCATCTCCATTGCCGCGGTCGTCACCATTCTCCTCATCTTTCTTGGCTGGCGCGAGGCATCGGTGGTCGCGCTCTCAATCCCACTCATTCTCTTCATCGTCCTCGGCGTTGGCTGGGTCGCGGGCCAAAGCATCAACCGGATCACGCTCTTTGCCCTTATTCTTTCGCTCGGCCTGCTGGTCGACGACAGCATTGTTGTAATTGAGAATATCCACCGCCACCTCCACTACGAACCACAGAGGAATTTGAGC
>Ga0335081_10019329_pt1 | contig 11014 bp, 8 predicted proteins | sample Lox_Sample_35_FD_206713 | JGI IMG/M metagenome (GOLD analysis project Ga0335081, IMG submission 206713) | Soil microbial communities from Loxahatchee National Wildlife Refuge, Florida, United States - Lox_Sample_3.5 | ecosystem: Environmental > Terrestrial > Soil > Wetlands | place: USA: Florida...
CTGTGGATGGGGTCTGGTCTGTATAAACTCGTTCCATCCAGATATGACCGTCGTCAAGCTCGCGGATATATGATCCGCCAACGATGGGAAGGAGCGGACTCATCCAGCTGAAAAGCGGGTGTGCACCCGCCGCCTCGTCCGGTTCCATTACTTTCGTGTAGACGAAATCCGTGTGATTCATTCCCAGCGGCTGAAGAATGTTTTGGCGGATATACTCTTCGTATGCCATGCCGCTGACCTCTTCAATAATCGCACCCAGCACCATATAGCCGATGTTGGAATAAACAGCTTTTTCGCCCGGCTCGAACTTGAGGTCGGCATAATCCGGAAGCACCTTCTTGATAAGACCAGTTTGCTGGACGGGAGGATCTTCCTCATGATGAATCCAACGCATGAATGTGAGCGCGGACGGATCCGGCAATCCTGAAGAATGATTGAGGAGATTGAGGATGGTCACCTGCTTGCTGGTATCCGAAGGATAGTTCACCTGGAACCAGGGAAGATACCGGACGACCGGATCGTGCAACGAGAGCTTTCCCCGTTCTTGAAGCTGGAAGATGGCAATGGCCGTGGCAATTTTTGTACACGACCACCAATGATACACTGTGTTTGGCGTTGCGGAGATGTTCCGGGGTTCGTCGGCCCAACCAAAGCCCTTACAATAGATAAGACTGTCGTTCTTGACGACTGCGAGCGCCATGCCGGGAGGGGTACCGCATTCCACGAGTTTGTTTGCGTAATGCTCGAATTCCGAAACGCTCGCAATCTTCTCCGGCGGCTGAGGAACAGACGCGCAGGAATTGAAGAGTGCAATGACGATCATCAATGAAATATGTGACGAGTATTGATCCTTCACGTGAACACGCAGCCCTGTCTTAGTTCATTCGAACTGCACGAGCAGGACCGGAAACATCATTTTGTTTTCCGACAGTTGTGAAGCGGTCCGTTACAGCGAATGTCGGAAATCATTATTGTCGGAGTTCCACTCCGACGTTCCGATTTGCGAGAGTAGAACTCTCGCAGGAATTGCGTCCGACAGTACAACTGTCGGACAACATAGGGTTCAAGAGATGTTAGCCAAAAACGTTTCCGAAAACTGCGCCACAGCGAAATTTCGCCGCTTCTAATATGTTTTCCGACAGTTGTGATGCGTTTAGATTCAGCGACTGTCGGAAACCATTATTGTCGGAGTTCCACTCCGATGTTTCGTATCGCGAGAGTATAACTCTCGCAAGAATCAAGTCCGACAGTACAACTGTCGGACAACATAAGGTTCAAGAGATGTTAGCCAAAAACGTTTCCGAAGACTACGCCACGGCGAAATTTCGCCGCTTCTAATATGTTTATATGTTTTCCGACAATTGTGATGCGTTTAGATTCAGCGACTGTCGGAAACCATTATTGTCGGAGTTCCACTCCGATGTTCCGTATCGCGAGAGTCCCGCCATTAAGATTGGCGGGCAGGATAACTCTCGCAGGGATTCAGTCCGACAGTGTAACTGTCGGACAACATCAATGAGGGAATCTTGTTTTCCGACAGTTGTGACGCGTTCCAACTCAGCGACTGTCGGAAACCATTATTGTCGGAGTTCCACTCCGATGTTCCGTATCGCGAGAGTCCCGCCATTAAGATTGGCGGGCAAGATAACTCTCGCAAGAATCAAGTCCGACAGTACATTTACCCGCCGTGTTACATCTTTTGGCGGGACTGTCGGACAACAGACAGTCGTGTGGGGTTCTCATTCAGCTGCTTTCCGACAACGTAGTTTTTGGCCTCGCACCGATGATCACGAGCCACAACATAAACGCCAATTCTCCGAAGAGAATCGGAAAGGCGATCGTATTGACAATTCCCACGTGTTGCGGAACCAGAATGCCCGTAAAGCTGATGATGACGTAAGCAATGCCGTTGATCAAGAGCCAAACTCCGAGAAAGCGGGGGAGAAAGCTTGAACGGTAAACCAGCAGGCCCAGGGGAAGGAGCCAAAGTCCCCAAAAGATTTCGGAAACTGGAAGACCCAGCTTGTCGATGTTAATGAGCAACGTTGCCAATGCGTTCCGTTGCGGTTGGTCGAATGCAGACAAGAAATCTGCCCCCTGCACGATCGCGAGGGTGGCAACTTGGTTCGCAACACTCAGGAAAGCCATCGGTGCATCGATCAAGACCAGGACCACCATCACGATGGCAAGTTCGCGGCTCACGTCGTGGAGCAGGCGGTAGAGAGCAAGGACGAGGGCGATGAAGAACAACTCAGAAAGGAGCCCGACGACGATATAGGCCTTGAACAACGTGACGTGTGCAAGGATGTTGTTGGCCGTCGCCGACGCATCCCCGGGCACAAACAATTTGCCGGGCACGTAGAGGAGAACGAATGGGCCAGTGATCGCGATGAGCAGGTAGAGGAGCCCTGCGACGCGTGCGTTCTTTTGAAGTGTGGTCATGAATACTTCTCCGGGGGTTAAGTGTGCTTTCTACTACGGAATGTTCTTCTATTATGTTCCAGTGGTATGGTTCGAAACGTCCCTTGAACTAACTGTCTTCCGTTTTGTTTTCCGACAGTTGTGAAGCGGTCCGTTACAGCGACTGTGGGAAATCATTATTGTCGGAGTTGCACTCCGATGTTCCGTATCGCGAGAGTACAACTCTCGCAAGAATCAAGTCCGACAGTACAACTGTCGGACAACATCGGGGACCTGTCCGCCTCCATGAGTCCTGAGCTTGCAGAAGGATCGAAGGATGGCTGAAATCGAACCATTGGCGGACGCCGTGTTGCGGCTCGTTAGGCGGTCGTTGATTTGCGGCGATACGCCGAACTGCGGAATCCCGGGCCGCATTCGTGACAGAGTAGGCTCCGATAGGCCCGAGTGCCACTATTTTTTGCCAGTCCTCTCCATGGCAATGATCCCGGATTCGTGACTGTAAGCCACCTTCCATTGATCATTGACCCTCTTGAAGATCCAGGTGTACGCTTCCGGATCTATCTTTAGCTTGTCTCCAGACTTGAAGAACAGGCTGGAATTGCCTGCAAATGAACACATGACATAATCCTCTGTCAACACGGTATATTCCTGGGACTGGACACTCGCTCTCACGCTATCTATGACATTCAAAATATCAAGACTAGACTTCTTGAATGCCTTGAAATCGCTCTTTGAACCATCCAAATTGTACATCACATATTCAGGCGAATCCCAGAAATACTGGAGCATGCGCTCGATGTCCAGTCTATGATGCGCAGCCATAAGACTATCGAACACGAGCTGGACTTCGCTCTTGATCTGATCCTTCTGTTGCCGTGCCAATTGGTCACTCTGCCTCGGAGTGCATCCGAAGCAGAGGAGGATGAGCACCAAGATGAGGATGGTTGGTTTCATGGTGACCTCCGTAATCAATGATCTTGAGTACACTTGAATAAAACATCACACGGCAAAAAGAGACCGGTCACAAATTCTTGAAGCCGCAAACCAATATTGTGCTTACGTTTCCGAAAACTACGCCAAGGCAAGCGACCTGTCCGCCATGTTGTGTCTTTTGGCGGATCTGTCGGACAACCTGATGAACTTCTGCTCGGTTGTGAAGAGACCTTGGCCCCACAAACCTCGAAGAAGTTGGGGAACGGAGTGGTCACTCGTTTTTTCACCAGACATAAGCTTGATACTTCTTCTTGCCAGCGACCTTTGACGCTTTGCGAAGTTGCTTCCTATCGGCAAGCCTGAGAAGTGCCATTGCCACCCTATCATGCTCGCAGTGATATGTGCCCTTGAGTTTCTGGTGCGTTTCTCCGGCGGTTTTCGGCTGGGAAAAGAAACCTTTCGTTCGAAGGTCAAGTATGTGGTCGGGTAACTTCTGATTGCCACTCTTAGCTTTCACTGGCTTTCCTTCGTCCAACAATGACTCCAACCGAGAGATCCTTTGCTCGTGATCCTTTACTAAGTCCATGAGCTTGTTTTCATTTGCCATTCTCGTCGTGTCCTATGGATGGGTACCTTTGAACATAAGAATAAGTTCCTGCTTGTCCCTTTCTTGTCAAGAACTTTGAAGACTTCAAAACTATCATCAGATTCTTATCGGTGAAGTTATATCGGCGCTTCTCGAGTTCGGTTTTGATGGCGTTGACGTCCTTCGGTTTTAGGAACACTTTGTCCTTGCAGTGAATCTTGAGTGCGTCCGGAGCTTTCATAGCAATCTTCATGCGTAGTTTGTCGCTGTTATGTGCCGTTTGCGCATCGAACAGCACAGCTAACGTATCTTGAGAAGTCCCTTCTTTTCCGCTTCAAGTTGACCGGATCGAGTTATTTGGTAAAGGTCATTCTTCTCAAATGCAAAATCAAGGTCGTACACAATCCTCCATAAAGTGGCTCGCAGATTCTTGCGGTGGGATGGCTTAACCCACGACGACAACTCTGAAATTGAAGCACCTTGCTTGCCTCGATGATAAAGAAGAACTAGAAGTCTCTGGGGCAAGGTAAGATCGGGGCGAAGTGTCTTTAGATCAGAACCGAATTCTTGAACCACTGGCGCTTGCCGGGTTACAAGATCTTCTATCGCAGATTGCGCTTCGTTTGCCGAGCAGGTATGGTGTAGCCTTAGAATCTCGGCCAAGACCCAATCAGCACACGATGTCACGATAATCGCGTCTTGCAGATTGGGATCAATCCCGTCGGCTAGGTGCGCTGCGTCTCGCTTGTTCCGAATGTCATAGATGACACGTAGTGTACGTGGAATGTGCAGACGGATCGAATCGGGTTGTGTTGTGGCTGGTATGTTCGAAAGCGTCCTAATGAGCTTATCCGTGTCGAGTTGTTGCCCCAGTTGTGTGTGTGTACCGGTCGTTCTATGTTCTAAGAGTCTGAAGACGGCTTCAGCGAATCGTCCTCCTTCGACTTCGTTTGGTCGAAGATGGCCCAGATAGAAGTTCTTTTTTAGCTCGGAATACGTTTCCAAGACTTGATCAACAAGAACTTTTGGAAAGGTTGACGCAAGTGATGCTGCAATATCAATGGTTGCCACTGTTAATCCTTACGTTTAATCTTGGGTTACTTTTTTGATCTGGCTTTGCGCTTCCTACCACCCTTCTTGGGCATGGGATTTTGCTGAAGGGCGTTCTTCACCGCTGCTTGATCTGGGAGAGCGTCAACCACACTTGCACCACGGGTACTCAGTCTTTTCTTTCCATGTCCCGCTGCAGTGAAGAAGCCGTGGCTTCTAGTTGCTAGATCGAGAAAGCGGCTGATATTGGATATGGCTGATTGTCTCGCGTCCGTATTTCCCTTGCGCAGGTCTTTCACGGACAGGTCAACCTTATTCTCTCGGTGTTCAAGATAATAGGCAAGACAGGCTAATTTCTGATAAGTATTTGTCGGACGCTTTCGTGCGACGAATTTGTCTATGGTGGTCGTATCAACAGGTACCCCCAACTGCCCTCCGGCAACTGGAGCTGGGGGGGCTTGTTGAAGTGCGCCAGCAGTGATTTGCGGTGGAATCTGAAGGAGCGTCATGACGGCTTGGAGAACCCGAACTCTTGTTTCGGGTTCGAGCGGGCTGAGGGCATCGTGAACAACGCGCACGGGGGTGAGTTCATCGACTGGTTGGTTCTTCTTCATTGTGGATCCTTTCTTAGTTTATTCTGCTTCAGGCTGTGCAATTGGCACATAACTAATGGAATTGCGATGTCTTCTAACGTCCCCGCTTGGCATGATACACGCCATCCGCTAGAAAGAATGCTGACAAGTATGGCGTTTATTCTTGTCATTTGCATTTCTGCCGAAACGTCAAACCCGCAACTCGGCTTTTCAAGCACGAATGTGCGGGTTTGTTCTCAAAAATCTCGTCGTCACAGGTCAGTCTCCCCGACAAACCCTCCGTCGACTTCTCTTGGCTACAATGTAACACTTATTGCAGGCGTGGGCAAACACTTCAGTTCTTCTCCAAGCTCGGCTTCTTCAAAATTGGGAAAGAACGGTCTGGCGCAGATCCGAGCGCCTTCTCTCAAGGTCTGTCACTGTCTTACGCAAAACACTCTCGCATCTGGCTGAGCGACGGCCTCTACTTGTTCCGTATCGCCGGCAATGTGTTCAACACATACCGCAACCCTTCGGTTGGAAGTTTCGCGCGGGCGTCAACAAATTTTCCCTTCGGGTCGATAAGAATAAACGTAGGCACCTGTTCGACTCCATATGCTTCCCGGAATTCTGATCCCCAGCCATTCGTTGGCATGCACTGCAATCCGTCAAGATTGAGGTCCTTGACCCTTTTGATCCACGCATCCTTTGTGCCGTCAAGGTTCACTGCAATAAAAGTGATGTTTGCATCGTGAAATTCAGTTTCGATCTCCTTCAACGTCGGCAATTCCTTAATGCACGGACCGCAATACACTCCCCAGACATCGATCAGGAGGTATTTGCCCTTGAAGTCTTTGAGCGTATACGGATTGTCCTTCGCATCCAGTAGTTTGAAATCCGGCGCAGAATGTCCGGCCTGAAATTTCCTCAGAGATTTGTAGAGCTTTCTCAATCCCGCGACGTGTTTCGGCTCTCTTAACGTGTTCTCGATGAGCGAGAACAAACTATCATTGACATCCATATAGTAAATTTGACCCCACATCTGCCTGTACAGAATTTCATCCAGCACCCGCTGATTGGTAAAAGTCTTTCTGATCGCTTGTAAGAGCACTTTTGTCTTGAAATAGGGATCGCCGTACGATTGTTGATCCTGTTGCGTTGCCTTGAACACCTTCATCTCCAGAAATGTGTCGATGAAATTCACAAAGTCCGGCAACTGGAGATACGAAGCATCATTGAAGTCCACGTTGCGCAGGTAATCGTAAAACTCTTCGGGTGGCTGCACCTTCTTTCCTGTAAAGAGTTGATAGCGATACTCGTACCTGTTGTACGGAGGCCATACCCAGAATTGTATACGCGCCTTTTCCAGTCGTACAAATTCCTTGTTCACGCCGGGAGAGCGTGCCAGGAATTCGTCGAACAGAGTTCTCAGCGTATCATACTGCTTCGTCATGGCAGCGCTGAACGATGCAGGGTCCTGGGAATAGAATGCAACCCTGTCGAAATGTGCCCCGATGGAATCGGTGGTAGCATACCAGCCGATGAGATAATTTGAAATCATTGCACTTTGATTATCAGGACCGACGGTTGTTTTCCTGTCGAGATTGATGAAAATGCTGTCGCCGGGAACCAGGAACACCTGGATTATTCTGTTTGCCCTCACTTCAAAGTACTGGGGAGAGTCCAGGGATATTTTGAATTGAAAAACCCCCAAGGAATTCGTTCTTGCAGTGTCTGAACGATAATGGTTCTTGAGAATGACCTCCGTCGCACCGTTTTTCGACAACCCTGCGACGATGCATACTTTGGCGAGAACTCCGTGGATGATACAAACCTGAAATACCATCAAGACAATATACGTTCGCGCAGTTTTCATTGTGGGTGCTTTCTTTTGTTCGCTATTCACAATTACGTTGTTGGCAGTAGCTCTCGAAGACAAGCATGATCTTCGTTTTGGATCACTCTGCCCCCACGCAAAACGCCAAACCCGCAACTCGGCTCTTCAAGCACGAATGTGCGGGTTTGTACTCAAAAATCTCTTCGTCACAGGTCAGTCTCCCCGACAAACCCTCCGTCGATTTCTATTGGATACAATGTACCATAATTTGCAGGTGTGGGCAAACACTTCAGTTCTTCTCCAAGCTCGGCTTCTTCAGAATTGGGAATGAAGTCGATTGGGCCATTCCCAACAAGTTCGACGCAGTTTCCAGAACAGGCTCACACCGGAGCTTAGGAGCAGGCTTACCAACTGCGCGAGACGTATCGCGAACACTCTCAACCGTTCAGTCGAGCGGGGACCAGTCGCGAATGCCACTGTGGATGGGATCCATCCGGATATTGCCGGGGTGATTCTCATCGGAATTCCACGCAAGGGGATTCTCGATGATGTATTCGCGGATGCGATCCAGGTCGGCGCCATCTCTGATGATGTGCTCATAGTAATTGGGCTGCCAGCCAAAAGACAAGAATCCTTCCAAATGGATCTGCTTTGTGGATGATGATTTGAATCCCCTTACAATGGATCCAAGGTTCATTCTCTGTGGACCGAATAGGCCGCGAGCAGACGCACTGCTGTGCGTCTCGACTATAGATTCCTTTATGTTGATGATGCCATGAATATGATTTGGCATAATGACCCATTCGTTCAGAGCGACATTCGGACGAATGATTGGAGTCCGGAGCCACGCATCACACACGATTTCACCCGGCCGGGATAGGCGGACCTCTTTGCCTACGACTTCACCCAAACAACATATTCGGTCCTTCGTGCAGATTGTGACGAAGTATAACCCGGCTGACGACTAGTCATATCCTTTGAGCCGCGTGGATTCAATTCTGTATTTGTCTTTGTATAAGGACATACATCCATCGCACGATCAACGATTCGTTTTGACGGAAACCTCGTGCGCACCTCCCTACGTGCTTCCGGTCGTACCTGCTGGATTCCAACGCTTGTGAGATGTTCAGTTCCGACGACCGCCGGTAACTCTAAAACGCGAAACCCGCAACTCGGCTCTCCAAGCCACGAATGTGCGGGTTTGTTCTCAAAAATCTCCGTCGTCACAGGTCAGTCTCCCCGACAAACCCTCCGTCTATCGTCTACAATGCAACATAAATTGCAGGTGTGGGCAAACACTTCAGTTCTCCTCCAAGCTCGGCTTCTTCAAAACTGGGAATGAAGTCAGTTGCGCCGCTCCCAACAAGATTGACACAGTGCCCTGAAAGGACGTGCGAGTATTCCCGTAGTCATGAGATGATCAGGCGCACCGATCATCCGAAACCCTAAAAGCGCCAAAGCCTCATCTCCGGTGAACGGAAATGCATCAACAATGAAATACGAAGCACAAATATCGAAATCCTAAACAAGCAACAAACTTAAATGTCACAAACGCCCGCGCAGACTTCCATGAGCCTGCGATAAGGTGCATCTCTACTTCATCAGCAAAAGTTTCTTGGTCCCCACAAAAGATCCAGCCCGCAGCTGACAGAAATACACTCCGCTCGGCAGATTGCTTGCATTCCACTTTACGCTGTAATTTCCTGCGGCTCGCTGTTCGTTCACGAGGGTTGCCACTTCGCGGCCCAGGATATCGAATACCTTCATTTTGACAGTTGACAATTTCGAGATTGAAAATCGTATTTCTGTGGTTGGGTTGAAGGGGTTGGGAAAATTCTGGCACAGCTCTTCCCTTTTGGGCGTAGAAGGCTCCTTCTCGACCCTGGTTGTTGTACCATACATTTCCTTCGCGACCGTAACGGCCCGCTCCAGGTCTGCCAGCGTGTCGCCTGCAGCCAGCACGAATGGCAAAATAATGTCCGAGTTCGGTTGGATCGTCATCGGCCCACCGGAAACGACCATTGAGATGTCTGTCGGCCCCGCTTTTGTAGTTACAGTGCCGCCCGATAAACATTGCCATTTGCGGAGCTTGGTGAATGTTTTATAAATGCCAGTTATGGGGTCCGCATTATCAATGACCGAATAATTGATGGCTCCCCCGCCAAGCAGTGCGCATCCAACGTAGGTCCTGGGCGTTCGCGTTTGGTTGTAAGCGTAACCGAGACTAATTGCCCTTTCAAAATCGGCAACGTTGTTACTGCCGTTCGCGCCAACGTCCCAATCGAAAAACAGTCCGGCAAAAAAGTTGGAGTCGGGGGTTGTATTCAAATTGTGGATGTGGTATTCGAGCAAAATGAAATTTGATGTCGAGTCACGATTCCAGGCATAGGTGTGCAATGTGACTTGTATGCCGACCCGGTATGAAGTAGCATTGCTGTCGCTGAATGAAGTCACTGCCTCCTGATCCGCCACGAGACCCGGAGTCTTCACGTTTACGAGGGTGAATGGCAAGAAATCACTGTCTTCTAGATTTACATTCTGGGGCGCTCCCCGCGCACAATCGACGAGTGTGGTAGGTGATGTACCCGCCATGAAAGCTCCCTCGCTGAGGACGTTATCATTGTCAGGTCCATATATGAACCCAATACCTTCTAAGACATTATTGTTGTAACCAATATTTCCTGCCGCTGATATCGTGGTCTGGATGTTGTTGGCAGATAGATTGCTGAAAATAGGATTGAAGATTGCAGTGAAACCCGTGTAGTCGTTATATGCGCCATCGCTAATCTTGATTACAAAGTTGGCGACGTGACCATCGGGTGTTCCCTTGTTTATTTTGAAACTCAGCGCGTTATTCCTCAAGTTGTATGAATCAAGCGTCCCCAGCGCACCGATCGAGATATTGCCATTTACGATGGTCACATTGTTGTCGGTGCTGCTTAGAGACAGATGCAGGTTAGAAGTAGGGCTGAGCCAATTCTCCGCGACCCCAAAGATTTGGACTGTTTCGCCGTCTGTAAACATCCCATCATTGTTCCCGCCAACCGAATCGCTCAGAGTAATGCCGCTGATCTGGACTCCGGGTGACGACGTCTCCGTCAGTGCGCGGTAAGCGTTGATTCGTCCATAACCGATCAAATTCTTATATCCGGAGTTTATACTATCGATGTTGTCCGAAGTCACGCGGACCTGTTCCAGTATCTGTTGCGGGCTGAAGTTCGGAAACTTACTTGCCACAAGGGCAGCCACACCTGCTGCACAAGGCGAAGCCATTGAAGTCCCGCTCATATTACTGTAGGAACTTGTTCCCAATGTCGACAGGATACTTACCCCTGGTGCAGAGACAGAAATATTATAACTGTAATTGCTGAATGTCGCCGCGACGTCGTTCTGATCTACGGCGGCCACTGAAAGAACATTTTCGCAATAGGCAGGTTGGACGAGTTCCTCAGAGTGATCGTTCATCGCTGCCGCGACAACAAGTGCTCCTTCCGAGGTGGCATAATCAATCACATCCTGCGCATATTGAGAATAGCCTACGCTGCCCCAACTGCAGTTAATGACGCGGGCTCCGTTATCGGCCGCGTAAATGATACCTTCATAACCATACAGCAT
>Ga0335081_10019330_pt1 | contig 11013 bp, 8 predicted proteins | sample Lox_Sample_35_FD_206713 | JGI IMG/M metagenome (GOLD analysis project Ga0335081, IMG submission 206713) | Soil microbial communities from Loxahatchee National Wildlife Refuge, Florida, United States - Lox_Sample_3.5 | ecosystem: Environmental > Terrestrial > Soil > Wetlands | place: USA: Florida...
AGCGATTTGCGGCCGCCCATGAGGACGCGGTATTCATCGAGGCGCGCGGTGCGCTCGCGATCGATGGCGGCGCGCCAGCGGGAGGCCGCGGCCTCGTCGAGCACGGGCCCGGCCTCGGGAAGAACGGTGGACAGAACGTCCAGGTCGTGCACCTCGCCGAGCAGATCCTGGATACGCTTCAGGCCTTCGCCCCACTCGGCATGGCGGGCGGGGAGGAAGTTTTCGGCCGTGTAGCGGAATCGTTTGAGCCCGATTCGGAGCGCGTGCCAGGAAGCGGGATTGCGATTGCGCAGGGCGCGGCGATGGAGCAGGCGGGCGGCTTCCCACTGTTCGAGAGCGAGATGCTGCGCGACCAGACCATCGGGAGTGAGGCGGCGGGCGCGTTCCGGCAGGCTGCGCGACCAGAGGAGCCACTGGCGGCGGTCGAAGGTCTCCAGCGAGCCGGCCACCTGCTCCTTCAGTTCGGGCTCACGCGCGGAGAACACTTCGGCGAGCGACTGGCGGACAGGATCGTTCTCGTCAGCCAGGCGGCTGTTCCATTCCTGGAGGACCTGCAAGTCGCGCAGTTCGCCGAGGCGGCGGAAAAGCCTGCGGCTGGCCTTGCGCATGGCCCTCCAGGAGGAATCGGCGTCCACGCTGGCGAGACCGGAGGCGAGCGAACGGCAACGGCGGAGCGCCACGCGCAGATCGTGAACGGAATCGGAGGAAGAGTCGTGCGCGGTGAGGCGCGCTTCGCGGAGGACGCGCTGCATCCAAAAACGCAACGCCGCGCGCGGTTCTTTCGCGTGCTCGGACGGAACGGCCATGAGTTCCCCTGGCGGAAAAGACGAAGGAAATATTCTACGCGCCGTAGCGGGGCGGTCAAATGGGCTGTGGAAAACTCGAAGAGGTGACTCGTGCCCCTTCCGTCGTCAGGGCGGGCTGGTGATTCGCGACTCGTGAGCGGCCACCGAGCTGAGGACACGTGCGCAAGCGGAGGGCTATTGCCGGTGGTGCTGGGAGTCCCAGATCTGCTGGAAGAGGCGGAGGGTGGCGGGAGCGTGGCCGGCGAAGTGATTGTTGGCGTAGGCGAAGACAGGAACCCCGCGGGCGGAGATTTTGTAGACGACGTTGGCCCATTCGGTGAGTTCGCTGGAGCGGTCCACGATGGTTTTGTCCCAGGTCTTGGTGCGTTCCTCGATGCCCTTGCGGTCGCCGAGCCAGCGAATGTAAGCGAAATCGGCGGTGACGGGGTCGGCCGTTGGCGTGAAGAGCTGCGACGGACGCGGCATCCAGGGGTGGTCAATGAGGGCGAGGGCGACATTGCGGCTGCGGAGCAAAGAGTAAAGCTGGGGGCCGAGCCAGGTTTTGTTGCGCACCTCGACGGCGAAGCGGGTCCCCTCCGGCAGGCGGTTGAGGAACGGTGTGAGTCGGGCGAGGAAGGCGTCTGCGGAGGCGAACGCCAGTTTGTTGAAATACGGAAACTGAAGCAGGAGGATGCCGAGTTTGTCGCCGAGCAGCCGCATACGTTCTACGAATTCCTGAAAAGCCTTTTCGCAATCCACCAAAACGTTTTCATGCGTGATGGTTTGCGGAACTTTGGCGGCGAAGAGGAAGCCGGGAGGAGTCTTGGCTTCCCAACCGCGAACGGTGGAGGCGGAGGGAGTGCGGTAGTAGGTGCTGTCGATTTCCACGGTGTCGAATTGAGTGGCGTAGTAGGAGAGATAGTCTGCTGGCTTGGTGCCTTCGGGATAGAAGACGCCTTCCCATCCCTCTGCGGTGAAGGCGGAAGTGCCGAGGCGGATTGGAGCGCGTTTGGTCATCACTCCGCTGGCGAGATCAGGCCTTTCGCCAGTCTTTCCAGTCGCTGCGGACGAATTTCACCATGTCGCGGGCGGCCTCCAGAAGCCAGCCGGCACGGCGGCGCGCCAGGTCGCGACGGACGGAACGGCAGGCGCTAGGGGAACCGAGATGGACATTGGCGGTTTCCGCGCCCATGGCGTAGAGGAGCCGCTCCTCGTTGCGCCGCTCGGGGAGATCGGCGAGGTTGATTTTTTTGCAGCTGGGAGAGAGGCGGCGAACAATCCAATGGCCGCTGACGTGGAAATGCGGGTCGGGAACTCGGACGGCGGTGCGGAGAACCTGGGCGTAGAGGATCGGCCCGGTGCGCGAGTGGTGGCGGAGCCAGACGGCGGCGGAGGGAACCAGTGCTTTGGCTTCGCGGGCTATAGAGCCGCCGCGCCAGTTGACCAGCGAGACGTAACGCTGATGGCCGCGACTGCCGAGGCCCGCGCCGCGGCGTGCGTAGCCATAACGGAGGCCGCGCTCGGGCATGGCGCGTTCGAGCGCGGCGCGCGCTTCCGCGGGAACGAGCTTGGCGCTGACGGACGGGCAGGCGCGCAGCCTTTCCCAAAAGGCCGGGCCCTCCGCGATGATGTGCAGCGAGACGCGGCGCAGCCAGCCCTGACGTTCGGAGAGAACGAAGGGGCGGCCGCCGGAGACGAGCGCATCGCGGTAGCCCTGCTCGATGCAGCCGGCAATCACGCGCGGTTTTACGGCGAGGTGTTCGCCCTCGGCGGCAAGGAGGGCGCTGGTGGTGAGCCGGACGAGGTCGATGGTGTAGGGCATGTGGCTGACTTCGTCGAAATCGTTGACGCCCCAGATGAGCCGGCCTTCCAAATCGCGCCAGGTCCCGAAATTTTCGACGTGCAGATCGCCGACGGCGAGGACGCGCGGAGCATCCGCGGCGAGAGGGCAGACTTCGTGCCAGGACTGGAGCCAGCGGTAGAACGTCGCGCGAAGAAAGGGGAAAACGTCCGCGGCCATGAATTGATGTTTCAGACGGAGGTCCGCGGGAACCATCCGCGTGCGCTTGGCGAGCCAGGATTCGTAGCTCCTGGTGGCGGCAACCATGTCCATGGGGGAGGAATGGTAGCAGGCAGTAAATGAGGACGAAAGCAGGCGGATAAGGAAGAGGAGGAGCCGGATTTCAGACGCGTTATTTGAGCGAGTCGAGGTCGAATTCGGCGGAGAGGGGCTGGCCGTCGGGGCCGGTGACGGTGACGGTGACGGGGCGTGAAGCAACGTCGCGAACATCATAATTGAGCAGCATCTCTGCGCCCGTAATGGAGGAGTAGTTTGTTCCCACGGAGTACAACGGATAGGACTTCATGTGGCGAGGCGCGATAAATGCGTTCTCGGTGAGCCCGATGCGGAACTGCTGCCAGAACCGGCTCTCGGGTTTGGAGATTTCATCGACAGAGAACTGATTTGCAAACGGAATGTTGACCGTAACAACGGCGAGAAAAGGATAGGGGTGGGCGGCGTAATCCGTGCGGGCTTGCGACATGGGATAGATGCTGCCGCGCTCGAAGCTGTTGAACACGACGGAATAGTAGGGTGTGCGGATGGCCAGGCGGGAGACGCGGAGAGTGCCCGCCATGCTGGGAAAGGTCTTTTCGTAGGCTTTGAAGAATTTGGCGACGTCCTGGTCGTGGCGCTGGCCGAGGGTGTAGGCCTCGCCGACCTGCTCTTCGTTCAACTCATCGATGTAGGCGGGGAGAGCAGAGGCGAGCGAGAGAAAGACGAGGGAGACCAGAACTACCCGGGAGCGGCAATGGCGGGACGGGAACATGGAGTGCAGCCTGCGCGGACAGGGCGAGAGTAACACAGCAAAGAGGAGAAAAGCTCAGGGCTGGAAAGGCACTGACCGTGGCTGCCGGTTAACGGGCGGAGACGGGTTGGGGAGAGCGGCGAGGATATTTGGTGGCGACGTAGTCGTCCACGAGCTTCTGGAAGGCGGCGGAGAGCTGATCGTAAGTGCCTTCGAGTGTGGTGAAATGTTTACCGTCAATGTAGATAGGACAGCGCGGGGCTTCGCCCGTGCCGGGGAGCGAGATGCCGATGTTGGCGGCTTTGGATTCGCCGGGGCCGTTGACGATGCATCCCATGACGGCGAGCTTCATGGTTTCGACGCCGTCGTACTGCGTCTTCCATTCGGGCATTTTGTCGCGAATGTAGCCCTGGATGCGTTCGGCGAGTTCCTGAAACGTGGTGCTTGTGGTGCGGCCGCAGCCGGGACATGCCGTGACGCTGGGAGCGAAGGCGCGCAGGCCGAGCGATTGGAGCAGCTCGCAGGCGGCGTAGACCTCTTCGCGGCGATCGCCGCCGGGACGCGGAGTGAGCGAAATGCGGATGGTGTCGCCGATGCCTTCGCCGAGCAGAATTCCCATCGGCGCGGCGGACCAGATCAAGCCTTTCGCGCCCATGCCGGCTTCGGTCAAGCCGAGGTGAAGCGGCTGATCAGTTTTTGAGGCGAGGTCGCGGTAGACGGCCACGAGATCAGGCGGGCGCGAGGTCTTGCAGGAAATGATGATCTGGTCTGTGCGTAGGCCGCACTCAAGGGCCAGTTCCGTGGACTGGAGCGCGGAGAGGACCATGCACCTGTTGATGATGTCTTCGGAAGAGAGGCCCAGATCGCGCTCGGTGTTCTCCTGCATTTTTGCCATCACCAGCTCCTGATTGAGGGAGCCGGCGTTGACGCCGATTCGGACGGGCTTCGCGTTGTCGCGCGCGATTTTGCAGATGACGGAAAACTGCTCGTCGCGGCGCTGGCCGGCGCCGACGTTGCCGGGATTGATCCGGTACTTGTCGAGCGCACGGGCGCAGGCTGGATACTTGGTGAGCAGGACGTGGCCGTTGTAATGGAAGTCGCCGATGATGGGGACGTTCGAGCCGGCGTCGGCGAGGCGCTGCTTGATTTCAGGGACGGCGGCGGCAGCTTCCGGGATGTTGACGGTCACACGGACGAGCTCGGAGCCGGCTTCAGCAAGCTCCAGGCACTGGCGGGCGGTGCCGAGGGCGTCCACGGTGTCCGTGTTGGTCATGGACTGCACGACGACGGGAGCACCGCCGCCCACGGTGACGTGGCCCACCTTGACCCCGACGGTCTTGCGCCGCTCGAACATCCGCTAAAGGTCCTCCGGTAAAAATCCATCTTACAGCAGGGAAGGAAGCGCTGCCAGCCGGGGAGGCCGGATACCCCAATGCTGCCGCGAATGAAATGGAGGAGAGACGCGGACGTGGACGCGGAGACGGTCTGGGATTGCTTCGGCGGGGATTCAATGCGAATTCATCGAACGCACAAACATAATTGACGGGTCGTTCACGCGGGAATAACACGGGGCGGTTATCACCCTTGGTGGAAGGTGCGGCTTCCGCAGCCGGCCGCCGACCTTACTGGAGAGCAGGAACCCGCTCCAGCGACAGAATCCAAGGAGGAAAGAGGAATGCATTCAGGAATCACGAAGGCCGTGGCCTGCGTGGCCGCGGCGGCACTTTGCCTCATGCCAGCCAGTCCGGTCTTCGCCAACGGGAATCATGGCGGTGACAACACAGCCACGCCCATCAAATATCTGGTGGTCATCTTCCAGGAGAACATTTCGTTTGACCATTATTTTGCCACCTACCCGAACGCCACGAACCCGAAGGGTGAGCCGCAATTCCACGCGCGCCCGGGAACGCCGACGGTGAACGGGCTTTCCGGCGCGTTGCTCACGTCGAACCCGAACTTCCTGAACACGGGGAACGGGGCGGGCGCAGCGAATCCGTTCCGGCTGGACCGCTCGCAGGCGGCAACGGCAGACCAGGGCCACAACTACGGGCCGGAACAATCCGCGACCCACATGGGTTTGCTGGACCTTTATCCGTTGTCCACGGGAACCGCCGGACCGCCACCGAACGCGCCACCGCAGCCGGCGGCCGGAACGAAGGGCCTGGTGATGGGCTACTACGACGGCAACACGGTGACGGCACTGTGGAATTACGCGCAGTTCTACGCGATGAACGACAATTCGTACGGGTCGACGTTCGGGCCGTCGACGCCGGGCCTGCTGAACCTGGTGGCCGGGCAGACGAACGGCGTATCGGCGTCCAGTTCGGGGGCGGCGTCGAAGATGGTGGCCGACAGCAGCGGCGGTTACACGTTGATCGGGGACGCGGATCCGATCGGCGACGTGTGCTCGACGTCGAGCGCACAGGTGACGATGGGCAGCCAGAACATCGGAGACCTGCTGAACACAGCAGGAGTGTCGTGGGGCGCCTTCATGGGCGGATTTAACCTGACGGCGACAAACTCAAACGGAACGACGGGCTGCGCGCGCAGCTCAAGTGGAATTCCGGGAACCACCGCCGACTACATTCCGCACCACGCTTTCTTTCAGTATTTCACGTCGACGGCAAACCCCATGCACACGCGTCCGGCTTCGGTCGCCGAAATCGGGTACGCCGGAGGGGCAAACCACCAGTACGACATTAACGACTTCTACGCGGCGCTGAATGCCGGGAGGCTGCCGGCGGTGAGTTTCCTGAAGGCGATTGCCCTTCAAGATGGTCACGCAGGGTACTCCGATCCGCTCGACGAGCAGACGTTCATCGTCGCGGTGGTCAATGCCCTGGAACAGTCGCGCTACTGGAATGACACGGCGGTGGTGATCCTGTATGACGACTCGGACGGCTGGTACGACCACCAGATGGGTCCGATTGTGAACCAGTCCACCAGCTCCGGAGACACGCTGACGGGCGCAGGCATGTGCGGGAACGGCGTGACTACTGCGCTGCCCGGGGCGGATGGCACCACGACGCCCCACGCACAGGGCCGTTGTGGATACGGTGTTCGCCAGCCCCTAATGGTGATTTCGCCATGGGCACGCGAAAACTTCGTGGATCACACACTGACCGACCAGTCTTCGGTGATTCGCTTCATCGAAGACAACTGGCTGGGCGGCCAGCGGCTGATGGGAGGTTCGTTTGACGCCGTGGCCAACTCGATCGTTCAGATGTTCGACTTCTCGCAGCCTTTCTGCCGGCGAGATACGCTAATTCTGAATGGAACGACGGGACAGCCGATGAACCGGTATGGAAATCAGCCGGGGCCCTATTGGCCCTGGTAAGAGCCAGGGCCGCGTACAACGTAACGCGGTAACACTTGCGGATCCGGTGGACGGCGGAAGGTGCGCCTGCCACCGTTTCCGCATGTCTTATTGCGAAGACCGGGGGAGAGATGGGAAGGAAGAAACTGGGATGGAGCCGCAGGGAATTTCTGCTCGGCGGGGGAATGGCGCTGGCCGGGGCGTGCCTATCGATCGAGCAGACGAATCAGCGCCGGACGGGCGTGATTGGGCGGCCGCTGCTGAAGCTGGATGAACTGGCGAGATTCGTGGACGCGCTGCCGGTGCCGCGCGTGCTTCCGGCCAGCGGTACGCGACCAGAGCCTGGCAACGCGGGGCGCAAGATCCCCTATTACCGGCTGGAGATGCGGCAGTTCGAGGCAAAGATACACCGGGACGTGAAGCCGACGCGGCTGTGGGGCTACGGGGGCGCGTCGCCTGGACCGACGATCGAAGCACGGAGCGGCGAGCCGGTGTTGGTGGAATGGGTGAACGATTTGCCGGGAACGCACCTGCTTCCGATTGACCACAGCATTCACGGCGCCGGGAAGGATATCCCCGACGTGCGCACGGTGGCGCACTTGCACGGGGCGAAGGCGCCACCGGACAGTGACGGTTACCCGGAAGCGTGGTACGCACCGGGAAAATCGGCGACGTACTACTACCCGAACGGGCAAGAGGCAGCGATGCTGTGGTACCACGACCACGCGCTCGGTATCACGCGGCTGAATATTTACGCGGGACTGCTGGGGGTGTACTTCGTGCGTGACAGCATTGAGGAGGGACTGGGACTGCCGCGGGGGAAATACGAGATGCCGCTGGTGATGTGTGACCGGTTCATTGACGCACAGGGACAGCTTTTCTACCCGATTTCGCCGGTGCCGGACGAGCCGTGGGTGCCGGAGGTGTTTGGGGATGCGACGCTGGTGAACGGAAAGCTGTTTCCGTTTTTGGAAGTGGAGGCATGCAAGTACCGGTTGCGGCTGCTAAACGGGTCGAATGCGAGGCAATTCTACCTGTCGTTTTCAAACGGGCAGGAGCTTCACCAGATCGCAACGGACCTGGGATTCCTTCCGGCGCCCGTAGCGCTGAAGAAGCTGGAGCTGGCGCCGGCGGAACGCGCGGACCTGATTGTGGACTTTGCCGGCCACGCGGGAGAGAACGTGGAGCTGCGGAACGGGCTCCTGCCGGTGATGCAGTTCCGAGTGGCGAAAACGCCGCCCCGGGGGACGGGGGTGCTGCCGAAAACGTTGCGAGCTGTGCCGAAAACCCGGGAATCCGAATCGGTGGCGACGCGGCTGCTGACACTGGGCGAAAAGGACGACATGGCGGGCAATCCGATGACCATGCTGCTGGACAACAAACACTGGAGCATGCCGATCTCGGAGAAGCCGAGGCTCAATTCGGTGGAAATCTGGAACTTTGCGAACTTTACCGACGATACGCATCCGATCCATTTGCATCTGGTGCGTTTCCAGATCCTCGACAGACGAGTGTTCGAACCGGAGGCGTACTACAAACAGGGGAAAATCCTGTACACCGGTGAGGCGGTGCCGCCGGAAGCAAACGAGGCAGGATGGAAGGACACCGTGCAGGCGCATCCGGGGATGGTGACCCGGATCATCACGCGGTTCGAGGGATTTACGGGCCGGTATGTGTGGCATTGCCACATCCTGGAGCACGAAGACAACGAGATGATGCGGCCGTATGAGGTGATCTCTCCGGATGCGAAGGAGGAACCTGTCGCGGCGGCCGAAGTAATCTGCGGCCCGTTGAACTCACGGCGGGGGAGCAGACGCTGGTAAGGCGACATTCCACGAGGGACCGCACCTGAGAGTGAACTCACTTGCCGGGAGGGAGACTGCCCTCGGTAAAAGGCCGGAATGCGGATCGCGTTACCGCGCAGTCCAACCGAGATCGATATCGAGCGCGGCGCCTGTGATGCCCGCGGCAGCGCCGGAGCACAGGTAGAGCGCGAGCGAGGCGACTTCTTCGGGTTCGAGGAGGCGGCGGATGGCGGCGGGCTCCAGCATGATCTTGGAAACGACGTCCGTAGCGGGGAGATTATGCCGGCAGGCCTGTTCCTCGATTTGCCGTTCGACGAGCGCAGTGCGGACGTAGGCAGGGCAGATGGCGTTGGCGGTGATGCCGTGCTCGGCGACTTCCAGGGCGATTGTCCGGGTGAGACCGAGCAGGCCGTGCTTCGCGGAAACGTAGGCGGATTTGAAGGGCGATGCCACCTTGGCGTGGATGGAGGCGATGTTGACGACGCGGCCCCACTTCTGACGAATCATGTGGGGCAAGGAATACTTGCAGCAGAGAAACGCTCCGTTGAGCATCACGCGGATGAGATGCTCCCAGCGGTCTTCCGGGAAGTCCACGACCGGGGCGATGTGCTGCAGGCCGGCGTTGTTGACGAGGACGTCGAGGCGGCCGAAAGAGCCGGCGGCGGTGTCCACCAGACGGCGGACATCCGCGGATTGCGAAATATCGGCGGCCACGAAGGCGCAGCGGGGGCCGAGAGCGGCGAGCTCGGAACGGGCGCGCTCGCCCGCGGCGGGGTCGATATCGGCGAGAACGCAGTGTGCGCCCGCCTGGGCGAACGCCCGGGCGATGGCGAAACCGATTCCGCCGGCCGCGCCGGTTACGATGGCGACTTTTCCTTCCAGCGCTTCCATGGGCCCCTCCTGAAAGAAGCACAACAAGCGACGGCAGGATATGTTAATGCAAGGGGGTGCCGCATGCGCCGTAGAGAACCCGGCTGAGGATTGTCCGCGGGGACGGCGGTGAGTACGCTTTGGCCAGACGCCGGGGGTGGAGGATGGGAAGGAACTCGGAGAGTGCGTGCGGAGCCGCGAGGATGGGCAAAATCGCGGCGCTGGGAGTCATGGTGTTGCTCCTGGGGTGCAGCGCGCTGGCGGAGCGGGAACCCTTTCCGTATTCGCGTGTGTCGAGTTCATGCGCGCCGTGGGACGGGCCGGCGATCGACATTTCGCTCTCCACGACGCTGCTGAAATGCGGGAAGGGAGATGCGGCAGAGGTGAGGATGTATTTCTGGAGGGAATTGCCACTGCACGACGGGCAAACATTCCATATCGAAGCGAAAACGGACTGGGGAGGAGCATCGTACTGCAAGGGCGGGGAGGAGCCGTGCGAGCGGGCAAGCGCGGGAACGATTCACATTGAACATTTCGACCGGGAGAATGGCGTGGAGGGAAGCTATGAGCTAGCATTTCCGAAACGGGGAAAGGTGAGCGGATTGTTCCACGCGGAGTGGTGCCACCAGCGGGTGATGTGTGGATGAGCCGTGGAGCAGCGATTTGACGCACGCAGAATCGTCAGGAGGGGCGGGGGGCAGGAAAGGGAGTAATACCTGAAGGCGGAGGCTCGAAATACTACCGGCCGCGTATTTAAACATCCCTCAGGATTTCCCCATGCATCCGGACAGGCCCATGCGAATGCTGCCGCTTCTCCTGCTGGCGTTCGCCGTCACGGCACCGCTAGCGGGCCAGAGCAATACGGGCGAACTGCACGTGAGAGTGGCGGATCCGAACGGGCACGGCGTGAAGACGACGGTCCAGATCAGTTCCGAGGCGAACCACTACCGGAACGCGTTGGAAACCAGCGAGCAGGGGTTGGTGGACGTGCAGCGGCTGCCGTTCGGGGAGTACCGGGTGGAGGTGGTGCAACAGGGGTTTGCGGAATTTTGGGCCACCGTGGAGATTCGCAGCTCGATTCCGGTGGAGTACCCGATCCGGTTGAAAGTGGCCACGGTGGAATCGTCGGTGGAAGTGAACTCCGCGACCACGCTGATCAGTCCGGACGAGACCGGGCCGGTCGGCCGGATCGGTGCGGAGATGATTCAGAGCCGGGTGGATTCGCTGCCCGGCCGGTCCCTGCAGGACCTGGTGAACTCGCAGCCGGGCTGGCTATACGAAGGGAACGCCGTGCTGCACCCGCGCGGGTCGGAGTACCAGACGCAATTCGTGCTCGATGGCATTCCGCTGATCGACAATCGTTCGCCGAGCTTTGGGCCGGAAATCGAGGCAGACGACGTGCAATCGATGAATATCTACACGGCGGGTTT
>Ga0335081_10019331_pt1 | contig 11013 bp, 8 predicted proteins | sample Lox_Sample_35_FD_206713 | JGI IMG/M metagenome (GOLD analysis project Ga0335081, IMG submission 206713) | Soil microbial communities from Loxahatchee National Wildlife Refuge, Florida, United States - Lox_Sample_3.5 | ecosystem: Environmental > Terrestrial > Soil > Wetlands | place: USA: Florida...
GTCTTGACCGGCACGTCGGTGAAATCGGGGTCGCCGTACCAGGCTTCCCGGTCGGCGAACGCGAGCTTGGCGCATTCGGTCACGGTGTGCAGGTAGTCCGCGGTGCCCGGGCCCATGCCGCGCAGATCGAAGCCCTCCAGCAGCGCGAGCTGCTGGAGGAACACCGGCCCCTGCCCCCACGGCTTGGTCTTGCATACGGTCAGGCCGTCGACGTCATAGGTCAGCGGTTCCTCGAGCCGCGGGTGCCAGCCCGCCAGGTCGGCGTAGGAAAGCAGCCCCCGGTGCGGCCGGCCGGTCACGTCCATGGCCTCGGTGGAGGCCACGTAGGCCGCGATCGTCTCGGCGACGAAGCCCTCGTAGTAAACCCGCCTGGCCGCCTCGATCTGCTCGTCGCGATCATGGCTGGCCGCTTCCGCCTCGTCGAGGATGCGCTGGTAGGTAGCGGCCAGCGCGGGATTGGCGAACAGCGATCCCGGCGCGGGCACGTGACCGTCCGGCAGGTAGACCTCGGCCGAGCCCGGCCAGTGGTCCCGGAACAGCTCGGCCACGCTGGCGATACCCCAGCTGATCGCGGGCAGCACCGGGTAGCCGGCCGCCGCGTACCCGATCGCGTAGCCCATCACGTCCCGCAGCCGGAGCGTGCCGTACTCCCGCAGCAGCAGCATCCAGCCGCCGAACGCGCCGGGCACGCAGGCGGCGAGCAGCCCGCTGCCGGGCACGAGGTCAAGCCCGAGGCCGGCGAACGCCTCCGGGGTGGCGGCGGCCGGCGCGGTCCCCTGCCCGCAGAGCACGAAGGTCTCGCCGCGGCCGGCGTGATGAGCGATGACCGGGACCTCACCGCCGAGGCCGTTCAGGTGCGGCTCGACCACCTGAAGGGTCAGCCCGGCGGCCACGGCCGCGTCGAACGCGTTGCCGCCCTGCTCGAGAGTGGCCAGGCCGGCCGCCGAGGCGAGCCAGTGGGTCGAGGCCACCATGCCGAACGTGCCCGCCAGCTCCGGCCGGGTCGTGAATTCGGGAATTTCACCCATGACCCGATCCTCTCATCACCGCGCGGCGGGGCGGGCTGACTGCCGGGGCGGGCGGAATGTCGGCTGGTGTGAAGCGGGCGCGGCCCCTCAGGTAACGTCTCCCGCATGGATCTCTCGCCCCGGGTGCGCGCCGTCTGCGATCTCGACGTCTCCGAGGTACGCGAATACGCAGGCCGGCACGAATACGACGGCAAGCCGCAGGACCTGTCCCCGGCCGGCGTCCGCGCCGGGCTGGCCCGGCTGGCGGCGGCGCGAGCCGGCGGCGAACGGCTCGCGGACGCGCACGACGAGGCTCACCTGTCCGCGGCCGAGGAGCAGAAACGGGTCGCCTACGCCGAACTCGAACTGCACCGCAGGAACCCGATCCTGCACCTGGGCGAGCTCGACCTGGCCTGCTACGACCGGGACTACGCGCCCCAGGAGGAACGGGACGACGCACGGGCCGAGCACCTCGCCGCCTGGCCGCGGGTGGCCGACGCGGCCATCTCCTCGCTCGACCAGGTGGCCGCCCCGGTCGCGGAGGCCCTGCTCGACGGGATACGCGGGCTGGCGGCCGGGCTCAGCGCCGGGCCCGGCGGCCGTTCCGGCGAGGCCGACCTGACGGCCGCGCGGGACGCGCACGCGCGGCTGGTCGCCCACGTCGAACGCGCGGCGGCGGACGGCGATCCCGATCCGGCGCTCGGCGGTCCCGGGCTCGCCGCCCTGATGGGCAGCGCCGAGGCCCTGCCGGTCGACCTGGGCAGGCTGGCCGAGCAGGCCGACGCCGAACGCGACCGGCTGCACGCCCTGCTGGCAGATGGGTGCGCCCGGCTCGAGCCCGGGCGGCCCGCGCTCGAAGTAGCCCGCGACCTGGTCCGGGACCACCCCGACGGGGCCGGCGTGATCGACTCGGCCCGGTTCTGGACCGAACGGGCGATCGAGTTCACCCGCGAGCATGACCTGGCCCCTTACCACGACGGGGAGTGCCTGGTCGGCCTGGCGCCCGAGTCACGGCGGTGGGCGATGGCGATGATGTCGTGGGCCGCGCCGGGCGAGCCGGAAGGCCCATCATGGTTCTACATCACGCCCCCGGAGGAATCCTGGCCGGAGCGTGATCAGCAGGAGTGGCTGGAGGTTTTCAGCCACACGACCCTGCCCGGCATCGCCGTGCACGAGGTGGCACCCGGGCACTTCTCTCACGGCCGGGCCATGCGGCACCTGAGTTCCGAAGTCCGGCGCACCCTGCAGTCCAGCGCGTTCGTCGAGGGCTGGGCGCACTACGGCGAGGAACTGTGCGTGGAAGAAGGGTTCGGCGCCGACGATCCGCGGATCCCGATCGGGGTCTGGCTGGAGGCACTCGTCCGGGTCACCCGGCTGGCGTGCGCCATCGGCGTGCACACGGCCGGGATGACCATCGACGACGCCGCGCGGCGGTTCGAGACGGATACCCACCTGTCCGGGCCCGCGGCGCTGTCCGAGGCCCGGCGGGCCGCCTTCGACCCGACCTACGGCCGGTACACCTGGGGCAAGCTGGAAATCCTCAAGCTCCGCGAACGGGCCAGGAAAGACTGGGGCACCGGCTTCACGCTGCAGCGCTTCCACAAGGCGATGCTGGACCTCGGATCTCCTCCGCTGGGTCTCCTCGGCACCGCCATCGACCGCGGCTAACCGGGAGAAGGCGGCGGAGTAGCCTGTGATCATGCGCAGACTGCGGTGGGTCACCAGGATCGCGGGCGCGGCCTTGCTGGCGGCGCTCGTGATAACCGGGTGCGCGTCGGCCAGGGCCTCGTCATCGATCGCCGTGGCCAGCGCGTACATACCGATGCCGACCACGCCGGGCACCACGGTGGCGTATCTGGACATCCGGAACAACGGCCCCGCCGACAAGCTGATCTCCGTGCAGACCAGCGTCGGCGGCAAGGTGCAGTTGCGCGCCCCGGTGACCCGGCACGCGGGCGTCCTGACCATGCGCACCGTGCCAGACATCCCCATCGCGGCTGACTCGATGACGCTGCTCAACCCGGACTCTTTCCACCTGCTGATCACGGGCGCGGGAACGATGCACGACGGCAAGGACATCACGCTGCAGCTGACCTTCGCCAACGCCGGCACGGTCACGATCCTGGCCATGGTCACCAACCCGGAATCCGGCGGGAGCAGCTACTTCCTTAACTGACACGGGAAGGTCAGGCCGCCAGCCGGGCCGCCCCGCAAACGGTGGGAGCTTTCAGCGGCGTCCGGTCGGTGTTGAAATCCGGCCGCCAGTCCGGCAGGCTGACCAGGCCGGGCTCGACCAGGTCGAAGCCCTTGAACAGATCCATGATCTGAGCGCGCGACCTGAGCGTGAACGGCATCCGCGCGTCGGCGTAGGTCTCGGTGGCGTTGGCGAGCATCTCCGGGTCGGCGCCGTCCGAGGTGCCGAGGGAGATGGCCAGGTAGCTGCCGGGGGCCAGGCGCTCACGGCGCGGCGGAGGAACCCGCGGTTCGCCAGGGCGAGCCGTCTCGGATCGAGCCGCGATTGCATAAGCTCGTCGGCCGCGGCACGGTCAGCAGCGAAATTGTCCTTGCCGAACAGCAGGTAGTCATAGATCCGGGCAATGCTCGGCCGGGTGACGTCGACACCCTCGGGTACCCGCTGCTCGTACTTCCTGGTCACCATCTTCCCTGCCCGGCAAACGCCTGCTGCCACTGCAACCGTTTGCATCCCTAACCGTATATCATTCGGTCCGGTACCGGTCCGAGGACCGGAGAAACTTTTACGCAGCGTTAACGAACCTGCGCCGGGGCCGCCGTCCGGCGGGTCAACGGCATCCTGGCCCGGGTGTCCTCATCCCGCGGCGTGTAGACCACGAGGCGCGCCTCGGGCATACTCGGCACCTCGAGCTCGCTGACGGCCAGGCTCACCGCCCCGGCCCGCGGATGCAGGTAGGTGAGGGTCCGCGGCTCGGCGTCGGCCACCTCGTGCCGCGCCCACAGGTCGGCGAACTCGCGGCTCAGGCTGGCCAGACGGCGGATGTCCTCTTCCCAGTCCCGGTCGCCGATATGACGGCTGTACGCGGAGCGCAGCCGGGCCACCAGGTAACGGACCTGCGCGTCGTACTCAGGGAACTTGTCCCGGGCGGACGGCTCGGTGATGCAGCACCACAGGGTGTTCTTGTGGACGCAGGGCATCGAGTGCCACTCCCAGAACAGCTCCTCGTGGGCGCTATTCGTCACCAGGATGTCGAACCGGCTGTTGACCAGGGATGCCGGGAGCGGGTCGAGCGAGCGGACGATCTCGCGGATGGCATCCGGCACCGTCGTGCGCAAGCACTCGGTACGCAGCGGCGTAGCCTCGGCCAGCCGGTACAGGTGTTCCCGCTCCGCCCGGTCCAGCCGGAGCGTCCGGGCCACCGCGTCGAGCACCTGGGTGCTGGCGTTGATCTGGCGGCCCTGTTCCAGCCAGGTGTACCAGGTGACGCCGACGCCGGCCAGGAGCGCCACTTCCTCGCGGCGCAGCCCCGGCGTACGGCGCCGGGAACCGGGCGGCATGCCGAAGTCACCTGGGCTGAGCCGGGCCCGGCGTGCCTTCAGGAATCCGCCGAGCTCCGCCCGGCGCCGCTCACCGGCCCGCCGCTCGGCCCCGTTCACTGGCCCGTTCATTGCCCCGCTTATTGGCCCGTTCTTTGGACCGTACGTGACCAAGGTCTCTTCCCATCACCGAATTTGCCCCCAGTCCAACCTAGCGGTACCCACTGACATTTCGGTGTCCTCTGCGGTTTGCGGGTGTGCCCATCAATGGCCCGTCGCCGTTGCGCGGACCCTGGCCGCGATCATCTCGGTCAGCGCCTTCGTCTCCGGCGCTGCTGTCATGGCCTGCGTCGGCGATCGGCCCCTGGAGAGACGGTCGCAGGACGGTCTTGAACAGCGCTGAAACGGCACTGAAACGGTTAGGCGGTCCAGGCGACGGGGAGGCGCTTGACGCCGCGCTGGAAGTTAGAGCGCAGGTAGGACGGCGGGCCGGCGTAGGCCAGGGCGGACGTGCGGGCCAGCACCTCGGCGAACAGCGCGCGCATCTGGGTGCGGGCCAGGTGGGCACCCAAGCAGAAATGCGGGCCGTGGCCGAACGCCAGGTGCGGGTTGGGCTGGCGGCGGATGTCGAAACGGTCCGGGTCGGCGAAGACCGTCTCGTCACGGTTGGCCGAGGTGAAGGAGACCACGACCTTTTGTCCCGAACGGATGGGCTGCCCGCTCACCGTACAGTCCTGCGTGGCGGTCCGGCGGAACGTCATGACCGGCGTCCACCAGCGCAGCATCTCGTCGGCCGCCACGGGCAGCAGGGCCGGGTCGGCCCGCAGTTCGGCCTGCGCCTGCGGGTGCTCGAGCAGCGCGATGCACGCGCCGGGCAGGCCGTTGCGCAGCGTCTCGTTGCCGGCCACGGCGAACAGCCAGAACATGTTCTCGAACTCCGCCACCGAAACGCCGCCCTCGTCCGACTGGGCCAGCAGGATGGACATCACGTCGTCGCCCGGGCGGCGGCGTTTGCGCTCGGCCAGCAGGTGGGCGTAGGCGTACAGGTCGGGCATGCCCTCGCGGGTGCGCGGGTCCGGCATCCGGCCGCCGGCGTCCGGGGCCGGGCGGACCGACAGGGCCTCCCGGGCCATGGCCGTGCCGGCGGCCGGGTCGAACTCGGCCGAGGAGGCGTAGTCGGGGTCCTGGTAGCCGATGACCCGGTTGGACCAGTCGAACAGCAGCCAGCGGTCCTGATCGGGCACGCCGAGGACGTCGGCCAGGGTGAGCAGCGGCAGGTCGGCGGCCACGTCCTTGGCGAAGTCGCACTCACCCCGCGGGCCGGTGAACACGCGGTCGCAGACGGCCCGGGCGTGGCCGCGGATGCGGTCCTCGAGCCGGGCCACGGCTCGCGGGGTGAACGAGCGGCTCAGCAGGCGCCGCAGCCGGGAATGCTCCGGCGGGTCCATGTTCAGCATCATCCGCCGGACGTAACTTAGCGCCTGCGGCGTGGCCGGGTCCCTGATCTGGGTCCCGCCGAGCGCGGAGGAGAACAGGTCCGGCCGCCGCAGCACCGATTCGACGTCGGCGTGCCGCAGCACCAGCCAGAACCCGGGGCCTTCCGGCCAGCCCAGGACGGGGATCTCCGCCGTCCAGGCGACCGGGCGGTCGCGGCGCAGCCGGGCCAGGGCCTCGAAGGGGACCCCGGTGGTGTAGGTGGCGGGATCGAAGATGACCTCGGTGTCCGGCCGGGCCGGCGCCGTCATTCGCGCCCCAGGAACCTCTCGATGGACGTCGCGAGCGACACCGGCGACTCGAACATCGGGTAATGCCCGGCGTCGGGGAGGATGGTCATCTCGCCGTTGGGGAAGAAGGCCAGCCACGTCTGCTCCATGACGTCGGCGGACATGGCCGGGTCGTTCACGCCCACGATCACCTTGACCGGCGTGCTGGCGTCGGGCTTGACCTGGTCGGAGAAATCACACTTGGCCCAGGCCAGCAGGTACGCGGCGAAGGCTTCCTCGGTCGAGTTATCGACCGAGTGCCGCACCACCTGGTTGATGAACGTCTTGGTCAGCTTGTTGCCGGTGACGAAGTCGATGATCGCCGCCCGGTTGCCGGGGTTGCCCGCCGCGCCGGAGAACAGCGCCCAACCCTGCTCGTCCATGGGCACCGCGGTGGCCGGCACCGGGTTGAGGCCGATCAGCGTGCGGACCCGGTCCGGGGCCTGCAGCAGCACCTGGTGGGCGATCTTCGCGCCCATCGAGTGCCCGAGCACCGAGAACCGGTCCCAGCCGAGTTCGTCGGCCAGGGCGATCGCGTCGGCCGCGGCCTCGGCGATGGTGAACTCGCCGGTGACCTGCTTGCGGCCGCCGTAGCCGCGCAGGTCCATGAAGGCGTAGGTGTAGGCCGACCGGTCCAGGAACTCGGGCAGCGAGCCCCAGCCGCGGGACGACCCGAACCAGCCGTGCACGGCCAGCACGTGGTGGTCGCCGGATCCGATGCTCACAAAAGAACTCGTCACTCTGGCCTCCCGCGTTTAGCGTCGCTACCCTGCAGCAGACTCTAGCCAGCCGGTACGCGGTTCGCCATGCGCAGCGCGGCCAGGGCCGGTGTCACTTGCGCTTCTTCTTGCCGGTCGCCTGACGCTTCTTGCCTGGCGCGGGCCGCTTCTTGCCCTTGAGGTTCTCTTTTATCTTCTTCTGGTTCGCAGTCAGGTGGCTAGGCGGCTCGTGTCCGAGCCAGGAAAGATGCCGCACAGTCAGCGCTTGTTTCCGTCTTGCTTCGTGCGGCCCGCAGTTCTGGACCAGCTGCCATGCCGTCTCGGTGGTCATGGTGTGCTTTGGCCCGAGGACCCGGAGGGCAATTTCCAGAGCCTCAGTCAGAAGTGATATGGCTTCCTTCTCGTTTCTCTGGGCTAGCAGAGTTATCGACAGGTCAACCATGGCGGCGAGACTTTTTGGATGTTCTTCGCCCAAGGTCCGCTTAAGTGTTTCTACCAGACGCCCCTCGATGGCACTCGCCTGATCGAACTCCCGCTGCTGGCGCAGCGTCAAGGCGAGGTTACTCCAGACGGTAAGGGTAGCCGGGTGATCCTCACCTAGTACCCGGATCCGGGCCTCCAGGACCCGCTCCTGAATGAACCGCGCCCGGTCCAACTCCCCCTGCTGGCGCAGCGTCACGGCAAGATTACCCCAGGCCGTAAGGGTATCCGGGTGATCCTCACCCTGCACCCGGGTCCGGGCCTCCACCACCTGTTCCCCGATAGAACGCGCCCGGCTCAACTCCCCCTGTTCGTCCAGTGTCACGGCAAGGTTATTCCGGGCGGTAAGGGTATCGGGGTGATCCTCACCCAGCACGCGGGTCTGAGCTTCCACGATCCGCTCCTGGAGCGAACGCGCTGAGCTCAGGTCCCCCTGTTCGCCCAGCGTCGTAGCGAGGTTGCCCTGGGCGTGAAGGGTGTCCGGGTGATCCTCACCCAACACCCGGGTCCGGGCCTCCACCACCTGTTCCCCGATAGAACGCGCCCGGCTCAACTCCCCCTGTTCGCGCAGCGTCATAGCGAGATTACCCAAGGCGATAAGAGTGTTCGGGTGGTCGTCGCCCAGTGCCTGGATACGGACCTCGACCACTCGTTCTTCGATATCGCGCGCTCGTACGTACTGTCCGCTGTCGCGCAGGAGCGTCGCAAGATAGGCCAGGGCGGTGATGGTCTCGAGGTTGTCTGGACCAAGAACGGAAGTAAATGCTTCAACCAGCCGGTCATGTAGTTGGGCAGCCTGGACCGACTGCCCTTGATAGTGGAGGACTTGGACGAGATCCAGGCCCGCGCGCAGCGTCTCGAGATCATCAGGGCCTAGGACCCGGGTCCTAGCCTGATAGACCTCTTCGTGGACAGCCTGGGCGGCTGCACCGTCGCCTTGGGCCAACAACAGCCGACCGTGGGTGTTCTGACAGGAAAGGTAGACCGGATCGTCGTGATCCAGGTCCTTGGCCCCGACGAGGATCTGGCCGACGACTGAGGCGGCGGAATCGAGCCGGCCTCGCACCAGCAGGTACAGAGCAACGCGATTGAGAAGTTGTGCGGTCGCGATGGTGTCGATCCGCAACCGGACGGCATGAGCGGTGCAGGCTAGGGCATGGGCCAGGATCTCTTCGAAGCGCGGCCAGGTCTTCGGATCCGTTTCCTCTCCGGGGAAGGCGGCTGAGATCGCCGCGAGGGCGATGCCGGCCCAGTACGGCTCCTCGTCGTGGAGTTCGGAGCGGGTGACGGCCTGGACCAGGCGGTGGATGGACAGCAGGCCGTCGGCGGTCTTGGCCAGGGAATACTCACCCAGGGCGGCCGTGGCCCGGTGGAGCTCGAGGGGATCGGCCAGAGCCTCGGCGAGTTCGGGGGGCATCAGCGCGCCGGCGGTGAGGCATCCGAGAGGGATGGCGTCGGCGGCGAGGAACGCGGAGAGCCGGAACAGGGCGACCGCGGCCGGAGACCGATCGGCCAGCCGGTCCATGGACAGCCGCCACGTGGCGGCGATGGTCTGGTCGCGATCGGCTGCGCGGCCCTCGGCGAACAGCCTGGATGATTGCTGGCGGAGCAAGTCGAGATAGCCGACGGCGCTCATGCCCTCGGCGATCACGCTGGCGGCCTGGACCAGGGCCAGCGGCAGGCAGCCCAGGGCATCGGCGAGATCTCGCGCCGTGCCGGGATCGGCGATCTGACCGGTCCGCTGGAGATATCCGGCCGCCGCCTGAACGGACAGGACGTCGAGGTCACGGGTCTCGGCGTGGGGCCAGTCCCGGCGCCGGGCGGTGATCAGCACATGGCCGGAGTGGCGGTCCGGGAGCAGCGGGAAGAGCGCGCCGGGATCCTCGGCGTTGTCGAAGATCAGCAGCCAGTTACGGCGGCGGCGCAGTTCCCGGCGCAGGGCGGCGATGGCCTGGTCGTCTTTCTCGGCGGGCAGGCCGAGTTCCTCGGCCAGCTCGACGTAGTCGCCCCGCATGGTGGCCTGGTCCTCGGCCCGGATCCACCAGACCAGGTCGTAGGCGGCGGCGTGCCGGAAGGCGTACTCCACCACCAGCCCGGTCTTGCCCTGGCCGCCCAGGCCGGTGATCACCTGGACGGCGGAGGCCGGGTTTCCGGCCCGGAGGGCGCGGTGCAGCTCGGCGAGCGTGTCGTCCCGGCCGACGAAATGTGGATCCGCGCGGTGCCCGCGAAGTTCCCACGCATCCGGCGGCGCGCCGGGGAACCGGACCTTGGCGGCGCGCGCCCCCGGGAAACCGGCGCGGGCCACCCGGTCGACCCGGCCAGCCACGCCGTCCAGCAGCCGGCGGCGGGCCTCGTCGGGCTCCTCGAGGCCGGACAGGTCGATCGAGACGATCGGCCCCAGCAGCGGCGGCACCTCGCAGGCGGCCACCTGCACCGGTATCAGGGCGCGTTCCTTGCCCTGCAGTCCCTGGTAGTGGGCGGCGGTCCGGGCGGCAACCTCCGAATTTACGTAATCCTCCGATAGCACGCATATGGTGTGGCGGCAGGTGGCCAGCGCCTCATCGTGCCGGGACAGCGTATTTTCGCCGGGCCGGAAATCCCAGGCCTTGACGATCACGCCGTAACCGGCGCCCTCGAGTTCGGCGGCGATCCATTCCGCCCACGCCAGGTCGGTGTCGGCATGGCTGATGAAGAAATCCATCGCGTGGTCAGGATCCGGCACCGGAACCTCCGGGATAGCTGACCGGGCCGGCCCGGCGCTCGGATCGCCCGGCCACGCCGTCCAGCAGCCGGCGGCGGGCCTCGCCTTCCTCGATATCGACCAGGTCGATGTAGGCCAGCGGACCGAGCAGCGGGGCGGGGTCACACGCCGCCACCTGGACGGGAATGAAGCCGCGTGGCTTGCCGAGCAGGGCCTGCCGGTAGGCGGCGGTCCACTCGGCCCGGGTGAAAACCGAGGACAGATAATCCGGCGTGAGCACGCCTAGCGTATGGCGGCAGGTGGCCAGCGCGTGATCCATCGCGGCCATGAAGTTATCTCCCGGCCGGAAATCCCAGGCCTCAATGATCGTGGTGTACCCGGAGCCTTCCAGGGTCGCCGCTATCCAGGTCGCCCAGGATTTGTCCGCGTTGCTGTAGGTGATGAAGAAATCACGCTGCTGCCCTGCCATGGATATGACCGTACCTGCTGCGGAGGCTGGTCCCGGCGCATTCACGGGGACGCCGGGAAGGCGGTGCCGCGGCCGGGGCAGGCGGGGTGAGGCGGGGCACGCAGTAGTTCGTTCGGGATAAAAGGTTTGTGGTCCTTGACGCGCTAGCCGGGTAGTGGTGGCACCGGGATAAGCAGGCTCTCGGCACGCCGGGGCGGCCGGGCGGAGTCTGGTGACATGACCACGACAACTGACTCGCTGGTGCGGGGTACGGCCGCGGGGGCGGCGCGCGGCCGGTGGCTGATGCTGGCCGTGCTGCTGGCCGGGCAGTTCATGGCGCTGCTTGACGTCACCATCGTCAACGTGGCGATGCCCACGATCGGGC
>Ga0335081_10019332_pt1 | contig 11013 bp, 7 predicted proteins | sample Lox_Sample_35_FD_206713 | JGI IMG/M metagenome (GOLD analysis project Ga0335081, IMG submission 206713) | Soil microbial communities from Loxahatchee National Wildlife Refuge, Florida, United States - Lox_Sample_3.5 | ecosystem: Environmental > Terrestrial > Soil > Wetlands | place: USA: Florida...
GTGCGCAATGTTCACCGATCGGTCGGAACCATGCTGAGCGGCGAAGTGGCACGCCGTTATGGATCAGCTGGATTACCAGATGACACGTTGAGAATCCATCTGCAGGGATCAGCGGGGCAGAGCCTCGGCGCGTTTCTCTCATCAGGCATCACCATTACACTCGAGGGAGAAGCCAACGATTACGTCGGCAAAGGACTCTCCGGTGGGCGCATCTTGGTTTACCCGCCGAAGGGCTCGAGCTTTGCGGCGGAAGAGAACATCATCATTGGAAACGTTGCCCTCTATGGCGCAACCAGCGGCGAAGCTTTCTTCAACGGCGTGGCGGGTGAGCGCTTTGGCGTCCGCAATTCAGGCGCGACTGCGGTTGTCGAAGGAGTCGGCGACCACGGTTGCGAGTACATGACGAACGGTCTCGTGGTCGTTCTTGGTTCCTGCGGACGTAACTTCGCCGCTGGAATGAGCGGTGGAATCGCGTATGTCTTCGATGAAAATGGTGACTTCACCGAAGAGCGGTGCAATCTGGATTCCGTTGATCTGGAGCCGCTGGTCGATGTCAAAGATCTGCAGCTTGTAAAAGATTTGATCACGCGCCATCTGGATCTGACAGGAAGCCGACGGGCGAAGTGGATTCTTGACCACTGGTCCGACGCCGTCGCGCGATTCATTAAAGTGTTTCCACATGAATTCAAGCGAGTTCTGGGCGTGACCCGCACCGAGCACGCCTACATCCCCAGTGAATCGATAACGGCCCTGGCCGCAGCAGAGCAGGTGCAACATGGGTAAGACCACCGGGTTCATGGATTACTCGCGCGAACTGGCTCCGCGGCGGCCCGTTCTCGATCGCGTAAATGACTGGTTCGAAATTTATCAAGACTTTCCCGAGGAACAACTTCGCAAGCAGGGCGCGCGTTGCATGGATTGCGGCGTTCCGTTCTGCCAAACCGGATGTCCTGTCAATAATCTAATTCCTGACTGGAACGACCACGTCTATCGCGGAAATTGGAAGGAAGCTCTCCGTCAACTGCATGCGACCAATAATTTCCCGGAGTTTACCGGACGTATCTGTCCGGCGCCGTGCGAAGCGTCGTGTGTGCTGGGAATCACGCAGCCCGCAGTGACGATCAAGCAAAACGAGAAGAACATCATTGAGCGGGGATTTCTTGAAGGGTGGATTCACCCCGAGCCTCCCGCTTGTCGAACGGGAAAGAAAGTTGCAGTCGTTGGTTCCGGCCCGGCGGGACTCGCCGCAGCCCAGCAGTTGTGCCGGGCTGGTCACACTGTGACGGTTTACGAGAAGGCAGACCGGATTGGCGGCCTGCTGCGGTACGGCATTCCTGAATTCAAGTTGGAAAAGCACATCGTCGACCGGCGGATAGAGCAGATGTCTGCAGAAGGCGTGAAGTTCGTCACGAATGCGGAAGTTGGGAAAAACGTTTCCGTTCAGGAGTTGCGCGCCCAGTTCGATGCAATCGTGCTCGCCGGGGGTGCCGAGCAACCTCGTAATCTCAATGTGCCGGGCCGCGAAATGAAGGGCATTCACTACGCGATGGAGTTCCTGCCGCAGCAGAACAAGCGCTGCCACGGCGATGTTCTAGATCCGAGCAAAGATATTCTTGCGACTGGAAAGCGAGTCGTGATCATCGGAGGCGGGGACACCGGCGCTGATTGCCTGGGTACATGTCACCGCCAGAAGCCGATTTCGGTGCATCAGTTTGAAATCATGCCGAAGCCGCCAGATCAGCGCTCGCCGCTTTCTCCGTGGCCCCTGTGGCCGATGCAGTTGCGGACTGAAGCCGCGCACGAAGAAGGCGGCATCCGCGACTGGAGTATTGCGACGACTCGCTTCACCGGCGACGAGAATGGGAATGTGAAACAACTGCACGCGGTCAGAGTCGGTCCCCCACCGAAATTCGAACAGGCCGCCGGATCGGAATTCACGATCGACGTCGATCTCGTCCTGATTGCGATGGGGTTTCTCGGTCCCGTGCGCAGCGGCATGATCGAGCAACTCGGAGTTCAACTCGACAATCGCGGGAGTGTCGCGACCGATGAAAACTACATGTCCTCGGTTCCGGGCGTGTTTGCTGCCGGCGACATGCGCCGCGGCCAATCTCTTGTGGTGTGGGCGATCTCCGAAGGGCGCAAGGCCGCGGCCAGCGTCGATAAGTATCTGAAATCGGCCGATGTCCGACCGATGACCTCCTCATTCTCGACTGAGCGCCAAGTGGCCTCGTAATGACCTCCAGCCTCGGAACCGGTTACGATAAGCCCGGAGCCCGGCGCGGCTCCGCGGACATGATTCAACTTTCCGACATCCATGCAGCACTGGGCAGAATCCGCTCCGATATCCGCGTCTCTCCCTGCACGCATTCTGAAACCTTCTCGGGGCTGACCCGCAATGAAATCTTCCTCAAGCTGGATAACCATCAGCGCACGGGAGCTTTCAAAGAGCGCGGCGCACTGAATAAATTATTGACGCTCTCGGCCGACGAACGCTCTCGTGGAGTTATTGCTGCTTCAGCGGGCAATCACGCCCAGGGCGTGGCCTATCACTCGGGGCGTCATGGCGTTCACGCGCGCATTCTGATGCCGTTGCCCACTCCACTCACGAAGGTTTCCGCCACGCGAGCTTATGGTGCGGAAGTTATTTTGCACGGCGCGAACTACGACGAGGCATACGAAAAAGCCGTCCAGCAAAGCCATGATGACGGGCTGACTCTGATCCACGCTTTCGATGACAACGCAGTTATTGCAGGCCAAGGAACACTGGGCCTCGAGATTCTGCAGCAGCATCCCGATATCGAGGCGATTGTCTCTCCTATCGGCGGCGGCGGCCTCATCGGCGGCATCGCGTGTGCCGTGAAGGAGACGAATCCTTCAGTGAAGGTTTTCGGAGTGCAACCAGCGCGCATTCCTTCGATGAAAGCGGCCGTGGCACAGGGCAAGCCCGTAACGCTGGATTCAGCAAAGACGATTGCGGATGGCATCGCCGTTCGACGCGCGGGCGAACGCACCCTGCCCCTTGTTCAGAAATATGTCGATGACATCGCAACCGTGGAAGAGGAGGAGATCGCCAATGCGATTCTCCTGCTGCTCGAACGGGAAAAGACGCTTGCCGAGGGAGCGGGCGCGGCTGCCATTGCCGCGGTCCTAAATCGCAAACTGCCAATCGAGGGCAAACGCGTTGCTGTCCTGGTTTGCGGTGGCAACATCGACGTGACGTTGCTTTCCCGAATCATTGAACGCGGGCTTGTAAAAGACGGACGCTTGGTGCGCCTGCGCGTCCATCTTCCTGACTATCCTGGCGCTTTGCATCGCCTGACGGGAATTCTTGCAGATCATCGCGCGAATATCGTCGAAACGGCCTATGATCGGGCTTATCACGGCGTGAATCTGGGTGATACGGCGATTGACATCACGATGGAGACCCGCGGCCCGCAGCACATCGCAGAACTCATTGGAGCGCTGACGTCAGCGGGATATACACACGAGAGAATTCTCTGAAGAGGTAGCCTCGATTCGGATTAGAACGACGACGGGCTTATGACTGGCTTCGGAGACGAAGATCCGCGGCAGAGCAGAGCGCACAGAACCGCACCGCCTGCAGCGGCTCCGCCAATTCCGATCCACTTGGCATTAAGACCTGCCGCCTGGGTTGGTGGCGGAGGCGCTCCGCAAAGCTCGGTTTCGTCGTAGTTGTGTTCTTCTCCTTCGTGGACCGAAGCGCGCTGCTCGGATTCGGTAGTCCCCGCGGTCTTGCGCGTTATCCCATGATCCACATTTACGTCATCCTTCCGGGCGGCGACCTGAACGGTCCGGCTGACGTCCGCGACTTCGTATTGCGTCATCTCTGCGATCACCGGCACTACGCGCATGCAGTTCACATGGACTTCAAAGCGCTTTGAGGTTGCTACCGAGACACTGCCGTGATCGAGTTCGAGAAAATTCGCCCCCAGTTTCCCCACCGATTCGGGAGCAAGAATCACGCTCGCGCCATCGAGGCTCAGGCTCCCGGAAAACCCCTTCTTGGTCTCAATGATGTCCCCAGAAAAAACCGCGGAAGAGTCTCGCGCTTCGTATCCATTTACCCAGACGCCACCCTGCGTGTGAAGAATGGCTGGCGTGCCAGCGTCCGTTCCTTGCGCGATCGTTGTTTGGGCCAGCAGTGAAGATGGGACCACCACCAGCATCGTCCAACTGAGAAAATACCGTAAGATAGACACACGCACCCTTAGCCCTGATTTCCACAGCATTGAATAAATCGTAGCCGGGGGTGTCCTTATCGTCTATTAGCAGTCTAGGTGCCCGCTTTACGGTTTGGATCGACTGTGCGTGACTCAGATCACATTTTTCGGGGATTTGTTTGGCTTTGTAATCGTTCTTCCTCGTTGGGTAAAACTATGTAAAACATGGACTTGCATGACTATTCCCGAGGTACAGTACAAGTGGGGCGTATGCGCCAAAGGACCGCAATCACGACCGCAGGTTTCATTCTACTCGCCGGAGTGGTGGCGACCTTCCCGGCTTCGGCTGGCTCGGCACAGACCGCGGATACGCCGCAGTCCATTGCCAAGCGCATCGGCACGATTAAAGCCATCACTGGAAGTGCAATGACGCTGGCACCCGAGTCTGGACCAGACGTTCCCGTGACTGTTGAGCCGAACGCACGCCTGCTGCGAATGACACCTGGCGACAAAGATCTGAAAAACGCGGCTCCCATCCGGCTTCAGGATTTGCAGGGGGGTGACACAGTGCGCGTTCGCGGACGCGCATCTGATGACGGCAAGTCGATCGATGCCCTGGAAGTGCTCGTAATTACGCGCTCGGCCATCGATGCGGTTCGCGAGCAGATCCGTCAAGATTGGCAGAAGCGGGGACTTGGTGGACTGGTCAGCGGCGTCGATCCGGCAGCGGGGACGGTCACAGTTTCCGTTACCGGCATGGGCGGAAAGAAGAGCGTCAGAGTACGCGCTGCGAAGAACACGATCATCCGCCGGTACGCGCCTGACTCCGTAAAGTTTGACGATGCGAAGCCGAGCAGCTTGCAGGAAATTCATCCTGGGGATCAGTTGCGTGCGCGCGGCGAGAAGAGCCCCGACGGTCTGGAAATGACGGCGGAAGAAATCGTCACTGGCAGCTTTCGAAATATAGCTGGAACCGTCAATTCTGTAGATGCCAATGCCGGGACAGTAAACGTTGAGGATTTGCTGACAAAAAAGCCGATCATCGTAAGAATCACCAGTGATTCGCAACTCCACCAACTGCCGGCCGAATTTGCGCAGAGAATCGCGATGCGGCTTAAAAGCAGTATGGCGGGCGGCGCAGCTTCCGGCGCCTCCGGGAATCATCCGGAAACGCCTTCCAGTTCCGGCAACGAGAGGCCGGCAATGGCTTCCCGTGGTGCGAACGGAGGCCCGATGGCGGGCATGCATCAGGGAGGCTCTCCGGACTTTCAGCAGATGCTGAACCGCATGCCACCTGTAACGCTTTCGGATCTGCACAAAGGAGATGCCGTTTTGATCGTTGCGACGGAGGGATCGACCTCCAGCAGCACCGCCATTACGCTTCTCAGCGGCGTCGAGCCGATCCTGCAGGCCGCACCAAGCCAGGCGATGATGCTGACTCCATGGAGTCTCGGCGGCGCCCCCGGCGGTGAAGGAATGCAATAACCGCGCCGAGCAACGTGTGCAATTTATCGATTCTTAATCATTCATAAATGGTGAAAGGTCACGATGAAGGTTGAGAGATGTCTGCGGTTCGCTGTCGTAGTGCTCTTATGGTTTTTGTTTTCTCTGTCCATTCCTGCCCTGTTTGCACAAGGAGCGGCCACGAACAATGGGGCTCTCCGCGGTCAGGTTACCGATCCTTCGGGTGCAGCCATCAAGGGCGCCGATGTTGCCATGACTCCGGCGAGCGGATCACCTATAGTGGTTCACACCGATGGCCAAGGAATGTTTGAATTCAAGAACATCCCAGCGGGCAAATACACCCTGACCGTTGTGGCGCCGGGATTCACTCTCTATGAGAACGACGGAGTAGCGATTGCCGACCAGCCTTTGCGGCTCAACGTTTCCATGACAATCGCGGTCGAGCAGGAGAAAGTGCAGGTATCCGACACGGCACCGACCATCGATGTCAATCCGAGCAACAATGCCGGCTCGATCGTGATCTCGGGAAAAGAGCTCGAATCACTGCCGGATGATCCGGACGAGTTGCAGTCGGACCTGCAAGCGCTTGCTGGTCCTTCCGCCGGTCCCAACGGCGGACAGATGTACATCGACGGGTTCACCGCTGGGCAGCTCCCGCCGAAGTCGTCGATTCGAGAGATTCGCGTCAACCAGAATCCGTTCTCTTCCGAATACGACAAGCTGGGCTACGGCCGCATCGAGATTTTCACCAAGCCCGGAACAGACAAGCTCCATGGACAGTTCATGGCGGATGGGAACGATTCGGTTTTCAACGCGCCGAATCCTTTTGCCGGCGAGGAGCCGCCCTATTTTTCGACGCAGTTCAACGGTAATATTGGCGGCCCGATCAAGAAGAACGCATCGTTTTTCTTCAACATCGATCGTCGAGACATCAATGAACTCTCTGTGATTAATGCGATCGATCCGAATTCGCTCACCGGAACCGATAAGATTTCCGGTTCCATAGGCAACCCGCGCCACAGGACAAATCTGGGCCCCCGCATTGATTGGGCCATCAACAAGAACAATACGCTGACGCTGCGCTATCAGTATTATCGGGACACGGAAGACGGTGAGTTAAACAATCAGCTATACCTGGCGACACAGGCCTACAACTCCGAGAGCACTGAGCACACCCTCCAGATCAGTGACACCCAGGTGTTCGGGAGCAAGATCGTGAACGAGACGCGGTTCCAATTCAACCGTGACAGGAATACGCAAAATCCGAACGATCTAAATCCTGCGGTGAGTGTGCTCGGATCGTTTACAGGTGGAGGCAACAGCGAGGGAAATCTGAGCGACCTGCAGAACAACTATGAACTGCAGAATTACACGTCGTGGATCTACGGCAATCATTCCTTCAAGTTCGGCGGCCGATTCCGAGCGAACCAGGCCACTGATTACACGACCGCCGGATTTAACGGCACATTCGTCTTTCCCGGCTTCGATCAGTACCTGGCGAAAGCGCCGTCGCAACTGACAATCACGGAGGGTACACCGAATGCCTCAGTGAACTACTTCGATTTCGAACCGTACTTTCAGGATGACTGGCGTATCCGTCCCAACATCACATTAAGCTATGGACTTCGATACGAGACGCAGAACGCGATCCACGATCACAACGATTGGGCGCCCCGCCTGGGATTCGCCTGGGGTGTGGGGGGCCGCAGCGGCCCGCCAAAATTCGTGATCCGCGGGGGTTCAGGCGTTTTCTACGATCGCTTTCAGATCGACCAACTTCTCCAGGCACAACACTTGAACGGAATCGCGCAGCAGGAATACGTCATTACAAATCCTTCCTGCTTTACGAATATCGATCAGCCCATCACGGTGCCGATTTCCAGTTGCGGCACGCCGACCACGACCACGGCGACCATTTATCAGATCGGACCGAGACTGCGCGCTCCCTACACTCTGCAGAGCGCGGTCAGTGTTGAGCGCCAGGTCACTAAGTCAGCGACGGTCGCCGTTACGTATCTGAATTCGCGCGGGTTCGATCAGTTCCTCACGATCAATGCGGATGCGCCTTATCCCGGCACCACTTGCTTTCCGTCTTGCCTGACTACTCCCCAGAACGCGTATCAATATGTGTCGGAAGGGAACTTTAAACAAAACCAGTTGATGGTGAACTCCAATGTGCGAGTCGGAGCGAGACTGCAGCTGTTTGGCTACTATTCGCTGAACTATGCGAACAGTGACACGTCGGGTGTTTCCAGCTTCCCCACGAACTCGTATGACATCAGCGAGGACTACGGCCGCGCCTCGTTCGATACGCGAGATCGCCTGTTTCTCGGTGGCAGCATCGCATTGCCATATCTGTTTCGCCTGAGTCCGTTTATGGTCGTGAGTTCAGGTACCCCGTTCAACATCAACTCGCCCTACGATCTGAACGGAGACTCGCAATACAACAATCGTCCCAACCTGGTTTCGAGCGCAACGTGCGCGACGCCGTCGAATATCGGATACGTCTACTGCACGTCGCTAGGGACATTCGATGTTTCCGGAGCCACGGGTACGCCACTTCCGATCAACTACGGTACCGGACCGGCTCACTTCGTCATGAATTTTCGCTTGACCAAGACGTTCGGCTTCGGCCCAAGCACGAAGGAGGGCAATGCGGGCGGCGGTGGCGGATACCATGGCCCCGGCGGTCACCGCGGTGGTCCGTTGTTCGGCGGAGGCGGGCCGATGATGATGTCCACCAGTTCGGATCGGCGCTACAACCTCACGATGGGCATTAGTTTCCGCAATGCCTTTAACAATCTGAATCTCTCCAATCCAAATGGAACCGTCAGTTCGCCGTTGTTTGGCATCTCAAACAATATTCAGGGATTCCCGTTTTCTCCTGGAACGACGGCGAACCGGCGTATTGATCTCGTGGCGACATTCAGCTTCTAAGGGATTCGACTCGCCATATTAAGAACAAGCTCGGCCGGGTTATCCTGAAAGTGCGCAATCCGTGTGTTGCGCATCCAAGTGTAAGGGCCCGACGACCGATTGCCGCTTCTTCCGATCAACAGACGAAAGTTTCTTGGTATCGCAGCTGGCGCGGGTGCGGCCGCTGTCGGTGCGGACTCGGTACTTGTCGCTCCGAACCACCCGCGGGTCGTGAAGCTGGATATCAGTTTGGGGCGCTGGCCGGAACGCCTCAGCGGGTTCACGATCGCGCTGCTCAGCGACTTCCACTACGATCCGTATTTCTCGATTCATCCCATTCGGGCCTCGATCGGAATTGTGAAGGCGCTGCGACCGCAACTCATCTTACTGACGGGAGATTTCGTTTCAGTCCCGTTCTTCGGAGATCCGGCGAAAGGCGCAGCCGATGCCGATCCCTGCGCCGCAATCCTCAAGGGTCTGAAAGCTCCTCATGGTGTCTGGGCTGTGATGGGAAATCACGATGCATTCACCGATCCCGATCGAGTGACCGCTGCTTTGAAAACACAAGGAATTCGAGTTCTCGCAAACGAATCGATTCCAGTCGAAAGCGACGGCGCGCGTTTCTGGCTGGGCGGCGTCGACGATGTGCTGGGCAAGACTGCGGACTTGGACGCAACGTTGCACAATGTCCCACAGAGCGAAGCTATGGTGCTGATGGTGCATGAGCCGGATTACGCCGACCGCGTCGCTCGTCATCCCGTGGACCTGCAGCTTTCCGGTCATTCTCACGGAGGCCAGGTGCGGTTGCCCCTCCTGCCTCCGCTCTATTTGCCCGATCTAGGCAAGAAATATGTATGGGGCTTGTACAAGATCGGTGGGCTAATGCTTTACACCAATCCGGGCCTGGGGACGGTTGCCGTTCCTGCCCGGCTGAATTGCCCACCAGAAATCACGCTGCTTACCATTCGTCCGGGCGGATAGCTTGAGAGAGTCTCCCGCTGGTCCAACACGCTGGGGAAGAGCGCCTTCCATTGTGCAAATGGTTTCACTTGTCCTAAAGAAAAGCGCAAATTGATGCATGTAAGTGAATGTATTTACAGTGGTTACATCCTTGCACTTCTGGTTAGTCGCGTGCCCTTTAGACCAGTGTTGTTCAATTGATCTTAAGGGGTAACGATCATGCCTCGTCGCATCTGGCCTGCGACCTTCCTGGTTCTGGTTCCTGCGTTCGCATTCAGTGCGGTCACTGTCACGCCCGGATTACAGGCGGCGGTTCTCGATAAGCATCTGGCAGGCTCGCTCACTCGGGCCTCTCAATTTGCAGATGTTCCTCACATTTCCGCGGGGGCTTGCGAAGAGGTACGACAGCCCGAAGCTCTTGCCACTCCAAATCCTCTCTTCTCTTCAACGTCTCGCGGCGAGAACGTGAAGATCAGCTTCATCATCGGCACAGACGGTCACGTGCACAGTCCGCTGATTCTCAAGAGCGGTGGCATGGCCAAAGATTGGCACGTGCTGCGAACTGTGCGCACCTGGAGATATCGTCCCGCGACATGCAATGGCGTGCCGACTGAGACAGAAGGCAAGATCGAGTTTTCCAGCAGGTAAGCCGCGTCCGCTGCGCTAGAATTGGCAAAGTAGCGGGTGACTCATTCGTGGATAAAGGGAAAAAGAATTCTGGACCTTTCGGCGCGCCCATGGACACTCCGGTGGGCGGCGCCGATCTGCAAGAACTGTATCGCAGACTGCAGCCAGCGTCGCGGCGGAACGCGGACCCTATGGCGGCAGCTTTGGATTCCGCCCAAAACCTAGGTTCCGAAATGGATGCTGAGAACGCCGGGAACGATATGGTTCGGGACCTTAGCGCAGACCAAGCGATGATCGTTTGCAGCGCCTGCGGCTATCACAATCGAAGAGGGAATAAATTCTGCGGAAAGTGCGGCGGCGCTATCGCCGAAGTGAGTTCCGCTGGCGCCGAGGCAGGTTCCTATGCTATGACGCCATCACGCAACTTTCCTACGCAACCGGAGTTCCGGCAAAGCTCCAACCCTGCGAACGAAACTCATCATTATCACCACCACTATCATCACCATTACTTTCAAGGCATGCAGGAAGGAACTCTTCCTCGCGCCGCTGCAGATCCGGTGAGAGAAGAGAGAATGCGTCCTAACGCTGCTTTCCGCGGAGACATGAGCCGTGCCGAAGCCGCGGTGCGCCGGATTACACAAGAATGGGTGCTGGCCTGTAACACCCGGCATCTGGACGATCTGTTGGATCTCTATGTATCCGACGCGCTCGTGCTGCGTTCGAATTGCCCTCCGATTCGCGGAGCGGCGGCGATCCGCGAGTTTTTCTTCGGAGCTCTTGATTCGGGGTTGGGCGAAGTGGAAGTCGAACCGATTCGAGTTGATGTGGTCGGCGATCTCGCCTATGAGGCGGGACGATGCAA
>Ga0335081_10019333_pt1 | contig 11013 bp, 9 predicted proteins | sample Lox_Sample_35_FD_206713 | JGI IMG/M metagenome (GOLD analysis project Ga0335081, IMG submission 206713) | Soil microbial communities from Loxahatchee National Wildlife Refuge, Florida, United States - Lox_Sample_3.5 | ecosystem: Environmental > Terrestrial > Soil > Wetlands | place: USA: Florida...
GCGGACGACCCCGCAACACGCCGCCATTATACAGCCCGAAAGCATCGTCACGTACCGAGCGCTGGCGCACGGGATAGAAAATGCGGCGAAATACTTTGCCCGTAGCGTTCCGGACAAGACAAAACCCGTTACCGTGGCATTGCCAAGTCCGCCGAAAATGTTGGTTGCGAGTTTTGGGCTGCTACGCGCCGGGTTTAGTATTATCATCAACAGCCTGCAGGAAGCCGCTCGTATGACAACCAGCGATTCGAATACGCTGGTTTACGAGCGCGGTGAGACGCCGCCGGGCGACCGAACCAACATTGTTTTCGAAGATGGCTGGCTTGACGCCGGCAGCACCGCCACATCGCGCGCGAGCGGACTACCGCCGCTGCCGAGCATGCGCTCAGCCGAGATTTATTTTTTTACGTCCGGCACGACCGGGAGGCCAAAGCGCGTCGTCAGGATCCAGCCGGCGTGGGATCAACGAATCTTGGTCAACGTATCGACCGTGTTCGGCGATTACGAAAGAGTGCTTCTCGTTACTGGTGTCAATGGATCGATGGGATTCAGTGGTGCCTACGAGGCGCTCTTTGCCGGCAAAACCATCTGTTTCGCTCCACAAGGCCAGCCTAAGCTATGGCTCGCCAATACTTACGACATCGATTTGATCCTTGCGTCACCGCAGCAGGCGCTCGCGCTGGCCGAGCTGCAGGAGAAAGTCACCCGCTACCCACTCGCCGCCCTAAAAATGGTGCGTATCGGCGGTTCGATCGTTTCGCCCGAGGGCATTCAGCGGATAAAAAATCAACTATGCCGCAACATCACGCTTAGCTACGGTTCAACCGAAGCAGGGACCGCGGCGATGGCGCGACATGATATGATCGCGCATATCCCCAATGCTGTCGGCTTTGTCGCGCCTGGCGTCGAGGTCCAGATCGTCGATGCCGCGGATAATGTGGTGCCCACGGGATCGGAAGGTTTCGTCCGTCTGCGGACGCCGCAACTTCTCGCGAATCTCCAGACTGAAGACTCGAACGTGTGGTTCTATCCCGGCGATGTCGGCTGGCTCACCGCAGACCGGGTGCTGTGCATCGCGGGACGTAAAGGCGACGTGCTCAACCGCGGCGGTGTTAACCTCTCAATGGCCGATTTCGAGGAATTCCTGCGATCTTGCCCGGGTGTGACTGACGCTGGCGTGTGCACCCAAATGGGCACGTCGGGGTTTGAGGAAGTTTGGGTGGGTGTCGTGCTGGAGCCATCCACCGATATTGGTGCGCTGCGACAGAAAATTGAATCGAACCCAAATTTCGGCACCAATATCGACAAGCTGTTTGTGGTCGACGCCATCCCCCGCACTGAGCTCGGCAAAATTCTTCGTGGCGAGCTGAAGAAAGCCCTTCAAAACATCGCCGAAGACACAGACGCTGCGGATCAACGACCCTCATGAACCGACCGTCTCCCCATTCTCGCGGCGAGCAGTCATGACCGATCAGATGGTCGCAAGAGACCGTCACCGAACAGCGGGTGCGGCCAATTTCTGCATCACCCCGATCAATCGTTCGCGGTCGAGCTTTCCCATCTCATTGCGCGGAAGACTGTCAACGAAGAAATATTTTTCAGGAGCGAAAGGCCGGGGAATTCGTGCGCTGCAGTGCTCGCGCAGCATCTGTTCGTCGATCTTTTCCCGGCCCACAAGCGCGGCGCAAACCTCGTTGTTGCCATACGCATTGGGCATGGCAACCGCCGCCGCTTCGACGATACCCGGGAATTGCGCCAGGACGACCTCGATGGTTTCCGGGCTGATCTTATCACCACCGAGATTGAGTACGGCCTGCTCACGGCCGCTGATAACAAGAAGACCCTCGGCACTCAACGTTCCCAGATCGCCCGGATAAAACCATCCAGCCCTGAATGCCTTCTTCGATTCCTCCGCACTGCCAAAATAACCGTCCACGGCAAATTCGCTGCGTATTCGTACTTGGCCCACTTGGCCTGGCGGCAGCAGCGTGTCTGATGAATCAACGATTTGAATGATAACCCCAGGGGTCACAAAACCGACCGCGCGCGGCACTTCGACGATTTCATGGGCATGCGCGACCGCCGACATGCTGGCCTCGGTCGATCCGTAAGCGGCAACTAGATGCGAGCAAATTCGTTCGCGGAGCCGATTTGACAATGATCGCGACAGTACGTCCCCGCCGCAGAAGATAACCTCGACACTGCTTTGGTAGGATGGCACTGTTTCGAACCAACGCAGCAAATTCTCGAACCCTCCGGGAGAGCCGACGAGGCACTGGATCCGGTAGTCTTCGATTACGCGTAATGTAGATGCAAAATTCTCACCGGGGAAAAATGCTGTGCCGCCGCGCGACAAGGCAGCAATAAGAAACTGGAATCCAAGCGAGGAGGATACTGGAACATCGCTGTAAATCCGCGAACAATTCGCGATGCGGTTGCCGAACGTGTGGTGCCGCGCGATCCGATTGGCGAGCAGCTTGTGGCTGAGCGGAACGGCTTTCGGCGTGCTGGAGGTTCCGGAAGTCAAGATTAGTCGGCACAGGTCGTCCTCGTGGGTCTGCGGCAACAGAACCGGTTCGAGAGGACAGCCGTCGCCCTCGGTCCAGGACAAATCGGCGAGCATGAGCCGACCCGCAGGCGCGAGCGGAGGCTTTTCGTCCGTAATCAATGCGTCGGCCTTAAATGGCAACGACGATTCGCCTTTGCGCAGCGAGACCGTGATCATACCGAGCCGTATCAAGGCCAAGAGGATAACAGTATGGAAAATCACGTCGTCAATGCTGACCGCAACGATACTGCGCTCGGCCAGGCCGAGGGCGTTCAGCCGTTGGCTGACGTTGTGAATGAACTGACCGAGCCGCCGATAGCTGATCAGACCGATCCCCGGCGCCGGCACGCATATAGCGGCAGCAGGGGGTTGGCGCTGGCACTGATACAGGATCGGGTCGACGATGTTCATGATCTTGAAATCCGCTTGGTTTCTAACCCTGACCCGCTGGGTAGAGCGGATCAGGCCGGCTTGATCGCGGCGGCGGCAATCTCAGGGAGACGCTGCCGCTCCAACTTGCCTTGACCGCCCCGTGGTAATGCGGTGACAGGAATAATTCGCGCCGGAATGCAGGATGGAGGAAGCCTCTCCGCACAGTATTGCCGCAACGCCGTTTCATCGATCGGCGATTTGGCGACAACAAGAGCAAAAAGTCGTGCGATGCCGAGCTCATCGTTGTGAGCGAAGGCGGCAACTTCCCTGACATTCGCAAAAGAGCTGACAACTTCTTCCACCAGCTCAGGGCTTATCGTGTCGCCCCCGATATTGAGCGCGGTCTTGTCGCGACCAGTGATGACGAGAATGCCTTCGGGCGTCAGATGGCCGACGTCGCCGGAATAAAAGTATCCATCGCGGAACACCGCTTGCGTTGTTTCCAGGTCGCCGAGATAACCCTCCACCATGTGAGGGCTGCGTATACGCAACACGCCGTCGCGCAGCGGCGGTAAGACTTGACCCGATCCATCCACGGCTTGCACGGTGACTCCAGGCTGCACGTATCCAACCGCTCCCGGCGTCCGTTCCAATACGCTGGCTGGACCAAACGCGACTGTCGTGGTTTCCGTCGAGCCGTATGAGCTGTACAGGTTCTGGCACATGCGTGCCCGTGCTCTCTGCGCAAGTTGCCGTGACAGCATGGCACCCTGGCAGATGATATGGTCGAAAGTCGTTTCAAATGCACTATCGGCTTCAAAGAATTTTAGAAATTCACCGAGCCCGTAAGGCGATGTTGCCATACCTTCAATCTTATACAGATCGATAGTCTGTAAAATATCAGCAGGATCAGGTCCGAGAAAAAAAATCGTACCACCGCGACTGAGAAGCACAATTGCGTATCTGAACCCGGGCGACGTCGCGATCCCCAGGTCGCAAAAAAAACGCGCACAATGTGCAAATCGCGGACCCTTTGAATACTGGTAGTGTGCTACGCGCGCTGCAAGGCTGTGGTTAGAAAATGCGATGCCTTTGGGCACTCCCGTCGAACCCGATGTCAAAATTATACGGCAGATATCCTCGTCCTTGCCCTGGTAAGTGATCGGTATTTTGGCGCCAGCGCCCTCCAACCACGATCGATCGATAGTCAAGACCGTTGCGTCGCCGGCAAAGCGGCCTGGGATGTCGGTAAGCACCACGTCAACATTTACTCCATCCGGGAGCTTGGGTCCGCGCAACGATAACGTCGCCATGCCTGCGTGCATTAAGCCAAGAACAAACACCGCATGGAGAACCGTATCAGTGATAAACGTCGCCACCACATTGCCGGGCTCGATTCCGGATTTGAGCGCGGTCCGCGCCACATTATGGATGAAACCCTCCAGTGCGCCGTAGGTCACTGGGCTAAACTGCGAGCCTGGCACGCAAATCGCTGTGGTCAGGGGATTCAGCTTGCACTGAAAGAGAACTGGTTCGACAACGTTCATTGTGCGTTCCGTGCGCAGTTCGTTGAACGGGCTTGAGTCGACGGTGCTTAGATAAAAAGCACGGGCTTGGCAAATGCGTGGTATAGACGGACGGCTGCCAGTTACGTACCGCCGCAACCGGCCTATGCTGTAGCAAACAACAATATGCCACTGGCTTCTAGAGGAGACCTCCGACGAGCGTCGAACGATCGACCATGCGCAAGGTGTACTGGCGGCTGTTGCCACTGACCGGGTTGTTCCCCGGCATGATCTTGTTTTTCACATACTGGTTTCCGGATTGGCATCGTGCCCGCATCGTTTCCGGTTTCATGGTGGCGTTGCCGCTTGCGGTTGCTGCCGGTGCGCCGATGTCGACTGCACTGCTTGGGTTGAACGGGCTGTGGGGTCTCGCTGGCTGGAAATGGATGTTCATCGCCGAAGCTGTCCCAACCGTGCTGGTCGGCATTTTCCTGCTTGTTCTGCGTCACCGATCGCCCCTTAGCGATGAGGAGCGCAATTGGCTGACTTCCACGCTCGAAACCGAACGGCGCCTGGTCGAAGCCAAACGCAAAGTCAGCTTCTGGGAATCGTTCTGGAACCCAAAGGTTCTCTGGTTGACGCTCAATTATTTCGGTGTCGTCACTGCGAGCGTGGGCATGCTGTTGTTCCGGCCAGGACATGACGAGACATCGGGAAAAATGAGCTCATGACATAAAGCGAGGATGCGATGCGGGGACTCATACGGTGCATGCTGGCGGGTGTGGCGTCAATCTGGGGAGCGGATGTTTCCTTAGCCAGCGAGCAAGTTCAGCGGCTGATTGATTTGTGCGGCGCTGGTGCAAATGCCTCCTCTCCATCCCAGCGCATCGATGCCTGCAATGCGCTCATTCAATCCGCTGGAGTATTCGGCCAAGGTCTATCATGGGCCTTCGAGAATCGCTGCGCGGCGTATGTGGACGATAAGCAATTCGATCTCGCCATAGCGGACTGCAACCGCGCGATCGAATTTGATCCTACCGCCCGCGGCTATACGAACCGCGGCACCGCTTTCTACGCGAGGGGGGACAATGATCAAGCAATCGCGGATTTTAACCGCGCGATCGGCCTCAACCCTAAAGACGCGCTCGCTTACAGCAATCGTGGCAAAGCTTTTTATGCAAAAGGCGAGAACGACCGCGCAATTGCCGACTACACCCAAGCGCTCCAACTCGATCGTACCGCTCATCCGTACAACAGTCGCGCCGACGCATATCTGGCAAAGGGCGACTATGAGCATGCGATTGCCGACTATGATCGCGTGATAGAGCTTGATCCGAATAATTCGCGCGTCTATTTGAAACGTGGCATCGCAAACTTCTATTTTGGCGCAATTCCCAAGGCAACAGCCGACCTTAATCGTTCGAGCGGACTCGATCCAAAGGAGCCGTACACCTCGCTGTGGCTTGAAATTGTGGATAGGAACAGCCGTGCTGCGCGGCAACTCGCTAAGGCAACCGCTAAGATTGATATGAGCAAGTGGCCGGCCCCCATCGTGCGGCTATATCTTGGGCAGATCGCGCCTGCAGATCTGAACACCGCCGCAGACAATCCCAACGCCGCGATTAAGAAAGAGCAAGTCTGCGAGGCAAACTTCTACAGCGGAAGACTAGCCTTACAACGGGCGAAGAAAGACGACGCAAAGCATTTGTTCGAGCTTGCCGCCGCCGAATGTCCAAGATCCTTCCTCGAATATGGCGCTGCCAATGCCGAACTGAGGACGCTTGCGCCGAAATGATGGCGGCGTCAGGCTGGGTAGAGGACGTCCTATTTTCAATTCCTCGCGGCGGCTTTTTCGGCCGGCCCACTCTTTGCCGACGGGATCTATGCACTTGCCGGCTTTGCTCTGCTCTCAGCCGTCGTCTCGGCGCTCGGTCTGCGTATTCCCAATCCGGTGCGGCAACAGATGGCAAGCGTACCGGCGGAACAGTGCTACGCCCGTCAAAAAGGCCGCTTCCGGCGCGACCGAGGGCGCCTCCCTTCAGCCTCTCGCAACGTCTTTTTGGCGATGTGAGCTCGCCGAACCTGTTACTTTCCTGCAACAGATTAGGAAAATTGATGTTTTTGCCACTGAATCCTCTCCGGATTCATTGTTAATCGCCCCGCAAGAGGTAGGGATTGGTTCTCAATCGGCAGGTAAGGGGGATTCCAATGAAGAAGCTTCTGACCGCGAGTATTCTGGTCATTGGGACCGTTTATTCCGCTTATGCGGCAGACCTCGGGCCGGCCTACAAGGCGCCCCCGCCTCCACCTCCACCTCCACCGAGCTGGACCGGCTGCTACGTCGATGGCGGCGCCGGTTATGGACTGTGGAATATTGATCATTTTGCCGAAACTTCAGCTCTTGTCCCGCTCACAACTACCAGCACTTCAGGCGGCCGCGGCTGGTTCGGCATCGTCGGCGGCGGTTGCGACTATCAATTCAGCCCCGGCAGCGGTTGGGGCAATTGGGTCGTCGGCGCATTCGCCGATTACGAGTTCATGGATCTGCATCGGAATCTCCAGGAAACCACTGCCTCAGGAGAGGCGAAAGAATCGTCAGCTTGGGGCGTTGGCGGACGGATCGGCTACTTGGTCACACCGAATGTCTTGACGTACTGGGATGGCGGCTACACTCAGACTCGCTTCGATCAAATCAATTTTTCCTTCGATTCCGCCCCCTTCGCGCCGGCCGGCTCTGTCCCCGCGCACACGTATAACGGCTGGTTCATTGGTGGCGGCACGGAAATCTCGCTGTCGGGATTGTTCGGCCTGCCGCTGCCACCCGGGTTGTTCCTGCGCAGCGAATATCGATACTCCAGCTTCAACAGCGCCGACCTTCAGGGCTCAGGGCCTTCGGGTGCCGGCTTCGCTTTAAACACCAAGCCCTTTGTCCAGACGATCTGGACCGCGCTGGTTTATAGGTTCGGCTGGGTCGGACACTAGTCTCGCTGCAGAATTGAATTTGTAAGCCCCGGCGGGATCAAGCCCGCCGGGGCTTTTCCATTTTGCGATCCACGTTACTGCAGCGAAAACCTGATCGGCACGGTCAGATCGAGTTTGGCCTGCGGCATGCTCGCCGGAAACGGCGGCAGCGGTTGCGCCCGTTCAATCATCGACATCACTTCGTTGTCGAGCTCGCGATGCCCGGAGCTGTGTACGATCTCGGTGTTGAGAACGTGGCCGCTGCGATCGACCGTGAAGCTCAATTGCACCACCCCCTCTTCGCCGCGCGCTTGCGCGTCGCTGGGATAGCGCTTGTATTGCTGCAGGTGCCGCACCAGCGCGGTCTGCCATGACGGTTCGACGCGAAGCGCGCCGCCTTTGACGCGCGCCGGAACCGCCGGCGTCGGCGGCTTCGGCTGTTCGATCGGCTGCGGCGGTGACTCGTCCGGCGGCGCGACGACCGCCTGCGATGGCTCGGGAGGCGGCGGCGGTTCTTCGATCTGTTTCGGCTGCTCCTCCGGTACCGGCGCGATTTCAGGCTGATCGATGGTGTCGTCGGAAGGAGCGAGATCGATCGCAAGCGGTGAGTTCGCATCGCCGATTTCGTCAGGCCGGTGAAAAAAGACGTAACCGCCAACCGCGCCGGCATGGATGGCGAAGACGATAGCTGCCGCGATCGCCCAGCGCCGCAGATCGCGCGCGTCGTCGTCTTCGAACCATGGCAGCGCCAGCGCGGTCATTTTCCCTCGCGCAGCTCCATTCCGACCAAAGCGACTTTGAGATAGCCGGCTCGGCGCAGATCGTTCATCAGTCCCATGACTTCGCCATAGGGCACGGCGCGATCGCCGCGCAGGAAGATGCGCTCCTCCTTGTCGCCACTGGTGGCGGTGGCGAGCACATCAGCCAGCGCGTCACGCGGCACCGGGTTGTCGCCAAGCGCAAGGCTGCCGTCGGCTTTGAGCGTGAGGTAAACCGGTTTCGGCGGCCGCTGCTGCGGCAGCGCGGTCGAAGCGGGCAGATCCACCGGAACGTCAACGGTGGCGAGCGGCGCCGCCACCATAAAGATGATCAACAGCACCAGCACCACGTCGATAAACGGCGTGACGTTGATGTCGTGAACTTCAACGAGCTCATCGGTGCCATGGTCGAGACGGATCGCCATGCCGTCTTCCTCACTCGGCGGCTTGCGTCATCGGCAATTTGGCGCGGTCGAGATCGCGGCTGACCAGCCGCATCACCTGCGCCGAGGCGTCGCCGAGATAGGCGCGGTAGTGCGCTGTTTGCCGCGCCAGGACGTTGTAAATCATCACCGCCGGAATCGCCGCCACCAAGCCGAATGCGGTGGCGAGGAGCGCCTGGGCAATGCCGGGTGCGACCACCGCGAGGTTGGTGGTGTGCGCGTTGGAAATGCCGATGAAGCTGTTCATGATGCCCCAGACCGTGCCGAACAGACCGACAAACGGCGCGGTCGAGCCGATGGTGGCGAGCACGCCGGTGCCGCGCGAAACTTTCCGGCTCACGGCCATCTCGATGCGTTCGAGCTGCAGCGCGATGCGTTCCTTCAGGCCGTCGGCGCGCAGGTTTGCCGACAGCCTGATCTCCTGACCGGCCGCGCGCATCAGTTGCGAGACCGGACTGTCGCCCTCGCGCAGCTGATCGTGCGCCTGCGCCAGCGTCACGGAATTATTGAGCACGCGCAGATCGCGCCGCACCTCGCCGCGGGCGCTGCGCAGTTCGAAGGTCTTGGCAAGCCACACGGTCCAGGTCACGAGCGAGGCCAAGGCGAGCCCGATAATCACCGCCTTCACGACCAGATCGGAATTCTCGAACATGCCCCAGGGCGAGAGATCCTCCGGCAGATCAGCGCCGCTGATCATGTGCTCGCCCGGCAGCGCCGCCGAAGCTGGCGTAGCGGGCGCTGATGCGGTGGGAGCGACGGGCACCGCCGCACTCGGCGTCGAGCCTTCTGACACGCCGCTCGCGGGAGCTTCGGCAGGCTGGCTCGGCGCACCTGGCGCGGCGTCGGTCGCGGGCGCAGATGTCGCAGGGGCAGGGGACGCAGCAGGAGCGGTGCCTTGTCCCGTCTGACTATTGGCCGCAAACGGGAGCACCATCAGCAACGCAGCGGCCGCAAGCGCGATCGCATGGCGGCGGCCGCTCACGGGACTCCAATTGCGGCCAATGCGTCGTGCGGAAGTTCTCTGGTGCATTGTCATGCGCCCTTTACTGTTCGATTTCGCTTACGCCCCCGCGACGGCACCCGGGTTGCCGTGACCTCACGTTGCGCCCGCAACTTATAATGTAACAATGTAACACTCGACCAGAGGCGGGCGACACCGGCTGCTGCCGCGATCGGCTGGGCGCCATCCCCGCAAGGTTCCCTTCGGTCAGACATATCCCTCAATGCTGGCGCTGTCACAGCATTATGTCACGACGCGGGCAGCGGACGCGAAATGGCTTTAGCATTTCGCTCCAGCTTGTTCTTTGCGCATGGCCTTTTCCCCGAAACGGCTTTTTGACCCGGCATGCATTAATGGCCGCCCCGCATGCGCGCCAAAAGCTCGGCGGTCGGATAGGAATCCGCCGGCAGGTTGTATTTCACCTGCATGGCTTTGACCGCTTGCCGGGTCTTCAAGCCGAGAAATCCGTCGATCGCGCCGATATCGTAGCCGGCGCGCACCAGGCTTGCTTGCAGCGCCTTGACGTCGGCAAAAGGCAATGGCGGCGGCGCATTGCCGCGATGGAGCGGTGGCGCGCCGGCAATGCGGGTGGCAAGATAAGCGGCCGTGGTGGAATAGACCAAAGCATTGTTCCACTGCAGATAGACGCGGAAATTGTCGTAGGCCAAGAAAGCGGGTCCGAAGCGGCCCATCGGCAACAACGGCGAAGCCGGCAAATCGTCTGCCGGCAGCGGCCTGCCATCGGCGAGCGTGACGCCGTAAGCCGCCCATTTGGCGCGCGGCAACTTGATGTCGAGATCCGCTTGCTGCCACGGCATACTCGCCGGCACGCGCACTTCGCTCAGCCATGGCTCGCCGCGCCGCCAGCCAAGTCCGACCAGATAATTCGCGGTCGAGGCAAGCACATCGGGCACGCTGCGCAGAAGATTGCGCGCGCCGTCGCCGTCGTAATCGACGGCGTATTGATAATGAAAACGCGCTGGCCGCGATCGATATTCACGATGCGCTGATCGTAAGTGAGGTAGGGCGCGGCGGCAGTAATGGCCTGTTGCAAAATACCCTGCGAAATCGCCTCGCGTTCGAACTCGGCGAGCCATTTGTCGTAGGGGCCGCTGGTGCGGCACGGCGCGGCAGCCGCGCCGCCGCCAAGACACGCCGCCGCCAAACAGACGATTGCGCCTATCGCGCCACGCCGCCGCATTCGAGATACCAATTGAGAATTTTCTCGCCGGTCCAGTACAGCACGCCGTCGAACTTGCGCGCGTAATCGTAGATCGCTTCGAGATATTTGATGCGATGCGGCTGGCCGCTCAGATAAGGATGGATCGCCAGCGCCATGATCTTAGCGCGCTGTTCTCCTTCCGCATAAAGCCGGTCGAACTGATCGATCGCACGCTTGGTCAGGTACTCGGCCTCATGATGCTGC
>Ga0335081_10019335_pt1 | contig 11012 bp, 9 predicted proteins | sample Lox_Sample_35_FD_206713 | JGI IMG/M metagenome (GOLD analysis project Ga0335081, IMG submission 206713) | Soil microbial communities from Loxahatchee National Wildlife Refuge, Florida, United States - Lox_Sample_3.5 | ecosystem: Environmental > Terrestrial > Soil > Wetlands | place: USA: Florida...
TCGAAGATCGCTACAGCCTTTTCTCCTTCACTTTTGAGAGCGGCATGCGCCGTCGCGGATGCAGGCATTGGGGGATAACGACGAGAAGAAAGTTCTTCCAACTGGCCGCACAAACCGCAACCATGCTGGCGCGTCATCGCCACGCAGACGCATGCCCCACTTCTCGTTGCGGCGGGACCGTCCATGCCGCGGCTTGCTGATCTCGTTTGACCCTTTGTGCTCTGGCCGCTACAAAATCGGTTAGATCAAAGGAGTAGACCCGGAATCCCGCCTCATCTGCCTCACAAGCCTCGCAACTCCCAGATGGAAGCAGTCTGATTCTTGACAACGCATTCAATCACGCGCTATCTCTGAAGCCCGGCTCAATTCGGGAAATCTCTGCAGGCGTACCGTGGGAAGGGATTCCGCTATGGGACGGTGTGGAGCAAAGCTTCGTTTTCCTCGAAGCCGGAGCTGCGCGAACATGCCGCACATTCGTTTGCCTGATCTTGTTCGTTAGCCCGCGTCAAGAAAGGATATTGATTCCTCATGGCTCCTGGATTGCGCAAACATCGCTTAATCGAAATCGAATGGCCGGAATTTGGTGTCGGCGCGTGTCCTCCTCCTCCGTCGGCTTCCGAATTGGGCGACAGACTCGCCAGGCTCCGCGCCAAAATGGAGGATTTCAAGATCACACATGCCGTCGTGTATGGCGACCGCGAGCACTTCGCCAACATGGCCTATCTCACCGGATTCGATCCCCGTTTCGAAGAGGCTCTTCTGATCGTCGGCCCGGCGGCCACACCGCTGATCCTTGTGGGCAATGAGTGCGAAGCCTATCTGGGCTTTAGCTCGCTGCATGCCGCGGGGCGAATGCGTCATGAGCGTTTCCAGTCGTTCTCTCTTCTGGATCAACCCAGGGAGAGGAGCCGCGCCCTGCGCGAGATTCTCGCTGAAGAGGGTATTGGCCCGAATGCCGGCATCGGCGCCGTAGGATACAAGTACTTTCGCAAGGAGGAGCACCCTGACGCAATTCATGCGCTCGATATACCGTCCTACATCGGGGACACCCTTCGCGATCTGGCCGGCAGGGAGAACGTCATGAACGCGACCGGACTGTTCATGGATCCCGCCGGTAGCCTGCGGGCCAACTGCAGCCCCTTCGAAATCGCCTATTTCGAGTACACCAATGGGCAGGCTGCCGAAGCAGTGAAACGGATGATCTTCGCCCTGCGAGAGGGGATGACGGATCATTCGGTGATCGAATCGGGACGCTTGAATGGGGACCCGCTCGGCTGCCACGTCACGTTCAGCACCGGTTCGACCGCCGCCTTTGGCCTTTGCGGACCCAGCGGCCAACTGATTCGCCGCGGCCAACCCCTTGCTTTCAACGTTTGCTATTGGGGAAGCAATATCTGCCGTGCCGGCTGGATTGCCCGCCGCGCGGCGGATCTGCCGGAGGCGGCCTCAGACTATATCGCGCAATTCGCCGGGCCCTACTTCGAAGCCATGAGCGAGTGGTTCGGGTTGATGAGACTGGGTGCGGCGGGGCACAAGTTCTACGATCTGATTCAGGCTCGGTTGCCCTTCGACCGCTTCGGCATCTACCTGAACCCTGGGCATCTGATTCATCTCGACGAATGGTTGAGTTCCCCATTTTATGCCGGTTCTCAAATTCCGGTCGCCTCCGGCATGGCGATCCAGGTCGATGTCATTCCGCAATCGAGCCGGTACTTCTCCACCCGCATGGAAGACGGGATCGTGGTCGCCGACGCGGAGTTGAGGGCGAATTTGAAAGCCTCCTCTCCGGAATGCTATGAACGGTGCCAGAAGAGGCGGGCGTTCATGAGGGATGTGCTGGGCATTGAACTTCCGGAAGAGGTATTGCCGCTTTCGAATACCTGCGCCCTTGTTCCCCCGTTTTTCCTGGAGCCCCATACCGTCCTCGCGCTGGAAACATAGCGAGGTTGCTGGAACAAACGAACCTCGATCTTCCGGACGACTCAAGGAGGTCGCCACATGACCGGTGAGAATAACAATCCCCGTGCGGACGCCCAGCTACGACGCAATTCGCTCGGCCTTCCAGAGCTTGTCTTCCAAGGCGTCACGCATATCGCGCCGGCTACGACGGTCGTATTTACGTTTCCGATCATCGCTCTCAAGGCAGGGCCGGCGATGCCGCTGTCCTTCCTTCTCTCCACCATCCTCTGTTTCTTTATCGGAAACACGGTGTCCCAGTTTTCTCGGTACATGCCCTCGAGCGGCGGCTACTATTCCTTCGCCACGCGCGGACTGGGAAGCCGCAGCGGCTTCATGGCGACCTGGAGCTACCTGGTGTACGAGATCCTGGGAGCGGCCGGATGCACGGGCTTCCTCGGCTATCTCATCTCGGACATGATCCATTCGCAGTTCCAGGTGAACATCCCCTGGTGGTCGATCGCGTTGGCCACGGCTGCACTGATCTGGACCCTGACTCATCACGGAGTTCAGCTTTCGGCTCGCGTGACCGCGGTATTGGGTGGCCTGGAGATGCTGATTATGCTGGCGCTCGGAATCAGCTTCCTCGTTCATCCCGGAGCGGGTTCCGATTATCTGGCGCCCTTGCATCCATCGGCATCGACGCACCACTTTAGCGGCATCCTGGCGGGAATGGTTTTTTCCATCCTCGGCTTGAGCGGCTTTGAGGCGCCCGCGCCACTCGCTCAGGAAGCCCGGCTTCCCGCCCGTACGATTGGCCGGGCCATTATGCTCTCGCTCGTGAGTATCGGTATCTTCTACATCCTGGCGTCCTATGCAAGCGCCATTGGGTGGGGCACCGGCAACATGGCCGCCTTCGCCTCCAATGCCAATCCCTACTACGCTCTCGGCCGTGCACTTTGGGGCGGCGGCTGGTGGTTCGTTGTCCTGGCGGTTGTGAACAGCGCCGTCGGGGTTGGCCTATCCTGCACGAACGCAGCGTCTCGCGTGATGTACACCATGGGCCGAGCGGGCACGCTACCAGAGCGCTTCGTGTACATCCATCCCAGCCACCGGACACCGACGTTCGCCATCGCGTTTGTGCAGATCTCGGGCATCGCGGCCATTCTGCTGGTGGGCTTGTTGCTGCAGCCGGATACCATCTTCGGCTTCCTTGGAACCATCGCCACGCTTGCGGTCATCGTTCTCTACGCGATGGCAAACCTTGCTCTGACTCGCTATATGCGCCGCGAACAGCGAGACGAATTTTCCGTATGGCGACACGTCGTAGCCCCATGGATCGCCACCCTCGCGCTGATTCCTGTCCTTTTCGTTACTGTCTATCCGGAACCCTCGTGGCCCTACAACCTGGCTCCTTATCTGTTCGTCGCGATTGTCGTTGCCGGCTTCGGTTACATGCAGTGGCGCGAATCGTCCGATCCGGGAACGCTTCGCCGCGGTGCGACGGTCCTGCTTCGCGCTGGTGGCACCGAGGAGGTCAATTAGGTGTGCGCGGAAAGGCAGCAAAGTCCGTATTGCCGACAATACTCCCGCGATCCTGCAAAGCCTCGCGTGAAGACTCGCAGAGCCTCTTATCATTGCGGATGCAAATGAAAATCGAAGGGGATCGGAATGAAATGCATCGTCGTTCTTATCAGCATCTTCATGTGCGGCGTTGCCACTGCTCATGGATTGTCAGCCGATACAGTGGCACAACGATGCAAGGCCCTGAAGGTAGAGAAGCCATCCGAAGACGACCTTGGTAAGGCTTCGTTTTGCCTTGGGTACATGATGGGGGCCGTTGAGATTCAGACATATCTGCGTGAGAACGGGATTGGTTCTGCGGTCGATGTGTGTATCCCCGACAGCGTTGACGGCAAGGAGATGGCCTCGGTGTTTCTCAAGTATCTGGATGACCATCCGGAGAAACGTCAAGCGAACGCCGCCGTCCAGGTCCACGCGGCTCTCGCAGAGGCATATTGCAAGAAATGACGGTAACCCTTGGAGAGTCACCGGCAATACAGAAGTTTCGATTCCCCGCTCGAGTTTTGCCGTGACAGTTCGCGGCGACGGAACGGTGCCGTTCAGGCAACGGGCATTGCAATGAAATGTACCGGAGCTCCGGTGCGTGTCTCGACCATCTCCGGAGTGACACCGTCAGCGAGCTCAAGGACTTCGAAGCCCTCCGGCGTGATGTCAAGCACGCAGAGGTCGGTAATGACGCGGTTCACCACACCTTTGCCGGTGAGCGGGAGGACGCATTCGCGCAGCAGCTTGGGCACGCCGCCGGGGCCGTTGTGCTCCATGATGACGATGACGCGGCGCACACCCGAGACCAGGTCCATGGCGCCGCCCATGCCTTTAACGCGCTTGCCGGGAATCATCCAGTTGGCGAGGTCGCCCTTCTCGGAAACTTCCATGGCGCCGAGGATGGCGAGATCGACGTGGCCGCCCCGGATCATGGCGAAGGAGTCGGCGCTGGAAAAGATGGACGCGCCGGGAACAACGGTGATTGTTTCTTTGCCGGCGTTGATCAGGTCGGCATCCACCTCGGCTTCCGTAGGAAACGGGCCCATGCCAAGGAGTCCGTTCTCCGATTGCAAGGCCACGGTGATTCCCGCCGGAATGTAGTTGCCGACGAGCGTGGGGATGCCGATGCCGAGATTGACGTAGTAGCCGTCCTTGAGTTCCTGGGCGGCGCGAGCGGCCATTTGTTGACGGGTCCAGGGCATAAAAACAGCTCCTATCTGTGAGCTCTTAGCTCGATTTGTGGCGATCGAAGCGGCATGGGTAATTGGCTCTTGATGCGTGGAGCGAGGCTAACCTTCGCGCACGGTGCGGCGCTCAATGCGCTTTTCCGGATGCGGGTTATGGACGAGGCGGTGGACGAAAATGCCGGGCGTGTGAATCTCGTCCGGATCGAGTTCGCCCGGCTCAACCACAATCTCGGCCTCGGCGATGGTGAGTTTGCCGCACGTTGCGGCCATCGGGTTGAAATTGCGCGCGGTGAGGCGATAGACGAGGTTGCCTTGCGTGTCGGCCTTCCAGGCTTTCACCAGCGCCACATCGGCCAGAATGCCGCGTTCGAGCACGTAGGTGACGCCGTCGAAGTCCTTCAGTTCCTTGCCTTGGGCAATCATCGTGCCCACGCCGGTGCGCGTATAAAAGCCGGGGATGCCCGCGCCGCCGGCGCGCATGCGCTCGGCCAGCGTGCCCTGGGGACAGAATTCGACTTCGAGTTCGCCGCTGAGAAACTGGCGCTCGAACTCGGCGTTCTCGCCCACATAGCTTGAGATCATCCTCTTGATCTGATGGGTTTCCAGCAGCTGGCCCAGCCCCCACCCGTCGATGCCGGCGTTATTGCTGGCGATGGTAAGGCCGGTGACACCGCTGTCGCGAAGGGCGGCAATCAATGCCTCAGGGAGGCCGCAGATGCCGAACCCGCCAATCGCGAGCAGCATGCCGTCGCGAACCACGCCATCGAGCGCGGAGTGGGCGTCGGGATAGAGTTTGTTGAGGCCACGAGTGGCAGATGAAAGAGTTGGCACGAGATCACACTCGCTTTCTCTTCCCGGTCGCGGTGCCGGGAAGTAAAAGTCGCAATGACCCCCGCCGGCGATGCTCTCTGGCAGCATTTGAAGTTCAATGCCCGAGAGCGACGGCGATTCAACTCCACCAACATGAGCAATGCTGCAATTCGCCGTATTCGCGTAAGCTCCAATGTGGCTTTGGCTGCCAACCAATATACCCCTGTTCGCTTTGGTGCGCGATTTTTTTTTGCAGCACAGCAGGCCACCTCGCTCCGAGGGAGACGATGCACAACGGGACGGCCTCTCTTAACAGCGTGATAACTGTCACTGCCGGATTCTCGACTGTATGGTTATTTCTTGGGGTTGATAGTGCCTCAAGGAGCCGTCATGAAGGGAAAGGTCGCGATCGTAACCGGTGGCGCCAGTGGAATTGGGTGGGCCTGCGTCGAAACGCTCGCCCAGGCGGGCGTAAAGTGCGTGATTGCCGATGTGGACGTTCCCGGCGGGGAACGCGCCGCGGCAAAACTGAACGAGCAAGAGTGCGCCGGCCTCTTCGTCAAGACGAGTGTTTCCTCGGTCGACGATGTGCGCCGCCTCATCGATGCGACGGCCGAGAAGTTCGGACGCCTCGACATCCTGATCAACAACGCCGGCTTGCAGTATGTGGCGCCCATTGTGGAGTTTCCCGAAGAACGCTGGGACACGCTCATCGGCGTCATGCTGACAGGAACCTTTCTTTGCACCAAGTACTCGCTGCCTCACATGATCAAAAACAAATGGGGCAGGGTCATCAACATCTCGTCGCTCCACGGCCGAGTGGCCTCGCCCTTCAAGGTGGCTTATATCGCAGCCAAGCACGGAATCCTGGGCATTACGAAGGTGGTGGCGCTGGAACAAGCGGCGAACGGAATTACCTGCAACGCCATTTGCCCCGCCTACGTACGGACTCCGCTTGTCGAGAAGCAAATCGAGACTCAGGCCAAAACCCACGGCATCTCCGAGCAGGACGTGATCCAGAAGATCATGCTTGAGCCCGCGGCCATCAAGCGGCTGCTGGATCCCTGCGAGGTCGCGTCGCTGGTCAAGTACCTGTGCACGGACGATGCCGCGGGCATCACCGGCTCGGCCATTGACATTGACCTGGGATGGACCGCGCGCTGAGACGATGTTTCTCCGGGCCGATGCCAGGCGGTCCGCTGCATTAGTGAGGGAAGCTCCGATGCCCACAAATCCGGTCAGCATGACTCACCCTATCCTTCGGTTTGCCACCGCGCGCTTGCCGCAGCGGAACAAGGTTGTCACCGCGGCCGAGGCCGTGCGCTTGATTCGCAACGGCGATACCATAGCCACCGGGGGTTTTGTGGGCGTCGGTTTTCCCGAAGGGATTGCTGTCGCCATCGAGCAACAGTTCGTGACGTCTGAGGAGGAAGGCGGTCCAGCCGGCGCACGGCCTCGCGACCTGACGGTTGTCTATGCGGCCGGCCAGGGAGATGGAAAAGAGCGGGGATTGAATCACTTTGGCCATCCGGGTCTGGTGAAGCGCGTTGTGGGCGGCCATTGGGGCCTGGTGCCCAAGCTGGGCGCGTTGGCGGTCAGCGGACAAATCGAGGCCTATAACCTGCCTCAGGGCGTGATCTCCCATCTGTTTCGCGATATCGCTGCCCATCGTCCCAGACACATCAGCACGGTCGGCATGGGAACCTACGTCGATCCACGTTACGGAGGCGGCAAGCTCAACGACCGCACCACGGAAGAGCTGGTCGAGTTGGTAACCATCGACGGACGGGAGTACCTGTCCTACAAAACCTTCCCCGTCAACGTCGGCCTCATTCGAGGCACCACCGCCGATCCCGAAGGCAATGTCACCATGGAGCGCGAGGCGCTCACCATCGAGATGCTCTCGATCGCCATGGCCGCACACAACTCCGGAGGTATCGTCATCGTCCAGGTCGAGCGCGTGGCCGAAAGCGGCACCCTCCATCCACGCCAGGTGAAGATTCCCGGAATCCTCGTCGATTGCGTGGTGGTCGCCGAAAAGCCGGATTACCATTGGCAGACCTTCGCCACCGTATATAACCCAGGTTTTAGCGCTGAGGTCCATGTGCAGATGGGCGCCATCCCGCCCATGGAATTATCGGCGCGCAAAATCATCGCGCGTCGTTCCGCGCAGGAGCTCAAACCGAACCACGTCGTCAACCTGGGAATCGGCATGCCCGAGGGCATCGCCAACGTGGCCAATGAGGAGAAGATCATCGATTTGATTACTCTCACGGCCGAGCCGGGAGTGATCGGCGGCATGCCGGCCGGAGGCCTTGACTTTGGCGCGGCGGTCAATGCCCAGGCCATCGTCGATCAGCCTTACCAGTTCGACTTTTACGACGGCGGTGGACTCGATCTGGCCTTCCTCGGCCTTGCGCAGGCGGACCGGGAAGGCAACCTCAATGTGAGCAAATTCGGCAGCCGCTTGGCGGGCGCCGGAGGATTCATCAATATCAGTCAGAGTGCCAAGAGCCTGGTCTTCTGCGGGACCTTCACGGCGGGCGATCTGGATGTCGGATTCGCCGAGGGCAGGTTGCAGATCCTCAGGGAAGGCCGCACGCATAAATTCGTTAACGAAGTTGAACATCGAACCTACAGCGGCAAATACGCCAGTTTGCGCGGCCAGCCGGTGCTCTATGTCACCGAACGCTGTGTCTTACGCCTCACGCCGGAGGGCCTGGAAGTGATGGAGGTGGCCCCTGGAATCGATCTCGAAAAAGACATCCTGTCGCACATGGATTTCAAACCCATCGTGAACCATCCCAGGCTGATGGATGCGCGCCTGTTCCTGCCCCAGCCCATGGGGCTGCGCAGCGAACTGCTGGAACTGCCGCTGGAGAAGCGCCTCAGCTACGACCGGAAACAGAATCTTTTCTTCGTCAACTTCGAAGGCTACACGGTGCGCAGCATCGAGCAGATCGAATACATCGACCTGGCGGTTCGCGAGTTCCTGAAGCAGGCGCCTGGAAAGGTCTACACCATCGTCAACTACGACAACTTCTCGATCTCTCCCGAGCTACTGGGGCCATACATCGACATGGTGAAAAAGCTCATGGACGGCTGCTACTCGGAGGTGACCCGCTACACCACCAGTGGCTTTGCGCGCATGAAACTTGGAGATGCCTTGGCCGAGCACGATGTCGCCCCACACATTTATGAAAGTTCCGTGGAGGCCGCACAGCACTTGCTCGAGTTGGAGGAGCAACTGCAAAGGATTTAGCCGGAGTGAAAGGGCGAAGGAGATGCGGACCATAGCATGAAAGGAGCGAGTCTATGGCGGCAGCGAGCAGTGCAATCAGCATCAGCGAAGTGGAAACCAATTCACTCACAGCCAAAGTCGCCCTTGTGACGTGCGCGTCGCGCGGTATCGGCAGGGCGATTGCCCTGGAACTGGCCCGCAACGGGGCAACAGTCGCCGTCAACTACAACAGCGATCTGGCGAATGCGAAAGAGGTCGCAGCAGGTATCCGCGCCATGGGTGGCGAGTGCTCGCTCTTGCAGGGCGATGTGGCCTGCAAGGAGGATGCACACCGGATTGTTGGCTCAACACTCGACGAGTTCAAGAGGCTCGACATCCTGGTCAACATCGCCGGCATTACGCGCGATCATACTTTGTGGAAGATGATCGATGAGAAAGGCGAGTCGGCAATCTCAGTAAATCTGAAAGGGACCTACTACTGCACCACGGCCGCACTGCCGGCCATGCTCAAGCAGAAATACGGGCGGATCATCAACATTGCTTCGACCGTCGGCGGGACCGGCGCATACGGTCAGGCCATATACGCCGCCAGCAGAGCCGGCATTATCGCTTTTACCAAATGCATTGCGCTTGAGCATGCGCGGGATAACATTACCGCGAATTCAATTGTTCCGGGATTTACCGCTATGGAAGTGGTAGGGGCGATGCCGCAGGAGGTGCCGGAGAAGATTTGTGCGAAAATACCGCTCTCCCAGCTGGCAGAGCCGGAAGAGGTCGCCAATGCGGTCGTCTTCCTGGCTCGAGATGGAAGTTACACGACCGGATCGACGATTCACTTGAATGGCGAGCTGCCGATGCTCTGAGGCCTGCGAACATTCGCCGCCAACCTCAACAAGCTGATCTCGCCGGCGTCGCCCTGGCCGTCAAACGGTCCATGCTGTCGTAAGGACTAAGACGTCGTCCCCGCTCGCTTCCGTGCTCTCCCATGTCTCTAAGGAGACATGGGGCACCCTCAGTTCGTGGCCCGGATAGAGCCCCGAGATCTGGGCCACCCGCCGACGGAAATCGCGTATCGAAGACCGTCAGCGGGATGACGACGTACTACCTTGTTGACGATTTAAACCCCACCGGATACCCGCAGGTGGTGGACGAGCTCACCGGCGGCGTGGTGACGCGGCAGTACACCTACGGGTTGCAGCGCATCAGCCAGAACCAGGAGATCAGCAGCGCCTGGACGCCGAGCTTCTATGGCTACGATGGCGGCGGCTCGGTGCGGCAGTTGACGAACGCGTCAGGCGCGGTCGCGGACACCTACGGATATGATGCTTACGGAAACCACTGGACCGTCGAGGGAACCACGCCAAACAACATGCTGTATCGGGGTGAGGAGTGGGACCCTGACTTAAGCCTCGTTTACAAGGGAAAGCATGCGATCCGACGGAATACCGGAATTGGGGAGAATGGTAGTTTAGAACGAGCTTTGGGAGCAAAGATGAGCGACTTGAGGAACTTCAATGAAGTATTATCCAGATATCGGATTGACCCTGAGTCAGTTGAAGAGCTGACCACAGGAGAAGCCGTATCCGAGAACGAATGGTCCCGCACATATTGCACGGAGTCAGGTACTTCCGTATATGAATCGAAGTTCTTGGATAAGGCTTTCACAGTTAAGTATGAGGATATCGTCGCCAGGTGGCGGATATGGTCGCCCGATGAAAGACTCGAATTCGCAAAGGCGTACCGCCACAAGCTTAGTCTCTCAGATGAAGACCGACACGTGCTCTCGTTCCTCATGGAGAACGGAGATGGCCGAATCGACGTATGCATTGCCTCGCAGGTCGCTGCGCAAATTGATCCCAATAAGGCATTTCAGTTCTTGTGCGATCGGCTTTGCAGCGAGAGTGAGGAGCCGAAGGCTAACTTCATACAAGCCTTGGCAACAATCAACCTCCCTGCGTCCGCTCCAGCAATATTTGAGCATTTCATAACGCTTCGGAAGCAGGTCGCGGGAAGCGGAGCAAGTGCTGAAGTAGGTGAAGTCATCGATCTTCTCCATTGTTGCTCAGCTCTTTGGAAACTTGAAGGCAGCATGTCTTATCGCGACGAGCTTGAGAAATATGTCAACGATCAGCGCGTAGTCGTTCGTCTGGTCGCCCAGCAATTGCTTCAGTAAGGGTTGCCCGTGGAATGTTTTGCCTCGGCTGATTAGAAGTACGCCCAACAACATGCTGTGCCTCGCTGACCTGACCCCCAGAATCGGTCCAATTCGGAATACGATTTGGACGAAGGAAAGGGGAACGGAAATGAGC
>Ga0335081_10019336_pt1 | contig 11011 bp, 8 predicted proteins | sample Lox_Sample_35_FD_206713 | JGI IMG/M metagenome (GOLD analysis project Ga0335081, IMG submission 206713) | Soil microbial communities from Loxahatchee National Wildlife Refuge, Florida, United States - Lox_Sample_3.5 | ecosystem: Environmental > Terrestrial > Soil > Wetlands | place: USA: Florida...
AAGCCTCGTCGGTCTGCGCCGCCTTGCCGGCCTTCTGTAACAACGCCTCCATCAGCACCTTGCTGCGATCGAAGGACAGCTGGCGCTTGACCACAGGGCTGTCGCCGAGTTTCTGCTGCTCGGCGGCCTGCGACAGCACGATGATGTCGGCAAGGTAGGTGACGAGGTATTCGCGCTTCTGTTCCGGCGCCATGTTCGGAATGTTCGAGCCGATCTCGTCCTCCGCGAGCGCCAGGTCGCTCTGATGAATATCGACGCCGTTGGCGCGGGCGATCACCGGATCGTCCTGGGCCGCGGCCGGCGCAGCCGCAGCGCCGAGCAACGCCGCGAGCGCCACGGCACCAAAAAAGACGCCAAAAAGGGCAGCGAACGTGCCGGTTGCGAGCGATCGAATGAACGTCATCAGATTAATTCCTTCATGGCAGGGTAAATCGCCCGGTCTCAAGGTTTACGGGCCGGAACCCTGCAGGGTTGTCGGGTATGCCGGGCTGCTTCGACTTGACCCAGTAATTGGCCCAGTGGTTGCGCCGGTCGCCGCGCCCGTCGAGCCATTCGACCCGGCGCGGAATTCGGCGCGGAAACTCGCCGAATCCGCCGCGCTTTGCAATCGAAGAATTCGGCCACGGGCCGCTTTGGCGAACGGGGCGTCGCATTGACAAGAAAACCACCCCCTCCTATGTCTCGCAGAGGGTGCGGACGGTGATTGCCACGCATGCGTGCCGTTGCATTGTCGTCTTGCAGAAGCCCGAATAGCGCCGCATTTTCCGTTAGTTGGACGTTGCGCCGATCGCGAGGAAATTCAACCATGTTCGCGACAGCCGGCCGCCACGTTGCGGGGACGAATTCGTTAACTTTGTGGCGCGGCCGCAAGGCGGAAGGATGATAACGCAATGATCGGCGCAGTCGCCCGCAAGCTGTTCGGGTCCTCGAACGACCGGCGCATCCGCCAGTACCGGTCGCGTGTCGCGGCGATCAATGCGCTCGAGCCGGAGATCGAAAAGCTCTCCGACGAGGCGCTGCGCGCGCGCACCGACGAGTTCAAGAAACAGCTCGCCGAGGGCAAGTCGCTGGACGACATCCTGGTGCCGGCTTTCGCCACCGTGCGCGAGGCCGCCAAGCGCACGCTCGGCCAGCGCCATTTCGACGTGCAGATGATCGGCGGCATGGTGCTGCACGAGGGCAAGATTTCCGAGATGAAGACCGGCGAAGGCAAGACGCTGGTCGCGACGCTGCCGGTCTACCTCAACGCGCTCGCCGGCCGCGGGGTTCACGTCGTCACGGTCAACGACTACCTCGCCAAGCGCGACGCCGAATGGATGGGCCAGATCTACGGATTCCTGGGCCTCACCACGGGCATCATCATTCACGGCCTCGACGACGAGGAGCGCAAGAAACAATACGACTGCGACGTTACCTACGGCACCAACAACGAGCTCGGCTTCGACTATCTGCGCGACAACATGAAATACCGGCTCGAGGACATGGTGCAGCGCGGCCACGTCTTCGCCATCGTCGACGAAGTCGACTCCATCCTGATCGACGAGGCGCGCACGCCGCTGATCATTTCCGGTCCGCTCGACGACCGTTCCGATTTCTACAACACCATCGACACCTATATTCCGAAACTCGACAAGACCGACTACGAGGTCGACGAGAAGCAGCGCACGGTCACGCTGACCGAAGCCGGCATGGAAAAGATGGAGCAGTGGCTGCGCGACGCCGGCCAGCTCAAGTCCGACTCGCTCTATGACGTGGAAAATGTCTCCGTCGTCCATCACGTCAATCAGGCGCTGCGTGCGCACCAGCTGTTCCAGCGCGACAAAGACTACATCGTGCGCAACGGCGAGGTGGTCATCATCGACGAATTCACCGGCCGCATGATGCCGGGCCGCCGCTACTCGGAAGGCCTGCACCAGGCGCTGGAGGCCAAGGAACATCAGCCGATCCAGCCGGAAAACCAGACGCTCGCCTCGATCACCTTCCAGAACTATTTCCGCATGTACGAGAAGCTGGCCGGCATGACCGGCACGGCGCTGACCGAGGCCGACGAATTCCAGGACATCTATGAACTCGAAGTCCTGGAAATTCCGACCAACATGCCGATGGTCCGGCTCGACGACGATGACGAGGTTTACCGCACCGCGGCGGAGAAATACCGCGCCATCATCGAGCTGATCGAGGATTGCAAGACGCGCGGCCAGCCGGTGCTGGTCGGCACGACCTCGATCGAGAAATCGGAGCAACTCGCCGAAATGCTGCGCAAGCACGGCTGGGAGCAGCACGACTTTTCCGATCCCAACGCGTTTGCGGCGCTCTATTCGGGCGACGAGGGCGCCACCAAGGCGAAGGTGTTCGCCATCCTCAACGCCCGCTACCACGAGCAGGAAGCCTACATCGTCTCCCAGGCCGGCGTGCCGGGCGCCATTACCATCGCCACCAACATGGCAGGCCGCGGCACCGACATTCAGCTCGGCGGCAACGCCGACATGCGCATCCGCCAGGAATTGACCGACATCGAAGACCCGCGCGAGCGCGAAAAATCGCCGCGCGCCGCGGATATCCGCGCGCAGGTCGCGCGGCTCAAGGAGAAGGCGCTTGGCGCCGGCGGCCTCTACGTGCTCGGCACCGAACGCCACGAGAGCCGGCGCATCGACAATCAGCTGCGCGGCCGCTCGGGCCGCCAGGGCGATCCCGGCCACTCGAAATTCTTCCTGTCGCTCGAAGACGACCTGATGCGCATCTTCGGCACCGACAAGCTCGACGGCATGCTGACGCGACTCGGCTTGAAGGAGAACGAGGCGATCGTCCATCCGTGGATCAACAAGGCGCTGGAAAAGGCGCAGCAGAAGGTCGAGGCGCGCAACTTCGACCTGCGCAAGAACATCCTCAAGTTCGACAACGTGATGAACGATCAGCGCAAGGTCATCTTCGACCAGCGCGTCGAATGGATGCAGGACGACGTCGTCGCCGAAATCGTCGCCGACATGCGCCACAATGCGATCGACGATCTGGTCGCCAAGCACATTCCGGAGAACGCCTATCCGGAGCAGTGGGATACGTCCGGACTGCGCGAAGAGATCCAGCGCATCCTGGGCATCGATCTGCCGGTCGATGAATGGGCCAAGGAAGAGGGCATCGCCGACGAGGAGATTTTCGATCGCGTCGAGCGCCGCACCGACGAGCACATGGCGGGCAAGGCCGCGCAATGGGGCTCGGACGTCATCCGCTACATCGAGAAGTCGATCCTGCTGCAGACGCTCGACCACCTGTGGCGCGAGCATCTCGTCATGCTGGAACACCTGCGCCAGGTTATCGGGCTGCGCGGCTACGCTCAGCGCGACCCGCTCAACGAATACAAGGCGGAAGCCTTCAACCTGTTCGAAGCGATGAGCCGCGAACTGCGCGAGGCGGTCACGGCGCAGCTGATGCGCGTGGAGATCACGCAGGCGCCGCCGCCCGATCAGCAGCCGACGTTGCCGGCCATGCAGGCCCACAAGGCCGATCCGATGACCGGCGAAGACGAGATGGCAATGGCCATGGCCGGCGGCGACACGGTGTCCCGCCAGAATATCGTCCGTGCCATGGCAAGCAATGCCGGGGCGTCGCTGGCTTCCGCAGGCGCAGGCGTCGCGCAGGCCCAGCCGCGCAATCCGAACGATCCGGCCAGTTGGGGCAAGGTCGGCCGCAACGAGGCCTGCCCGTGCGGCTCAGGCAAGAAGTTCAAGCACTGCCACGGGCGTTACGTGTAGTGCGATGAGACGGAAGCCGGCACGGTCGTCCGGCTTCTAAAATCCAGATATTGATTTTTGAGTTTCAGAAACCCGACCAGCGGCTGTTGAAGCTGCCCGCGGGCACGACCGGCTGCGCGCCGTTGATCATGCCGCCGCTCGGCGGCGGCGCATACGCATTGGCCTGCTGTTCAGACTTGGGCTTCGCTCCAGCCACCTGAGTCTGCGCGGCGCTCGGCGGAGTCTTCGGGTGAACGCTCGCGGTGGCGGCCGGCGCGATCCGTACCGACGGCCTAAGCTTGGGTGCGGAGCGCGACGCGGTCTGCACCGGCGCGGCCACGGCCGGAGCCGGCTCCTGGGCGGCGTCACGCTTCGATCCAAACAGGCCGCTGAAGAAACCCGAGTGGCTGCCTGAATCGGCGGATGCAACGGCCGGTTCGGCCGAAGCCCGCGAGGTAAACATGCTGCCGAACACGTTGCTGACCGAGCCGGGCTCAGAGGGCGGCGCCGCAATCGCCGCGGTCATATCGGATTCGGAGCCTCGCGGCGGCGAGATTGCTGGCGGCAGGCGGCCGGCCTGCAGCGGCGGCACATGGATGTGCCCATTGTTGTCATAGGTGTAGGTGGCGTCATCAAGCTTGGAGACGAACACCCGGTTCATGCCGCCGTCGGTCCCGGTCGTCAGCGGTGCCTCGGCCACATTCTCCCGCACCAGCTGAGCGTATTTCGAATTGTCGATCTGCTGCTTCGTCGCGACGGCGCTGGCGATCGTCGGATCGATCTCGTATTTCGGGCAGCGTCCGACCGGATTGAAGTTGATCGGCTTACTGGGATTATCCGGCGACACCGCATCAAACACGTAGTGGCGGTCGCACACATTGATCTTGGGTTCGAGGTGCGACACCTGGAAATGGTCGTCGCCTTCCTTGATCATCTGCCAGAAAGTAAGATTCGGATTGTTGCGGTGACGCGCCATATTCGCCGGCGTCATGCGGAACGGATAGGCCTGGAGCTGGACTTCCTTCTGCCCGCCCAGGAAAGCGTCGCGCGCCAGCGAATAGATCTCGCCGATCTCCTCGTCGGTCATCGCGTAACAGCCGCGCGACGAGCAATCGCCGTGGATCATCAGGAACGCGCCGTGGCGATTGTTGGCGCGGTCATAGACGTTGGGAAATCCGGTATTGATGGCGAGATAGTAGTTGGAGTTCGGATTCATCAGCCCGGGCGTGATCGGATAGAAACCCTCGGGCGCCTGCCGATCGCCTTCCTTGACCTTCGGTCCGAGGTCGCCCGACCACCGGCAGATCGGATACACTTTGAGCAGCGCGTAACGCCCGCTCGTATCCTGTTTCCAGACCTCGAGCTCCGATTCTTCCTTGAAGATGCGGATCAGGACGGGCGAATCCTTCGGCATGTTTTTCTGCTGAAGGGTCGCCAGCATTTGCGGCGACAACTCCTTCATCGCCCTGCCGGGAATGTCATATCCTTCTTCGCCAAAGCAGCCGCCAAGCGTCAGCGCCGCGGCAAGGACCGCAGATGCCCAAAACGCACGCGCAAAACGCGCGCGAGCCGGTGTGGCGCGGTTCAACTGGACACTCCCCGACGGATGGATCATCCCCATGCCATCACTGCCTAATCGTTATCCCCTAGCCATGGCTTTCGCAAGGCAGCTTGGTGTGCCGAAAACTTACGCACCGGGGATAACGAAGCGTTAATTTTCGGCAAATTTGACGAGGAAATCCAAGGCGCTGGCCATTTTCCACGACCCGACGAATTCCGTCGGCATCGCCGAATTCCGGCAGCATTGTGGCGAGATCGGCGCGGCGCGAAGACCTTGGGAACCTGGGTTGCCGCCTAAGTCAACGTCCGGCCAATTGCCAAAAACTTGTCGCGCCGCTGGCGCACGACCTCGGCGCGGTCGAGTTGGCGCAACTCCGTCAAAGCGCCGGCAATCACTTCGCCGGTCGCCGCGATGGCGGCCGCCGGCTCGCGATGCGCGCCGCCGATCGGCTCCGGCACGATGGCGTCGACGACCCCGAAGCGCACCAAATCCTGCGCGGTGATCTTCATCGCGGAGGCCGCGTCCTGCGCGCGCGCCGTGTCGCGCCAGAGAATGGACGCCGCACCTTCGGGCGAGATCACGCTGTAGATCGCGTGTTCGAGCATCATCACCTTGTTGGCGGTGGCGATCGCCACGGCGCCGCCGGAACCACCTTCACCGATAATCACCGCTACATTGGGGACGCCGATCTCCAGGCAGGCCTCGGTCGAGCGCGCGATGGCCTCGGCCTGGCCGCGCTCCTCGGCGCCGATGCCCGGATAGGCGCCGGCGGTATCGATCAGCGCGATGACCGGAATGTCGAAACGATCGGCCATCGTCATCAGCCGCACCGCCTTGCGATAGCCTTCGGGCCGCGCCATGCCGAAATTGTGCTTGAGCCGGCTGTCGGTATCGGAGCCCTTTTCATGGCCGATAACGCAAACGGCTTCGCCGTGGAAACGGCCGAAGCCGCCGATGATGGCGGGGTCGTCGCCATGCTTGCGGTCGCCGGCAAGCGGCACGAACTCGGTGATTAAGGCCGCGATGTAGTCGTGGCAATGCGGCCGTTGCGGGTGACGCGCCACCTGCGTCTTCTGCCACGGCGTCAACTCGCCATAGAGGTCCTCGAGCGCGGCCGCGGCCTTGGCCTCGATGCGGCCAATTTCCTCGCCGATCGCGATCGCGTCGCCGCCGGCCTGCAGCGCGCGCAGTTCCTCGACCTTGGCCTCAAGCTCGGCCACCGGTTTTTCAAAATCGAGGTAAGAGCGCATCACGAAATCGGTTGATTTTGACGAGACTTATGACGAATGACGAACCGCGGACCACACTCACCCTCGCTGCGATGATAAGTCAATCGAGCCGCGCTCGGTTTCGACTTAGAGCGTTACCCTTCCGCCAGCGGATGCAGATCGCGCACCAGGCTTTTCAGCCGCTCTTCCAGCACGTGGGTGTAAATCTGCGTGGTGGAGATATCGGCATGGCCGAGCAGTGTCTGCACCACGCGCAGATCGGCGCCGTTATGCAAGAGATGGCTGGCGAAAGCGTGGCGCAGCACGTGCGGACTGACTTGCTCGGCGCGCAGCCCCGCCGCAACCGCCAGCGTTTTGAGATCGCGCGCGAAGTGCTGGCGGCTGAGATGGCCGCTCTCGCCGAAGGATGGAAACAGCCACTTTGATTTTGCGTCACGACTTGACTTGGCGTCGCGCTCCGCTTCGCCGAGCAACACGAGATACGTCGCCATCGCGTTCTTGGCCGCTGTGTTGAGCGGCACCATGCGTTCCTTGTTGCCCTTGCCGCGCACCACGATGACGCGCGCATCGCGGCGCGCCGCCGAAACCGGCAGCGCCACCAATTCCGACACGCGCAATCCCGTGGCGTAGAGCGTCTCCAGCAGGCAGGAGAGCCGCGCCGCCCGCAGCCGTTCGCGCAGTGGCGCCGCCGCATCGCACGCTGCCGCCGCACCCAGCAGCCGGTCGACCTCGGCGATGGTCAAAGTCTTCGGCAGCGGGCGGCTGCGCTTCGGCCCTTCGAGCACCGCGGCCGGGTCGTCCTTGCGCAGGCCCTCGGCATAGAGAAAGCGGTAAAGCTGCCGGATCGCGGAAAGCCGCCGCGCCACGGTCGATGCGCGCATGCCGCGCCGCGCCAGCCGGCCCAGATAGGCGCGCAGGTCACCCGTATTGGCGCGCGCGATCGAGCCCTTGGCGTGGGCGAGATCGGCGGCGAAATCGGCGAGATCGCGCCCATAGGCCGCAAGCGTATTGGCTCCCGCGCCGCGCTCCGCCGCCAGCATGTCGAGAAACAGCGCGATCAGGCGCTCGTCGGATTGCCGTACCGGACGCGCCGCTTCCCGCGCCATCGCGCTGGCCTCAATGCGCCTGAAAGAATTTGTTGGGCGGAATGTAAACGCTCATCTGCCGGGGCGTCGGCTGTACGAAATGCGCCAACGCATATAGACCCGCATAGACGACGGCGCACAGGATCGCAACGATTGTGAGGAGACGGATCAGGCTCGGCATCGTGGCAACGCCCGTGCTCACCCTATTGGTGCCGGAGAAAGAGAACGAGTACGATCACGTCCTGCCCGGTCTGACAAGCCATCCGGCAAACGCCAAGGCATATGACTGATATTGCACTACAAAATGACGCCAATGCGGCCCCCCTGGTGGCTGCGATCCGGGCCGCTTTGCAGCGCCGCTCGGTGGTCCTGGTCGGGATGATGGGGGTCGGCAAGTCGTCGATCGGACGGCGGCTTGCGGCCCGCCTCGCCATGCCGTTCGTCGACGCCGATACGGAGATCGAGAAGGCCGCAGGAATGAGCATTCCGGACATATTCGCCCGTCACGGCGAGCCGGATTTCAGGAGCGGCGAGGCTCGCGTGATCGCACGGCTGCTGGAGGCCGGGCCGCAGGTGCTGGCGACCGGCGGCGGCGCCTTCATGAACGAAGCGACGCGCGCCGCGATCAAGGCCAAGGGCGTGTCGATCTGGCTTTCGGCGGAATTCGATGTGCTGATGCGGCGCATCGCCAAACGCAAGAACGACCGCCCGATGTTGCAGACCGACGATCCGGCCGAAACGCTGCGCCAGCTCCTGAAAGTGCGCGAGCCGGTCTATGCTCTGGCCGATATTTCCGTGCAGTCGCGAGAGACACCTCACGATTCCCTTGTCAGCGAAATCGTCGCCGCGTTGGCCGCACATCTGAAGGTCGCGCCTCCGACGCAGCAAAAGGACGGCGCATGACCGCAACCGTCCGCAGCGGCCCCGTCGCAGCCAAGCCGGAGCTTGTGCAGGTCAATCTCGGCACACGCAGCTATGACATCGTGATCGGGCGCGGTGTCGCTGAATCGCTTGGCGCGCGTATCGCCGCGCTGCGGCCCGGCGCCAAGACATTTATCGTCACCGACGAAAACGTTGCGCGGCATATTCTGCCCGCGGTCGCGCAGGTACTCGCCCGCGCCGGCGTGAAGACGGACAGCATTATCGTTCCGCCCGGCGAGAGCTCGAAGAGTTTTCCGGTTTTCGAACGCGTGTGCGAGTCGATCGTCGCGGCGCGCATCGAGCGCGGCGATCTCGTCGTCGCGCTCGGCGGCGGTGTCATTGGCGACCTTGCCGGTTTTGCGGCTGCGGTAGTCCGCCGGGGTCTCGATTATGTCCAGGTGCCGACCACCCTATTGGCTCAAGTCGATTCCTCGGTCGGCGGCAAGACCGCCATCGATTCCAGCCACGGCAAGAATCTGATCGGCGCCTTTCATCAGCCGGTCCTGGTCGTCGCCGACACCGCACTGCTCGACACGCTGCCGATCCGCGAATTCCGCGCCGGCTACGCCGAGATGGTGAAATATGGCTTGCTCGGCGATGGGGCGTTCTTCGACTGGCTCGATGCCAACTGGAAAGAGGTGTTTACCGGCGGCAAATCTTCCGGGAGTTTTGCGCGCGAGCACGCCATCGCCGTGAGCTGCCGCGCCAAGGCGGCGATCGTCGCCCGCGACGAGCGTGAAACCGGCGACCGGGCGCTGCTTAATCTGGGCCACACCTTCGGCCACGCGCTGGAGGCGGCCTGCGGTTATTCCGACCGGCTGTTGCACGGCGAAGCCATCGCTGTCGGCATGGCGCTCGCCTTTGAGTTCTCGGCAGGCCGGCAGGGACTTTGTTCGAAGGCCGAGGCCGCGCGCGTCATCGGCCATCTGGCGGCGGCCGGACTGCCGACACGTATCCGGGACATTCCGCCTCCCCTGCCCGCCATCGACGAACTGATGGAGCTGATTGCCCAGGACAAGAAAATCAAGCGCGGCAGACTTACATTCATTCTGGTGCGCGGCATCGGCGACGCCTTCATCGAAACCGGCGTCGACGCGGCCGAGGTGCGTGCGTTTCTTAGCGACAAGCTTGCCGAGCGATGACGATTATCGACTGGTTGACCGTTGCGGCGATAGTGATCTGTCTCCTGGTGTCGGCGTTTTTCGCCGGGAGCGAAACCGCGCTGACCGCGTCGTCGCGCGCCGCCATGTTGCGGCTGGAACGGCAGGGCAGCCGCGACGCCGGCATCGTCACCCGCCTGCTCGCCACGCGCGAGCGCCTGTTGGGCGCGATTCTGCTCGGCAATAATCTGACCAACGTTGCCGCCTCGACGCTGGCGACCGGTCTTCTGCTCACGTTCTTTGGCAAGGCTGGTGTGATCTACGCCACCCTGGCGATGACCGTGCTGATTTTCGTCGCCTGCGAAGTGCTGCCGAAGACCGCGGCCTTCAACATGCCGGATCGTATGGCGCTCGCCGTCGCCCAGCCGATCGATCGCATGGTCCGCCTGCTCCTGCCGATCCTCAAGGCGGTGGAGTGGGTGGTACGGCTCATCCTGCGCGCGGTCGGCATGCCGACCGGCAAGCTGCAGTCGATTCTCGCGCCGCGCGAGGAATTGCGCGGCGCCGTCGATCTCCTGCACCGCGCCGGCATCGTGGAAAAGTTTGACCGCGACATGATGGGCGGCGTGCTCGACCTGCGCGAGCTGACGGTGTCGGACGTCATGGTCCACCGCACCAAAATGATCATGCTCGACGCCGATGATCCGCCGCAGGCTACGGTCGACGCCGTCTTGGCCGCGCCGGTGACCAGGCTGCCGGTATGGCGCGGCGCGCCCGATAACATCGTCGGCGTGCTCCACGCCAAGGACCTGTTGCGGGCGTTGCACGCGGCCGGCGGCGATGCGACAAAGATCGATCTCGTGGCGCTGGCGACGCCGCCATGGTTCGTGCCCGATACCACGCCGCTCTATGAGCAGTTGACGGAATTCCGTGCCCGCAAGACCGCGCTGGCGCTGGTGGTCGACGAATACGGCGAACTGGAAGGGCTGGTGACGCTCGAAGATATCGTTGAAGAGATCGTCGGCGACATCAGCGATGAGCACGACGTCGCAGTTCCCGGCGTGCGGGCATTGTCCGACGGCTCAGTTAACGTCGATGGCGCTGTCCCGGTTCGCGATCTTAATCGCGCGATGGACTGGAATATTCCGGACGACGAGGCGACGACGATCGCCGGCGTCGTGATTCATGAGGCGCGCTCGATCCCCGAGCCGGGACAGAGCTTCACCTTCCACGGCTACCGCTTCAACGTCCTGCAGAAGAACCGCAATCGCATCACTGCATTGCGCGTCACACCGCTTGCGCGCAAAGTCACCGCGAAGGCAAGCTGACGCCCTCCCCAGGAGGGCGAGGAACGATAAGGCAAAACGGAGAAGGCAAAGACAATGGC
>Ga0335081_10019337_pt1 | contig 11011 bp, 10 predicted proteins | sample Lox_Sample_35_FD_206713 | JGI IMG/M metagenome (GOLD analysis project Ga0335081, IMG submission 206713) | Soil microbial communities from Loxahatchee National Wildlife Refuge, Florida, United States - Lox_Sample_3.5 | ecosystem: Environmental > Terrestrial > Soil > Wetlands | place: USA...
CCAAGTCCTTGACCGTGCTCGAGACGAGAATCTCCCCGGGACGTGCTTGGGAGGCGACTCTCGCGCCCGTGTGTACGGCGATCCCGGCCACCTTGCCGTCGATGAGCTCGCATTCACCGGTGTGTAGACCGGCCCTGACCTCCAGGCCGAGCTCGGCGACCGAGTCCGTGATCGCGCGTGCGCATCGGATCGCTCGCGCGGGCCCGTCGAAAGAAGCGAGGAACCCGTCGCCTGCCGTGTCCACCTCGTTCCCGCGAAAGCGGACGAGCTCGCGGCGGACCAGCGAGTGGTGGCGTTCCAGGATCTCGCGCCAAGCGCGATCGCCAAGCCTCGCGGCCGCCTCGCTCGACGAGACGATGTCGGTGAACAGGACGGTGGCAAGGACGCGGTCGGGCTCTGCCTCCTCCCAGCCGCCCGATTCCCACACCTCGAAGAGGAAGGAGCGGACCTCGTTCAGAATCGGCGCCGCCGCCTGGCCGGTAGCGAGATGGCCGGCGTCCACCTCGATCAGTCTCGCTCCCGGAATCCGATCGGCCACATAGCGTGCGACCTCGACCGGGGCGATGGTGTCTCGACTGCCGTGAACCACGAGCGTCGGAACGCGGATCGCGGGGAGCACCTGCCGAACGTCGATCTCCCGGTTCATGGCGGCGAGGGCTTGCACCGAGCCGGGACTGCCACTCCACCGGTAGTAGTTCAGCCACTCCCGCGCCTCTTGGTCCGTCGCGAAGCGGAGCCCGCGCGAGCGCAGGGCATCCATGGCCTCCGATCGCGTGCGGAAGAGGCCCAGGTCCCGCTCCAGTTCGCGGCGATACTCCTCCTCGCTCCAGCCCCACGGGTAGTCGGGAGCCCACATCGCCCGCGGGTACGCGCTCCGCAGCACCAACGCCGCGGTTCGCTCCGGGTACGTCGCAGCGAACAGGAGGCTCATCGCCGCGCCTTCCGAGGAGCCGAAGAACGCCGCGCGACGGCAGCCGACCGCATCCATCACCGCGCGCGCATCATCCATCCGCGTTTCGAGCGTCGGCGCTCCGGTCACCCGGTCCGACATGCCGGTGCCCCGCTTGTCGAAGCGAATCAGCCGCGAGAACGACGAGAGGTCCCTGAGCGCCGGAGCGAACGACGTCGTCCAGATCAGCTCCGCATGCGTCAGGAACGGGGGAATGAAAACGAGATCGAAAGGCCCTTGACCGGTCACCTGATAGGCGATCGACGCGTCACCCGAGCGTGCGTACTTCACCTCCGGCATCTCTTCCGGCAGAGCAACCACGGAACCGTCCACGAAGCGGAGTTTCGGCTCAGGTACCCGCACGCGCAAGTCGGACCCCCCGGGACGGAACGCGCAGCGTCCGCGACATAGGATCCAGCCGTGCGCGAGCTCCGCCCCGGTCTCTGGCACTGGCAGGCGCCGCACCCCGAATGGGCGCCCGATTCCGAGTGGCCGCGGGAGGTGTCCTCGTATGCGTTCGACGACGGCGAGCGGCTGCTCCTCTTCGATCCACTCGCGGTCCCGGGCGAGCTGCTCGATCTCACCGCCGAACGCGAGCCCGCGATCGTGCTGACGGCGCCGTGGCACGAGCGCGACGCGGAGAGCCTCGTCGAGCGGCTGGGCGCGCCCGTATTCGCGCCGCCGGCCGACACCGCGCAGGACTTGATGGAGAAGTTCGGCATCTCGGCCGAGCGGGTCGGCGACGGAAGCCCCGACCTCGCCTGGCTCCGCGCCGGCGGCGGCGAGCCCCACTGGTACGGCGGCGGCGACCGTCTCCCCTTCGGGATCGAGGCGTTCGCCGGACGGGAGCACAACGACCTCGTGCTCTGGGTCGAGCCCGCCGGAGCGGTCGTCTCCGGCGACACGCTCGTCGACTTCGGAGCCGGTCTCCAGATCGCCGGCTGGCTGCGCGCGGCCGTGACGCGCGAGGAGGTCGTGGCCGGCCTGCGCCCGCTCCTCGACCGTCCGGTCGAGCTCGTGCTCCCGACGCACGGCGAGCCGGCCGACCGTGCCGCGCTCGAGCGTGCCCTCGCGTGACGATCCGCCTCGCCGGCGTCGTATGACGGGCGAGTGAAGCACGCAGCCGGCATCGCATTACTCGCGGCCGTCGCGCTCGCCGCAGCCTGCGGCACCTCGCAGCAGGCTCCCGCGGCGGCCGTCGCCCGCGTCCACATTCCGCTCGACAAGCCTCCCTCGCCGACGACGTGGCCGCCCTATCCGCGGTTCTCCCACCACTCGTGCTGGGCGCGACCGTTTCTCGGCGGCAGCGCCGAACTCGTCGCGAAGCGCGTCGACCGAGTGGCGCCGAGCTACGCGCCCCCTCGGCGTGCGCATCCCATCCCGCCGGCCACCGTCGCGAAGAACCTCCTCGCGCACCTCGGCGACCCCCGCTACGTCCACTCGATCACGTTCGCCGCCGCGCCGCCCGCCGTCGGTCGCACGGTGCGCGAGTACTACGCCGGCGGGCATCCGCCGAAGGACGCGCTCAAGGCAACCGTCGTCTCGTCCGACTCCCGGCCGGTTCGTCACCCGACTCCGAGGCAGACCCTCGAGTCCTTCGTCGCGAGCTGGGAATCCGGCATCGTCGCCGGCGCACTCCGAGACGACATGTGCGCGGCCGGAGGTGCGCCGCTCGTCAGCTGGACGAGCGCGGACGGCGGCGAGTTCTCCGAGAGCGGCTCGGCGCTCGAGCAGCGCTTCCCGAACCCCACGCCCGCCGCCTTCCGGAGGCGCGTCGCGCTCGTCGGCCGCCGCTACGGCTTCCGCGTCGCCTCGCTCAGGCTGCTGCGGCCGCGCCAGCTCGCGCCGCTCCTTCTCGTCGACACGAGTCGAGCCCGGAAGGCGTTCGTCCGCGACATCCCGGCGATCATGAATCTGCTCGATCCGACCTCGCACACGAAGACCGAGACCGCCCAGACCTTCGAGGCGTTCCTCCTCGCGGCCGAGGACGCGCACGGCCCCTTCGTCGGCACGGAGTACATCAGCCGCGGCCAGGCGGAGGGCGGCGAGTGGTCGTGGAACCGCTGCGACTACCCGTATCCGACGAACGGCCCGGTAGCGCCGGGCGGGAAATCCTGCAATTGACCTCTCGTAGCTGGAGAGCTAGCGGGTCAGGCTCTCCTCGCCCTCGGCGATCGTCTCGCGGATCTTCTCGAGCGAGCGCCGGATCAGACGGGAGACGTGCATCTGCGAGATGCCGACCTGCTGCGCGATCTGCGACTGCGTCAGCCCCTCGAAGAAGCGGAGCTGGAGGATCCTCCGCTCGCGCTCGTCGAGCGCCTTGAAGCCCGGCGCGAGGAAGGCCCTGTCCTCCGACACCTCGTACTGGTGCTCCTCGGTGCCGATCGACTCGAGCGGGTCGAGGTCGTCGTCCCCTCCGCCGCCGACCGAGAGCGAGAGGGACGTGTACGCGCGGCCCGATTCGAGCGCCTCGAGCACCTGCTCCTCCTCGACGCCCGCGGCCTTCGCGAGCTCCGGGATCGTCGGCGAGCGGCCGAGCTGCACCGTGAGCTGCTCGACGAGCCGCGAGAGCTGGACGTTGAGCTCCTGCAGTCCGCGCGGGACGCGCACCGACCAGCCTTTGTCGCGGAAGTGGCGCTTGATCTCGCCGATGATGTTCGGCGTGGCGTACGTCGTGAGCTCGACCCCGCGCTCGAGGTCGAAGCGGTCGATCGCCTTGATCAGGCCGATCGCTCCGATCTGGATGAGATCTTCGAGCTGCTCGCCGCGGTACGAGTAGCGGCGCGCGAGCGAGCGCACGAGCGACATGTACTGCTCGATCAGCTTCTCCCGAGCCTGCAGGTCGCCTTCCTCGTGATAGCGGCGGAGGAGGATCTTGTCGTCGACCCGCGTCATCCGGCCGCCCCTGCAGGCGCCGAGATCCGCTTCGACAGCTGTACCCAGGCGCCCTCCTTCCGCGTCTCGACCTCGTGCGTGTCGCAGACCGTGTCGAGGACGCGGCGCAGGTCGAGCTCGGCCGTCCCGTCCTCGTCCTCCTCACCCAGCGCCGCCGGGTCGAAGGGACCGACCTCGGCGAGCAGGAGGTCGTCCTCCACGGCGAGGGAGACGACGAGCTCGCCGTCGTCGTCACGCAGTCCGAGCAGCGCTTCGATCGCGACCTGCAGGTCCTCGAGATCCTCGTAGGTCAGGTCGAGGCGCGTCGCGAGGCCGCCCGTCACGAGGTGCGCGATCGGCCGGAAGTCCTCTTCGGCCGGTATCACGAGCCGGATCTCGTCGCCCCTCATGTCTCGCCGCCCGCGTCGCGGAGCTCGTCCACGAGATCGTTCTCGCGACGGGCTGCGGCCTCCTTGCCCGCGTGCACCGCATGGCGCCAGTCGCGGCGGGCCTTGAAGTCTGCGGCGCCGTAGCTGACGCCGGCAGCCAAGCCGGAGACCTTCTGCACGGGGCGCGTGACGGCCATGCTGACCGCGCGGACGGCCGTGTCGACGCTGTCCGCGGCGTCGACGGCGCTGTCCGTGATGCGATCCACCTTGTCGAGTTGCCCATTCACGCGGTCCACGCTGCCTCCGACCTTGCCGATCACCGGGAGAAGCGACTCCTCCGTCCCCCTGATGAACGCGGAAAGGCGGCCGACGGTTCCGCCCAGTCGGACGAGCAGCAGCGCGAACGAGAGACCGACGGCGAGGAGGAACACTGCGAGCGCGAGTCGCCAGAGATCCCCCCAGGTGAATGCGGCGACGAGCATCCGCTTTCGATCTTAGTGATCAGGCCGCGGACGTGACGATGCCGCTCCCGACGACGGCGTCGCCGTCGTAGAGCACCGCCGCCTGGCCGGGCGCGACCCCGTAGGCCGGGTCGTCGAGCTCGAGACGGAAGCCGCGCACCGTCCTCTCGACCCGAGACGAAACCGCCGGCGAGCGGTAGCGGAGCTTCGCCTCGGCGCGCTCGACCTCGGCGTGCAGCCGGCCACGCGCCTCCACCGAGCGGCGACCGAGAGAGGCCCGGGAGCCGACGACGACCGCGTTCGCGCGCGGCCGCGTCTCGAGCACGTACAACGGCTCCGGCGACGCGATGCCGAGCCCGCGCCGCTGGCCCGGCGTGAAGCCCCAGTGGCCGTCGTGGCGGCCGACCACCTCCCCTGCCTCGTCGACGATCGCGCCCGAGCGCGGCTCGAGCCCCTGCCGCACGAGGAAACGCCGGTAGTCGTCGCCGGCGAGGAAGCACGCCTCCTGGCTCTCGGGCCGCCGCGCAGCCGCGAGCCCAGCCCGCTCGGCCTCCGCGCGGGTTGCCGCCTTGTCCTGCTCGCCGAGCGGGAACGAGAGCCGGCGCAGGAACCGCGGGTCGAGTGCCGCGAGCATGTAGCTCTGGTCCTTCTCGCGGTCGGCGGCGCGGGCGAGCAGCAGCCGCCCGTCCCGCTCGACGATCCTGGCGTAGTGGCCGGTGGCGAGCCGCTCGGCGCCGGCGCGGCGTGCGAACGCGAGCAGCTCCGCGAACCGGAAGGAGCCGTTGCACCGGATGCACGGATTCGGGGTCGTCCCGCGCGCATAGCCGCGGACGAACGGGGCGACGACCGCCCGTCGGAACTCCTCGCGCAGGTCGAGGGTCACATGGGGAACGCCGAGCCGGTGGCACGTCTCCCGGGCGGCGATCACGCTCTCCGGCGAGCAGCACGCCCGCTCGGCGTCGGGCCCGGCGGGGTCGAGCCAGAGTCGGAGCGTGACGCCGACCGCGTCGGGCAGCGAGCGCAGGAGCGCGACCGCGCTGTCGACGCCGCCGCTCATCGCGACCGCCACGCGGCCGGGCGAGCGCGGCGCGCGGACGACCGGCCCGAGCGCGTTCGCAAGGGCGTCGACGGCGAGCGTCTCGCCGCCGGCGGCCGCGGCCTCGAGCAGGGTCAGCCCGGCCAGATCGCGATCGATCCCGGGGGCGTCGGCCTCCACGATCCGGTCGTCGTCCACGAGCAGCCGCACGGCTGCCCACTCGCCGCCGCGCTCCGAGTCGCCGAAGAGCTCGCGCATGCCGTCACGGTAGAGGAACTCCAGGAGGCGCTCGACCCCGGCTTCCAGCCGAGCTATGTGATCCTGGTCTCCCAGGTGGGTGCCGTGCCCTTCTCGGCGCTGCCTCGTCGGGACGCCGGCTCCCTTTCACGTAGCGTTGGATCTACATGTTCGCCCGGCTCGTCGCACGGGGTCGAGCAGGGGCACTCTAGCGCCGAGGCGGCATCTCGACGGCCGCGAGGCCGTCGCCGAAGGACTCGCGGACGAGCGGGTCGAAGCTCTCGGGCAGCGATCCCTCTGCGTCGGCGAACTCGCGGAGGTACAGGAGCAGATACGTCCGTTCCTCGTCGAGCAACGCGTCGTCGCCTCGCCGCTCGCGCGCGACTCGCTCGAGCTCCCAGAGGTTCCAGCGCCGCGGTTCCTGCGGCGCGTCGAGCGTCACGACCGTCGCGTACTCGGGCTCCGGCTCCGCTTCGGGCTCCGGCTCGGGGTCGGGCACCGGTTCGAGATCGGGCAGCGACGCGAGCACCGGCGGCGGCGGCGGCGGCGGAGCGAGCACTGGCTCGGGCTCCGGCTCGGCCGCCGCGACGGGCTCGGGCTCGACCGGTGCCGCCTCCGGCTTCGCTGCGGGAGCCGGCGCCTCGCCGGCCACGAGCGACCGTCCGCGGCGCGCGATCACGACCTCCACCGCGAGCACGAACAGGTACGCGCCCGCGGCCGTCACGATGATCGCCCAGGCGCTGAGGCCGGTCGCGAGCGCGACGATGGGCGCGGCGACCAGGAAGACGACCCAGAAGGCGAAGCGCGCCCCGAAGACTCGCCGCCCCATGGGAAGAGGCTATTCCTCCGGCTCGCCGGAGGCGTCGTCGTCCGCCGGCTCCGAGACGGGCGGCTCGAACGAGGAGACGGGAGGCTCCGGTATCTCCGCGGGCTCGGATTCCTCCGCAGCCTGCGGCTCCGGCTCGGCGGCCTTCTGCGCGGCCGGGCTCTCGCCCGATGCGAAGGCGGCCGTCGGCGGCGGCGGCGCGGAAGACGCCTCGGCCGCGTTCACGATCGCCGTCGCGACCTGGGAGAGCGCGTCGGAGCCAAGGCCGGCCGCGGCGAGCAGCTGCTCGGCTCCGTGCTGGGCGCGGGAGAGAATCGCTCCCGCCTGCGTGCGCGCCCACTCGAGCGTCTGCTCGACCTCGGCGCGAGCGGCGTTCGTGAGCTCGGTCGCCTGGTGGCGCGACTGCTCGAGGAGCCGCCCTCCGCGGGCCTCGGCCTCCTGCAGCTCGCGCGTCGCGTCGGCGCTCGCCTTCGCGAGCAGCTCGCGTGCCTCGCGCCGTGCGGTGTTGACGGCTTCCGCGCGCTGCCGCTCGCTCTCCTGCCGGTAGCGCTCGATCTCCGCCTCCCGCTCGTGGAGATCGCGCTGGCGACGGCTGACCTCCTCCTCCGTACGGGCGAGCTGCGTCGCCGAGGCGCTCTGCGCGTCGAGCTCGACCGCGTCGGCGAACTCGGCGGCCGCGCGGATCAGGTGGAGCGCGTCCATCCGGACGGCGTGGCCCGTGCCCTCGACGGCGGCGCCGCCGGTGCGCGCTCCTGCGACCTGGAGGACGCGGAGCTGCGCCTGGAGCTGCGCGACGTGCCGCCGGTAGGCGTCGAACACCTCGCGCGCGCGCTCGGTGTCGAGCCCGTCGCCCACGCGCGGGATGTCTTCGAAACGCGGCAGCGACGTCAGCGACGGAGCACGTGCTGCATCCGAACCCTCAGTTGCCATTTTGGAGCTCCTCCCTCACGACAGGGGCAAGTATGACTTCTCCGTCGGCGAACAGATACCTACGCTTTAGCGGGAGGCTCGGCGAGCCGGATCCCGAGCTCGCGCAGCGTAGGGTCGGCGTACGGGGTCGGGGCGCCCGTGAGCGGGTCCGAGCCGCTCGAGACCTTCGGGAACGCGATCACCTGGCGGATGTCGGGCTCGCCGGCGAGCAGCGCGACGAAGCGGTCGATCCCCATCGCGAACCCGCCGTGGGGCGGCGCGCCCATCGCGAGCGCCTCGAGCAGGAAGCCGAACTTGTCGCGCTGCTCCTCCTCGCTCAGTCCCATCACGCGGAAGACCGCCTGCTGCACCTCCGAGCGGTGGATCCGGATCGAGCCGGAGCCGAGCTCCCAGCCGTTCCAGATCAGGTCGTAGTGCTGTCCGAGGACGCCGGCGGGGTCGCTCTCGATCCGGCCCTCGTCCCCGGGGACGGCAGCCGTGAACGGGTGGTGCATGAACGTCCAGCCACCGAACTCCTCGCTCAACTCGAAGAGCGGGAAGTCGAGCACCCAGTGGAAGACGTCCGCATCGGCGTCGACCAGGTCGAGCTCGTGCGCGAGGTGCAGCCGGAGCAGCCCGAGCACGCGCTCGACGACGGCCGGCTCGTCGGCGACGAAGAGCGCCGTCGAGCCCTCAGGGACGCCGAACGCCTCGAGCTCGCGCTCCGAGAGGAACTTCGAGATCTGCGTCAGGTTCGCGAGCCCCTTCGCGCCCCACTCCTTGGCGAGCTCCTCGAGCCGCGACTGCTCGCCGCGCGAGAAGGTCCGCGGGACGACGACGTAGCGGACGCACGGAGCGTTCCGGAAGACGCCGAACTCGGACTCGCGCGTCACGTCCGTCGCGTCCTCGATCTCGAGCGCGAAGCGCAGGTCGGGCTTGTCGGAGCCGTAGCGGCGCATCGCGTCGGAGAACGAGAGGCGCGGGAACGGGCGCGCCGGCGGCTCGCGTCCGGCCGCCTCGAAGGCCGAGACGACGCACGCCTCCATCACGTCGAGCACGTCGTCCCGCTCGACGAAGGCCATCTCGAGGTCGAGCTGGCGGAACTCGAACTGCCGGTCGGCGCGGAGGTCCTCGTCGCGCCAGCACGTCGCGATCTGGTAGTAGCGATCGAGCCCGCCGACCATGCAGAGCTGCTTGAAGAGCTGCGGCGACTGCGCGAGCGCGTAGAACCGCCCCGGCTGGAGCCGCACCGGGACGAGGAAGTCGCGGGCGCCCTCGGGGGTGCCGCGCGTCATACTCGGCGTCCAGACGTCGACGAAGCCGAGGTCGTCCATCGTGCGGCGGATCGCGGCGATCGCGGTGTGGTTGAGCCGGATGTTCCGCTGCATCCGCTCGGTGCGCAGGTCGAGCCAGCGGTAGCGGAGGCGCAGCACCTCGTCCACGCCCTCCTCGTCGAGCTGGAACGGAAGCGGCGTCGAGCGCGAGAGGATGGTCAGGCGGTCGACCCGGACCTCGACCTGGCCGGTCGGCAGGTTCGGGTTCACCGCTTCGGGCGCGCGCGGCACGACCTCGCCCTCGGCCTGGAGGACGAACTCGTTGCGGATCTCGTGCGCGACCGCCGCCGCCGCGGGCGCGTGCTCGGGATTGAGCACGAGCTGCACCTTCCCCGTGTGGTCGCGGAGGTCGACGAAGACGAGGCCGCCGTGGTCGCGGCGCGTGTCGGCCCAGCCGGCGAGCGTCACCCTGCGCCCGGAGTCGCCGGCGCGGAGCTCGCCGCACAGGACGTCGCGCCAGCTCACCCCGAGACCTCTGCGAGATCGGTTCCGGGCTCGACGACGACGACCCGCTTCGCCCGCAGCCGCGAGGCTTGTGTTCGCTGCCCCTTGACCGAGCGCCCCGCGAAGTCGGCGTCGGCGCGAATCCCGGCGGCACGCAGCTCGAGCATCTTCGCGAGGACGGCCGCTCGGTCGGCGCCGTCCTCGCAGACGAAGAAGACGTCGATCCCCTCGTCCACCGGCTCCTCCACGCCGGCATCCTCGAGCGCGAGCAAAAGCCGCTCGATCCCGGCGCCGAAGCCGACGCCGGGTGTGTGCGGGCCCCCGAACTCCTCGGCGAGGCCGTCGTAGCGGCCGCCGCCGGAGAGCGTCGACTGCGAGCCGCCCTCGGGCCCGACGAACTCCCATGTCGTCCGCGTGTAGTAGTCGAGACCGCGGACGAGCGTCGGCACGAGCTCGTAGCGCACGCCCATCGCGTCGAGATAGCGCCGCACCTCGGCGAAGTGCTCGCGGCACGGCTCGCAGAGCGAGTCGCCGACGGCGGGCGCCTGCCGCAGCACCTCCTGCACGGCCGGAGGCTTCGCCGCGATGTTGTCCAGCGCGCGCAGCGGATTCCGGGCCGCCTGCTCGCGTGTGGCCTCGTCGAGCTCGCCGGCGTGCGCGGCGAGCCACGGCTTCAGGCGCTCCTCGACGTACTGCGGCCGGCAGTCCGGGTCGCCGATCGAGTTCAGCTCGAGGTGGTACGCGGTCACGCCGAGGCGGCGGAGGAGCGCGTAGTAGAGCTGGATCACCTCGGCGTCGCAGGCGGGATCGTCGGAGCCGATCGCCTCGACGTCGAGCTGCCAGAACTCGCGGAACCGGCCCTTCTGCGGCCGGCCGTACCGGTACTGCGCGGCGATCGTGAAGAGCTTCTGCGGCTGCGGCTCTCGGTGCAAGCCGTGCTCGAGATACGCGCGGACGATCCCCGCCGTCGGCTCAGGGCGCAGGGTGAGGGAGCGATCGCCGCGGTCGGTGAACGTGTACATCTCCTTCGTGACGACGTCCGAGCCCTCGCCGGCGGTGCGGGCGAAGAGCTCGGTGTCCTCGAACACCGGGGTGTCGATCCGCCTGTAGCCGTACAGAGAGCAGAGCCGCTCGAACTCTCCCGTCACCTGCCGCCAGCGCGGCTGCTCGGAGGGGAGGATGTCGTGGGTACCCCTGGGCCGCTCGATCTTCACGAGGCGGACGCGCGGAGTTCGGCGAGGAACGGATTACGCGCGAGCTCGACGCCGAGCGTCGTGTCCGGCCCGTGGCCGGGATGGACGATCGCCGTCCGCGGCAGCCGAGAGGCGAGCATGCGCACCGAGTCGAGCAGCGTGTCCCAGTCGGCGCCGGGCAGGTCGACGCGACCGACGGAGCCCGCGAACAGGACGTCGCCGCTGAAGAGCTCGCCGTCGGCGTAGTACGCGACGTGGGCGGGCGAATGGCCGGGCACCGAGAGGCATTCGAAGGCGATCCCCGCGACGTCGACCGTCTCCCCGCCGTGCAGCAGGTGCTCGGGCGTGTACGCGCGGCC
>Ga0335081_10019338_pt1 | contig 11011 bp, 10 predicted proteins | sample Lox_Sample_35_FD_206713 | JGI IMG/M metagenome (GOLD analysis project Ga0335081, IMG submission 206713) | Soil microbial communities from Loxahatchee National Wildlife Refuge, Florida, United States - Lox_Sample_3.5 | ecosystem: Environmental > Terrestrial > Soil > Wetlands | place: USA...
AGGCCGGCCGCCAACCATCGGGTTGGGGATGGACGTGGAGCCATCCAGAAGACCAGCCCCATCACCACCTCGGGTGCGGTGGGGACGGCGGGAGGCGATGAAGCGTCAACCCCGCACACCGGTCACACGGGTGCGGGGACCGCAACTCCGCAAGGAGAAGCTGCCTGAAATGCCCAGTCACACAAACACTCACAGTTCAGGTAACGGTGTCACTGCCAGGCCCGGCGGGGCGGACCTGCGGGTGCTTAGCAGGACCGGTTCGGGTGTCTATGGCACGCCTTTACCCGCCCGCTGTTATCCACAGTTGCGGCCCCGGGACAGCCGGAGGGCTGTGTTGATCCCGTGCATAGCCGAGCAAAAGTTGTGTATAAACCTGTGGAAACTGTGGATAGCCATAAGTCACTGTGGCCGTGTCCCTCGGTCCGCATCGTCGCCGGGGCTACGCTGGTCCGGTGATCCAGGTGTGCTCCCAGTGCGGCACTCGGTGGAACGTGCGCGAGCGGCGACGCGAGTGGTGTCCCCGCTGTCGCGGGGCCCTGATGGCACCCTTGGCGGACGTGCCGGCGGCCGACCCACGGTGGAATATGCGCGGCGGCCCGTCGCCGGCTGGACCGCCCGGGGCCCCTGGGTGGCAGCGCACGCCGCCGCGGCTGCCGCCGGGCTTCCGGTGGATAGCGGTGCGCCCCGGCGCTGCACCGCCTCCGCGACGCGGACGACGGTCCCTGGGGCCCACACCGCGCTACGCTGTGATCCCGCATTGGGGTTTGGCCGACCGCGTCGACCAGGCCCCCGCGGCGGCCGAAACACCTACGCAGACAGGGCCATCGGCGGCGGTCGTTCGCACCACACTGTTCGTGAGCGTGCTGGTGCTCAGCATTGCCGCCCTGGTGTATGTCGTGCGGTATGTGCTGTTGGTGATCAACCGGAACACATTGCTGAACTCGATGGTGGCCATCGCCGCAGACTGGCTCGGGGTGCTGGCCAGTGCGGCGGCGATCGCGGCGGTGATCGCCGCTGGCGTGATGCTGATCCGGTGGCTGATTGCGCGGCGCGCCGTCGTGTTCTCGCATCTCGGCCTGCCGGAGCAGCGCTCCGTCCGGGCGTTGTGGGCCGGCTGCGTGGCGCCGCTGGCCAATCTGCTGTGGGCCCCTGTGTACGTCATCGAGCTGGCAACCATCGAAGAGCACTATGCCCGGCTACGGAGACCGATCGGCCAGTGGTGGATCGCTTGGGTTTTCAGCTACACGGTTTCGATCTTCGCCATCATCACCAGCTTCGCCACAGACCCCCAGGGCATCGCAAACAACACCGTCATGATGGTGTTTGCGTATCTGCTTACGGCGGCCACCGTGGCCGCCGTTGCCCGGGTGTTCGAGGGGTTCGAGCGCAAACCGGTCGAACGGCCTGCACACCGCTGGGTCGTGGTCGGCCCAGACCACCCAGATCGACCCGCGGCGCCCGCATCTGCTGGCCCGGTTGAGTTGGAGGAGCAGGAACCTGCAGCATAGTGGTATGACGTGGGCCGACGAGGTGCTCGCCGGACACCCCTATGTGGTCGCCCATCGAGGCGCTTCGGCCGCTCGGCCCGAACATACATTGGCCGCCTACGACCTCGCACTCAAAGAGGGCGCCGACGGCGTGGAATGCGATGTGCGGCTGACCCGCGACGGCCACCTGGTTTGCGTGCATGACCGTCGGCTGGACCGGACCTCGACGGGAGCGGGTTTGGTCAGCACGATGACCCTGGCCCAGCTACGCCAGCTCGAATACGGCGCGTGGCACGACAGCTGGCGTGCCGACGGTACGCACGGTGATACCAGTCTGCTGACGCTGGACGCCCTCGTTTCGCTCGTTCTGGACTGGCACCGTCCGGTGAAGATCTTCGTTGAAACCAAGCATCCGGTCCGTTATGGCTCACTGGTGGAAAGCAAGCTTCTCGCGCTGCTGCACCGTTACGGTATCGCCGCGCCAGCCTCCGCCGACCGGTCTCGGGCGGTGGTGATGTCGTTTTCGGCGGCCGCTGTCTGGCGGATCCGGCGAGCCGCACCGCTGCTACCGACGGTGCTGCTCGGCAAGACCGCCCGCTACCTGGCCAGCAGCGCGGCTACCGCAGTTGGAGCCACCGCTGTCGGGCCTTGGCTGCCGGCGTTGAAGGAATATCCGCAACTCGTGGACCGGGCTGGTGCGCAGGGCAGGGCGGTGTACTGCTGGAACGTGGACCACTACGAAGACGTCGAATTCTGCCGGGAAGTTGGAGTGGCCTGGCTTGCCACTAACCACCCAGGCCGCACCAAGACCTGGCTGCAGAACGCGCGAGCCGGCGAGAGAGGCGGCTAGTTCGGCGAGCAGCGGCCGCCGGTGGCGCGCGGCCCACCCGTGCAGCCGGCCGAAATCAACCAGCCCACAGGGAGCCCGCCCAGGGCAAAGCTCAGTTACCGACGGGCGCGCAGCCCGTTGATGAACGGGCAACCCATCAGCACCCGGATGGCCTGGCTCAGCCCGGTCATGTCGTCCACCGGCTTGTGGAAGGGCAGCCGGACGTCGTGGTCGCCATCGTCGCCTTCGACGCGAAACCGCACGCCGTATCGGTCGAGCCCCAGGAGGTGGACCTGTCCGCGGCGCACCGGAGCGGGCAGCTTGGACACCAGCCGCGCAACCACATCGTTATGGACGGTGTCCAAGTGCCACAGCAGGCTCGCCTCGATCTCGCAGAACGGGTCGGGTCGCGCTGCGAGCAGGTCCTCGACGCTGACGGGCTCGGCACCCGTGGCGTCGGTGACGACTACGGATGCGATCTCCAGCCGCACCAGTGTGTACCGGGGCTCGCCTCCGTCGGAAGGCGCGGATCTCGGGGTTTCGATTTGAAGCAATGCTGGATTCGGGCACTCTTTGGCGATCTGGTCGAGCATCACTGTCACCGCGTTCGGGGGGACCTGCTCTAGGCGGCCGCGCACCCACACCAGCGAACGGACTGGTTCCCGCAGTGGAAGCGGTGCGTAGTCGGTCAGCTCCAGCAGCGCTTGGGATCCGGAGACCGGGCAACCAGCCTTGTGGTCGCGGTCGACTGGAAGTGCAATGACAAAGGATCCGTCGTGCAGCAGGTGATGCACGGGCGTGGCGACCGGGTTCTCGCGTGCGTCCCCGTTCTCGATGGCCAGCAGTGCGCCGCCGGCCCGGGCACAGGCGCTGCGAATGCGTTCGGCAGTCGTCGGGGCGGGGCGGGTCAGTGGTAACACAATGCTCCAACTATGATTAGGTAAGCCTAAGTTAACTTGGATTGAGAAATGCCGCAAGAGTTGTTTGGCATCGGCCGCCGTTAGGGTTGGGGCGTGGTTCGCATCGCTTACCTCGGTCCCGAAGGGACCTTCACCGAGGCGGCGCTGCTGCAGATTACGGCCGCCGGACTGGTTCCCGAACAGGGGCCGGATGCTGTGCGGCGGTTGCCAATCGAAAGCACCCCCGCGGCGCTGGACGCTGTCCGTGACGGCGTTGCCGATTACGCGTGCGTCCCGATCGAGAACTCGATCGACGGGTCGGTGATGCCCACATTGGACAGCTTGGCCATCGGTTCGCCCCTGCAAGTGTTCGCCGAGACGACGCTGGACGTGGCGTTCAGCATCGTCGTCAAACCCGGCCGCAGCGCCGCTGACGTACGCACGCTGGCAGCTTTCCCGGTGGCGGCGGCTCAGGTACGGCAATGGCTGGCCGCCCATCTGGCCGGTACCGAACTGCGGCCGGCGTACTCCAATGCCGACGCGGCGCGGCAGGTGGCCGACGGCCAAGCCGACGCCGCGGTGACCTCGCCGCTGGCCGCCACCCATTGGGGGCTGGCCGCCCTCGCCGACGGCGTTGTCGACGAACCCAACGCCCGCACCCGCTTCGTCCTGGTTGGGCTGCCGGGACCGCCGCCGGCCCGCACCGGAGCCGATCGAACGTCGGTGGTTTTGCGTATCGACAACGCGCCCGGCGCGCTGCTGGCCGCGCTAGCCGAATTCGGCATCCGCGGCATCGACCTGACCCGAATCGAATCCCGGCCAACCCGAACCGAACTCGGCACCTACCTGTTCTTCGCCGACTGTGTCGGACACATCGACGACGGCGCCGTCGCCGAGGCACTCAAGGCGCTGCACCGTCGTTGTGCCGATGTGCGATACCTAGGTTCCTGGCCGACGGGTTCGGCCGCCGGGGTGGCGCCGCCGCCAGCGGACGAAGCATCGCGCTGGCTGGCGCGGCTGCGGGCCGGCAAACCTGAGCAAGCCCAGACCTCCGGGGGGCTTGAGCCATGAGCGGTCGTTTGGTGCTGCTGCGGCACGGCCAGTCCTACGGCAACGTCGAGCGCAGGCTGGACACCCGGCCGCCCGGGACAGAGTTGACGCCGTTGGGTCGCGACCAGGCCCGCACGTTTGCCCGCGGTTCGGGACGGCCGGCGATGCTCGCGCACTCTGTGGCCACCCGCGCATCGCAGACGGCCGCGGTGATCGGCGTCGAACTCGAAGTGAGCGCCCTCGAGGTTGCCGGCATTCACGAGGTGCAGGTCGGGGAGCTGGAAAACCGCAACGACGACGCGGCGGTCGCGGAATTCACTGCGATCTACGACCGATGGCATCGCGGTGAGCTCGACGTGCCACTGCCCGGCGGAGAGACCGGCAACGAGGTGTTGGACCGTTATGTGCCGGTGCTCACCGACCTGCGAATGCGCTACCTCGACGACGACAGCTGGAACGGCGACATCGTCATCGTCAGCCATGGCGCGGCGATCCGGCTGGCCTCCGCGGTGCTGGCCGGAGTGGATGGCAACTTTGCGCTGGACAACCACCTTGGCAACGCCGAATCGGTGGTGTTGGCCCCGATCACCGACGGGCGATGGAGTTGCGTGCGGTGGGGAACCCTGACGCCGCCGTTCTACTCCGAAGCCGCGGCCGGCGCGGTGACGGCTGCGGTGCGGTCAAGCACCGACCCGATGGGCTGATCGGTAAAAACGTAGCGCGCCGGGGAAAGTAATCGGCGAGGCCGCGGAAACATAGACACCTGCGGCGCCCGTAAGGGACAGAGTCGGTCGGTGCGAACGCAAAGGCCCCCGGCTTACGGCAGTGCTGTGACGGGCACCGAGACAGCCGGACGTCGGCACGCGGGAATCCACCGCCTTCAGGCGGGGGAGGATGTCAAGACTGATCAAACGGCCAGCGCGACGCCCCCGCAAGCGGGTGGTGTCCCCGCTCTGCAGGGGAGTACCGCCAACTCAGTGCATCCGCAGCCGACGGCATCGCAGTCGATGACGAACGTGTGCGGCACCAGCTCGGGGCTGTCGCAGTCCGCCTCGGTGCATTCCCACCGGCGCAGCGAATGGCGAATGATGGTGCCGTGACAGTGATCTAAGCCCGCCCGGCAGTCGCGGCATTCAGCGCTCATAGGCCGTTCATAGCACCGGGCGGGGACAAATCCGGGATGCCGCGCCCATAGGGCGGCGGGGTTATCAGAGGTTCGTCAGGCCCAGCCCAGTTCTTCCAGCCGGTCGTCGTCGATGCCGAAGTGGTGGGCGATTTCGTGGATCACCGTGATCGCCACCTCCTCGACCACGTCGTCGTCGGATTCACAGACGTCCAGCAGCGCCTCGCGGTAGATCGTGATGGCGTCTGGCAGCGATCCGGCATAGTCGGAGTCCCGCTCGGTAAGCGCCACCCCGACGTAGCGCCCGAGCAGTTCGGGATCCTCGGGGTGGCGGCCTTCGACGAGAAAGACGACGTTGTCCATAGCGGCCGCCAGCTGGGCCGGGATCAGGTCGAGTGCGTCGGAGACCAGCTCGTCGAACCGCTGCGGATCCATCCGCACGGACACCGGGCTAGCCTCCTGGTGCGGGCTGGGCCGGCGCGGGCGGCGGTGCCTCCGGGACCGGGTTGACCGGCGGAGGCCCCTCCGGTGCTGAGGCCGGCGACGGCGCCCCGCCGTCCGCCGGGGGCGGGGCATCCTGCGGTGCTTGAGTAGCCGGGGCCTGCGATGCTGGCGCCCGAGTCGGAATCACAACCGGCTGTTGTTGTGGGAGGTGCTGATTGTTCGGCGGGATGGCGTCCGGCGGAGCGCTGGGCAGCGGCACCTGAAGCGGGATCAGCGGCAGTGTGAGCCGCTCCTCGGGAATGTCGGGCGGTGGTACCGGCGGCTGACCGTTGATCAGTAGCTGGCCCTTGGCGCTGTTCACCAGCGTGGCCCAGCCCCCGTTGCCCAGCGTCGCGCCGATGCTGCATGCGACCTCACGGCTACCCGCCGACCAGTTGGGCAGCGACAGGGTGGGATAAATCAGCGTCAGGGTGGTGGTGCGCAACTTGATGGGAGCGAGGTAAGCGTCCGTCATCTTGGTGCACGAATCCTTGATGAACCCGTCCTGCGCGGGCTCTGCGGGTAGGGCACCGGGGAACTTCTCGGCCAGGTTGACCGTGCCGGTGACCTCCATCGCGTGTGGAGCCGCGCAGTCAACCGGAACATCGGTCGGCTGGTTGGTTGTCGAGTCGATCCCCAGGCAGGTGCCGGCCGGCCAGACCTTGGACTGGTCAACGTCGGCGACCTTGCCCTTGAAGGCCTCCTGCTGGTTGTTCGCGCCGGGCAGCTGCAGGCCGCACAGCATGCGGCGGTCGCCGGACTGGCGCCAGGCCCGGTCACCGGCCCACAGCAGGCTGACGGTGAACTTGCTGTTAGGGTCGAACTTTGGTCCGAGATAGTTGCGGACGGCGGCGTCGCACTGCTCCTGCGTGATCTGCTGAATGCGAGCCGGCGACGGGGGAGCGGCGTTGGGACCGTACTCGGAGCCCGGGAAAGTCCGCATATCGATGGACTCGGCGACTTCGAACTTGTGATCCTCCGCGCAGTTGACGATGCTCGCGGACTCCGGGGTCACATCCGGCCACATCAGGCAATCACCGCTGGTGGCGCGGTTGAAGGTGGCGTCGCTCTTGGTTCCGGTGCTGGGCACCGGATTGCTGTCGATATAGCCCGCCAGCCGCCCCGGCCCGTTGCCGATGACCGGAATCGCAGTGACCAGCCCGGCGATCAACAGGCCGCCAAGCGCGGTGAGGAGCAGCGCTCGCCTGGTCGCCGTCGCCTGCAAAGTACGCGGCCACTGGAAGCCGGCCAGCGGCTGTTCCGCTGGTTCATTGGGGGAGCCGGCGGGGGTGCTGGCTTCCGAAACTTCCTTCACGGGCGCTTCCGACATCCGTTCCATTCTGACAGGGCCCGTTAAGTCGCGTGACAAATGTTGCAGATGTAGTGTCCTGGGATTGTCCCGGTCGGGTGCTGCGCCATCTGACCCGGGCGTCAAAAGTAGTCTCAGGGCCGTGATCGACCTAAAGCTGCTCCGGGAAGACCCCGACGTCGTACGCCGTTCCCAAGTCAGCCGTGGCGAAGACCCGGCGCTGGTGGACGCCTTGTTGACGGCCGACGCCGCCCGTCGGGCCGCGATTTCGGCCGCCGATGCACTGCGCGCCGAACAAAAGGCCGCCAGCAAGAGCGTGGGCGCCGCATCAGCCGACGAGCGGCCGGCCCTGCTGCAGCGCGCCAAGGAGCTCGCCGAGCAGGTGAAAGCCGCCGAAACCGCCCAGACCGAAGCCGAGACGGCATTCACGGTGGCACACATGGCGATCTCGAACGTCATCATTGACGGGGTGCCTGCCGGCGGGGAGAACGACTACCGGGTCCTCGACGTCGTCGGCGAGCCCGCCGCGATCGAAAACCCGAAGGATCATCTGGAACTCGGCGAGTCACTCGGGCTTATCGACATGCAGCGCGGCGCCAAGGTGTCCGGCTCACGGTTCTATTTCCTGACCGGTCGGGGTGCCCTGCTGCAGCTGGGCTTGCTGCAACTGGCCCTGCGGCTGGCCGTTGACAACGGCTTCATCCCGGTGATCCCGCCGGTGCTGGTGCGCCCGGAGGTGATGGCCGGCACTGGATTTCTGGGCGCCCACGCCGACGAGGTCTACCGGGTGGAATCCGACGATCTCTACCTGGTCGGCACGTCCGAAGTGCCGCTGGCCGGCTACCACGCCGACGAGATCCTGGACCTGTCCGCCGGGCCGCTGCGGTACGCGGGCTGGTCGTCGTGTTTCCGCCGCGAGGCCGGCAGCTATGGCAAGGACACCCGCGGCATCATCCGGGTGCATCAGTTCGACAAGGTGGAGGGGTTTGTCTATTGCGCCCCCGCCGACGCCGAGGCCGAACATGAACAGCTGCTGGGCTGGCAGCGCGAGATGCTGGCCCGTATCGAGGTACCGTATCGGGTAATCGATGTGGCCGCAGGCGATCTCGGGTCGTCGGCCGCCCGCAAATTCGACTGCGAGGCGTGGGTTCCCACCCAGGGGACCTACCGCGAGCTGACGTCGACGTCGAACTGCACCACCTTTCAGGCGCGTCGCCTGGCGACGCGCTACCGGGATGCAGGAGGCAAGCCACAGGTTGCGGCCACGCTCAACGGCACGCTGGGCACCACCCGGTGGCTGGTTGCGATCCTGGAGAACCATCAGCAGCCCGACGGCAGCGTGCGGGTCCCCGACGCGTTGATCCCATTCATGGGGGCTGAATTGTTGGAGCCGACCGAGTGACGCGCTTAGTCCTCGACAGGCACCTGGGGGGTGACCCCCGCCGCACGCAGGCCGCCGGGCCGGTTGGCATAGCGCCCGCCTGTCTGCAGTGATGCGTCGAATCTTGAAATCATTTCCGGCGCCGCACCCGGGCCGGGATCGGCCGGCCACCATCGTGAACGGCACCGCCAGCGGGAAATCACCGGCCAGGGAATCAATTTCGACAGTCCGGATGATGGTCGCCCGTGCCAGTGTCGCCTCCAGCATCGCGAAATGGTCGCCAATGCAGGACCGTGGCCCGGCACCGAACGGGATGTATTGTCATCGGTCCAAGCGGCTGACGTTCTCCGGGCTGAACCGGTCAGGATTGAAGTCCAGCGGGCTCTCCCACAGTGCGGGATCACGCTGCATTTCGAACACGCCCACCAATACCATGCTGCGGGCCTGCACCCGGTAGCGGTCGACCTTGATATCGCGCGTGGCGGTGCGCCCGGCAACGACGACCGGCGGGCACAGGCGCAGCGCCTCGCGCAACACCTGCACGGTGTATCCCAGCCGGGACACGTCGCCGTGTGTCGGTGCGCGATCATCGATCGATCGCCGCGACCTCCTCGGCGACTCTGCCCTGGATCTCGGGATGGCGGCCCAGTGCCCACAACGCGAACGCCAGCGTCGTCGGTTCGGCGGCTACTGGCGGATCCGAAGGTGACCACGGTGGGCCAGGCGTCGCATGACAGGGAACCACACCGCCCCAGCGGAGGCGGCCCGGTCAACCCAGACGCCACCCCAAAGCACCCCGCCACCGAAAACCGCACCCAGGAAACCCACCACCCCGACAGGCCACCGGCAGCCCACGCGGCGTCAAGACCGGACGACCTCGACAGGCACCGGTAGGCAACCAGGCGACCCAAGACCGTTCGGAAACGCCCCATCAGCCAGGACTAGATAAGCCAGGACTAGCTCCCGCTATGTCAAGAGGAACGGTGGGAAGCCACCATGGTCACGCGCATCGTCAGCCGGCGCGCCTCGGCGTCGAGGTCAACGTCGGCACCTTCGCCCCAGTCTCGGGTGATCATGGCGGCGGCTTCGGACATGACATGTGACCGCCGAAGGTCCCCACGTGCTGGCGGGTAAACACCGGCTGCAGGGTGCGCTTGCGTGAGCGCCAGAGCGTGTTCGGCAGATCAGCGAGGTTGTCGCCCATCAACCGCCGTGTTTCGCGATGAACCAGCGTCCGGTCGCATCACTCGTTATTGCGCGCCAGCACATCGCGCGCTCCGGTGGGCGACATTACGAACACGATTGGCGGGCTCAACCACCGGGGGCCGAGCGCCACTCTGGTCACTGGGCCCCCAGCCTGCCGAAGCAACTCCTGACCGATGTGGTACTGCCGGGCCGCAGTCAGTTGCTGCCGACGCGGTTGCGGATTGCGGGGCACCAATGGAAGGCGGCTCACGTCGGTCTCGGTGGCATCAACCAATGTCAGCTCCCGGGCGCTGAAGGCAGTCCTGCCGCGGTTAGCTGTGAAGGAGGATACGTCACCCCACTCGTCGAGAGCAGCGCGGGACCAGATCCGTCCCAACCGGCCCGGCCCGAAAGGCTTTCTCGGCCGGCCGATTCCGCTGGAGGGTCTGTACCTGGGCAGTGCGGGGTTCCACGGCGGGCCGGGGATCACGTTCATCCCCGGTTACAACGCGGCCCGCCAGGCGCTCGCCGAGGGTACGGCTTAGCGGTTCGAGGTGCCCAACGGTGCCGTTAAGCGTCTAGCCGAGTGAACTCGTCGTGTCGGTACAGCTGTGCGCACTGTGCGCGTCTCACCTTGCCGCTAGTTGTGGTTGGAATCGACCCCGGGGATACCAGCACTAGATCTGACATTGTCAGGCCGTGCGAGGTGGATATCGCCGCAGTCACTTCACGCTTGACGACGCCCAGCCTGTCCCCATCCGAGTCGCCGCGCTTCTTGAGTTCGATGATGGCAACCAGTTTCTCCACACCATCACCCGGAACCGCAATCGCCGCGCAGCGGCCCCGAGTGACGTCCTGGATCGTTGCCTCGATGTCGTCGGGAGAATGGTTGCGCCCGTAGACGATCAACAGATCCTTGATGCGGCCGATAATGAACAGCCTGCCTTCGGAAATGAAGCCGGAGTCTCCGGTTCTTAGCCAAGGCCCTTCCGGTGTGCCGGCCGGCGGAGCGACAAGCTCTGCTGCGAAGGTGCGCTCAGTCTCGTCAGGCTTTTGCCAGTAACCGGCCGCGACGTTGTCACCGTGTACCCAGATCTCACCGACCATTCCTTCTGGACACTCGGTATGGGCCTCAGGATCGACGATCCGCACTGTAGGTGCTTGCGGCAGTGCGTAACTGACCAGCGGTGTGCCCGCTGTGCTTGCGCACCGCTTCGCTTGCCCGGCGGAAAGTTTGTCGGACTCGAAGCCGACGATTTGCGGTG
>Ga0335081_10019339_pt1 | contig 11011 bp, 18 predicted proteins | sample Lox_Sample_35_FD_206713 | JGI IMG/M metagenome (GOLD analysis project Ga0335081, IMG submission 206713) | Soil microbial communities from Loxahatchee National Wildlife Refuge, Florida, United States - Lox_Sample_3.5 | ecosystem: Environmental > Terrestrial > Soil > Wetlands | place: USA...
TGGGCGTTCGCCCGGCCGGTCCGCAAGGTCTACTACAACCTGGTCATCACCGGGCTGTCCATCGGCGCGGCGTTCATCATCGGCACCATCGAGATCCTCGGCATCCTGACCACCGAAGCGCACCTGCACGGCGGCTTCTGGTCCCTCATGGCCAACTTCAACATCAACATCGCTGGGTTCTGCATCGCCGGGCTCTTCATCGCCGTCTGGGCGGCAGCGCTGGCCTACTGGCGCTGGGGCAATGTCGAGGCCCGATGGACCTCTAATGTCACCGTCGCGCCAGTCCAGGGCTCCGGGCCAGCCAGCCAGCAGTGACAACCGGAGGCGGCTGGCCACCGTCAGCGGCACGACGACCGGCATGACCCGGGCCGCGGCCGGGCAGCTGCAGCCCGACCTGTGGGGAGCCACCGGCACGCAGACCGGGCGGTGGGCGACGCTGCGCGAGCGGGTGGCGGCGGCGGGGCTGCGCAACTCACTGCTGGTCGCGATCGCGCCGACGGCCACCATCGCCTCGATCGCCGGCTGCTATGAGTGCATCGAGCCGCAGGTCTCCAACCTGTTCAAGCGCGAAACGATGTCCGGGGAGTTCCTCCAGGTCAACGCGGCGCTGGTCCGGGAGCTGAAGGCCCGCGGGAGATGGGACGCCGGCGTGCGAGATGCGATCAAGCGCGCGGACGGGTCGGTGCAGGGCATCACCGCACTGCCCGCCGACATCCGCGAGCTGTTCCGCACCGCCTGGGAGCTGCCGCAGCGCGCTCTCATCGACATCGCCGCGGCGCGCGCGCCGTTCATCGACCAGAGCCAGTCACTGAACCTGTTCCTGGCCGCGCCGACGATCGGCAAGCTGTCCTCGATGTACCTGCACGCCTGGAAAGCCGGGCTGAAAACGACGTACTACCTGCGCTCCCGGCCCGCCACCCGGATCCAGCAGGCCACGGTGGCCCAGCCGCCGACCGGTGCCGCCGTCGCGCGGGAGGCTAGCCCCGACGAGGCGGCCATCGCCTGCTCCCTGGAGAACCCCGAGACCTGCTTGCACGTGCGACGAGCCGGGTAATCTTGATCGCGCCCTTCATTAAATTTCGTATATTTGAGGCCGCCCTAGCGGCCATTCCCCGCGCAGTCACCGACGTCACGTGCATCACCCGCTGGTCGGCGGAGGAAGTCGCCGCTGGAGTCTCCGACCCGGAAATCGTGGACGCCGCAGAGGCCGATGGGCGGCCCACGGTGCTGCTTTGCCACAACCTGCATGCAAAGCTCTACATCAGCGACGTCCAGTGCCTAGTGGGTTCTGCCAACCTAACTGGCAAGGCAACCGGCAAGCTTCAGCCAGCGAATATCGAGTTGCTGGTGGAGGCCGACGCGGGCCACTGCGAGATCACCGCCCTCCTTCTGCGGCTCCTCGCAGAGTCGACGCCGGCGACACCAGAGATCGCTGCGGCAGTCCGAGCCCGAGCCAATCTCCTTGTGGCCAACGGCCTATCACCGACCCCGATCGAGGCCGAGGGCGATGAGGCGCTGCGCTGGTACCCCACCACCCGCGCCCCGGAGCGCCTCTATCGGGTCTATCTGGGTGATCCCCGCGGCTGCCCACACGCCATCCTCGAAGGGGCACTCGCTGATCTTGCCCACCTCGACCTTCCGCCGGGGCTTGACAAGCAGCAGTTCGACGCAGCTGTTCGTGGGTGCATCTACTCCTTTCCGGAGATCGCGGCGCTCCTGGACGCTGGCCGGATCAGCAGCGTCGAACTTGAGGCGGCACTGCTAGCTAACCGCGTCAGCAGCGCAATCGATGCCGCTGAACGAGCGCTCACGCTTACTCGATGGCTGACTTTCTTCGACGCGGACCTGCATACCGTCCCGGCCGGCCCATACGACATCGTCCGCGGCAGACAACTCGAGTAGGGCTGGCGACGTGCGTCACGGACGACGTAAAAACGATCAGGCAGGGGCTTGGCGGCACCTAAACGACGTCTTCTTGACCGCGATCAGCGGCGGCTACCGCGCGCTCCTGCTCGCCCGCGGCGAGCAGCCGCACATGGTCCCGTCGCGGGTTCTCGCCTCGGTCCGGGCCCCGGGTGAGAAGAGCATCTACGACAACCGGGTATCGGCGATGCTGCCCTACCTTCTCGTCCACATCGCCGACCCGGTGCGGCGGCTCACCGCCACACCCCGTTCCCGCTGATGTCACGGGGAATGCGGTTGGTCTATTCGCTGCCGCAACGGGAGATCGTCACGGTCACCACCAGCGTGCCCGGTCCACGCCAGCCGCTCTATGCAGGCTGCGCGAGCGCGGCTATGCCGAGCGAACGTGCCGGGACTACGGGCACGCCGTCGTTCACCTCGGCGAGTTCCTGCACGAAGAGCTGGGAAGCGGCCAGGTTCGCGCTGAGGAGGTCATCGCGGATTTCCTCGGCGATCATCTGCCGGGGTGTCGCTGTTACCGCCGCCGCCCGGTGGGCCGCCGAGAGGAACCGGTCCGCCGGCGCCTGGGGCATCTGCTGGTGATGCTGCGCGAGGAAGGCGCCATCCCCCCAGGTCGTGGCCAGCGAGCCGCCCTACCAGGAGCTGATCGAGGGCTACTGCCGGTTCCTGCGTCGTGATCGAGGGCTCGCCGAAACGACCGTGGTCAACTGTCGACGCTACCTTCGCGACTTCCTGATCAGCCGCGGCGCGGCGGTGAGCCCGGCCGAGTTGACGGCGCTGAGCGCGGACGACCTGCTCACGTTCGGCCGCCAGCGTGGAGCTGGGTTGGGACCCACAGCGTAGAACCATCTCGCCACAGCGTTGTCCGGCTTCTACCGGTGGCTGGATCTGTGCGGGCACGGCGGCGCGCAACTGGTGGGCGCGGTGCCGCTGCGGCGGCGCTACCAGCTCGCCGACGTGCCTTGCGCCTTGTCGTGGGAGCAGGTGCGCCGCCTGCTCGGCGCGGTTGACCTGGCGAGCCGAACGGCCGGCGCAACTACGCCATGCTGCTTGCTGATCGCCGGCTATGGTCTGCGGGGATGCGAGGTCAGGGCGCTGCAGCTGAACGACCTCGACTGGGCGCGCGACGAGATCGTCATCTTCGCGCCGAAGACTGGCCGCCGCCGCGCACTGCCGCTGAACCGGCCGGTGGGGGAGGCGGTGTTGGACTATCTGCCCGTCCTCGGCGGCCTCATCAACGAATACGAGCGAGCCGCATAGAAGCCCAGGTCAAGACCGGTGGCCGAGTTCCGGAACCCACAGGGTGACCCACCGGTATGCGGCGTTCGCCAGGAATGTACATATGTCAGTATGTATACATTAATGCAGTCATTCGGGTGTCCGCTAATCAGGTCGTGATAACTGCTGAAATGTACGCATATTGGAGCTGCGTAGGTCCTACTTATATGAGCAGATTGGCCCTAGTTAGACTCACGAGTAATGCTTCAGTCTAGGTATTGAAAGCTCTATATGACGCAATTTCCACGTACGAGGGGATCTCCCCCGAATCTTTGAACTCGGGTGCGAGGGGACGGGCAACGGGGGCAACATCATGCACAACGTACCGCGAATCGGTGTTCACTCCGAGGCCCTGAGCCAGCGCTGCAAGGACATGGACTGGGTCCGGACAGTGTCTCCGGCAAGTGGCTGTCCCCCTGACGCCCCCAGGGAGCGGAACCAGTGGCCTTATTCCACCCGAGATGCCTGCATACGTATCGGAGTTGTGACCCAGGTCACGCCGACTTGGTCCACGACAATAGCTGCACTCGACCTAATCCTGAGTGTCGTGGACCGATTCAAGGAGGAATCATGAACATGACCGAGGTTGATCCATGCCATCCAAGCCTGAAAGAGCGGAAGGCATGGGAGGCCGATGGCGGCTGGGAGGCCACCGACGGCTGCCTGTGTGGCGCAGACGGTGGATGCGAACACGGCAACCCGTCCTGGCTGATCGCGCCCCCCTTGATTGAGATTGACGAGACCGCACCGGCAGGAACGGCCGGGGCCGCACACGGGGTAGCAGCCTTATGCCCGCCACCACGCGCCGCGAGATCCCTCCCACCGGGCCTAGTGACATCCTCGTTATCGGCGAAGACACGACGCAGCACACTGATGACCGGGCGCGTGCGTTATGCCCGCCACATTGAAGCCACAAGGCAGCTATCTAGCCAAGCAGTGCCCGGCGCGTGCCCAGTGGGACGTGCTGCAGCCGTGCGAGCCGCGGCCGCCGTCCCCGTTCCGGCTGCGCCTGTTCCGGCGTGGCGACGAGTTCGAGGCTGGCGTCTTCGCCCAGCTCGTGGAGCTTCACCCAGATGCGGTTGCCGTTCCGGCCACAGATAAGGACAGCAGGGAGAACCGCGAGCATCAGACCATCGAGGCCATGAAGGCCGGAGCCCAGCTCATCCTGGGTGGCCGCCTCCCCGCCGACGACGCCGGGCGCCGCACGGGCGAGCCAGACATCCTGGTGCCCGCCCCAGACGGCGGCTACCAGGCTATAGACGTCAAGAACCACATGTGCCTCACCACACCCAGCGGCGCGCCGGCGCGCTGCTGCACGCTGGTAAGCCTGGGGTTTGAGGCATCAGCCCAGGACCCGGAGTTCTCGGCCCGCACGCACCCAGAGGACCAGTGCCAGCTCGCCCACTACCAGCGGATGCTCGAAGCCATGGGCATGGCGGCGGCCGGCCCCTCGCTTGGCGGGATCATCGGCACCGAGCACATCGTGGTCTGGCACAAGCTGGACGCCGCCTTGGAAGACTACGACAACGAGTTCGGGTTCCGCCTAGAGATCATCGACGCCGCTGCCCGCCACCGGCAGGACCCGGACGTCCCGCTGCTCACGGAGCCGTTCCGCAGCAGCGAATGCGCGGACTGCCCGTGGCGCGACTGGTGCAAGCCCATTCTCGAAGAGGGCTCCGGTGACATCAGCCTCGTCCCGCGCATGACACGTAAGACGCTGGCCGTCCACCGTCGCCATGGGACCGCGGACCGCGCGGCGCTGGCAGCGCTCGACTACCGCACCGCCAGCCTGATCGCGCTGGGGGTGGACCTGGAGCCACTCATGGACGCGCTGCAGTTCGAGCCGCTGGGCACCCCGCTGGCCGACATCATCGGCAAGCGGAAGTGGCGCCAGTTGGAGAATCTCAACCGGGCCGACCTGTTCACGCTGGGCGATGCCGCCACGCTGGACCCGCGCACGGCCTCGTACTCAGACACCTCCATGACCAGCCTGCCCAGCCAGATCGACCAGTGCCGGGCCAGCCTCGGGGACGAGATCTGCTACCGCCGGCGCGGTGTCACCACGGTGACGGTCCCACGTGGCGACGTCGAGGTCGACGTGGACGTCGAGAACGACGAGAACGGCGTCTACCTGTGGGGCACCACCACCACCGGCCAGGGCTACAAGGCGTTCGCCAGCTGGGAGCTGCTGGACCCGGTGGCCGAGGCTGAGCTGTTCGGGCAGTTCTGGGCCTGGTTCACCACCCTGCGGGACGGGACCCACGACGCGGGCAAGACCTTCCGCGCCTACTGCTACAACGAGAACCACGAGAACCAGCAGATGCGCCGCTGCGCTAACGCCCTCGGGATCCGGGACGAGGTGGATGAGTTCATCGCCTCGGACGAGTGGGTGGACCTGCTCAAGGTCTTCCGCGACCAGCTAATCACCGGCAACACGGTGAAGCTCAAGGTCACTGCGCCGCTGTGCGGCTTCGGCTGGGACGTCGAGGAGCCCGGTGGTGACGAGTCCATGGTCCGCCACGACGCCGCCATCGAGGGCTCACAGGAGGACCGCGAGTGGCTGCTGACCTACAACCGGGGCGACGTCGAGGCGACGGCTGCAGTCCGCGAATGGCTGGACCATACCGCGTCCACCTACCCGTCGGTCGAGACCCTCCCAGGGGCGTCGTGAGCCGTAAGGATCATGCATTCGAGGACTTCGAGGTCCCGGTGCCAGCACTGCGCGGTGTGGGGAGCGAAGGTGGCTCGGTTCGGCCCGTACCGCACCGGATTACCTGCGCCAAAGGGCACCGGCGTTCTGTGCGCCCCAACGCTGTACAGCGTGGCAGGGCATCCGCATCCCCGGGAACTCCCATACGCCAGGCGTAGCTGCGGCACGCGCCACCTGGCATCAGTGGCGCCAAGCCGCCATGGTCTGCGACGGGCCGGCGGCATGCCGGGCCTCAACGGCACCCGACCGCAGGTTCAGCCTCGGTCGCAGACTCAAACGATTCCGATGGCGTCGACGACGTGCTTGCCGGGCCGAAGCGCCTCAATGGCAGGCAACTCGCGCAGCCGCGCTATTACGCCAGGCGGATGCACCTCCAGCGCGGTATCCGACGTCACCTTCAACTTGGCCCAGAAGCCGGTGTGTCGGTCCCGGCAGCGCCGAATGCATCCGCGTGGGCGGGCGAGTCGGGTATAGGAACATGAACGCTATCTTCACCGCCCGCCGCGCGACCGTGTGCTGTTCACCAGGCATCAGGCTCCGCGGCTCGCCATTGATCATCGGCTTGAGCAAGGGCTGCGCTGCGGCCTCAAGCTCGGCCATCCACCCGCTGTTGCACGGACCGCAGACGACACGAGCGACGATGTCTACACCCTTGGCGTGATGCTCAATTACCTCCCCGGCGTCAGAGATTCGCTTGATGATGAATGGGCCTTCCCCTGGCGGCAGCGAACCGGCCCACTGCGGCAGCACATGCTCACGCGTCACAGCGGCTTGACTGCCGCAGAATATGCACGGCACCACGATCACGACCCGGGATGGCGGCGATCCGATGCCGCTGCAGTCATCGGCTTGCCCCGGACCGTCGGGCGGTCAGGGGAACATCCGGGAGAAGATTTTTTCAGGATCCAGATACGTAGGCCCTGGCCCGATGACATCGATGCGACGGTCGCCGTAGACGTCGATGACCTCTGGCCAGGCCTCCTCGATCAGCCTTAGCTGGCGGGCCCAGTCAGACACGCTGCCGGGATGATCCGGGCGCTGCTGGAAGCTCTCGAACGCGGCATCCCGGTCACCGTCGAACCACCACGGGACGACACCGGCAGCGTCGAGTTCCCAGATCTTGGCAATGCAGGCCGGGTTCGGCGGGAAACCCCAAGTGATCACCATGTCCGACTGTCCGGCGCGCGCTTTGTCGATGAAGGCGACCGCGTCGATGCGGAACAGGTCGCCCGGCAGCGGGCTCTTCTCAAGGTCCAGATGCAGGAAGCCGCGGTCGCGGCCCAGCCACTCGCCGGAGCATGTCTTACCCGCCGCCGGGATACCGCTGATGAGGACCGTCCGCATCCGCCGAAGGTAGCCGGCCACCGGTCCCACCTGACGGACTCCGGCACGTCGCCCTGCCAGGCCCAGCTCGTACGATCTTGGGCCGAAGCTCGCACGTAACGCCGGGATTTGACCTCCCGCCAGCATCGGTGCCGCAGCGCCCCGTATATGCGAGGTCCACCGCAGGTCGACGTCCGGTCGCTGAGAGGTCCACACGGACTCCGGGCATGATCCCGCCTGATGCGGATCCGTCGCGGCCTTTCTCATGGCCGTGGACCGGCCGGATCCCCCGCAGTCGCGGCACGATCTCTGACATGGCTGGCTCCGCAGCCAGGCCAAGCGATGATCACCTCAGCACTTTCGGCGTGGACGTTGATCCCAGCCAGTCCGCCGCGACATAGAGGGCCGTCAAGCAGGGCGCCGCTCGTGCCGGTGACTCTGTGGGCTACGCGTGGGCAAGCGGTTCGGCGCACCGCTTGTCCGGCCCGGACGCTGTCCGCTATATGTCCGTGCACAGCTGGAAACAGCCGGACTCCCATGGACACAGCGGGACCTCACAGGGCCCGGAGCAACAGCCCGCGAGGCCGGGTATCCCCAGCTCACGGGCCATTTCCGCTGGTAGTGGCAGGTCCAGGGTTCGAACCTGGGTAGGCGAAGCCGACGGTTTTACAGATATCCGCCAGTGACGTTCTGACCTGCGACAACACTTTGAAAACGGCGACTTCGCCGCCTATTCGCCGAGAAGGCGCACCGGTGGAGTAGACCGAAGACACCGCACCCACAGGGGCTGGATTGTCGGTGCGGTTACTGCTGGAACGCAGGCGTGGACCGGTTCCCCGCCGGAGTGCTCGAATCACGTGTCACGTGGTCTTCTCCGACGGCGCCGCCGGCTACAAGCTGAAGCAGGGTCAGCCGCTGCCGGGGTTCAAAGGGGTCGCCGCCGTGCGGCCGGTCGCCGGGGAACCGGGGTGATGATCGCAGAGGTGCGGCGGGACTCAGCCTGGTGGCAGGCACTACTCAAGCTGGTGGGCGGTTGGGTCGATCCGCCACGCTAGCCTACGTTCCCCGGCACAGTGTCCGGCCAGGCGCAGGAGGCGCGGCGTTCGGGCATACCAAGATTGAGGGCAAGAGCCTGCTGGTGCGGGGGCTGAACGCGCTGGCCGCCACGATCAGCACGCCGCTGGCTGCGCCGGTGAGTTGCCGCCACCCGGCTGGGTGGCGGCAACGCGGGCTCGGCCCGGGGGCGCTGCGTCCTTCGCCACCGCATCGGTCACTACCGCCCGTAGCAGCTGCTGCTGTCCACGCTCTCACGGACCAACATGGTGGGACACATTTCCTGCGCCCATCGATTAGTTGATTCAATCAGCCGACTCCGAATGTCTGCTTGGCCAACTTTCTAGTAAGGGCCTCCACATCTTTTTTCCTAACATGTTTGACCATACATTCGAATTGATTCATAAAGCCGTATGGGGTTCCTTGAGCCTTGCGTTGAGCCATGATGTAGGGCTCAAGCGCATCCCAGGATAGTGGCATACGAACATGAAAGGGAAGATACACTATCAGCGGATCAATTATTTTGAGCACCATCAAATAAGCCAGGTTTTGATAGTAGGTACAGACTTCCATGGCTTGATCAGCGAGATCCTCTGGCAGAATGCTGAACCCTTGAGAGCCGTCGTAAGCAGGCAGCTCTCGCTGTACTCTTTCTTCAATCTTTCTAAACTCTATCGTTCTAGTTCTATAAACCAGATCAGCGATAACGGGCAATTGATTCGCATTCCGGCTTATTTGGACTTGGCGAAGTGCGATTAAGGTAGCGAGAGTTAGCGAGACTAGGGAAGCTATAAGTGCAGCGAGATTAAGACCAGTACTCATAAAGTAGACTGTACCGGGACATGGATACTCAGTGTGAGTTCTTTATGAAGTGACCTCGACGTTGCTTAGGCTGGCTGGGACCGATTCCATGATCGCAGCGCAATCGGACGTGGGTGATCTCAACATACATACGGCGGCTCCGCCCCGCCCGGAACGCACGCGGATGGTTATCGTGGTAGGGACCGCCCTTGTTGCGACACGAGGTCGCACGTTGTGAGTGAGCACGTCAAGGAGGTTCGGCGCATGTCAAAGACGTAGCTCCAGGTTTGTGTTCGACCTGTCCCCACCGCGACGTGCGTGGCCGGTTCCTGATCGGTCGGGTACGAAGCTCGCGGGAAAGCCCAAGGGTCGCTGTCCCAACCATGGCGTCCACAGGTGAGGGGAAGGGCCGGAATGGGGCGACTACCAGGAAACTCTCGCGGATGCCCCGACAGGTCCACATCCCGGGTTGGGTTGCAGTACCGGGGTGAATAGGGACTGGCCGATGTAAGGCGGCAGGCGGCGGCCACGGACGAGGCGATGGCCAGCGAACACCGTTGTCCCCGGGGTAGAGAGAGCGCCCAACCCGGTCCGGGTCTCATGCGTGCGGAACGTGTAAACCCTGCCAGGGTCCGCGGCACATTCGCGGGTATGCGTGGTGCCTGCGGTAGGCCGACAGTAATGGGGGCGGAATTCCGTCTGGCAGGACAGGGTGTCCAAGAAGCGAACGCCGGCAGCCGAAAGGCAGCAGAAAACCGCAGACCGCACCACCGGGAACTCCTCCCGGAGGGTCGGCGGATAACTGGCCGGATACCGGGCCTAGTGCCCGGCCCTGAAAGGGGTGCTGACGTGGACAGGTGAGCCTTTGACTCGAAGCAGACGCAAAAGCCAGAACCAAGGGGCAAGTTGGACACTTCGGTGAACGGACCTACGGGCCCGGACTCGGTCTTCGACAGCACGGCCTGGGAGCAGGTGGACTGGCGAGCGCACGAGGAGCGGGTACGGCGGCTGCGGTGCAGGATTTTCAAGGCGGTCAAGGACGGGGACCTGGCCACGGCCAGGAACCTGCAACGGTTGATGTTGCGGTCCTGGTCGAACACGCTGATCAGCGTACGGCAGGTCACGCAACGCAACACGGGCCGACGGACGGCGGGGGTAGATGGGCAGGTCGCGTTGACCAGCCAGGCCCGGGCCGAGGTGGCGGTGCAGGTGCACGCCACCCGGAACTCGTGGCGGCCCCTGGCGGTCCGCCGGGTGTGGATACCGAAAGCCAGTGACAAGACCAAAATGCGCCCGCTCGGCATTCCAGTGATCATGGACAGGTGCCACCAGGCCCGAGTCCGCAATGCACTGGAACCCGAGTGGGAGGCCCGGTTCGAGCCCCGATCCTATGGGTTTCGGCCGGGTCGCGGCTGCCACGACGCGATAGGATCCTTGTTCCAAACCCTGTGCGGGAAATCCAAGCGGGTGTGGATTCTTGACGCGGACCTGGCTGGCGCGTTCGACAACATCGACCACGATCACTTGCTCAAAACCATCGGTGACTTCCCCGCAAGAAGGATGATCGCCAGTTGGCTGAAAGCAGGGATATTCGAGGCCGGGAAAGGGTTCGCACCCACCGAGGCAGGCACCCCGCAGGGTTCATTATGCGCAGCTGAACATAATGAACCTTATGAGCAGTGCCGGGTTATGCGCAGTGCTGGCCTGCTGGCCCTGGTGACAGCGATGCTGGCGCTCGAGCACTGCGCATAACCCTTCTTTGCAGCGAGGGCTCACAGGTTGGCGAGCCAGCTGAGTGGTCCGGGGTCGCCGAGCATCTGGGCCGACCCTGAACAGATAGATGTCATCCGGCTTCAGGGTGCCCGCCTGCTCCTTGCCGAAGAAACCGCACGCGTCGTCGACCCACGCCATCGCCGCGTCCAG